>Ga0185299_10000205_pt1 | contig 180743 bp, 161 predicted proteins | sample PaiPotPPA55metaG_FD_128002 | JGI IMG/M metagenome (GOLD analysis project Ga0185299, IMG submission 128002) | Iron sulfur acid spring bacterial and archeal communities from Banff, Canada, to study Microbial Dark Matter (Phase II) - Paint Pots PPA... ...
CACGCCTTTTCTGCAAGCAACAACGTTCGAGCACGAGCACGAGCACGAGCACGAACGCCGAACGCCGAACGCCGAACGCCGAACGCCGAACGCCGAACGCCGAACGCCGAACGCCGAACGCCGAACGCCAAACGCCAAACGCCAAACGCCAAACGCCAAACGCCAAACGCCAAACGCCAAACGCCTTGTGAGGGCGAGGGGCTTGTTTAATCCGTACCCGGGGTTAAAACCCCGGGCTGAGTCCTATAATCCCTTCGGGATAAATCCGACGTTGTCCCGCCGTGGGGGCTTTAATTCTGACTGGTCAGTCCTTCTCCTCTACCCAAGGATTATACGTTCCGAAGCTCCACATGTGCCCTTCGAGGTCTTTACAAGAATAACCGCGCCCACCATAACTGGCGTCGAAAATATCAACCACGATCGTCGCGCCGGCAGCCTTTGCTTGGGCATAGTGCGCGTCGGCATCGTCAACAACGACGTAAGGGCACTGGGTCTCGACCCCGCCCAGGTCTTCGGGTTGTTTGATCAATTGATTGAATGCTGTGTCTAGCTTCGAGCTCAGCATAATCATCCCGTTCCGATAGGTGAGCTGGGCGTGTAGGATGGTGTCATTCGGTCCCGGCACGACCAAATGCTTTTCAAAACCAAAGGCTCGACCAAGCCATTCGATTGCTGCCGGTGCATTCCGATAGCGCATAGCTGGGCTGATGGTTGCTGGTCCCTGATGCGTTAAGTTTTGCATACTAATTCTTTCGTGTGGTTTTAATTGGTTGGGACGAGCATTCCGCTCGTCCGAGTCCAGGCAGCCTAAGACCCGGCAGCAGCACCGTATTGAAGAAATGTTTCCCTTGCCGTCGCTGTCAGAGGTTCAAACAGAAGGCTGATTAGAATCCACTATCCCGCCTTCCGCAGAATAACGCTTGAGCAGTTCAACGGGGGTAGCTCCCGAGAGCGCAGAAAACTCACGAATCATATGCGCTTGGTCACTGTACCCGCACTCGGCCGCCACTAAGGATGCATTCACGACGCGCTGAGAGCTGAGTGCTTCCACGGCACGTCGAAACCGAAGGATTCTACTTAACGTTTTTGGGGGAACACCTACACATTCGCGAAATACTCTGACCAATCGCTTTCGGCTCCACCCGAGTTGATCGTTAAGCGAGGAGATCGAGATCAGTCCGCTGCTGTTATCGAGCTGGCGCCATGCCCAATCGATCTCTGATGCTTGGCCTTTGCTAACCTTCGGCAAAAGATATTCGTCCAAAATCCAGAAGCGAGTTTGCCAATCCGGAGCTTCAAAGAGGCGTTCAACCAATCGGTCGGCTTCGCTGCCCAACAAGTCAGACAATTCCGTGGTGCCGTGCGACACCAGATGCATAGGGATTTTAAAGACCCGATGAGCTCCGATTGGAGTGAAATCGATTTGCATAGCCATCCCGGCGCCGGTCGAGTCGACCAAAGCGGGACCATCGTCGAGTCCAGCCACAAACGTGCGCCGCTGTCCAAGCAAACCGCCGGTGCGCGGATCAATCATTTCATAGCGGGTGCCAAATGAAATAATGATCGAGACATCCCCGGACGGTATTTCTCTCCGGCGCAAAGGTTGTGACGAAGCTTCAAAATAGCCTTGGTACTCTCGCACATAGTCTGCGAGCTCCGGATGAGGCCGGGCCCTCACATTCTCCCAGGTACCAGCGGGAAGAAAGCCGTGGCTAACGCGGATTATTCGGTCATTCCTCATGCGGCAGGAAGTAATCAGTAATCAGTAATCAGTGAAGTGAAACGTGAAAGGTAATCGGGCTACTCCCGTGTCGATTGGCAGCTCGAACGGATATCGACGCATCCAGTGTCGGAGCACACCACTTACTTTTCACCTGTCACTTTTCACCCTGGCCCCCGTTCACCCCTAGAAACGCACCATAGCGCCTAATAGCTTCCTCCAGCACTCGGGTTTCCCCATTAGTTAGGGACCTGAAGAGGCTTGTCCCAATCTTAACCGACTTCTTGGCGAGAACCCGTCTCCAGGTGCCGGCAACTCTTCCGTTAACCACGATCGTAGAAGCGAACATGCCGTTAGCTCCTGGTTGTATCTTCTGGGCATGCCCCGGATCCAGAGCTGCGGTCCGGTCTCGATAGCCGAGTAGATATTCATCGAAACCGGGTAGAAGATTGACGATAGGAGTTCTCTTTCCTAAGCGCGGCCTGCCAGGGCGCATCCAGTAAAGTTGATCATTAACGGTTAACGATTCGAGTTGCGATGAAACCATCGCCAGACCAGCTTTGGCGTCGCTGACCTTCAGTCCCGACCACCAAACAAAGTCATCTAACTTGGCAGGACCATGTCCGTTGAAGTAACGAACGACAAGCTCTGCCAATGCCGCATCGCGATCCAATTTGCGCGCTGGTGGCACCCACTCATCCAGCAAAGTAAAGGTCACTTGTTTACCTCGGCGCGCACCAAAGCAGATGACCCGCTCGACTCCCATTCGCCAAAGAATGTGACGTCCGCGGTGACCCTCCATCGAGATTTTGGCACGCTCTAGCGTGGTGTAGACTTCGCCGCGAGTTAGTTGCTGCGAGCCTTGCAGAGCTTTGACCAGCGTTTTCCGGATGCGCGACAACTTCGCTGCATCCAACCCGAGCCGTTCATTGAGAAAATTGGCCGTCGAAATAATTCTTGGTCCCAAAAGCTCTAAGAACCAATGCACATCGGCAGCGGCTACGAAATGAAGCGTGCTACGGAGGGGCCAGGTCCGGATAATCGTACGATCAGCAATCGCTCGCTCTATTTTCGCCTCCGTTGCTGCCGGCAAGCGGAGACCAATTGCCCAGAGCGTGCCCAGATAATCTTGAGCCTGCATGGCGCCGAGCGCAGCTACCACTTCCGCCGGCTCTTTGCATTGGGTAGCCGCGATTTGCTGGTTGGCTAGTCGAAGCAGAGCAACATCACGCGAGGTCACCGGCTATCTGTCATCTGTCATTTGTTATTTTTCATTCCGTTTGGGCCCAGAGCTCGCTGCAACCCCAGTCGAAGTACGCGTGCATAGCGCGCTCCAACTGCAAACGCCAGAGCCAACGCATTCGACCCCGCTCTTCCGTTTGGATACACCATTCCGCGACCGTATACACTGCCTGCGGAATGCATAGCTTATAGTCTGCTAGCAACTGATCCCAACCATAGTCCGTTACGCCGTTGTCGATCAGTTGGCGATGGTACTGCTCCAGGACGGAGAGTTCCAACTGCCGGCGCTGCTCCGTATCCCAATATTGCACCATTAGAGACGAAAGATCACTTACTCCGAGCCACGTTGTGAGCGACCACGTGAACGGCTGGCGATCCAGAAAGTAGACTTTCCCTCCGTTGACCGGATAGAGGATATTACCAGGGTTAATATCTCCATGGACGATCGTAAATCCGTTAGGATCTTTGGTCCTTTCCCACATTTTGCTGGGGTGATGCTCAAAGACGTCAAGAATGGTCTCCCTCCACGCGTCGGAAATATCCGTCCGCGTCGCTTCCAACAACTGATCTAACCCTTCTCGAACATGTCCGTTGTAGCGGTCGAGTTTGGCTTTGTCCGGTATGCAGCCGTCGAGTTTCTGGACCCGTTCTTCGCCCCAGCCGAAAACATGCAATCGAGCTAAGGCGCTGACCACTTCCAATCCATATTGGAAACCTGGTGAGGTATCTTTCTCGTGGGTGGAAGACAGATCTTCCATTAAGATGGAATAGGCCCCGTTGTCGGGAGCAACGTGCGCAGCATAGCATTTTGGTACCGGCGCATCTCCCAGGCTGAGGTAATCGCGGCCGTAATAATTGACCTCAGAGTTTTTTACAAAACCGGCGCCCGCATCGACCGTTTTCAGTATCAACGATCGAGGCGCATCTCCTCGCACTTCAGCATCGTATTCGATTTGGATCCGAGAGATGTGCGCGTTTGTACTGGGCGAGGAATCGACCTGAATGTCCCGTATCCCACTCGCAGCCAGTACCCCGCTCTTTTTGAAAAGGGCGGTCAGCCAAGTCTTATCGATTTGATTCGGGTGAGGGATCGCTTCGTCGAGTTGCACCACTAACTAGGAGAGTCGCTTGTCCTGAGCGATCAATCAAGACCGCCGGCTTTCCTCGCGCTCCCGGCGTTCCCGGCGCTCCCGGCGTTCCCGGCGTTCCCGGCGCTCCCAGCGTTGTCGGCGTTGTCGGCGTTGTCGGCGTTGTCACGCGTGCTATGGTCGTCTCGTGCCGACAAATGTTCTTGGTGGAGAGTTACGCTGTTGCTGTCGTAATCCGCTCACGGGTTTTTATCGAGACGGTTACTGTCGCACCGGTTCGGGCGATATCGGGTTGCATACTGTTTGTGCCCAGATGACCAACGAATTCCTGGAATTCTCCTATTCACGAGGCAACGATCTGGTGACACCACAGGGTGATTTCCCGGGATTGAAGGAAGGTGATCGCTGGTGTCTTAGCGTGACTCGCTGGCACGAAGCGTTGGAAGCGGGTGTTGCGCCACCAGTGGACCTGAACGCGACACACGCCTCGACTTTGGAATTCGTGACCTTAGAAGAGTTGCAGACCCACACGCTGACGTGAGCAAGTCGCTGACGGCCGTCTGCCCCGAAGGGGCAAAAGGACTCAGCCCAGGGTTTTAACCCTGGGTAAGTCGTCCGAAGCGGATGCGCCCTGAAGGTGGCGCCCGAAGGTTCTGCCCACCGTAATGTCACACCAGCTCGACCGGTAGCCGCCAGATCTGGTGCCACTCGTGAGGCGCTTCGTACTCGTCCTCGTCGTCGTCCTCGAATCCTGGCGAGTGGAGTGATGGAGTTTTGGAGTACTGGAGTATTGCGCATTGTCCGAATTGCACCTCGCGATCGCCAGATCTGGTGCCACTTTCAGGGCACCCTCCTTTAACATAGCACCCAGGGTTGAAACCCTGGGCTGAGTCCTTTTGCCCCTTCGGGGCAGAGAACCGAGAGACTGGGGTTGTTTCCTCCCGCTCGTAGTCCACCCACATCTCCTTTTAAATTCGGCCGTCGCCGAACTGTTCCGGTTTGCTGGGTCGACCTACGCCTATAGGCTGGGTTAGCAGCGAACCTCTGTTGAGACTGCGCAGAGCCCCAAAAAAAACAGGAACCCACCGCAACGGAAATGCACGACACACATAAACAGGTGCAACCACTTGTCGCGCCAAAGCGAAGCGGCGGCGGAATTGGCAGGTTGTATTCTACCAGGTCACCGCTTTTGCCTTTGCCCGGTCGCTGCAGCTCCACAAATTACCTCAATCAAGCGGTGTAACCTCAGAGCGTCAGCAAAAGTCGGCGGTTCGTATCCTTTCGCACTTCCTCGGGCGGCAGCATCATAGAGGCGCGCAAGATCAAGGACGCTTGCGTCAAGCTTCGACGCGGGAAGTCCGTGATAGCAGTCAGCGATAGGTAGGATTTTCAATGGCTCGTTATCGCCTTGCGAGCCCTCCATCGTGTTGTCGTTGGGGTTGGCAAAGGAGGGCGGATTAGGAAACTGGGGTCAGGGGTCCTGGAATCACGTCTAAACCGTCAACACAACTACAAATTAGATGTTGAAGGTTTTAGACGTGACCCTATTGGAGGCTCCTAGCGGCTCTCTACTCGCTCGCGATGTTGCCTGATCCGCAGATGTTAGGCGTTCGGTCCATTATACCGGACCTGCACAAGGGTAGCAGTCTCGATATTGCCCTCCGAGATAACCTGGCCGTTGTCGACCATGTTGATGGTATTGCCCGAGCCCGCCTCCAGGAAAGCGCCGCTAACCGTGCCGGCAGTTGCGTCGTCAAAATAGACATCGCCATACCGAGCGAGCTCAGGCGTGTTAGTATCGATTTCCAACCTCTCAACAACCCACTCCGCGCTATTGCCGGCGAGCGACGTACCGGATGGTGCGGTGGCCACGAACCTCGCAGCGATATTCGTTGTGACGTTATAAAAGGAAATTACGGCCTCGGTGGTGGAACCCGCTGAGACACAGATCACACAGTTTAGCGTGTCCCCCTGCGATACCGCGAAGTTAGTGATCCAGTAAGAACCTGCGGGGAACCATTCCCACCACGGATTTAGCTGATGAGACAAAATACCAATCAATGTCATCACGTCGGAATCGCATCCAGCTTGTAGCACATCCCCGGAACCGTCAATTCCATCGATGCCGATCCAGGTTGAAGCAGAATACCAAACACCATCCTGAGCCCCGATAGGCGGATATGCATTAGGGACAGTCCAAACACCCATCACCCATTGGAAGGGGTCGCCGCTCGGCGCGTGCACGACTGCGCCGGACCAGATATCCGTGGTCTCGGTGCCATGGGCGCCTCGGCTCAAGGACTGCGGTAACCGGCGACGTTTGTGTGTCATCTCCCGGAAGGTAGGCTCGATAAACTTGATGGGCCGGCTGAGAATCGCCTCCCAGCGCGCGGCCAACTTCGGATCTTTCGGGCGACGCGGAAACCCATACGCCGAGAGCAACCGTTCATCGGCCTTCAACGGATTGAAATCTTCAGGTGGCTGCGGAAAGGTTCGGATAGTCCCGCCGTTGGGTAAGCTAATTGTTTTCATGTTAGTACTTCATTCTGCATTCCGAGTTATTACACAGCTTATGCACGTTGTTAATGCGTCATTCGACGTATATAGCTAGGAGGGCGGCAGCTGTTTATGGAGCTCTTTCGAATGAGAAGCAGGTTGCCGGTGCTCAGCTATCGTTTTGGATTTCGGCGGCACTACTTATTCTCGCTGCGGTCGTCGCCGCCATCGGAGTCAAGAACAGCCCGAACTCGCCTGAAGCTCGTTCGGAACAGCCGATAGCCAAGGAAAGGCTGCACGATCGAGCAGAGCCGCACTCTGCTATTTGCTATCTGCTATCTGCTATTCGGTAGCGAGCCTAAGGCGAGCTACCGCGTAGGCTGGTAAAAGCAGGTGTTCGTCCGTTAACCTGCGTTCCAAGGAGTCCATCACCGCTAAGTCTTTGGTTGCCCGTTCGAACTCGGCTGCCGATAAGATGGAAATTTTCCCGATTGGTTTGGGTGTTAGTTCAACATTCTTAGTTTGATTTGTCAGATTGGTCACCCAAAGCTCAATACCGCCCTCTGGCTTGGTCGCGATTGCTTGGATTTCGTCTGGCGTGGAGATTTGAACATCGACCAGCGGCTGCCCGCCCAAGTTGGCCAGCCCTTTGATGGCATGATAAATCGGATAAATTCCGCCGTTGTCATCGAACCAAGGCTGCGGCTGATCGGCCTTTGCGTATGCGATCCCCAATTCACCGCAGCCGCTACCGAGTGTTAGCGCCGATGCACCCCCTTTTGCAAAACGTGCCGCAAAACCAATTGTCCAGGCCGCCGCAAACAATCCCCGCTGGCGCGGATCCATCCCATTCATTGCTTGGCGAACATTACCTGGGTTTGGCATGGGAGCTTCTCCGTAAGGATTCATTCGCATCCCGATTGCGCTCGGGCCGACATGATAAGGCCTATCCGCGATGAACGAGCGCACGGTTTTCGCCAAATAGGGAAGAGATTCCAAACCTTCCATGGCGGAGCGATCATCGCCGGCATGGAAAATTGCCACCGTCGTAAAAGTTACGAAATCGAGTGGCTCAAGCGGTGGTCGTTTCCGATTCAACTCGGTAAAAAAGCTGAACATGCCGCCCCCAATTCGGACACCGGGGAAGGCTTCCCGAGTCGCTCGATAACAAGCCTCTAACGGTGGGCAAGGGGGCCAGGGACTTCCGGGCAGGGTGCATTTCAAATCCGGCGCCGGCGACACCATGACGGTTGAGAACGGATTCCCCAGGTCGGCAACAGCCCGGCCGGCGTCACGGATATCGCTCTCAAAATTGTCCACGCTCGGGATAACAAACTCTAACCAGAGATCAGTACCGAGTTTTTTGCCGAGCTCAGCCATCCGCTTCAGATCATTGGGGCCGTGCCCAAAGCGAGGATCGTAATGGCAAACGAGGTGAGCCGGCGCCGCCGTCTTGATCGCGCTCGCGTTTTGCTCAGTTGCCTCAACGTCTTTCGGATGAAGCCCGATTCCCAGGGGCGGCATGGAACTACTACTAATTGGTTTGCCTATGGTTAAACGAATGCCCATCCCCTTTGACCCGATGTTAGTAGCTGAACCAGCCACCAAAAGAGTTACCTTTTGGTCAAGCGCTTCACCCTTTGCGATCGAGTAAGGCCAAGGCAGAGCCAGCGGACGCACATAGGTCTTGTAGGATGCGTCGGTCCAATTCCGTTGATCCTCCATCTCGAAAGTGTCACCCTCCATTCGGCAGGTCACTTTCAATCCCGGCAAAAATTCGTGAGTGATTGCACGGAGGTCGCGCATTGGCTGAACCGGATCGATCAAAAGAGGAAATTTCGTCTCTGCCATGCTCCCATCCACGTGCTCCACGGTGCAAGCTGCTCCAGCGACGCCTTCGATCGGATGTAAGACTACGAAACCGGTGCGATTGGTCTGGAAATCGGATAGGGCATACCCTTTACCGGAAAAGTTGAGCGATCCGTTCGTTTCGCCAGTGATGACGGCGGAGTAACGAAACTCACTTTCAATGGCTGCTTCGTAGGAAACGCGAAATGATTGAGGGCCTTCCTGTACATCGAGCTCCGAGATCCGCGGTGCATAGGTCCCCCAATTCTTGTCGCGAACAATAAACGAAATCGCGCGAATCATTTCTCGACCGTGATAGCGGATATGCCGAAGGTTACCGGCGTCCAATTCCGCGCTTAAAGGACCGGCTCGAAGAATCCGGGGCGCTGCCACGGTTTCATCCGTTCCGTACAGGCGAACTGAATGTGAGATTTGGCTTGGCATAAGTTCTGGAGGGCGGTTCGCGTTTGCCGTTTCGTACTCGTACTCCTACTCGTCCTTGGATCCGGCAGCTGATGTGGAGTCGATTTTGTAAACAGCTGCGAGTTTTGTTGGCTCGAGAGGGGACTGTCGGCCTCATCCCGAAGGGATGATAGGACTGAGCATGGGGTTTTAACCCCAGGTACTGATAAAAAGAACGTCCCGCCCCGAAGGTGGCGGTAGAACCAGCCTCCCCGCACCACACGTCGATAACAAATATCTTACGCCCCTTCAGCATCTCCAACCCCGCTACGCGGGTGCAATTCGGACTTGGCGCTTCTAATTGGGTTGACACGCCTTTTCTGCAAGCAACAACGTTCGAGCACGAGCACGAGCACGAGCACGAGCACGAGCACGAACGCCGAACGCCGAACGCCGAACGCCGAACGCCGAACGCCGAACGCGAAGCGCCTTGTGTGAGGGCGCGTGGCGATGGGGCGTGTTCCAGGGGTAGAAACCCCAGGCTGAGTCCTATCATCCCTTCGGGATTAAATTTGACGAGCCCCTTCGGAGACGAAACCTCGTTGGCGCCTTTCCACAAAACCAGCTCTCCGTCAAACCCAATGCTCATGAGGTCCGCGTCGAAAGTACACGTTCGATCAATACCGCCGTGATGATAACTGCCCCGATCGCTGAACCCTGCCAGAATGGCGACACGTTCAGAAGATTGAGACCGTTTCGGATCATCACCATGATCAGGACGCCGATTAAAGTTCCGATAATGGAGCCACGTCCGCCATACAGGCTGGCTCCGCCGATAACCACCGCCGCGATCGCGTCTAACTCAAGCCCGGTACCAGCAAGCGGATCGATCGACATGACCTGCGCAGATGCGAACGTAATCGCGCCGGCAGATAATCCTCCCGAAATAACATAGGGGAGAATGCTGAAAGCCAGGACATTCAAACCCGCAGTTCGGGCGGCTTCATGATTTGATCCGATGGCGTAAATCGTGCGACCGCCCTTGGTGAAGTTCAGGTAGCCCCAGGACAACGCATAAAGCACTAACAACGTCAGCACATGGGCTGGAATCCCAAAAACATTTGTATAAACGATGTTGCCGAAACTCTCCGGTAGATCAGCGATCGAGGTCGCGCCTGAGAAGATGTAAGCCAGGCTGCGGCCAATCGCCATCACACCTAAAGTAACCACAAACGCAGGGAGGCCGAAACGAGCGATCAAAACCCCGGAGAAAAGGCCGATCCCGCATCCGGCTAGGATGGCCAGGAAGATGGCGAGAGGTATCGGCAAATGCTCGAGTCCGCGTCCGAGTAAAACGCCGGTACAACCAGCTACCGAGCCGACTGACAGATCGATTCCTCCAATCAGAATCACAAAAGTCATTCCGATCGAAACGATGCCAACCACTACCGACTGATCCAGAACATTGAGAAGATTGTTCGAAGTCAAGAAATGAGGCGAAAGAACAGTAAGCGTGATCCCTAATAGCAGCGCTAATCCTAACATCCGAATCTCGAGTCGTCCGACTAATGCGCCAATTATCGAGCGTTCCGCGGTCCCGGCACGATCTCGCTGGTCAGGCCGTTTGGCGGAGCCAGCCTCCTTAGTGACGCCGGATGGAGATGGAGAATTCATCGAATCTAATGAGATTTTGTAAGGCTGCTCACCACACCGTCGATTCGCCTCTGGATCTCTTGCACTGGCGGCCGCGGACGGTGCGCGGGTAGAGTCACGCCAATCCAACCCATGTCATGGCCGCGATTGCTCCGAACCGAAAGTAAAAGTGTGGCCAGCTCATTTTCGCTATCAACCACGAACTCGGTTGACTTTACGCTGAGTGCGGCCGGAATCCGGGTATCGTTTATCGTCGGCGTATCCGCGGTTCGAAAACCGGGATCAGCCAGATGGTTATTGACCGCCGCATACAAGCAGAACAACCGGTCCTGGTCGATGAGTGCCCAAAAGGCGGCGCCATTCAAATCGCCGGCGATGTCTCGTAAAAACGCGCTGTTCTGTTCCATCGAAGTGCGGGGAGCAGCGAAAAGCGTGAGCTTTTCCTCGTTCAACATGGCGCTGGGAACGTCAGCGATCGAGACTCCGTCGCTGATCACGACGATCCGCTCGCAAATGTGCAGAAGCTCTTCGAAATCAGAGGAGATCACCACTACCCCGGCGCCTCGCTGCGCGACCTCACGCAGCATTTCATAGATCGACCTGCGGGTTCCGATGTCCACTCCTTTAGTCGGTTCGTCCAAGATGAGAAGGGATGGTTCCAGAAGAAGCCAACGCGCCATCATAATCTTCTGCTGCATCCCGCCCGAAAAAGTGAGCAAGCTGGTATCCAGCCGTTCGGGCGGCAGTTCCAGCTGTTGGAGCAACGCTTCTAACTTTGGCTTTCTTTCAGAATATCCGAGGCCGAACTTCCGCGAAGCTGCTAAGTGTCCCAGCAACAAATTCTCGCGAACTGAGAAATCAGGCACAATTCCTTGGATTCGCCGATCCTCAGCGACAAACCCGATGCCCGCGCGAATCGCATCCGCCGCTTTTTTAGGAGCAAAGGGCTTTCCGTTGAGAAGGAGCGCTCCTCGTTGTAGTGGACGAAGGCCGAAAATCGTTTCGACGGTTTCCGAGCGACCGGCGCCGACTAACCCGCCTAGCCCGAGGATTTCTCCCCGATGGACATTGAAGGAGACATCGCGGACAACGGGCGCCGAAGCGAGATTTTTCACCTGCAGTATGGGAGCGTCAGATGATCGAACCGGATTGTTTTCCCGGCGACTAAGTGACGTTTTCATTTCCTGGCCGACCATAAGACGGATCAATTCCGCCTGTTTTAGAGATGAAGTTGGCAGCGACTTAGCGACAGTCCGTCCTTCTCTCATCACCGTAACCCGGTCCGTAATCGCAAACACTTCTTCAAGCCGATGGGAAACGAAGACGAGCGTGTGGCCGGACCTTTTCAACGTAGTCATAGTCTGAAACAGGCGTTCCACTTCTGGCGGACTTAAAGACGCCGTCGGTTCGTCAAAAATGATTAACGTCGAATTCAGGGCCAGGGCTTTGGCGATCTCGACTAACTGGCGTTGAGCGGCCGAAAGCAGCCGCACTTCCCGGTTAAGTGGCAGGGTTTCTTTCTGCCCGAGCCGTTCCAGAATCTGCTCCGCTTTCCGCTTCAACTTGCCATAAGAAAGTAACCCCGGACTGCCCAGCTCAGCTAAGAAGATGTTTTCGAGAACGGAGAGGTCGGGCGCCAGAGAGGTCTCCTGCATCACCATGGTGACGCCATGCTGGATGGCGTCGCGTGCGCTGCGGAAATTCAATGGCCGGTCGTCCAACGTGATGGTGCCGCTGTCGCGGATAAGGTGACCTGATATAACCTTAGAAAGTGTCGACTTACCGGCGCCGTTAGCACCCAAGAGCCCCATCACTTCGCCCGGATAGATATCCAGGTCTGCTCCAGCCAACGCCCGGGTCTGTTCGAACGTCTTTTCAACCCCCGTCGCGACCAGCAAAGGCGTAGCGGCAACCAGTGGGAGCGTTACATTTTCTGAGCCCTGAAGCTTCATAAACGGCGTTCGTTACCACTTTATTCGGTGGAACCTGTTTGTGCACGTGCTGTCCCGAAGCGACTGTCGGACTTTGTCCCGAAGGGACTGCAGGACTGAGCCCGGGATTTTAACCCCGGGTACGCGTCCACACGAACCGCCCTGCAAGGGCGGCAGAGATCGGTTTCCAAATTTTGTCCGTTCGATATCTGGTTGCGTAACGCCTATTCTACCGCCCCTTTGGGGCGGGTGTTTTTGACCGGTATCCCCGGGGTTAAAACCCCGGGCTCAGTCCTAAAGTCCCTTCAGGACATCTCGGACTTTTGTTATGTCGACACCCATTAGACCGTTTCTCCGCTATTTCACCTCGTTCGCGAACACCGTCTCTTTAATGGTCGGAAGCACTTCATCAATGTTCTTACTAGTCACGACCATGATCGGTACGAGAATCTGTTTTTCGACTTGTTCACCCTTCAGATGCTTAAAGAGAGCTTCAGCGGAGCGAACCCCCATTAGATAGGGCTGCTGCATTCCCGAGGCGACGATCTGACCTTGCTTTAACAGGTCGACAAATTCAGGGATTCCATCGAATCCAGCCACGAGAATGCTACCGTCTCTACGAGCTGCCTTGATCGCACGTAAAGCTCCCATGGTCGGTTGGTCCGTCTCGATGAATAGTCCTTTCATATTCGGATTCGCCGTCAGCATGTCCTGGACATATTTGAAGGTCTCCGTGGCAGAATAATTCTGCATTTGCTCGAGCGCAGATTCCTTGATTCCACCTTCTTGCAGCGCCGCTCGGAAACCTTCAGTCCGCAATTTACCGTTGTTCCTGGTTAGCGAGATTGTCACTAGACCCACCGTGCCATCGGTCATCCCTTTTTCCTTCATGGCCGCGACCAAGGCTTTGCCGGTACCGTACGCTCCCTCTCGATTGTCCGAGATAATGAAAGAGACATATTCACCTTCATTCGTACCGATATCGGCGATTACTACCGGAATATTCGCCTTTTGAGCTAGCGCCAATACGCTCGGACAGGTGGAACTATCCGTCGGCGAAATCACGATCCCCGCGACCGAGCGGGCGATCGCGTCTTGCGCATTCTTCAACTGGGTCTGGGCGTCATTGTGACTATCAAATGCCTGAAACCCGTATCCTTCTTTTTTGGCGACACTCTCCACGCCCTTCGACAGGTAACGCCAGAACGGCAGATCCAAGCCCGGGGTGAGATAGACAATATCCTTAGCTGAAGCCGTCAACTGGGACCAAAACCCTAACGCCATGACGGCGCAAAAGAGAGACTTAGTGGTCATTTTCATAGGGGGACGCATGAGGTAAAAACTTGTCAGACAAGTTTTCGGCTGTCTAGAACAATTCTGGTTCTAGATTATGGGTTTTAAGTTCTAGGTTCTAAGTTTTAGGTTTTAGGCTGGGCGTTAGAATCGAAACGCGGTGACTGTCTTGAGAACAAGGGCGGAACGTAAAACCTACAACTTAAAACTTATAACCTATAACTTATAACTTGATGCCCTGGTCTTCGATGTGAGCCCGGATGATCTCATCGAAGTTGGTCTCGGCTTCGAACCCGAGCGAACGCGCGCGCGATGCATCCAGGTCGCGGGCCCATCCTTCAACGATTCGCATGATGGTAGGGTCAGGCTCGCGACGAATGAGTTTGACCCGGTCCGGACCCGCACAACGTTCCAGGCTTTCGATCATCTCGCCCACGGTGGCGGAAAGCCCTGGCATGGAGAGGTTCCTACGGTCACCAACCAATGCTCCATCGATTTCGGCTGCCCGAAAGAAAAATCGAACGGCCGCCCGCGGGGACGCTAACCAGTGACGAACCGTATCCGGTACGGGTAAGATGGCCTCTTGCCCGTTTAACGGCTCGCGGATAATGCCCGAGAAAAAGCTTGAAGCGGCTCGGTTAGGCTTGCCGGGCCGAACACAAATCGTCGGCAGCCGAATACCAATCCCGTCAAGGAAACCTTTCCTGGTGTAGTCGGCCAACAACAATTCGCCGATTGCTTTCTGGGTTCCGTAAGAGGTGAGGGGAGTAGAAAAAAATTCGTCACCGATTGTCTCTGGAAACGGCGCTCCGAACACCGCGATGGAACTGGTGAAAATGACCCGAGGCCGGTTATTCGCCTTTCGAATGGCTTCAAATAAGTACCGGGTACCATCCACGTTGATTCGGTATCCTTTATCAAAATCCGCCTCCGCTTCGCCGGATACCACGGCGGCTGTGTGCAGAACGATATCGGGGTGGTCGGCTACCAATTGTTCCGCGACGCCGGGGGCTCCTAGATCGCAGGCAACCGAACGTGTCGCAAACGGGCTTTCCATGGGTGGCGAGTCGACGATGTCGACCATGGTCAGACTCTCCACTTTCCGACTTGCAATCACGCCCTTGGCTACAAGCTCTTGGCAAAATTTCCGTCCCAACATCCCGGCTGCGCCAGTTACAAGTACTTTCATAACAACTCCTGTTTGGGTTCAAAAAAAAGATGGCAGGCCGCTACGCTGATCTCCTACGACCGATTTCTTGCGCCGAAACTTAAGGCAGTGCCAACTTGTCAGACACGTTCCGACCTGTCTATTTATTTCTGGGTTGTAAGTCTTAGGTTGTATGTTTTAGGTTTTGAGGCCTCAGACCTGGAACCTAAAAACTTAAAACCTAAAACTTATAACCTAAAGCCCCATCCCGTGATGTCTGACAAGACCTCAGCGACCAAGAGGTCGCGCCGGCTGACTGACACGATTGCCGAGTACTTAACCACGACAATCCGCGATTTGGTTCCCGGCTCGAAACTCCCATCCGAAAATCAATTGGCGAAGCAGTTCGGTGTAAGCCGATCTGCCGTCCGCGAAGCAATTTCTGCGGTGGCGTCGCTTGGGTTGCTGGAAATTCGCAAAGGCGCAGGCACGTTCGCGCGTTCACCTTTGGTCGGAAACCTTCAGCTCCCCGAGCTTGATTACAATCATCTCGCGAATACCGCGAAGCTTCTGGAGATCCGCACTGGCCTTGACGCAGCCGCTGCTCGGATCGCTGCAATCCGGCGCACCACCGAAGATCTAAAGTTTCTCCAAGAGATGAACGCTGGCGCTTCCCGTCCGGACCTCTCGATTAACGAATCGGTCGAAGCAGATGTGGCTTTTCACCTGGCCATTGTTCGGGCAACGCGGAATGACTACTTCGTTTCTATCCAAGCTTTTCTCCTTGAACATCTACGGGCCGGTATCTATTTCACGCGGACGCTCGAATCGTACTCACAAGAGATGGTGGAACAGGTCAGGAGCGAGCACGGTGCCATCCTTCAGGCCATAGAAGAACGAAACCCCGATCTTGCTTCCCGGTTAGCAGAACAGCACGTCCTAAATGCTCGGTCTCGTATGCGGAGTGCGTTTGCTTCTCAGGTTGTTCCTGACCTCTCTTAAACCAGTACTCCCATCCTTGAGCCAAGTTTGGTTGATTTTTAGCGCAATAAATTTCTTTTTCTGGTGTTACTGACGTCGGCTCACGCTGCCGCTTCGTCAGAAGGAGCCGGTCCGCAAAGGTCCGCTGGGCCGGTAGGTGCTGATGACGACGCCCGAGGACGCAGCCTTCGTGCCGACGAGCGCGAGTTCGCGTGGCGGCGCTACATCCGAAAAGAAACGTTTGCCTGTGCCTAGCAGGATCGGAAAGACGAGCAGCAAGACCTCATCAGCAAGCCCGTGTTCGAGCAACACCGGTGTCAACGTCGAGCTGCCCCAGACGATCAGGTCCGGCCCGTCCTTCGCCTTGATGCGGCGAACGCCATCGACGATGTCCGGTCCAAGGTCCTCGGCCGGCCCCCATCCAAGACTGTCCGGCCTGTGGGTCGCGACGTATTTCGTCGCCGCGTTCAGACTGTCCGCCATCCGACTCTTCTCGGCTTTCGGCCAGTAGCCGCTGAAGATATCGTAGGTTCGGCGGCCCAGCAGCAGATCGAAAGCCTCGCCCTGCCCCGCTTCGATGGCCTCTCCTATTGCCGGGTCGGAATGCGGCACCGCCCATCCGCCGTGGGGGTAGTCGCCGTCTTCGCCCGGGCCGCCAGGGGCCTGGATCACGCCGTCCAGCGAGATATGTTCGATGATCCTGATCTTTCTCATACCGTCTCCTCGTTATCTCTGCACATCGCCTCGAGCAGCTCGGTCGTGGGGAGAAAGCCCTTTTCGCTGTCTTCGGTAGCCTTTACGAACACAATTACACGCATAGTTTGTTTCCTTGTTTGAGCCGGCCTCATCGGCCTGGCATTGGATCGACGAACGGGATTTTCGGAAATGGACAGCCGCATTCGCGTTTTCTTTTTTTTTGCGTTTTTTGCGCCTTCCGCCTTCGCCAAGCCTATGGCGCGACAGGTTTTTGCGGCTATTTTCCTCTTTGATAACCCAATCCGAAAAAATGAAAAATAAAGTTAAATGGGGCGTGTTAAGCACCGCCGATATCGGGATGAAAAAAGTGCTGCCCGCGATGCAGCGAGGCGAGTGGTGCGAAATCTCAGCCATCGCGTCGCGAGATCTTAAACGAGCGCAAGAGGCGGCCGCCCAGCTCGGGATCTCGAAAGCATACGGCTCTTATGAGGAATTGTTGGCCGACCCAGAAATCGAAGCGATTTATAATCCGTTGCCCAATCATCTGCATGTGCCCTGGTCCATCAAAGCGGCTGAAGCCGGCAAACATGTGCTTTGCGAAAAGCCCATCGGCATGACCACGCAAGAAGCTGCGACGCTGTTGCCAGTTCGAGACCGCACCGGGGTGAAGATTGAAGAGGCCTTTATGGTGAAGAGCCACCCGCAGTGGCGAAAGGCGGTCGAGCTAGTCCAGAACGGCCGCATCGGCAAAGTCAGGGCCGTAGCTGGTTGTTTTAGCTACAATAATCATGACCCGAAAAACATCCGCAACATCCTGGAATACGGCGGTGGCGGGATGATGGATATCGGTTGCTACCTGATTTTCACGTCCAGATTAGTTTTCAACGAGGAACCAACCCGCGTGGTCGGCGTTATCGAAGAAGATCCGGACCTGCGAACCGATATACTTAGTTCCGGAGTCCTTCACTATCCTTCCGGGCACTGTATCTTCACCTGCAGCACGCAGCTCGCGCCTTATCAAAAAGTGCAGATCTTCGGCACCAAGGGCAGGATTGAAATCGAGATCCCGTTTAACGCTCCACCAAACAAGCCATGTCGAATCTTTGTAGATGATGGGACAGATCCTTCCGGCCGCAACGCTGAAGTCTTAGAGTTCGAGGTGGTAGACCAGTATACCATCCAAGGCGACCTTTTCTCGCAGAGCATTCGCGAAGGGACGGAGTTACCGGTCCCGCTCGAGGGCTCAATCAAGAACATGGCGATAATTGAGGCCGTGTTTCGTTCGGCCAAATCGGGTCAATGGGAGAAACCGGTTGTCCCAGCGTGAATTCGCCTCGCGACCAAACGTGGTAGGGCGAGGCTCCCGAAAGACCGATCGCTTTCGCAGGGCGAATTGCGAATACCTGACCTGTTAACGTCTTATGCTTAGGGACGCGCCGAGCTGTGGTCACGCGCGGGGCCCGGCTCGGCGCTCCTTAATCGTAACAAAACTCTTCAACAACAGAATGCCGGCCGCTCCGCGAAGAGGTCACGCTCTTTCGGGAGCCTCGCCCTACCAATGTGGCGCAATCACGCGGTCTTCCGGCGATGAATGGTGATCGTGTTCCCATCAGGGTCCAGGACGGCGGCCATCCGGCACCCAGGAAAATCTAGCGGCTCAATGACAAATTTAGTGCCCGCCTCTTTGAGTTCCTGGATCGCCTGATCGAAATCGCCCACCTCGAGAGCAACCGATCCGCCGTTAGAGGAGGGTTTGAAATGTTCTGACCCGGCCCCGATAGCAACAACGCCGGGACCGATTTCGTATTCTATCCACCCTACTCCTTCTCCTTCATAGACCATACCCGGCTTCAAACCGAGTGTTCCTTCATAGAACCCTCGAGCACGCTTTAGATCGGTGACTGGATAAACGCTGAATGCGACTTCGGTGACTTGCATAATGAAGTTATTTTATAGTCTAGGTTTTGGACGCGTGGCTACACCGTTCGGGTCCGATTTAAGGGGGAGCCGGACCCAAACTCGGCGGCGAATAATGTTCATGCGAACATGTATCCGCTCGTTTATCGTTGTCAAGGAATGTCGAAGCCGGGGCGGGGTGACGAAGTATTGGAGTGATGGAGTAATGGAGTGATGGAGTGATGGAGTATTGGAGTAATGGAGTAATGGAGTAATGGAGTGATGGAGTATTGGAGTGATGGAGTGATGGAGTGATGGAGTGATGGCGCTTGGCCGGTGAGCGCTCAGTTTCGCATTACTCCATTACTCCAGTACTCCATCACTCCAATGCTCCGTTACTCCGTGGCTCCGTTCCCTACCCCACTTCCCAGCAGGACGGGATCGGGGCGCGAAGTAGGGAAAGCAGAACAACGATCAAGACCAGCGCGAAACAGAGCAGTAAAGCTGCATGACGCCCTGATACTAAGTTAGGCGCTATTTTACTGGGCTCCCAGGGGAACATCTTTCCGATATAGCGTTCCAGGTCGATCCTTTCCCCGAAAGCCGCCTCTTCCGGTCGGCCAAACGCACGCTCACACTCCGCACAAATCACCGTTTCACCTGGATTCGGTTGGCCGCAGACGGGACAGCCGTCCTCCTCGCGTTCCGGATTCATTGCCCAATATAAACGATTTCTATTTCGTTCGCACGAGGATCACGCACCCTATTCGGGGCCGCTAGAGCGACTGTTTAAGCCGCCGAGATAAGAAAATCGCCATTCCGCCTCGTGCAGATTGCAAATGGTATCAGCGTTGAGTAATTCATCGGCTTATGCGGTCGCCAGTTACAACTCTCCTAATGTTTGGTGTCCTCGCCTCAGCGCAACTTGGTTTCGCGATAGATCCTGTCGTTGTCATTTATTCCGATCCGAGTCTCACCCGGTTGGAAAAAGAGATCGGTGTCACTCCGGCGCAGAAGGATCGGTTCGACGATATCGTCGTCAAATATCGAGACCCGGAAAGTAGTAACAACGCCGGCGCCAGGCCGGGAGGAGACGCTGATGCGAGCGCTAGCCCGCAAGGAGGAGGAAAGGGCGGCGGTGGAGGTGGACGTGGTCGAGGCGGCGGTGGCGGAGGAGGAGGTCGAGGCGGATCGGCATTCACCGGCGCCAAGGGCGATAATCTCCGCCAGGAATTAGATGAACTGGCAACCGTTCTAACCCCCGACCAACTGAAGAAATTCAAGGACCTGAGCCAGCAAAAGAAGAAAGCACCGCGGGGTGCTTCGTAAAGCCCTGGGAGGAGTCTTTCATCGATCGCTCCGTTCCTAAAAGTAATCAGTAGTCAGTGACTCAGTAATCAGTAAGGAGCTAGGAGCTAGGAGCTAGAATCTAGGAGGGCGCGTCTGCGCCGATTTGCTCGGAAGCGATTTCCTCCTAGCTCCTGGATTCTAGCTCCTAGCTCCTCGACTGATTACTTCTAGTCGCGGCGCACCTGACGGACCATCGCCCGAGGAGCGTCGCTACAACTTGCCTTGCGGCGCATCAATAACGATGCTTTACGCATGCGCACCACCGTGATTGTCGACGACGATGTTTACGTGAAGGTGAGACAGATGGCCGAAGAATCGGGTCGCACCTTGGGGCAAGTTATCTCGCAACTCGCCCGTAAAGGTTTCTTGTCGGACTTGTCGCGCCATAGCGAAGCGAAGGCGGAACCGTTGTTTGATACAGAAGCGCCCGTCTTTAGAGTGCTAATCGGCGCGGCCATGATTCCTGGAAATAGAGCTCGAGCTGCTTCATCAGGAAAAGTAATGATCGTTGCGGTGTCTCCAGAAACATGCGCAAAATAAATACGAATAACCTCTCCGAATTGACCTGGTCCTCTCCAAAAGGGAAGTTCGTCGGCTCCGGCAAACAGGTCTCCGAAGCGTTAGGACGCGACCCGTCTTCAACCGACCTCAGTGAACGGCACCCTTTTGACGTGGAGATTTGCCGGATCCCGCCAGGCAAAACTCCGTACCCCTATCATTCTCATAGTGCGCAATGGGAATTCTACCATGTGATTTCTGGCTCCGGCAAAGTCAGGCACCAAGAGGGGACCACCGACATCGAACCGGGCGATGCGTTCGTTTTCCACCCCGGTGAACCCCACCAACTCATTAATGACGGTGCCGAAGATCTGGTTGTCTACGTTGTGGCAGATAACCCGATAGGGGAGTCGTCCTATTTTCCGGATAGTAAGAAATGGACGGTGCGTTCACCCGAGCGAAGAGTTATCCGCTCCGACGACTTCGATTACTACGACGGCGAGGAGTGAGTTTGGAGGGGAGCCGCTTTGGTGCGTGGCATAGAGACCTTGCAATTTTTCTCACGGCGCGCGTGCCGCCAAAACACTTCTTAAACGGGCGGCTCCCGGGAATTACCCAGCGCATTGCTTTTACCCAACGCCTCTGATCGCAACGGTTATCGATTCGCGTGTAGCCGAGAGACCTGCGACGCACTGGGTCATTCCCGGGAGCCGCCTGTTTGGTACGATTTGAGGTCGCGCCCGCGCCGGGATGAATCTCGTGGGGCCTTGGGGTGCGCGCCAAAGCGGCTCCCCTCCAGAACGGTCTTTTTCGCGCTATGTTCTTTCAATGAAGACAATCGTGGTCGGGGCGGGGATCGCCGGCGCCAGCGCGGCATTTCATCTTACTGAGCTTCGGGCCGAAGTGGATATCATCGACAACGATGCTCCTGGCCGAGCGACGTATGCCGGGGCCGGTATCATTTGTCCCTGGCTTTCCACGAACTACGACCCACAATACCGCACCCTATCCTTTGCCGCCTTCCGCTATTACCCGGAGCTGGTGACCAAGCTTAAGGCGCTTGGTCAAACCGGGATCCAGTACGATCTAGTTGGCGGTCTTGCGGTAGGTCAATCCCGAGATCAACTCGATCCGATCGTTCGCCGGTTGCAAAAACATTTGGACGAGGGTGTTCATGAGGTCGGCGAAGTCCGGGTACTCGATAAGGGTGGCCCTAGAGAATTATTGCCCGTCCTTGATTCCGCTTTGGCCGGTGTCTACTTGAGTGGGGCTGCGCGGTTGTCGGGAGAGTCGGCCAGAACCGCTCTTCTAGAAGCTGCTGTCCAAGCTGGCGCCCGACGATTAGCCGGCACAGCAATATTGCAACGTTCAAACGATTCGGTTGTTGGTGTCGAGCTTAACGGCGACGTGATCGAAGCGGACTCGGTCATTGTCGCCGGCGGTTCATGGTCAGCTGGTCTGTGCCGGCCTTTAGGCTTGGAACTCGAACTCAGACCGCAGCGAGGTCAGATTGTTCATCTCCAGGTTGAGGATACCAATACCGGTGCCTGGCCGGTCATCGTGCCCGTCCTTAACGACTATTACCTATTGGCCTTCCCAGATTCTCGGGTAGTTGTTGGTGCTACGAGGGAAACAGGTTCAGGATTCGACTCCAGAGTCACCGCCGGCGGTGTGGCCGAAGTATTACGTGAAGGCTTAGCCATCGCTCCGGACTTGCATTCAGCGACGTTGTCAGAAGTCAGGGTCGGACTGCGGCCGATGACCAAGGACGGGTTACCTTTACTCGGCCGTCCGTCTCAACATCAGGGCCTGATCATTGCGACCGGAATGGGCCGCTACGGCCTTACCATCGGCCCCTATGCGGGGCGATTAGCTGCCCAACTGGCCGCTGGCCAATCCACCGACATCGATCTCGCTCCTTACGCACCCGAGCGCCCAATGCCATAGCGGGAACTACGGCCTGCCGCCGTCCCCTACGTCAACTTAGTCCACTCCGTCCACTAGGTGTCCGCTAATAATTTTCCCTCGGCTCCCCGGCAGTCCAACCCCCAGTCAATCCTTCGTTGCCTTCGTTTCCTTCTGTAAGAAACTATCTATCTTTCCGTAACGACCGCTTCATGGATCCGCAGCAGGCGCTTGAGCATTATTTCGGGTTTCGCGAGTTCAGAGAACCGCAGCAGGAGATCATTTCCGAGATTCTATCTGGTCGCGATGTATTTGTGGTCATGCCCACCGGCGGCGGCAAATCGCTCTGTTACCAGCTTCCGGCGATTCTTATGGACGGGGTCACGATCGTCGTTTCTCCGTTGGTAGCATTAATGAAAGATCAGGTGGATAGCCTGGTCTCGAGAGAAATACCCGCGACTCTGATCAATAGCACCATCTCTGGATCGGAACAGCAGGAACGGATCCGGCGGATGCGCCAAGGTGACTACCGATTGGTTTATATCGCGCCGGAACGATTCCGTAGCCGGTCTTTTCTGCAAGCCCTGGGTCAGGTTACCATCTCTCTGTTCGCCGTCGACGAAGCCCACTGCATGTCTCAATGGGGTCACGATTTTCGCCCCGATTATTTTCGCTTGGGTAAGGTGCTCGACGAACTTGGCCGTCCGCAGGTCGCCGCCTTTACTGCGACCGCGACACCCGAAGTGCGCACCGATATCGTCGATCGCCTGGGCTTAAGCGAGCCCAAGATTTTTGTGGCCGGATTCGCGCGGCCTAACCTGCGATTTGTGGTCACCGAGATGACGAGTGAATCGCAAAAGTATCAGCGTCTTCGCGAACTGATCGGCCAGCACCGAACCGGCATCGTCTACTGCGCGACTCGAAAGCGGGTCGATCAAGTAAGCGACCAACTTGAATCCTGGGGTATCAGAGTGGCGCGATACCATGGCGGGATCGATGATGACGCCAGAGAGGCCGCCCAAAATCGCTTCTCCCAAAGTGATTGCGACGTGGTGGTGGCGACCAATGCCTTTGGCATGGGGATTGACCGTGCCGACCTCCGGTTTGTCGTCCACTTCGAAATCCCTGGTTCTTTAGAAGCTTACTACCAAGAAGCCGGGCGAGCCGGTCGTGACGGTGAAACCGCCGAGTGCGAGCTCTTGTTCAATTACGCGGATACGCGCGTCCAGGAATTCTTTATCGATGGCAGCAACCCACCCATCGACCTGATCCGAAGGTTATACCTTCTTCTTGGCCATCTGGGAAATGAGACTGGAGAGATCGTGACCCCCCTTAAAGATCTGGCTGCTCGCCTGGACAGCGAAAATAACGATATGGCGATCCGATCAGCCCTAACCATCCTGGACCGGCACAGCATTATCGATCGGCACGACGTCCCCGGCCGGCGTATCCGGGGAATCAAGTTGCTGCAACGCGACCTGCGTCCGCTGGATTTGCCGATTGATGTCAGAGCCTTGCAGGAAAAGGAAAAGCGGGACCGGGCAAAACTGAAAGCCATGGTTGCCTACGCTTATGGCCGGGAATGCCGCCAAAAAATGATCCTGCGATATTTCGGGGACCCCGAATTGAGCAATTGCGGAGCCTGCGATCAATGCTCGACCAACCGTTTTGAGAAACTCCGTTTGCCGACGGAGGATGAGTTGGTCACGGTGCGAAAAGCATTGAGCTGCGTAGCTCGGATGTCAATTCGGGCGGGAGAAGGTTTCGCGCCGCGTTTCGGTCGAAACCGGGTGATCCAGGTCCTCCTTGGGAGCCAGGCGAAAGAAATTATCGAGGCTCGACTCGATGAGCTAACCACCCATGGCCTGCTGAAGAACAAGTCGGCCAATTATCTGTACGAGCTGTTCCGCGAGCTTGAGGAAGCGAAGCTGGTTTATTCAACCGGCGGCCAATACCCAGTGATTGGTTTAACGGACCTTGGCATCGCTGTGATGCAAAACCGAGAGTTATTCAGCCTGGTCTGGCCCGAAGAACCCAAGAAACGCGAGGTCAGAAAAGCGGAAGCTCGCGTTGAGGTTGAAGCACCTTTCGATGTGCCGTTATTCGAAGCTTTGCGCAAAACTCGCGCAGCCTTGGCTCAGGAACAGGGTGGGGTACCTCACTACGTCATCTTTCCTGACGACACCCTCAAAGCTTTTGCTCGCATTAGACCAACTTCAGTTGAAGCCGCCCGGCGAATACGAGGTGTCGGCGAAATCAAAGCTCAAAAATACGTGCCCGCCTTCTTAGCGACGATCGAGGAGTTTGGCGGGTAGCAGAGCTCGCAGCCGTTGCAGAACAAATCCCAAGGCTTAACCCATAGCGCTAACTTTGAGGGGATGTGGAGCATTTGGTTTCTGCCCCGAAGGGGCAACACCGAACGCCGAACGCGAAGCGCCTTGTGAGGGCGGGCGCGTTTTTAAACCGGTACCTGGGGTTAAAACCCCAGGCTGAGTCCTCAAGTCCCTTCGGGACAAAATCCAACAAACCTCGACGGGGCAAAATCGCGCCACTCTTAAGCCAACGCGTATTGGTGACTCCTGGCCTCGTTCCCGGCATTTTCCCTACTGCGCTGCCTCAAACAAGAACCAAGTTCGCCGCTCAGTCTCATCGATCCAATTCTCGATCAGACTGGCGCAATCTACTACCCTTGAACCGAGACAATCATCCCTTCTTCCAAGTCGTCCGTCGGATTTTGTACCACCACGTCGCTTGGGGTCAACCCACCTACAATCTCCGACTTAGTGCCGAAATCGCGACCTAAGGTAACCTCCTTGAAATGAATCCGATGCGAACTATCAACCGTGGCTACCCGAGTGCCTTTGGAATCGATCAAAATCGTATTGTCAGGAAGATACAGGAGTTGACTTGTGCTCGGCGCTGACAACGTCACGTGAGCGTACATCCCTGCATACAATCGGCCGGCCGGATTAGGTACATCGACCTCTAATAAGATGGTTCTGGATGCCTCATCAAACGCGCCTGCATCTCTGGTAACTTTCCCGGTAAACGTTTCATTGGGATATTCGTCTACTTTCACGGTTGCATTTGTTCCCGGTTGGACCCGGCTCACATCCGATTGCGGCACATTCACAAAGACTCGCACCGGATCAGATTGCGCGAGATCAAAAAGCTTTTGCACCGTCTTCACACTCCCGGAAGTGACCAAAGAACCCACGTCGACATATCGCGCCGTAATAACACCGTCGAACGGCGCTTTGACCTGTTCGTACGCCTTCATCTGCTGCGCGTTCTCTAAACTGGCCGTAGCAGTATCTTGGTTTGCCTGTTGGACGGATCCAGTCGCCAACACCGTGTCCAGTTCTTGCTGAGAATTAACCTTGTTAGCGAAGAGTTGTTGAGACCGTTCGGTGTTAGTTTGTGCCAATTTCAGATTGGCTTTGGCCAGTTCCAGTTGGGCCTGGGCTTCTCGCAAATTGGCATCGATCTGCGGTGCTTCGATATCGGCCAGTACCTGTCCCTCATGCACATGGTCCCCAATATCGACATACCATTGTTTCAGATAACCATCCACCCGAGCGTAGATCGAGGCTGACCGGTTAGCTTGAATATTTCCAGGCAAAATCAGCGGCGCTGTCGCTTCACTCTGCGTCGGCTTAACTACGGTGACTGTTTTTTGTCCCGCAGCCGCCGCGATGGCGGCCAATTCTTGGCTATTCCGCAGACGCGGACCGATCGCCAGCTCGTAAATCGCCACCCCGATCACGGCTACGATGATCACCGCCAGCAAGATTCGGCGACGTGGCCGGGACCCGCTGGAATGACTCGGAGTCGAGACAGGCTCGGCCCTCGCCGTCACCGGAGGATTTGTCGCACCCGGTGTTTCTTTTTCCTTGGTATGGGTATCCATATGTTTCCTTTCAAATCGTTGGTTCCTTCTGACCGTTCACCTTTCACCAATCGACGCGCCCTGGCTTGAGCTTGTCGAAAGCTTGATGCTTGCCTGCATCGAGCTTGCCGAGATGCCTGTTTCGAGTTTGCCGAGATACTCATGGCGGGCCTCTCGCCAATCACTTCTCACTAACAACAGGCTGCAATTCTCCCTCGTTCGGGGTAAGTCGCAGACGAGGGTGCAGCACCCGTGGCCGGTATTCACGTTTCAGCAGCCGATAAACGACCGGCACAAAAAAAAGCGTAAAGAATGTCGCGAAGAGTAAGCCGCCAATCACGGCCCGGCCTAACGGTGCGTTTTGTTCTCCGCCGCTACCAAGGCCCAACGACATGGGCAACATGCCCAGGATCATCGCTAAGGCGGTCATCATAACCGGGCGCAACCGGGTGAAGCCAGCACTGAGCGCAGCCTCAAAACCGTTCTTACCAGTGCGTAACTCGTCGTTCGCGAACGTCACCATCAAAATGCTGTTAGAAGTGGCGACACCAATACACATAATGGCGCCCATCAACGCAGGAACACTGATGGTAGTGCGAGTCAGGAACAGCATCCAAACGATGCCGGTCAGCGCTCCCGGTAAGGCCGTAATAATGACAAACGGATCCCGCCAACTCTGGAAATTGACCACCATCAGGAAATAGACCAGCAGAATGGCAAAAGCGAGACCAACACCTAAGCCAACATACGCGCTATACATACTCTGTACCTGCCCTCGGATTACTAGAGTAGTACCTCTAGGCAAATGATGCCGTACGTCATCCACGATCTTTTGTACCTGGCTACCGACGGAGCCCAAATCTTGGTTCTGTACATTGGTGTAAACGTCAAACACCGGCTGCACGTTGTAATGGCTGACCACAATCGGCGCGGTTACATGTTGAATGGAGGCCAGATTGCTGAGCAATTGTGGCTGTAGAGTAGCCGTGCCGGTTAGGCCTGTCTCCGGTACTGTGTACCCACTGTTTCCGGATATTGGGACTATACTACCAGCCGTCATCGCGATCGGCGTATGCAAGATATCCGGGACGGCGTTAACTTTATACTGCGGTGTCTGAACAGAAATAAGATAACTGACTCCGTTGGCTGGATTGAGCCAGAAATTCGGAGCCGTTTGTCCGCTTCCGCTCAGTGAGACCAGCAGATTGTCTGCTATTTGCTTTTCCGTTAGCCCTAGTTCCTGCGCTCGAGTCCGATCAATGTTTACCAGCAAAGACGGATAATCGATAACCTGATGAATATTGACGTCGACTGCCCCTGGGACTGCCGCCATGCGCCGGCGCAGCTCCTCTGCAATCTGGAAATTCTGAGGATCATGACCCACCACCTGCACGTCAATTGGAGCTGGCAGCCCGGCATTCAACGTCTGCCCTACAATATCCGACGGTTGAGTAAAGAAGCTATAGTCGGGATATTTCTTGAGGAGGATTTGACGGATTTTCTTTACGTAATCCCAGGTAGAACCGTGGTGTTCTTTATTTAGCGATACCAGGATTTCGCCGTCCGACACACTGATCGTGGCTGAATCGCTTAGCGCAATATTCAGGTTCAAAGGCAAACCGATGTTATCTAACACCAAATCGATCTCATCTTTTGGGATAACACTCCGGATCACTTCCTCCACTTGAGTGAAGACATGTTGGGTATCCTCAATGCGCGTACCGACCGGGGCGCTAACGTGGAGCCGGAACTGACCGGCGTCGACCAATGGAAAGAAATCTTCTCCGAGAAAAGGAGTAAGAATAACGAGGGAAAGCACGACTACGCTCAACAACCCGATAAGCACGATACGGGCGTGTTGCAGACACCAATTCAATCGTGCAACATAAAAGCTCCGTAACTTTTCAAACTGTCGATTAAACCCTTCATGGATGCCGACAAACCAGTTGATGAGCCACCTCGCCCTTGGGGGAGAGTGCCTCGCTGGCGAGGCCGAGTTTGAGGTGCCGGCGGTTTCGTGCGAGGCCGACGCCTCACCGCCACCGTGATCCCCTCCCTTTTCCAGGAAATTCACCATCGTCGGCACTACCGTCCGCGATAATAGATAGGAAGCCAGCATGGCGAACACCACTGACATCGCTAGCGGCGAGAACAGAAAACCCGCATTCCCGGTTAAAAAGAAGATCGGCACGAAAACAATACAAATACAGAGCGTCGCCACCAACGCCGGGGTAGCAATCTCCTGGGCTCCATCCAGAATGGCATCGATCATCGACTTCCCCATTCCGAGATTCCGATGGATGTTCTCGACCTCGACCGTTGCGTCGTCTACGAGAATCCCCACTGCCAACGCTAGACCGCCCAACGTCATGATATTGATCGTCTGACCAAGCGCATGCAGCACAATTACCGATGTGCAGATCGAGAGCGGAATCGAAGTCGCTACCACTAAAGTGCTGCGCCAGGAGCCCAGAAAGAGAAGGATCATCAAGGCCGTCAAACCTCCGGCGATCATTCCTTCGCGAATGACTTCTTCTAGCGCAGAGCTAACAAAGATCGATTGATCAAATAACGGCTTGATCTGAAGGTCCTGCGGCAAGGTAGCGGCAATGCCTGGTAGCGATTTTAGGACACTCGATACCACATCCAAGGTCGAGGCATTACCGCTTTTGAGAACTGGTAAAAGTGCCGCCTTAATTCCATTGGAAACCACCATATTGACTTGAGGTGTATATCCATCATGGACCGTGGCGACGTCGCGGATATAGACAGTCGTGCCGTTGACTTGCTTCAACGGCAAGTTGTTAATGGCTTGAATCGTATCCGTGTTGCCATTGAAGAGCACATCATACTCCCGCTTGCCGATCTTGGCTGTGCCCGAGGGGACGATAACGCTTTGCTGATTGATCGCCGAGCTCACTGCTTGCGGCGAAATGGCGTAGGCTTGTAGTTTCCTCGGGTCTAGGTCAACCGACACGGCCCTCGTCTTGCCTCCGTACGGCAGTGGGATCGCTGCCCCTTGGACAGTCGCTAACTGGGTACGAATGAAGTTAGTGGCGTAATCGTAAAGCTGTTGTTCAGAAAACTTACTTCCCCCGACACTTAGCTCGAGCACCGGGACATTAGCCGCGTTATAGCTCAGGATATTCGGGGGAGTGATCCCAGTCGGCAGCGTTTTGAGGATAGTCTGGCATTCGGCCGTTACCTCGGAGATGGCGGCATCCACGCTGGCGCCTTGGTGTAAGTACACCTTAATTACGGCAATACCATTGAACGAATTGGATTCGATATGTTCGATGTTGTTAACCGATGTGGTTAACGCCCGTTCTGAAACCGTGGTGATCCGGCGCTCCATTTCCTGGGCGGGCAGCCCGTTGTACATCCAAATGACACCAACCACCGGAATATTGATGGCGGGGAAAATATCTTTTGCCATCTGCAGCCCGCTCAAGATCCCACCGAGCAAAAGTAATACTCCGGCCACCGTAAAAGTGTACGGAGCTCGCAGCGCAACTTTGACAATCCACATCATAGGCTTTGCAGTTCTCGGTTCACGGTTCGCAGTTCCCGGTTCGTTTGAGCGCCTCGAAGGCCATATTATTAGCTCTGAATCAGCAGTCTTCGCGTCCTCGGCCGACGTCGCTTAAGGGGGAGATGCGGCGACTTGTCCTCCATAGTTGTGGGGCCGCGGGACGACGGTGGAAGTCTGCCTCGCGTGAGACTTTTGTTCCGGTCCCAGTCTCGTTGTTCGAAGCGGCAAATTGGTTCGCCAAGAGACCGCAGACGAATAATTGGAATGGATGGTAGAACATGATGGGCAATAGGATGAGTCCCAGATTCGCACGTCCGCCGAAAATAAGCTGCGCCAGAGGAACCCCCATGGCCAGAGTTTTTTTCACGGAACAGAAGAGTGCCGCAATAAAGTCTTCTCTGGATAGTTTGACAGCGGAAGAAACCGCCAGAACCAAGAGCGAGACCGTGGTGAAAAGGACTATCACTGAGCCTAACACCTCAAGCGTCAGGCCGATCCCGAACTGTTCCCAGACTCGACCTTCTACCGAATCGCAGAATGCCGTATAGACGATTAAAAGGATTACTGCGCTGCTCAGAAGATTGAGAAACCGACGATTCTGATCGGCCCAGCCACGAAGAAAGATTCGGCAGCCCATGCCCACGATGAACGGCACGAGTGTTAATAGGGTAATCTTTAGTAGTAGCGGCCCAAAGGAAGCCATCTGACCGCTCGCTTGCATCAAGACTCGGACTAACAGCGGCGTGAACATCACGCCGAAAATGTTAGAAAGTCCGGCATTGAAGATGGCTCCGGCGGTGTTACCGCGAGCGACCGTGGTAAGAACCACCGAGGTCGAAACCGTTGAAGGCAACACGCAAAGATAGAGAAAGCCATCCCTTAAAGCCCCCGGCTCTCCGGGCCAGATGACCCGGGTCACCTCGTGAAACATCCACCCAACCACTGGAAAAATCAGAAAGGTGAAACCCTGCACGATCAGATGGAGCCGCCAGTTTCCAGCTCCGGACTTCATTCGTTCTACCGCCATAGCCAACCCTTGAACGAAGAGAATGAGGGCTACGCCGATATTGTTCAGGAGATCAGGATGTAACCAACCCCCCTTTGCGCCGGGTGAAGGAAACAGGAATGCCAGGCCCACTGCGCACAACAGCGCGATGATGAATCCGTTGCGTTTCACGGTCGCCCAAAGAAAGCTAGGTCGGCTTTGCTGTTGAGACCGGTCAGCAGGGCTCATCCCATTGGAGGAAGCGTCACTCGCACCTGAGCTTCTTTGTCGTTGGATTTCTTCGTCCATAGCAGATCGTTTTCTCGAGAACTCTCCGATCTCCGCTTAGGCCGGGCGAGGCAGAAGCGTTTCACTTTTCACCGAATCCTTGACACTTCTTCGGCTGAGCAAAGGCGGCCATCACTCTTTCGAATTAAAAAAGACCATTCGTCATGAGCATGGCATCTCAGGCTAATGAGCCGGAAGTTAGAGAAGGCTTTCAGTAACCTTGAGCTATTTATGAACGAACGTTTGGTATCGCGCCGTCATTTGTTGATCTCCGGCCTGGTCGGATGCTCTGCCATGTTGACTGGCGTGGCCCTGCCGTTTTCCGAGGAACTCCCGTCCGGTTATATCCGTCCGGGCCCGATCACCGCTCGGGGAAAGGCCCCAGGCCTGAAAACCCGGCTGCTTTCACATCAGGACGCCAGGACTTTTGCTCTGATTTTTGGGAAGAATGATGAAGTGATGGCTGGGCTGACGGAATTTGCCGAAACCAACCATCTCGCGGCCAGTCATTTTACAGCTATCGGCGCTTTTCAAAGCGCTTTGCTGGGATGGTTTGATAGCGAGAAGAATGCGTATCGGGAGGTTCCGATTACGAACCAAGTCGAGGTAGCCTCTTTCAGCGGAGACATCGGATTGATCAATGGGAAGCCAGCCGTTCATGCTCATGCGGTAGTTGCTTTTCCGGATGGGACCACGCGTGGGGGGCATGTTATTACGGCCACGGTCTGGCCTACACTCGAACTGTTTTTGACGGACGAGCCTGCTGCCCTGGTCAAAGAAGAAGATCCTGAAACGGGTCTTTATCTTTTCGATCCAAGGGCCTGATAATTGCCCAAAAATCTGGGTGCAAGCGTTTACAACCGTGTTTAGCTACCCTTAGGAATCGGAGGACCAGAGTTATGGATATTTCTCGAAGAGGATTTATTAAGCGCGCATCAGGCACAGTCGCCCTCGGTTTAGCCGGCGGATCAGTTTTGCCATTGGCTGTTGTCGCCGAAGAGACAGCTAAACTGACCAGTATCCGGCCGGAAGAACAGCGCCGCGGTGATATGATATTGCGTCGCCTGGGGCGGACCGGAGAATGGGTCTCTGTGATTGGCCTCGGCGGTTATCACGTCGGTAAACAGGCAGACGAAAATGAGAGTATCCAGCTGATTCGCAACGCCATCGATAAGGGCGTCTCTTTCATGGACAACTGTTGGGACTATAACGGCGGGGAAAGTGAAGTCCGTATGGGCAAGGCTTTACGCGACGGTTATCGAGAGAAAGTCTTTCTAATGACCAAGGTTGACGGCCGCACCAAAGCCGCCGCCAACCAACAGATCGATGATTCACTCCGCCGATTTCAGACCGACCACATTGACCTTCTGCAACACCACGAAGTCATTCGCTTGGATGATCCGGACCGAATCTTTGCCAAGGGAGGCGCTCAGGAAGCGGTTCTCGAAGCTCAGAAAGCCGGAAAAATTAAGCATATCGGGTTTACCGGGCATAAAGATCCAATTGTTCATTTGCGGATGTTAGAAATGGCATCACAGCACGGGGTCCACTTCGACGCCGTGCAAATGCCTCTGAACGTCATGGATGCTCACTTTCGAAGCTTCCAACATCAGGTGTTGCCTATCCTGTTGAAGCAGCAAACAGCTGTCCTTGGGATGAAAACCTTCGGAGATAATTTCATTCTGAAAAGCAAGACCGTGACTCCGATTGAGGCGTTGCATTACTCCATGAGCTTGCCTACTTCGGTGGTTATCACTGGTATCGATAAACCCGAAGTTTTAGAGCAGGCGCTGGAGGCCGTGCGAACCTACAAAAAGTTGGATGACGCCGAGCTCAGTGCACTGTTGGCGCGCACACAAACCGCCGCGACCGAGGGACGCTTCGAGCTATACAAAATCAGCACCCACTTTGATGGCACGATTCGGAATCCGATCTGGTTGGGGTAGCAAATCGTTGAACCTCGTCCCTGGTGGACTATGGGGTTTGTCCCTCCCGGTGCCTTTATTGGCTGGCCTTTACCCCCGCATCCTCGGACGCACCTAAGGCGATTGCGCACCAATCAAAGTCGGCGCGCTCCTTTGCGATCGCGGTCAACATTCGGTCGCGCAAAAGTGAACCGAGCGGCATGGGCGTCCCAGTGTCTTGAGCTGTCTCCAGCAACAGCCGCAAATCCTTCCAGCCGAGCCTCAGCCTGAAAGCCGCCGGCTCGTAGATTTGATGAGCAACTTGTTGGCCGTACCCCTTGTACACAATTCCGCCGAACAACGTCTCTGAAAGAAGTTCAGCCATTTTTTCTCGAGGGATGCCGTTCTTTTCGCCGAAGACGAAGGATTCAGCCATCGCCTCAACCGAGGCCAGGATGTTAAAATTCAGCGCCAGTTTTGCGACATTGCTATTCCAAGGGTCCTCACCGAAATCGAATACCCGTTCACCGATGCATTCGAGTAATGGTAACACGCGTTCCTTGGCCGATTGCCTTCCGGCTAAAAGTATAAATAACTTACCCGCCGCAGCTCGATCCGGCCGCCCTGACACCGGCGAACCAAGATAGGAGACACCCTGCTTAGCGTGCTCCTTGGCCAGGTATCGCGCTGTTTCCGGCGAGATCGTACTCATAGAGACGTGAACCCCTCCCGGTCCCAGTCGTCTTAGGAACTCCGGATTCAGCACCGTGACGGAACGCACCGCATCATCGTCAGACAAAATACTGAACACAATACCACCTGCCTCGATGACGTCTTCCTGACTATCGACTAACTCTGCACCCTTTTCGGTGAGCGGCAGCGCTTTCGCTTTTGTGCGGTTAAAAACGCGGACCTTATAGCCGGAAGCTAATAAATTCCGAGCGATCGGGAAGCCCATATTTCCCAGGCCGATAAACCCGATGCTCTGTCCTGCCTGCTTCGTTTCGTTCATCAGCTTCTGTGAATTAAAGCTTGGTCTGATCCACTACCTTTCGGATGATCCGAACTTCATCCTGAGTTAACTCAACCTCACCAGCCTTGGCGTTCGCGATCGCCTGATCAGGATTGCGTGCCCCGACTAACGCGTGAGTACAGCCAGGCTGCGCCAGTGTCCAAGCAATGACCGTCTGCGCAACGGTAATACTTTTGTCTTCTGCTACGGAGCGAATGACGTCTAAGAGGGCATCCACCTTGGAGCGGTTCTCTGTTTGGTACCAAGGGTTGCCGCGGCGGACATCACCCTCTCCGAACTGGTGGTCCGGGCCGATTTTACCACTTAGGATCCCGAGCGCCATCGGCGAGTAAGCCAAAAAGGCGATTTGGTGGTCATGGCAGTAAGAAAGATTGTCCGCTTCATGTTGGCGCGTCAACATAGAATACTGCTCCTGATCGGTATCGAGTTGACCTATTGACCGATAGCGGTCCATTTGTTCAACGGTGGCGTTTGAACAGCCAATCGCTCGGATCTTCCCTTCTTGCTTGAGCAACAGCAGCTCCGCCATCGCGTCTTCGGTTCGGGTAGTCGAATCTTGCCAGTGGGTTTGATAGAGGTCGACCCGATCCGTCTTAAGACGACGAAGACTTTCTTCGATTTCATATCGAATCATGGCCGGTCGCAGGTTGATATAGACCTCATATTTTTTATCGACCTCGCTCTCGGCTTCACCGGTCTCGCTCGCATCGAAGAATTTATCTCCTTCCTTCTTGTACCAGACCATCCCACATTTGGTTGCCAGAACGACCTTGTCGCGGATTCCTTTTAGGGCAGCGCCAACTAGCTCTTCGGAGTGGCCATATCCGTACATGGGCGCGGTATCGATCAGGTTAATCCCGTGATCGATAGCGGCGCGAATCGCACCCTCGGGATCGTTCTTCTTGGTGCCGCCCCACATCCATCCGCCAATTGCCCAGGCGCCAAATCCGACCACGGAAGCTTCAATTCCAGATTTTCCTAACGGTCTATATTTCATGTTTCTCTTAGTTGTATTTATTTTAAGTGGCGATAGCTGCGCATGATCCGCGTGATGCTCACCTCGTACTCACGTCTCCAGCGAATAGAACGAACGACGTCTCGGGCGATCGCGCCGGCCATGGCGAAGCACCAAGCTATGGTTATCAGCACGCCGATGTGAGGAATTAACAAAAATAACAAAGCCACAAAAACGAGCAGAAGGTACTCAAGGCCGCTTTCTCCCAAAATCAATCTTGGTTTTCTGGACCACATCCAATCCGCGCGGATGTATTCACCGCGATCGATATGAGACCAGGGGAACTCTAATGATTTCTGTAGCTGCACCGGAGGTAATTCTTGGAACTTCCAGTCCTCTTCAGAATTGAAGTCCTTCCAGAAAAGCCGCCATCGATTTAGTAACCCACTCACTGTCTTGCCTCCTGATTTAGGTTTCTTAAGGCTAACGTTCTGGGGTTGCGATCGCTATGATCGTAACGAGCGTTTGTATCCTACCCCAAGGGAGGATAGCGAGCGTGGATAGATGGGGTTATGATAGCCGGCAATAGGGGCGGCGAATCGAGCCGCATCGTGCCCGGTTCCGGCAGCGCATATTTGCTGATGCGTGCCAATGGCAGGGGGCCGCATCATTTGTCGTTCTCGTCGTTCGATTGGGGCGACCTGTAGATCGTACCATCACCCATTTCGGCCTGTCGCGCCGTAGGCCTTGCGAAGGCGGAAGGGGAGCCGCATTAGAGAGGTGCTAAGGACTGATTCGGAGATGGTCTAGACCTGCGAACGCGGAATGCAACGCCCCTCCGGCCCGGCTCCGCGACGCCGTTCAGGCGGCTGCCGGACTATTTTGAATCGCAGCTTCCGCCGTCGCTAAAGCTATGGCCGACAAGTCGCTGCTGGCCGACACATCCGATTCTGAGCCATTTACTCGGACTGATCAGGTTCAGCTAGGTCTGCCGACCTATCCAGGGCTCGCAATCAATCCCCGTTTTGTTGCAATGGCAATCGCTTCGGTGCGCCCCATGGCATCTAACTTAGCCAGGATCGATTTAACATGGGCTTTGACCGTGTTCTCGCTGATATAGAGAATCTGCCCAATCTCTTTATTGCTCCGGCCTTTCGCCATGTATTGAAGAACCTGGAGTTCCCGCTCCGAAAGTTCGGGATGCGTCATCGATTCCGCTAGCTTGGAAGCAATTGACGCGGGCAGTAAAGAGTCGCCTCCCGCCACTTTGCGAACCGCGTCCCGAATCTCCTGCGGAGCTGTGCCTTTGGCTAAATATCCTTTCGCTCCCGCCCTTAAAGTTCGCCGAATATCTTCCTCGCTTTCATACGTCGTCATGACGATGATTCGCGCCTTCGGACCTTTTCGACCGGACAACTCGGTGATGACCTGCAACCCGTCCTTTTTTGGCATCCGCAAATCGAGCAATACAACATCAGGAAGAAGCTGGTCATAAAGTTCGCAGGCTTCTTCCCCGTTGCCGGCTTCTGCGACGACCTTAATATCCTTCTGCGATTTGAAGATAGCGGCCAAACCCTCGCGGACCACTGGATGATCATCGACGATCATCACAGTAATAACATCGGCACCTGGGTCAGAGGACGGTTTCACGGCTGTTAGTGTATCTGATTCACTGCTCATCATAGCCTAATCCGATCTAACGATTGAGAAAATCATTTTTGATCCTCGTCCGAACTTTTGTAACCACGGTTCTTCCAGCCATCACCTCTCACCCTCCTGCGCCCAGGGCGGGCTCGGCGGAACTTTCGTTCGTCTCGACGCGTTTGACCTTGCTGACCAGCATGAACACGGCCGGCACAAAGAACAATGTGGCCGTGGTAGCGAATAGCAGCCCTCCGATAACCGCTCGACCCAAAGGAGCATTTTGCTCGCCACCCTCGCCCAGGCCCAAGGCCATCGGTACCATACCAATGATCATGGCGAGCGCTGTCATGAGCACCGGCCGAATCCGGACATAACCTGCTTCGAGTGCCGCTCGATATGGATCCTGGTATCGCTCGAGCAATTCATTAGCGAAAGTGACGACCAAAACGCTGTTAGCGGTAGCCACCCCCATACACATAATCGCCCCCATCAGTGCTGGCACACTCAACGTAGTGCCGGTTACAAAAAGCATCCAAATGATTCCAGCCAGGGCGCACGGTAACGCCGTGATGATGATAAACGGCTGCGTCCAAGACTGGAAATTGACCACCATCAGCAGGTAAACCAGGATCATGGAGAACGCCAACCCGAGATAGAGACCCGTATAGGATGCCTGCATGGTAGTTATCTGTCCACGCACATTCACAAAACTACCGTCAGGCACATCTTTCTTGGCAGCGTCGACCAGCTTCTGTATATGATTCGCTACATATCCGAGGTCTTTGCCGTCGGCGGTTCCATAAATGTTAATTACCGGTAGGATATTGTAGTGATCCTCGACCGGGGAAGTGGTGCCACGCCCGATTGAAGCAACGTTAGCCAGAATCTGGCCCTGTCCGGCACCGCCAAGAATTGGAAGGTTTCGCAAGTCGTCCAGCGAATGCAGGTCATATTGCGGTACTTGGGCATTGATCTCGTAACTCACTCGATTTTTGGGATCGACCCAGAAGTTGGGAGCGGTTTGTTCAGATCCGGAGAGTGCGCCGAGAACGCTCTGCGTTACGGCTTGCGCATTAATGCCGAGGATCGACGCCATGTTGCGGTCGATATCAACATTTAATTGCGGCGCATCGTTTGGCTCCTGGATCCGGAAGTCCGCCGCCCCGGGAATATGGCGAATCTGGCCCATGAGTTTGCTCGCAAAATCCAAATTTGCTGTCAGATTTGCTCCCGTCACCTGAATGTCAATCGGGGCTGGTAACCCGAAATTGAGAGTTTGCGACACAATATCGGCTGGTGGGAACCAGACAGTTACATCCGGAAAATCGTGTGGCATCCGAGCTCGGATGGCTTGAATGAACCGATCCGTCGGACCATGATTTTCATTAAGTGAAACCAGGATGTCGGCGTCCGCCGGGCTCATGGTTCCGGTGTTGTTATAGGACGTATTGATACCGCTGTAAGGGATCCCCATGTTATCCACGACCATGTTCACCTGGTTAGCCGGAATGACCTGACGGATCATCTGTTCGATCTGATCGACGGTACTAGCCGTCTCTTCGATCCGGGTACCGGCCCGAGTCCGAACATGCATATCGAATTGTCCGGTATCCACCGATGGAAAGAAATTCTGTCCAAGAAATGGAAACAGAACACTCGAAGCTGCGGCAAATCCCAGCACGACAATCACCATCTTACGACCGTTACGGAGACCAAGACTGAGGAGATCGCGGTAACCCTCTCTGAATTTTTCAAACCGTCTGTTGAAGCCGGCATGAAAACCGGAAAACCATCCGAATAGTGCGAATCTCTTTTTTGCTTTGCCATGGGACGGGGCGCCATGCGTTTTCATCCAGTACATCGCCAACGTCGGAACGAGGGTTCTGGACAGGATGTAAGACGCGATCATCGCGAAAATCACTGCTTCCGCCAACGGCCCGAAGAGGTATTTGGCCACTCCCGAAAGGAAGAAGATCGGGACGAAAACGATGCAGATACACATCGTAGAAACCAAGGCCGGGACAGCAATCTGAGCGGCTCCGTCCCGAATCGCCTCTAGCGTTGGCTTACCTTCAGCCAAGTGTCGATCGATATTCTCGATGGTCACGGTAGCGTCATCCACCAGGATACCAACTGCCAGCGCCAGACCGCCTAGGGTCATAATGTTAATCGTTTGTCCGAGTGCCGTTAGAACGGCGATAGAGGAGAGAATGGCCAATGGGATCGAGATGGCGATAATCAGCGTGCTTTTCCAGTCACCAAGAAAGACCAGGATCATGATGGCGGTCAGACAGGCTGCGATCACCGTCTCCCGCACCACACCTTCGATCGCTGCCGTAACGAATATCGACTGGTCAAAAAGCATCGAAATATTCAGTTGCGGCGGCAGTATCCGCTTGAGAAACGGCACTTTGTCCTTGATCCCCTGCACGATATCCAGTGTCGATGCGTCCCCTGTCTTCTGAATGGTGAGCAGCGTGGCCCGCTTCCCGTTAAAACGAACAATGTTCGTTTGGGGAATCGCGCCATTGTAAACGTGGGCGACGTCCCGAAGGTAAACCGTAGTCCCGTTGGGCAATGTCTTGACCGGGATAGCGTTCAATTGTTGAAATGTCGGCGGACTAGCATTTACGCCAACCTGGTATTCGAACCGGCCAATTTTCTCGGTACCCGAAGGCAAAATTAGATTCTGCGCGTTGATTGTGTTTACGACGTCAAATGGGGTTAATCCATATCCTTGCAACGCTTTATAATCGAGATCGACTTGGACGGTTCGTTGCTTACCCCCATAGGGATAGGGAATGCCCACGCCAGGAACCGTGATGAGCTGTGGCCGGACAAAGTTTAGTCCGTAGTCATTGAGTTGTTGTTCAGATAGGCCGCTCAAACCAACCATGAGAACCGGAACGTTGGTCGCGCTGTAACTGATTACTAGAGGCGGCGTCACTGCCGTGGGGAGCTGTTTGAGGACTGCTTGCGAAACCGAGGTAACCTGCGCGATTCCCCTGGGAACGCTGGCGTTCGGCTGCAGAAAGATCTTAACCACCGCGATCCCATATAACGATTCCGATTCAATATGTTCGATGTTATCGACCGTTGTGGTTAGGACCCGTTCGTAGGGTGTGGTGAGGTGATCGGCAACATCTCTCGGGGCCGAACCGGTGTAGTTCCAGATGACCGAGATAACCGGGATGTTAATCGACGGGAAAATATCCTTGGGGGCGCTCAGGATGGAAAGGACGCCCCCGATTAAAATGAAAATGGCCAGAACTATAAACGTGTAAGGCCGCCGTAGCGCTAAGTTAACGATCCACATGGCAAGAAAAGGAGTTCAAGGAGTTGCAGGAGTTGCAGGAGTTCAAGAATTGCGATTCACGCTGGATTGGCTCTAGGGACGCGAAGCGAGCGATAAATGTGGCCTGGCGTGAGAGAAGTGAGGCCGGGCGCGCTGCCCACATAAACGATACCACTGAAAGTGCGAGAGATTGATTTCCTATGGCAGACCGTCCTCGACCTGGCAACGTAGGAGTAATGGAGTAGCGGAGTTTTGGAGTAATGGAACGCTGATTCGTTCCAAGATGTGGTGTTTGGGCCGTTCTTGAACTCCTTTTCATGTCATTCTGTAGCGGTTAACTCATTGGATTTCACTACTGTGACAACGGTTCCGCTAGCGAGTCCCGGCGGCGGATTGACGACAACCTGATCGGTCTGGGAGAGACCATTAGCAACCTGCAGCCGCGTTCCTAAGTCGCGAGCAAGATGAATCTTGCGGATTTCGACTTTGCCATCGCTAACCACAGCGACGGCCGGTTGCGCACCTTGGAAAAGCAAGCTCATTGCTGGAATCATGACACCGCGTTCGTCGATAGGAATATCCAAAGTTGTCTGAACATATGCGCCGGCCAGAGGGGCGCCGGTCGGATTAGCTGCTTCGAGCTCGGTTAGAAGTCGCTTAGAAGTCGGGCTGATCGCGCCGGCGGTGCTCACCACGTGAGCCGGGAATGTTTGCCCAGGGAATTCGTTAACGGTTAGTTGTGCTTGTTCACCCGCTTTTATTAGCGATGAAAAAGCTTGGGGGACCGTGACATACACTCGTAGAACCGAAGTAGCTGCCATTCGGAAAAGTGCTGTCCCTGAACCTGCCGCAACGTAGTCTCCGATATCCGTATTTCGCGCGGTAACAATTCCATCGAATGGAGCGCTCACGATTTTAAATCCTTCGAGCGCCTGTAGCCTGCCGACCGCGGCTTGATCCGCGATAACAGTGGAGCGAGCCCCAGCGTAATTGTCGGCTGCCGTATCGAAGTCCTGTGCCGCAATGACTTTGTTCTTAAAGAGGTCCTGGTCGCGCTTGTAAGTTATCTCCGCCAGGTCGCTCGCGGCCTGGGCCACCTTAAGTTGTGCTTGAGCTTGTGCTAACTGTTGGTCGACCGCCGGAGTCTCAATCTCTGCCAGCACATCCCCCTTTTTCACGCGAGCTCCAATATCGAAATACCATTTCTTCAGATATCCGCTCGTCTGAGCAACGATCGGTGAATCGGTGAACGGCATGGCTTCACCCGGTAATTGGAGGTGTATAACCCCACTCGCCGGTTGCGGGTTCACTACTTCCACTAGGATGCGCGCCGCCTGATTGGCGCGAGCCTGAACCTCCGCAGTCCATTGATTCCGTGCGTAGATTCCAAATACGGCAAGGCCGATCAAAAGCGCTCCCGCGACGGCCAAGTACAAGATAATTCTCTTAGCGTTCTTCCTATGTACAGTAGGCGGCGGTTCAGGCGCCACCGGCGTTGTGACAGTCTCACTCATGGGTTTGCGATTCGTGGTTCACGGTTCGCCGTTCTATCGTTCTCGTCCTCGAAAGTGCGCGTTCGCTTCCTCACTGCTTCGCCTCCGAATTCGCAGGCGCGATCTTCGCCATCGCGCCGTTGGCCAAGCTGTCAGAGGGATTGAGAATCACTTGGTCGCTGACGGATAGCCCATTGGAAATCTCCAGCCTATCACCGAAGTCCTGATGGATGGTAATCTTGCGAATCTCTACTCTCCCGTTCGGGTCGACGACGCCAACGGCAGCGCCTTCACGCCGAAAAATTAGGGTATTCTCCGGTACCGTCAGGTAAGGGGAGTTACCTCCGAACTTCAGGGTTATCTGAACGTAGGCCCCTGGAAGCAATTCGCCCGATTCATTTGGGATTTGCAGTTCGGTCAGAAGCGACCGGGACGTTGGATCCACCACATCGGCTGTGTTCGTAACGTGCGCTCGAAATGTGCGCCCCGGAAACTCAGGCAGGGTTAGATCTCCCTCCATGCCGATTTTTACCAGTTGTGCGTCGGCCTGAGGCACCTGCACATAAATGCGCAATGGCGAAGTCTGAGCGACTACGAAGAGCTGATTGCCAGAACCGTTGGCAACATAGGTCCCGACGTCGACGTTTCTCGCGGTAACGATACCGTCGAATGGCGCCCGCAACACTTTGAAGGCTTCAAGGGCGTTCAACCGGTCGATGTTAGCCTGGTCTGCGACGACGGTGGCTTGGTCTTCGGCGTAAGTATCAGCGGCGGTGTCGCGCGTTTCTGCATCGAGTACCTTCTGAAGAAAAAGAGCTTGATCACGTTGGTAGGTGACCTCCGCCAGGTGCGCAGCCGATTGTGCCACCTGGAATTGCGCTTTCGCTTGATCCAGCTCTTGATCGACCTCAGGAGTATCAATCTCGCCTAGAATATCGTTCGCGTGCACCTTACCGCCGATATCGAAGTACCATTTTTTTAGATAACCGCTGGTCTGCCCAAAGATCGGTGCTTCCGTGAAAGCTTGCGTAAAGCCCGAGAGCTGTAGGGTACTTGCTCCGGGTTTTTCCGGATGAACCACGGCCACCGTCATCACTGGCGTGTCCGAGGAAGCCGGTGCCGAGGTTGCCTGTGGAGTCGAGGTTAATTGGTGCCCGAAAAATACGGCCACGACACCAAGGACGGCTCCCCCGACGAGGACCAATCCGCGCGGTTTTTTTGTTTTTCGCGGTGGAACCTGCGGATCTCCCTCAGCGGTCACGTTCAAGGTCTCTTGACTCATTCTGGTTGCACCATTCTAGTGATTCCCGATCGGCACCGCTATTGCAGGAAGGGGTTCTTTATGCTAACCCGAACGGGTAGTCTTCTGAATGTCTCGCGCCTTCCCTTCGTCCTCGTCCTCGTCCTCGATTCCTTGCGAACGGAGTCTTGGAGTACCGGATTATCGGAGTATTGCATCTTCTCCGAATTCCACCGGCGTAGCGGGACTGGAGGCGCTGACAGCCTCCCAACCCCGCGGACGCGGGGTGCAATTCCGACAGTTCGCAGTACTCCAGTACTCCATCACTCCATCACTCCATCACTCCATCCGCTCGCCAGGATTCGACGGCAGCCTGCCCTACGTAGCCTCCCGGAGTTTCAGACGACGGGGCGAAGTCGGGAGGACGAGTACGAAGCGCCTTGTGGTCACCCGGCGATCATGCCTTCTGCTAATCGCGGAAAGACTGGCAAAAGCGCTCTTTTGGGCTCTGGTTGCGTTTCCGTCGCATTCAGGCCTCCGGTGGCTTCAAGCCAGTCCGCGATATAGTCGACTTGTTCATCCAGCGAGTAATCGGTGACATCGATTCTTAAGCTTGGAATAACTGACTTCTTCAGTAACTCTTGCAGAATCTCCTGTTCCCGGATGAACAATGTCAGGTCATCGTATTGGGATGGATTACTCGAGACCTTTAGCCGGCGTTCTCGGGCTTCAGCAAAAGAGCTTGGGTCCCTCCAGCAGAAAACCAGGCGAAATCCGAGCGCAGTCAGACGTGACTCGAGCCATTCGAACCGATAGCGCCGTCCTCGATAGATTGCCTGCCACATTTGAGTTGAAATGTGGAAACGATCAATGATCCAAGAGTAGTATCGGTAGAGCTCAAAGAGGCTGATCCAGAGCCGATAAGCTTCCATGGCGGGCTTTTCGTGCGCCGCGTCGAAGTTAATCAAACTACAGCCATAGGGGTTCGGAGTAAAACCGTTCCACTCCGCCGAAACGATTGGTGAATGATAACGATATTTTCTGACACCGGTGATTCGCGAACTCTCATTCAAAGCGAGCGCCAGATCCGTTTTACCAGTGAGTCTAGTCCCTTCGAGGATCAATTTCGGGCAAAGTTTTATTACCGGCATATTAAATCCTTACCCGGCCAACTTAGCCCTTCCATAGCACTAAGAGGTAAAACCCGACCAACCCGGAAGGGCTATCTTAGTGAGAAGTGAGACAGGTGAAAAGTGAAAGGTGGAAGGGCACTGCAATCCTGGCCACACAGCAGTCCCATGGGTCCTATAGGTCCCATCCTGGCAGCAGGATGAGCGTCTTCTCAGCGCTACTCCCTTTCACTTTTCACCTTTCTCACCTCTCACTAATCACTGCGAGCGGCAGGCATAGCGTGACCGTAGTTCCAAGGCCGGACGCAGTCCGAATATCAAGCTGGGCACCTAGCTGTTTGGCTCTGTCCCGCATGCTGGCGATGCCCAGGCCTTCTCCTGCTTCCAGCCGAGCTCTATCGGTACCTAAACCATTGTCCCTGATTTCGAGTGTCACCATCGTGGGATCGCCTTTGAGCAAGACACTCACGATGGTTGGCTTCGCGTGGCGAAGTGCGTTACTGATGGCCTCCTGAGCGATACGAAGCAGATTCTGCTCTGCGGATAACGATAGCATTTCTTCCCTGAAGCCTTTTGAGCTAAAATTACAACGCAGTCGCCCAGGGATATTGGAACGGTCAACTAACATTTGCAGGGCGTGGACTAATCCGGAGTCTTCGATGATGTCCGAACGCAGACTGAGAGCCGATCGGCGCGCCTCGGCTAGACCGAAGTGAGCCAGTTCATTAGCTCGCTCAATGTAACCCCGACTATCATCATCCTGAACGCTCAGACCCTCCAGCGAAGCAAACAATTGCATGGAGATACCGGCAAAAATTTGGGCTAATGAATCGTGAATCTCGCCAGCCAAACGGTTTCTTTCCTCAAGGACCGCGGATTGTTTCGCGGTTCTCGCTAAACGGGTAAGATGAATGGCTAGACCAGCTTGGGTAGCCAGCGCCCGGGCAATTTCGATGGCTTCCGGATCGAAATCGCGTTCTTCATGGAAATAGAACGCCAGCAGACCATGCATTTGTCCGCCCGAAAAGAGAGATACGATCAGCGCGGTCCTTATCCCGATTTCAACTAAGTATTCCCTCAGACCTTTCGGCATCGGTGATTCTGGATCGAGCATGTGGGTGACTGTCACCGGTTGATCGTGATACCTGGTTAGGAATTGTTCGCCGGGGGAGAACTCTCGCCATGGCTCGGGGAAGCCTGCTTCGATCGGGGATAATAACATTTCTTCTCTGAAAACTAGCTCAACCGTTAGGCGATTCCGTTCGTCGTTAAGCATGCGTACGGTAGAAAATGGGGCCCCTAAATATCGGCTGATCGATGCCAAGACCTGCCCAAGAAAATCGTCTAGCTCCGGGACTTCCGCGAGCGTATCCAGGCATCCGCGGAGGGCTTCATTTGCCTTGGCTAAGTGCGTGGCGCGCTGTCGTTCAATGATCCTTAGTGCCTCTTGTGCTTCCTGTCGCTTGCGGATCTCCCGCAATAGCCATTCGTTGGTGCGGGTGAGTTCGGCATTCAAATTCTTTACTTCAGCAAAGGCCTTCTCCAGCGTCGCCGTGGAATGATGCTGTTCGGTGACATCCATCACCGTCCCCACGTACTCCACCAGATTGCCGGATTCGTCCAGCACCGGCCGGCCGATGGTGCGAACATGTTTTGGCACCTCATCAGGGACCACCAGGCGAAAGGTGTGTTCCCACTCTTTCTTCTCGTGGATGGCTTCGTTCACATGTTCTTCAAAGATCCCGAGGTCATCCCGATGAATCCGTTGCAGAGCTTTTTGGTAAGGCACCGGTTTCTTGTCCGGCTTAAATCCAAAGATCCGAAAGTGTCCCGCTGACCAATACACGTTTGCCTGGTTCGACACGTTCCAGGTCCAGCTGCCGGTGCGACTCAGCCTTTCTCCTTCTGCTAAACGAGCTTCGCTAAGGCGCAGATCCTGCAACGATTTGCGGACTTTGGCTAGCAGGCTGGTGATCACGATGGCCGTGGTCAAGTACGCAACCAGCGCCACCAAATCCAACGCCCCGGTCGAAATCACGCGGAATCCGGGTTTGATGAAACAATAGTCGAGGGAACCAATCGCAACCAACGAAACGAAAATAGCGGGAACGAAATGCCCTCGGAGAGAAACCAAAACCACGATCACCATGTAAAGAAGCGCTGCTACTGATGAGAGCGTATGAAACTGAACACAAATAAGCGTGAGAAGGCCTACCGCGGCAGCCCCAATCGCACAAGGTGCCCAAGATCGCCGGAACACCTCTCCCAAACTAAGCTTCATGATCGAACTTTGAAGCTCTTTCGCTTTCTTGTCCACCGGTCGGGAAGCACGTATGGGCGTGTCGGCGTATCGGCGTATCGGCGTATCGGCGTGTGGGGATCGTGCCGCTCCGCGGTCACACGGGACCTATGGGTCAGTCACATAAGTCCCATGAGTCCCATTCGGTCGCGAGGCCACACGTTTTCGATTCACGCCCACACGCCGATACGCCGATACGCCCACACGCCTTCCCAATGCTAGCCCTTTCGAGTGATCTATAACGATCCGTTGTGAGTGTAGGCGTCGCTGCGGTCGCCGGTTATCTTTGTTCTGCATCATGTTAGTTGGAATAGTTCGATATGCCTTCTGTTCTCCCCTCGTACGGTATGAATAGGAATGCGAAAATCGTTCGCTTTCACCAAACCGGTCCGCCGGGTGTGCTGAGAGTTGAAGAAGAAGTTCTACGGACGCCAGAGGCCGGAGAGGTCTTGGTACGGACTGATATACTTGGACTCAGCCGGGTCGATCTCCTTTGGCGAGAAGGCTCCTATTTCGAGCAACCGGTGTTCCCGGCCGGCCTCGGTTACGATGCAGCCGGCGTCATAGAATCAGTTGGACCTGACGTAAAAACCGTCAGGGTCGGCGACCGCGTTTCAACGTTTCCAGCCGTTTCTTTACGGGATTACCCAGCTCATGCTGAAGCGCTGATCTATCCCGAGAATGCTCTGTTTGCGTATCCCCAAAACCTGGATCCTCGGCAGGCGGCCTCGGCTAATATGGGCCTTTTTACCGCGTACTTTGCTTTGGTTGAACTCGCCGAACTTCAGCCGGATCAGGTTGTCGTGATCACCGCTGCCAGTTCTTCTTTAGGTATGGCCGCGATCCAACTGGCGAAGGCTTTCGGTGCTCACTGTATCGCGGTAACCCGTTCAGAGGGAAAGCGAAAACGGTTGATCGAAGCGGGCGCAGATTACGTGGTGGTAGCGGGTGCGGATGACGTCAGCGAGACGGTCCTGGAAATAACTGAAGGCGAAGGCGCAGACGTTATCTACGATGGTGTAGCCGGTCCTGGGCTGGAGGAACTGGTTTGGGCCACCCGCCGATTCGGCTCTGTGATTGTCTATGGGTATTTGGGTGCCATGGACGCCACCACCCCGTTACCCCTCGGAGCCGCTTTTCTGCGCGGAATCAATCTGCACGCGAGCTTCAGGATTTTTGATTATACCGGCAATCCGAAACTGCGACTCTGTCCCAATCTAGCTGCCATCGAACGCGCCAAAACCTTCATTTCGGCTGGGCTAGCATCCGGACTCCTCACGCCGGCGATCGATCGGGTTTTCACGGGCTTGGAGGAATATTGCGTTGCTCACCGATACCAGGCTGCCAATACTCACGCCGGCAAAGTCCTCGTAGATCTCAGATAGAAGCGCCGGGAGCGACGAAATCATCCCCGGAAAAGCGACGCTTTGTTTTCCGCTCCCGGCGTTCCCGGCGTTCATTTGAAACATCTGTTTGACATTATCAAACAAGTGTTTAAAACTCGCGTTGTGGTAACTAAAGATCGTAACGAGATAAGCACTGAAACCGGCGAGGAAAGTACCCGCGAAAAAATCCTCAATGCCGCCGGCGAGGTGTTTGCCGAGGAAGGCTTTGAAGGTGCCACCGTCCGTGCCATCACCGAACGGGCCGGCGTGAATGTGGCCGCCGTCAATTATCACTTCCGGGATAAGGCTGAGCTTTATACCAAAGTGGTCCTACAGGCATGCTCGGTACAAGCTGCTCTCCAGGACGCGATGGCGGACGCAGCAGACTCTCCCGAGGAGCGGCTTCGCAGTATCGTCCATCATTTTGTTCGTTATTTGCTTGATCCTTCCAGGCCGGACTGGATGCGGCGCTTAAAAGCGCGGGAAATGGCGAATCCGACCGCCGCTCTGGATGAACTTGTTGAGAAGAACCTTCGCCCGCTGCGCGACGAATTTTTGAGACCCACTTTGCGGGATCTTACCGAAGGGCGCTTCAATCAGCGAGAGCTTGGTCTGATCGCGTCCAGCGTGATGAGCCAATGCCTTTATTTTCTTCAGTACCAGCCCATCATCGAGCGACTCAATCCGGACTTCAAAAATCTTAAGTCCAATGTCGCCGAGATCGCTGATCACGTGACCCGATTTTCTCTGGCCGCTATTCGCGAGATGACTCGCCAGGCCCGTCGTTCCTAAAACTTCAACTGGATCCATTTCTATGAGCTCATCCGCTACTGTCTCCGCTCCCGCCCTGAAGACGTCTAGCCCGGAGCGATCCACTTCTGGTGGTGGCGCCAATTTAGAGACCGCTGCTGCCCCCAAGCCCAAAAAGTCCCGCCGTCTGCTGCTCTTGGGTATTGTCGGTGCCGCGGTTTTGGCCGGCGGCGCGGTTTGGTATTTCCTGAACGCCGGATATGAAACCACCGACGATGCCACCATCGAAGCCCATGTCGTCGAGGTGAGTCCAAAAGTTTCGGCTCACGTCAAGGCCGTCCATTTTGATGACAACTATCAGGTGAAACGAGGCGACCTTCTCGTCGAATTAGATCCGCGCGATTTCGATGTGAGCTTAGCCAGCGCCCAGGCGAATCTAGCCTCTGCCCAAAGCAAACTCACCCAAGCCGAAGCGCAGCAAAATGTGGCCAAGGCCGGGCTGGGACAAGCGAAGGCGGACCTAATCAGTGCGCAAGCCACCAACGACAATGCTCAGGCTGATCTCAAGCGAAATGAGCAACTCTTCCAGACCCACGTGATCGATCGGCGCGAGTACGATGCTTCCTTTGCTCAAGCGAAAAGCGACGTGGCGAATGTCGAATCCAGCGCAAAGAAAGTTGCCTCACAGGAGGCACAGGTTCAATTAACCGCGGCTCAGTACGCGACTGCTTCCGCCGACGAGCAGCAAGCGGAGGCGCAACTCCGCCAAGCCCAACTTCAGCTCTCCTACACTCGGATCTACGCCCCTTTTGCCGGTAGAGTGACGAAAAAGAGCGTCGAACCCGGCAACTATGTTCAGCCCGGGCAAACCCTGTTCTCGCTAGTGCCTCCGGATGTGTGGGTGATTGCTAACTTCAAAGAGACCCAATTAAAGAACATGAAGGTTGGCCAACCGGTTTTGGTCCGGGTGGATGCTGTCCCTGGGCCTGATTTCAAAGCCCATATCGACAGCTTTCAGGGAGGCACCGGTGGTCGCTTTACTTTACTGCCTCCAGAGAACGCCACCGGTAATTTCGTAAAGGTAGTGCAACGCGTGCCGGTCAAAATCGCATTCGATGAGCCCGCCGACCGTCTGGAACGGCTTTGGGCCGGTGAATCCGTCGAACCCAGAGTTGACGTCGGGATCTCGACCGCCTCATCCGGCAATCTTAGCCAACCACTTCCTCCGGCCATTCTTGGTGAACGGTGAAAAGTGAGAAGTGATTGGGGCGACTCGCGCAGACCACCAACTGTCACGCCCTAACAACGCACGCCAACTGTGAACGGCGAACAGTGAACCGAGAACTGCGAACCTAAGATGAGTCACGCCATCACACCAAGTGGGCGAGCCGTTAATCCATGGTGGATCGGATTAACCCTGACCTTGGCTACATTCATGGAACTGCTCGACACGAGCATCGCCAACGTGTCGCTCCCGCATATTGCCGGCGGGCTAGGGACCAGTCTCGACGAAGCAACCTGGGTGTTAACCAGTTATCTGGTGGCGAACGCAGTGGTGCTGCCGCTTAGCGCCTGGTTGAGCCGAGTGTCCGGCCGCAAGAACTATTACATGACTTGCGTTGCCCTTTTCACCTGCGCCTCTTTCCTATGCGGCGTGGCGCCGAATCTGGAACTCCTCATTTTCTTCCGAATATTGCAAGGGATTGCCGGTGGCGGGCTAGCGCCCTCGGAGCAGTCGATGCTGGTTGACGCTTTTCCACCGGCAAAACGCGCGGCTGCATTCGGGCTCTATAGTATGGCGATCGTGTGCGCACCAGCTCTGGGTCCGACCCTCGGTGGCTGGATTACCGATAATTCGTCTTGGCGTTGGATTTTCTTCATCAATATCCCAGTTGGCATTTTGTCCCTGTTCTTGACTAGCCAACTAGTGACTGATCCCCCGGCATTCACTGAAGAACGTCGCCGGCTCAAAGCTTCCGGCAAATCGAAGGTCGATTACGTTGGTATCCTGTTATTCGCCGTGGGGTTCGGTTGTTTAGAAGTCGTTTTGGACAAAGGACAGGAAGACGATTGGTTCGGGAGCTCCTTTATCACCGCGTTCACCGTGATCAGCCTCATCGCTTTGGCCGTCGCTATCGTCTGGGAACTTAATCATAAGGATCCGGTCGTCGATCTGACCCTGCTCAAGAACCGGAATTTTGCCATTGCCTGTACGCTGTTTTTCCTTTTCGGGTTTATTCTGTTTTGCACCACCGTTCTGCTGCCTCAACTTCTGCAGACTTTGAACAGGTATGACGCCACCACTGCCGGGATGGTCCTGACCCCTGGCGCAATAGTGATTGTGCTGATGGCGCCGTTCATTGTTCGGCTTACTCCGATCGTTGGTCCTAAACGACTGATATTGATCGGGTTTGGCATCTCGATCATCGCGGTGTGGCACTTGGGCCAGCTGACTTTGAGTGCGGACTATTGGGTGTTTGCCCGGGCCCGTATGCTGCAGGGATTTGGACTTGGGTTCCTGATCGTTCCGATTACTCAGGTTGCCTATTCCTATCTTCCTTTGGAGAAGAATAATAAAGCGAGCAGCTTGACCAACTTGTTCCGGAATGAGGGTGGCAGCTTTGGTATCACCTTCGCCAACACGATCTTAGCCCAACGATCCCAATTTCATCAGAGCATCTTGGCTCAGCACGCAATCCCGGATAACTCTATCTATCGCGATTGGTTACACCAAGTTAGCGCCGCCTTCGTGCATGCCGGCTATTCAGCGATTGAGGCGCTGAACCGCGCTGAGGGCGAGCTGTACGCCATCTTGAATCAGCAAGCATCCCTCTTATCCTATTTCGATTGTTTTGTCGGCCTGCTGCTACCCGGCGTTGCCGGCGTAGGTGTAGCGTTGCTCATCAAGAATTTCAAACCGCCGGGCAAACCGGCCGAGTCTCACTGACCTTGAAGTGAGAGGTGAGAAGTGAGAAGTGGTCAACGATTTCACATAAGTCCCATTGGTCCCATAAGTCCCATCTGTTTGATCCCCTATAACTGGTCATTACCCATCAATTTTTTTTCACCCTATGGACAAACGATTCGCTGAAAAAGTTGTATTAATTACGGGCGGAACCTCTGGAATTGGAAGGGCGACGGCAGTCGCTTTTGCTGAACAGGGCGCAAATGTCGTCGTTTCTGGCCGGCGCGAGGCTGAGGGAACTGAGTCGTTGTCGCTAATTCAGAAAGCGGGCGGACAAGGCTTATTTGTCCGCGGCGATGTTAGCGAGGAATCAGAGATTGAAGCGCTCGTGGCCAAGACTCTGGAGCGTTTTGGCCGGCTGGACTTCGCCTTCAACAACGCTGGGGTTGGGGGAGAAGGACGTGCCACTATGACCGCTACGGCCGACATCTATAATCGCATCATGGACATCAACGTACGCGGCGTCTTTTTTTCGATGAAACATCAGATCCCGGCCATTCTTCAAGCGGGCGGCGGTGCCATAGTAAACAACGCTTCAGTACTCGCGCTGCGGCCGAGCGCCAATTCACCAATCTACAGTGCCAGCAAAGCTGCCGTAGTCGCATTAACGAAATCGGCGGCCCTCGAGTTTGCCCCTAAAGGCGTACGGGTGAATGCGATCTGCCCGGCCATTATTGAAACCGATATGACCAAACAGATCAGAGGCGCCGATCAGAGTCGCGCCCTTCTTATGTCCCGCCATCCGGTCGGGCGCTTTGGCCAATCCGAAGAAGTCGCTGCTGCGGTTCTCTACCTTTGTTCGCAGGAAGCATCCTTCATTACCGGTGTTGCCTTACCGTTTGACGGCGGTTTCGCGGCGTAATTAAAGAGCGACCGGAAGAGATCCGGTTGGGAGGGGAGCCGCTTTGCAGTTTGCCAGTCTTGCCAACTTGCCGCGAAAGCTTTCGGAGTTGGCCGGTTCTTGACCATGAAATGGTTTAAGAGAACAGCCCAGGAGCCTGTCGGATTTTGCCGCGGAGCGGCTATAGATCATAGCCCAGGTGCTTTAGCCCTGGGTTAGTCCCGTTAAAGACACGTGCCCTGAAAGTGGCACCCGATAGCGCGGCTGGCCTAATCAACGCGTTACTCACTAGCGCTGCTCTACCCATAGACGGTTGGTTTGCGCTTTAGCCGCCATGATATCGGCCTTAGCCGCACGAACTGCTTGCTCTAGGGTGAGACGCAGTTCCAGGTACAAGTGGGTTAAGAGTAGCAGCTTCCCTTCGTCTGAAAGCAGTTTTGCTTCACGATGGATGCCGATGAAAACCGGAGACGGCGCCGAATTCTGAACGCCGGGTTCTGGTTTGGGAGCGAGGAGCCAATCTGAAATCATTGGTTTCATTTTGTTTTCATCCTTGCAGGTCGCAAAAGGTGGCTGCTGGAGCTTAGAGCCAGTCCCGCGACAGAATCGGTGCACTAGGAGCTGAGCCGTGGGAGGATCCTGAACACGATATAGGCTAGAGTTACCGCCGGGACTAACCAATAGAGCGATTGTTCGGCGGTATCGACAAGCTTAGCCCACCGCATTCCCCGAGTAGGATTTAGTTCGGCCCGGTTCAGGATCTTTGCTTGACTCGAGATCTCTCCAAAATCAGTTTCTTTATCCGTGAGCATCTTGTTCCTCATTGATAGATAAGTGCGGTTTCACCAATTTCGTGGCGGCGGACCTAACCCAAAAGTTGTGCCACCATAACGTGCTTCCTGGTCGCACACGCAGAGACCAAGATCTCCTCGACAGACTCAAGCAACGGTCCTGCCGGGGCAAAAGTCGTTTGTACGAGCCGCAGCGATCCATTGATAGTTGTGACCCCAATAGTGTGCGCGTCCACCAACCTTGCTGTCGCCGCTGGTCCCCACACCGCTTTTAATTTGAGTTCACCAAAATCCGTCCCATATCCGAGGTTACCCAGGTTGGTTAACAGAATGTCGTGGGCAAATCCCTGTGCCGCTATTGCCGCGGCCGCAGGAACATCGAGCCCTGGTTTCAAAACTTCATGCAAGCCATGTCGAGTCGCCCGGATAGCTTCCAGGGTTTGAGCCTTGGTCAAGCCGGTCGTTGCCGAGCGGGCGATGTCCCAGAAAGTCGTCGCTTCACACGGTTCGATAGGCACCGTGCCGGATCCGACCCGCATGGCACATTCTTCGCTCAACCCTAGTAACTTCCTCGTATCAATCGGAGACATCACCCGGATCGGCGAGCCGTTTAGTTCGTCGAAGATTTCCCAGCAAGCTACGGCGAAAGCAGACGAGAGTGCGCCGTGCACGGTAGTTCCTTCCTGACGAGCACGTTCTCGTAGCCGGCTAGTGAGATGAGTAGTGAGGCCCAAAGTCTTTACGCGAGGGCGTGTGTCCGCTTCGTTAACAAAGACTGATGACCTCTTCGATGCCGGTGGTTCGTTATCTGGCCCAGGATAGCTAACGCCGTTGGAGGTTATACCTAGGATCTCTTCAAGTGAAGGTGGCACCGGCAACCGAGCGAGCGGCTTTCCGGAAAGAGCTTGTAGGAGATCGCGAATCACAAAAGCGACGGAACGTCCATCTGCAATAGAATAGTGAATCGCTATGAGGCAGACGGTGCGCTGTTCTTCATGAAGCAAAACGGCGCGCAGCAGCGGTGCCTGCGCTGGGTTAAACGGAATCGATAACTCTAACTCCGCTTGAAACTCCCAACGCTGCGTCGCGTTGCGCTCTTGAACTACCCGAAGTGCTATCGGGTTGGTGCCGTCTTTGCGAAAGCAAGGCCGGTTTTCCGCATTCCTTTCTATGCGCACAGAGAATAGGGGATGACGTTGTTGAACTAGGTCGAGCGCGCGACGCCAATCATCAACGGTGGTGCGTCCTTCCACCTCAGCCGCCATCACGAAGTGAACAAATCGCTGCTGGTCGAGAAGCCAAAAGAGTTCTTCAAAGGCTCCTAGCGGTCGGAGAAAAGGAGAGTTAGGTGATGCCGCCAGGTTGGAATTCATTTGCAGAATTAAGAATGTTAATTGGAGTGGTGGCTTAAGCTAGAAATGCGCAGGCGGAGACTTGGTCCCGTTAGAGACATCTCGTCAGACATTTCTTCAGAGACCTACCCTTAGAGACCGAAGATTAGGTAGACCAGATAGACGAGTGCCGGAGCAGAGATCAACCAATACAGAGCTTGCTCGGCCACTGCCGGTGCTGCACCGAAAGGTTGGGGATACCGGTTAATAGTTTCAACCGCTCCTGCCGTTTTATATGAAGTGGCGCTGTCTTGACGCCTGAGCATCAACTCGTGGCGCGCCTCGAAAAAATCGGTCACTAGAGGACTCGACTTAGGCTGGGTATCGGAAACCTCTTGTTGGTGGTCAGTTGCAGACTCAAAAATGATGTTCATGGCTCATTGCCTCTTGATGAAGCAAGTAACATCATTGGGGGCGGAACTAGCCGTGGGGTGTACCAGCTGCCGCAATCGTTGCTTCGATGGGTGCGGTCCGTGAGAGCCAAAGCCGGCTTAGGCGAGGCTTCTATGTTCAAATTTCCGGATGGATGGGCAGGCGAAGAGAAGACTCGAAAGGCTTTTCGGTTGAAGAAGGCGCAATTGACCTCAGCCCGAGATTTCTAACCTTGGAGCTCGATTTCTACACGTTGAGCGTGACCACCCTAGGTGGCCTGATCTTCAATGCCGACGCCAATCGCGTTGAACCGGACCGCGAGGCGATGATTTCTGTCCCGGCACGGTCGTGAATTCGCAAACGATAAAGCCGACCCCCGTCTCGATGAATTTCCTGGACCGCCCTGAGGTTTACTAGGGCATGCCTGCTGACCTGAATAAATGATTCAGCTTCTAACCAACGCACAAGTTGAGCCAAAGGATAATAGGTGGGAAATTCTTCCAGCACGGTATGAATCCAGGTGCGTCTTTTCCGTCGTAACACCGCTACGATCTCATGGCGCGCCAAGAGCCGGATCTGGTCGTGGTTGAGATCGGTTACCGGTAGCAGACTGTGCGCGGCATCGCTAAGGCTAGAGGTGTTAATCGGCAAAATGGTGGGGATGGGCGAACCCACCGAAGCTCCAAACTCGATCGGCCGGACCAACGTCAACAAACGTTTGACCGTCTCGCTGAGCTGCAGCCGGTCTATCGGCTTCATCAAAAAATCAACCGCTTCCAGGCGGAACGCATCCGCAGCGCGCTCGGAACTGCTCGCAGTAAAGACCAGCAAAGGGGGCTTCGGAAAGGAGGACAGTTGCGGTGCTAATGGAGAGTCGCTGGCATCCGAAAGGTTTACATCGAGAAACACAACGTCGGGTCGTAGCGCCAGACAGAGATCCAAACCGGCTGGCCCGCCGGTCGCAGTGCCGATGATCTCGACTGGACAGAAATCGGCCAGCAACCTCGCTAAGTGCTCGACAGCCGGAGGATTTTCTTCTAGCACAACGGTGCGAATCATCTCAAAAGACGCAAGCACGACTGCCGGAAACCGGCTATTACACATTTGGGGGATGTTCAGCGGGACGCGGGTATTAGAAGAACTCGCTTGCAACCGTCCAGATTTCGGTTAGCAGTTGTCCTCCAATTTGTATTCAAGGAGGGTGTTGCATGGAAGCCTCTCTTCGATTGCTGACGTATCGCAATCTTCAACGGTTGTTCGATGAGGTGGGGGTGCTCTATCAGCCGATTGGCTGGGAACGCTTGACGGCCCATTTTGCGAACGTGCTGAGGCGATTGATCCCTGGCGATTTCTATGGTGTAAGCGTGGTTATTCGCCGGAACCATGAGCAGCACATTGCCAGCCGGCATACGACAATTAGTCCGCTACCTTCGAATTGGGAAACCTTAGCAGAGACCTTCGCCAGCCAATACTCTAAGTTCCCATTGCGCACGATCCGTGAATCCGGAGATCTCCATCGACCACTAGCGCTCTCCGATGTAGCGAGTCGGACGCAAGTTGAGGGCCTCGATTTATTTCATGATTATTATCGAGCACTCGGCGTTGCTGACGATCTGAGCGTCAATTTTGGCAGTCTTAGTCATCGCGTTTGTCTAGCCGTTTTACGTGGACGTCGAGGTTTTTCCGGGCAGGATCGAGCTATTTTAGCCGCGATCCGTCCTCACATGGAACGCGCCTATCGCTATTCCCGCGGTGTTAAGGCAGTAAAAAAATCAACGCGCGCCAGCCGGCAAAACGGTAACCACCCAACAAACTCGCCTTCTACTCTCGAAGATTTGGGCGGTTCTCCCGGCGCTCTCTCGGCGCTCGGCCTCTCTGCCCGCGAAGCTGAAGTCCTTTACTGGGTGGCGGCGGGTAAGAGCGGTCCTGTGATCAGCACGATTCTCGGTATCAGCCATGATACCGTCCGTAGTCATCTTAAAAAGATCTTTGCAAAACTCGGGGTCGAAAACCGGCTATCTGCCGCCCTCCGCGCGCTCCAAATTCTGCATCGGCAAAACTCCGATATGAGGAGTTAGAAAACGCAGACAATCTTCCTTTTCAATCCGCGTAATTTTACCCCGGAGATTTTCGAGCGTCCTCGCGAAGACAAAATAATCAGAACAAGGTCGCGAAGGCCGCTAAGACAAATCATTGTCGAAGCTTAGTCGAGACTGTTTTGCCTTCGTGGCCTTTGTGCCCGCCCGCATCGCTACGCGAAGCGTTGCGGGCGGGTCCTCGCTGTGAGATTTCCGGTTATTTGGTTGCGCTCTGCCGCAGTGTGCCTCTGTGGTGAATTTATCCGAGGTTTTCATTTTGATCCGGGGTTCTCGGTCGGGACGAGGGCTAGCCGGCGAGCTTTCAAAAACAGGAAAATCCCGACGCCGAAACCGAGGAGACACGTGGCTCCTATATAATGCGCTGGGGCTAATGGATCGAACGGAAGCAGCCACAATACCAAGAGCGGAGTAAGGCCGCCGAATATCGCATACCCGATGTTATAGGAAAATGAAACCCCGGTGAATCTGATCCGTGGTGGAAACGCTTCGATCATGACGTACGGAACTACAGCAACGATTCCGACCGTGAATCCGGCTAAAGCATAAAGCGGCGTGAGTAGCTCAGGATTTACTCGCACGCTGGCGTAGAGTTGATAAGCGGCGATACCGAACAACGGGCAACCCACAAGCAAGACGTAGGCCGGACCGAACCGGTCGGTCAGCCACCCTACTAAGATGCAGCCGGCTGACAGGGCAAGCGTGGCTAGACAATTAGCCTGAAGCGACTCTAGTCTCGGCACATGATAGCCTTTCTCCAGCAAAGCAGGAGTCATTAAGATTGTGACTACGATCGCAGCCGAAAGCATCCAGGTTAGTAACCCGCAAAGAATAATTGCCGGACGATAATCGCGTATCACCGCCTTTAGCGGCAGCTCGGCGGCCAGCGCTCGACGCGCTTTCAATTCTTCGAACACCGGTGTTTCGGATAATAGACGCCGAAGATAAACCGAGATCAGGCCAAAGGCGCCGCCCAACACGAAGGCGATGCGCCAACCGTACTGGGTCAACTGTTCTGCGGGCATCCATCTGGTCAGACCGGTGGCCACCAACGATCCTAGCAGGATACCCGCGGTAAGACCGGCAGTGAGAAGTCCGCAAGCGAATCCCACTCGTGAACGGTGGACATGTTCACTAACGAAAACCCAACCGCCGGGTACTTCGCCACCGACCGCAGCGCCCTGTCCAACCCGCAACAGCAACAAACAGATAGGCGCCAATGGGCCTAACGTGGCGTAGGTTGGTAGTAAGCCGATGCCGAGGGTGGACAAGCCCATCAGAAAAATACTGAACGTAAACATCCGTTTTCGGCCGCGTAGATCACCGGCATGCGCCATCAGCACGCCACCCAATGGCCGAACAAAATAGCCAATCGCGAATATAGCGAACGTCTGGAACTGGCTAACCCAATCCGGGACCCCAGGTGGAAAAAATAAAGCTCCGATGGTGTTGGCAAAGAAAACAAAGATGATGAAATCGTAAAACTCGAGGACACCGCCCAATGTCGCCAACCAGAGCGTCTTATAGTCGAGCCGCGTCAAACGAGAAGAGGAGACAACAGATACTGAATCTGACATGAAGCTTTTTCCTGACTAACGATGACAATGAAAAACGAGATTCACTCCTATCCCGTTCGGTCGCTGAGTCAATGTCTGGTTTGCAGTTAGCGGTTAGCGGTTTCCACATGGCGACGGTCGCGCTGGCAACGGCCAAACAGTTTGGGCCTGACGCACGATCTGCGTCAGGCCCGATCGGTTGCTTTGCCGTCGCCTTTTGCCGTTGGGGAGTCTCGCCGTACCATTACGGACAAAGCACCCGGCAGACCAATAACTGCAAACTGCCAACTGCCAACGGCAAACTGCAACCGCTAACCGCTAACCCTTCCCCCCTTACTGATCGTTGCCCTGGGTTAGATCGCTTGCCACTGGGGCAAGGAAACCGAAGAGACCGCCCATTTGCTGATCAATTCCGGCATTGAAGAAGAGCTGATTTGGCGCCCCGGAATTGGCATTTCCTGCACCAAATGCGATTCCCCAAAGACCTGGAATGGTAATTACATTACTATTTGCGTCCTCCAGTTTCCCTTGAAATTGACCGGTGGTCGCGTCAAACGCGACGATTTCGCCGCTGCCGAACTGGCCAACCAGGATGCTATGGCTGAAGGTCCCAAAGTCGGTTGAGGCCTGAACGAGTCCCCAAGGTGCGTCGAACCAGGATCCGCGTTCCAATCGCAGCAAGAGATCCCCTTCCGGTGAAAAAACGTCCACCGCTCCTAGATTGGCCCCTAAGTTAACGAAGTTCTTAGCAGCGTTCTGCTGACCAAAAGCCACCAAGAGGTTCCCTCCAATATTTTGGATGTTAAAAGGGACAAATTTAGCCGGCAAATGGTCATCCCGAAACTTAGGTTCATTTTTTACGGGGCTAAAGCTAGTATCGAATACTCTAATTTTCCCTTCGTGCACATCGGCCACATAGAGAAGGCGATTGCCCTTGTTCTCTGCAATGGTCGCGCCGGTTAGTACTGAACCTGGCGTCGGATTCACTTTTACGATGGCCACGGTGGGATTGACCGCCGGATTCCAGGCCGAAATAGTTCCGTCAAATGTCGCAAAAATGAAGACAGCCGGCTTCCCGGACGCAACGTCGAAGTCCGTACTGCCGTTGAAAACGATTCCCGTAGGGCTGCCTGCGGGGGCCTGGCCGGCTGACGGGATTGTCACTAGGATAGGTGCCGCTGGCTGTCCACCTCCGTTAAAAATACTAGCGACTCCTTTGGCCCTATCCGAACCCCACCATGGACCCGTGCTACTGCGAGCTATGCCCCAGGAATTGATCAGATTGGGGTCTACGGTGACGACACCTGGCTGGTTGCTATTTGAAACCAGATTGGTTTGTTGGTACTGTTGAGCAAAGGTGGTCAGCGGAGAAAGCGCTAACCAGCTTATGGTTAATAGAGGTAATTTAGGCAATAAAGACTTGCCGGAACTGAGTTTTATCATAGATCAGGAGAGGTTGACTAATGAATTGAATGTTAACTTGGCCTGAAGTGACCGGCGCAACTGATCCGCGTCACTCGTTAGCTTGAGCGCTAGCTAACAGCAAAATGAAGCCGGCTAATCACTTTCGTCTCGAGTTGCCGGAACTGATGTCTGAGCCGCCAGTTAAGTTTTCTTTTGTCGACTGGGGCTATTGGACTTTGCGTTGATGGGAAAACGGAAAAAAACTCACGCAAAGCCTACGGCGCGACAGGCCGGCTCGGCGTTGCGACGCTCGTTCGGCGTCTTGCATCTCCTCTTAACCTTTGCGTCTTTGCGGCTTTGCGTGAGATTTTTCTTTGTTTTCCCGGGGGCCCTCCACGGTCGATCGCTCCTTTTTCCTCTTAATCGCCGCAATCGGTGTTTGAAATTTTCGTGCACCCTGGTCAGCTGAGAACATCCTCGCCGAGACTATTCTTGTCGCTGGCGGAAATGCGAATGAGTCGATCGATACCTAATTCGTACTGACGCCGCCAGCGGACAGAGCGCACAGTCTCCAGGGTGGCTATCACCGCGGCTATCATTAGAAGCGGAACTCCGATCCAGGGAAAGACGAACAGCCAGAGAGGTAGCCCAAGAGCGGCAACAAACCAAAGAACCCAGCTCAGTGTAGAAAGCCGGCGCGGCCGGCGACTCCAAAACCAATCGGCGCGGGCGAGCTCATCTTGGTGGGTCGGATGCCGATGAAGCTCAGATTTCTCAAGTAGTTGGGATGGGGGGAACTCTTCATACTTCCAAGCCGAATGTTCTCGGAGGTCTCGCCAGAATTCGCCGAGATCTTGCCAGAAATTCTGGCGGAAAGAGTGGCGATTCGGGCACTCGTTTTTTTTACGCGACGTTTTCATTTTCACTTCACCGAAAGCATTTTCAGAATCAGGAGCGGGCTGATTATCAGGCCGCTCCGGTAGCTCCGAACAGTGAACACCAGTCTCTCGGAGATGATCTTCTTTCTGTCCTGATCGCCGGAAATTTCGTCCGAACCTTCAATCGGCGTGGCGATGACCGGCAATAACCAGAACAGCGATTACGGCAGTTGAGACAAAAAGACCGATTTCTCGAAGTCTTCGGGTTTATTGGTGTGAATTCGCCAAAAGATTTTGTCATGAAGACATTCGTCCCAATGAAAACGAGCCCGTCGCGTATCGGCTTATTTCTGAGATATACGCGATTCATAATGCAAAGTTTCCTGGACATCTTTCGATTCACGGAAGCCGATGCCAGCGTTTTACTATCGGCTTACGGACTTCAGGCGTTCGAACTAGATCGCTTGAGCAGCAGTCGCGTTGAGCAACCGGAAGACCCGTCGAAGCGACAGATAAATCACCGTAGGCGAAAGCGAGCGCCGGCCGCGCCTATTCTCATCGGCGTCCATCCAGATTTCATTATGGGAAATTGGAAGGCGGCTGATTGGCGGAGCACGGTCGATTCTATCCGGCTTCAGTAAGCGACTGTTAGCGACGCCCGAAGAAAACGCAGCCGCTGGCATCCCTCTTTGCTGGCTTTCATGGATCCGCGGATTCCTTCCGCTCGACGGAGATCCATTCCAACTTCAAGTGTCTCCCGAGAATCTCAAACAATTCTTCTTCCATCACCGGTTTTGGTAAGAAGTCGTTAGATCCGGACTCAAGGGCCAGACGCTGATCGTCGGCGAACACACTGGCCGAAGTGGCGATGATGACAAGGTGCTCGGTTGCCGGCGATGATCTCAGCTGCCGGCAGAAAGTGTTTCCGTCATAGCCTGGCATCCGGATATCAGTGATCACTGCATCGAAATGCTTCTTGAGCAGATGTAACGCTTCTTGGGCTGAATCGGCTTCGACGGCCTCGAATCCCACCGTTGATAGTAGTTCGGTCAAGAGGGCGCGATTGAGCGGTTCATCGTCCACCACCAGAATCTTGCGGCGTGGCCCTGCATAACCCCTGACCAGAGGCGAACGCAATTGAGTGGTAGCCGGATCGGTGTTTCGTATAGGAATTTGAAAACTGAATTTGCTTCCCCGGCCAAGTTCACTTTCAATGGTAATTTCGCCGCCGAGCAATTCCACGATTTGGTTGCTAATATGCAATCCCAATCCGACGCCTTGACCGGTTACATCATTGTTTGTTGCTTGATAGAACGGCTTGAACAGCCAGGGCAAATCGTTTTTCGGAATTCCCTTTCCTGTGTCTTTAACTTCGAAGCCGAGCCGCCGGGAATTCACGCATATCCGGAAGGTCACCTCTCCCTGGGGCGTGAATTTCATTGCGTTCCCCAGCAGATTGTAGAGGACCTGCCGTAAGCGGAGTGGATCCGTTTCGATCCACTGCGGCAAGACGCCTTCGATCTCGTGAATAAAACGCAGATTCCTGGCAGCGGCTCGCAACTGAAATTCGTCTACGATTCCAGTAATGAACCTGGGCATCTCTAAAGCTCGCCAGGTGATCGACACTTTTCCGGATTCAACTCGGGAGAGATCTAAGACTTCATTGATCATCTCGAGCAGATGTTCTCCGCTGGAGAGGGTGTTCGCTAGCTTTGCTTTTACCTCGCTGCAGAGGTCCGAGCGCCGAAGCAGAATCTGCGCGTAACCAAGGATACTATTGATCGGCGTCCGAAGTTCATGACTCATGTTGGCCAAGAAAGCGGTCTTCGCGCGATTCGCGGTCTCTGCGTGTTCTCTAGCTAACTCCGCTTCCTCTTTGGCCTTTCGAAGCTCGATCTCGTGTTCTCGTAATTCCCGGGTGCGCAGGTCGACAGTTTGCACCAGTTCCCGTTCCCGTAACCTCATCTGCCATGTCCGCCATAGGTTAAAGAGATAGAAAGCAAAAATGATCAACAGCCCCCAAACCATGTCCATCCAGATCGTGCGATACCAAGGCGGAGCGATGATGAAAGCAAGGGCATACTCCTTGCTCTCGTTTCCGTCGCTGTCCTTGGCCTGTACCTGGAGTAGATAATGCCCCTCGTTAAGTGCGCCGGACCGCCAAACCCCTCCACTGGTCACCGAAACCCGATGATCGGTCGTCCCCTGTAAGCTCGCCTCATAGTAGAGCTCATCGCGGACACTGAAGCGGTCGCTGCCGAAACGAATTGTAAAATCCCGATCATCGTATCGGAGCCTTAACCTCTTGCCGTCCTGAACAGAAATAGGTGCTCCATCAGCGGTTACCATTCGGCTGGGATAAAGCTCGAATTTCTTTTGGCTAAACGCGGGCCGACCCAGAATGACGCGCATGAGCCCATAATCCCCGGCGATCCACGCCACCGGTTCCCCATCAACATTCTCATCCCAAATACTATTTATCACACCCAATGGATACGAGACCGCATGAGAAAGTGGTTCGTAGCGCCCCGACGGATAGAGCCTGCCAACCTCAAAACCCGTCTCCGGGCCGGCATCGGGAGGCCGGCTGCTGACCCAAACATAGTCGTCCGTTAATTGGCTGCGATTGATCGTATTAATTCTTCGTCCGGGCAAACTCTTTGCTGCCAAGGCAAAGGGCACCAATCGATTCTTACCCGCTGGTAGCGTCCAAACCTGTTCATCTCCAACAAACAATATTTGTCCTTGCCACTGACGAATTGGCCCTTCGCCGGTGGGCACCTTTTTGTTCTGTATATCCGATAATCGCTCAATGCTAGCGTCGCGGAATAAGGGCTGTGCCCCGTTTTTCAAGTGAATCCGATAAAAGCCTTCATTTTCCGCGCAAAGAAACAGGTCGCCCTTCTCATCCTCGGCCATTCCCAGAATAAAGTAAGGAAGTTGCGAAAGCAGGCCTTCGGAATACCACTGACCATCCGAGTTACGGACGGACTCCAACCCGGCCGGAGTAGTAAGAAAGATCCGCATCGGATCAATCCGTGAGGGAATGATCGCCGCACCGCCCGATCCGATTCGATCGAGTCTGGAGCTCGCAGGATTCAAGGAGTAAGCCCCATTTTCGCTGATAGCATAGGCGGTCGAGTCGCTAGCCGTCAGTCCGAAGAAGCGATCATTCAGATCGCCGAACCGAACGAAATGGTCGGACTGGGCCGCATCTTTGCTTGCTTTTAGGACGTAGACACCATGTTGGGTGGCCGTGTAAATTTCTCCCTGAAATCTAGCCACACCGGTGACAAAGCCTCTTGGCAATCCCAATTCGTGGTCAAACTCGGTATACCCAGTTCCGCACTGAATCCGGGTAATCTCGGTATCGGTGCAAACCCAGAGTCCTCCATCCCGATCTTCGCCGATTCCTTCAAAACCGGCATCCGCCAAACCGGTGTTGACGGTGAAGCTCTCGACCAGGCGACCTTCCTGGTCGAGCAGATAAACGCCGCTGTTCAATACCAAAACCGCCAGATACTTGCCTAGGATCCACTTGGCAGAGAATATCACCGATCTTTTTAGTAATGAATCGATGTCGGTTTTCCACGGTACCAGCGTCGCCTTGCTTTTCTGAAAGATTCCCGACGATCTGACAACCAGCCCGTCGCCGATCGGACAATCCACAATCGCTCGAATTTCGCCGGCTTTGGTCTGAGGAGTTTCCGCGATTTTGTTAAATTGATCTCCGTCAAGCTCATAGATGGAACCGTTCCGATCGCCGATCCAGATTTTGCCGTGAGAAAGTGCCAGAGAGAATGGGTCCATGAGACCTGTCGGCCACGGCTGCTGAGAAATACGTCCGTTCTTCCAAATACCCAGGCCGGTTTCAGTACTCAAATAGATCTGATCACCATCCACGACGGCCTGGGAGTCTAGACCAAATGAGCCGTCGTAGACCTTAACCAAACGATATTCGCCACCGACTCTAGCCAGGTAGCCGATCTGGTTGCTACTCTTGAACCAGACCACTCCGCGGCTATCAACAGCTAACCATCTGACAAATCCCGTTCCCGGTGCGGGAATCGTTTCCCAGCGATTGTTGTCGAATGTCAAAATGGCGTCTTGACAGCCAAACAGCATGCGCCCTTGAGCATCCTCGGTTACCGCAAATATTTGGCCTACCTCCCCATAGTCGTGGGCGGTGAAAGTTCGAAAAAGTGGATGCCCAAACTCTCGATGGTTTGCCAGGGCCGTGCAGACGCAGCAGATAAAAAAAGCGAACGCAAAGAGCGTAGTCATCTACCATAAATCATGGCCATCGCCCAAGCTACTCGGGTAATCGGTGCGGAACGAAGGAATGAGTTCGCGGTCTTAGTCGCTGGGAAGACTCCTGGCCAAACTTGCCTACGCTAATGTCCAAAACTGAGCGCGTGGATCGCTTGACCATCCATCCAAGATAGGACACTGGCCCGCGACCGGGAAATGCCGAGTAAGGATTACTCCGATGCACAATCTGCATCAAATCTGTGGCCGGTTGAAAAAGATGCGTTCATTTTTGTCTAAGTTGCCGGATTTCTTGCCCGAATGGATACGGCGGGGAAGGGCCAGTCAGAAAAGCCCAGATCTCCGCTAGACAGCAAACATTATATCGTTATAACAACATAACAATGCAACCTCTGGATCGAAACGGAAATATCCCGTTGGTCTATCAACTGGGAGAGGCCATCCGCGATAAAATCGTGCACGGAGAATATAGTCAGGGCGACTCGATCCCGACCGAAGACCAGCTTCAGAGGTTCTATGGCGTCAGCCGGACCACGGTGCGGCTGGCTCTCGCCAAGCTGGTTAACGAAGGCTATATCCGCCGTCAACAGGGGAAAGGCACTTACGTGAATCCCCGCGGCCTGGTCGCTAAAGGTAAATCCAAGCCGTTTTCCAGAGACATGTTCGGTGTGAAAAGCACCACCCAAATCGTTCTATCGGCGGGGATGAAAGTCAGAACGGAAGTACTCCATTTTAACCGTACGTTGCCCAGCGAGGAGGTCGCCGCCAAGCTTGGGATCAACGAGAATGATCCGGTGCTGCACTTTGAGCGCGTTCGATATGCCGATGATAGACCTTTAGTTCTGGAACGAAGCTGGATTCCTGCTGCCCAATGCCCGGATCTGAAGCGGGAAGACGTTAAAGGTTCATTGTACCTGGTTCTCTTCAAAAAGTACGGTCATAAGATTGCCGCTGCTCACCAGTCCTTAAGAGCAATTTTGGCTTCCAAGCTGGATGCCGGCATTCTCGGCCTTCAAATCGGCGAACCGGTTATGCTGGTGCACGGGGTCACCTACCTCGAGGATGGCCGGGCGATTGAAGCCCAAGAATCACATTTCCGGGCCGAGTCGATTGAGTTCATCATCGAGCTGGGCGGGTACTCTGAATACGCGCGTTTGACGCCGCATGACTTGCTGCAGCGGCGAAAATCAGCTCCCATAAAAACGGTCGGATCGACGGCCCGACCCTAAGCGATTAGCGCTACTCTCTAAGGTTATGCACTGGGTCGAAAGGATCTCTTGAACATGTCGAACTGGACAGCGAACGACATTCTTTCAAAGAACCGAAGGACGAGCTATCGGCACCGGGTCGATCGGCAGGTTTGGTCAAGAGATAGCTCTCGCGCCGGCGGCAGGTGCGGCGCGGGAATGAAGCTGTTGTTTCGCAGTTCCATCGTTCCCCCGAGATTCTTTTTCAACAATCGATTCCGGCGTTTTCTCGATGGACACGATTTTCAATGAAGTTTGTGTATTGGTGACGGTAGCGTTCGCGCTCACCCTCGTGCCGGGCCTGCGACGGCCGGAACTTTCGTTGCTATCGAGGCGCGATCAGGGAACCGCTCTGCTGGTGTTTCTGGTCCTTGGCCTCGTCGAAGAGGCCACGGTCTCGCACGCGGGCTTGCTCAACGAACGTATTGTGGCCGCGTGTGCAGCTGGTCTGGTGGCCGGGCCTTGGGTGGGGCTCGGGGTGGCCGTCTTTGTTACTTGGTTAGCTGTCGAGCATCATGGGCTGCCCTTAGGCTCGATCGCTCCTGCTATGTTGGGCGCCGGCTTAGCGGGAGGGTGGCTATACCGTTGGCGCCCGAAGCTAGCCCAACATCCGTTAACCGGATTCTGTCTGACTTTGGGAGTGTCGTTGCTGCGGAGTGGCCTTCTCGTCATGGTCGCTTCTCATTCGCGCGCGGCAACCCAGGCGATCGAGGAGATCGGCAGCGCTCCTCTGCTGCAAGGGTTAGGCACGGCCTTGATTCTGACTATCATCGCGCGGGTACGTGACCGTGACGATCAAATCCGAGCAGGGGCTTCTGCTGAGATCCGCGCGATGCAAACGCGCATGAATCCACATTTTCTTTTCAACGCTCTGAATGCGCTGGCGGCGCTGGCGACAGTTGCCCCCCGAGAAGTGCCCCGGGCGACAGGGCGATTACGCCAATTTCTGCAGGCCAGTTTCGCTCAACCGGAACGAGCACTTGTCCCCTTGGAGGAAGAACTGGCGGTCGTGTCTGCTTATTTAGACATCGAAGTACTTCGATTTGGTGACCGATTGAAAGTGGAGCAGACAATCGGTCCAGGTTTGTTGAAGGTTCTGGTGCCGCCTTTCTCATTCCAGCCGTTAGTAGAGAACGCGATCCAGCATGGGCTTCACTCTTCGCCGGGGGCCGGGCGACTCAGCCTGGTGGTCCGGGCTACTGGACCGTGGCTAGAGATGAGCGTGACCGATGACGGGCAAGGTGTGGCTTCGACAGAAGTCGAACGGCTTTTCTTCGCAGAACGCCCGCGGATTCACGCGCTGGCACTGTTACGCCGGCGCTTGCGAGGATTGTTCGGACGCTCGTTTCGGTTCGAAGTGCGTAGCCACATCGGAGAGGGCACAACCGTTACTGTTTGTATTCCTCTGCGAAAGCAATTCGGAGTTGGACGAGAATCGTCCGGAGCTATCCCGTCGGTTCCGGTTATTGGAGCTGCCTAGCCATCGTTGAGGGGAGCTCTACCGCCTTTGTAGCGGGCGTCAAGCGCTTACGGTAGCCGTGCTCAGGTGAACTGACGGTCGCTTGGGCAATTGACGTAACGGCAGGAGCGGAAATACTCGAACCATGGCCATAACGAATCTATTCCAGCTTGGCGTGCTTGAAATTCTTAGGCTTTTTCAGGCCGGATCCTTTACCCCGGCTGAATACCTGGCTGAATTGCGCAATCGGAATCGAACGCTCGAACCAAAGATTCGGGCATTCTCGCATCTGCCGGCGGAGATTGAACCGGGTCCGTTCGACGGAGCATTGGCGCTCTCTGGTATTCCTGTTGGTATAAAGGATCTTATCGATACCGCCGGGCTGCCAACTGGCTATGGATCTCTGGCTTACGAGAACCATGTTCCCGAAAAAGATGCGTGGGTCGTTCGTCGACTTAAAGAGCTCGGTGCCTCAGTGTTTGGCAAAACAGCTACCACTGAGTTTGCGTGGCGGAGTCCCGCTCGGACCGTCAATCCATGGAATCATAATCATACGCCGGGCGGCTCGTCCAGCGGTTCGGCGGCTGCTGTTGCCGCTGGCTTCGTTCCGCTTGCGCTTGGAACCCAAACCCTTGGTTCCGTGATACGCCCTGCCGCTTTCTGCGGCGTGGTTGGCTTTAAACCAAGTTTCGGCTCGGTTTCGCGCACCGGGGTCCATCCGCTCGCCAGCTCTCTTGACCACGTTGGATTTTTCGCGCGTAAAGTCGACGATGTAACGCTTGCCTTAAGCCTGGCCTCAGTATCAGATCCGCTGGATCCGGCGAGTTCTCCATTGCCGTCATTCACCTTCGATCTTGCAACCGGGGTGTCTCCGTTGGGTCCTCCCCGCATGTTGATCATGCTCCCTCCGTTTTGGGACCGTGTCCAGCCAGCCCAACGCGATCTCCTCGACACTATAGCAAAAAAGTTCGTGGCAGCAGGAGCGACGATTGCGACGAAAGATTGGCCTGAAAATTTGGAGCGGATCTGGGTTCTGGCTAACACCATCCTCTCCTACGAAGCTGCCTTGATCCATTCTGATCTCGTCGCGCGTGCTCCTGATAAAGTCAGCGATCACCTTAAAGATTTGGTTGCCAACGGCCAGAGGACTAACGAAGGCGTTTACGCTTCGGCCCGAGAGCAGCAGGAGCTGTTGCGCAATTCCTTTGCAGACCTTTTCACTGGAATCGATGTGGTTTTAAGTGTTCCCGCATTCGGCGAGGCTCCCGCCGGATTGAGCGATACTGGTGACGCCGCCTTCTGTACTCCTTGGACTTTCCTCGGTCTTCCAGCGATCACGCTGCCGGTAGGATTTGGGCCCGCTCGGCTCCCGCTTGGTATACAACTTACCGGCGCCTGCCGGGAAGATTTCAAACTCGCCCGGATCGCGGGCTGGTGCGAGCGAGTGATCGCTTACAAATGAAGCTGACCGTTCAACGGATCGATTTGTTGGCCCGGTTGTGACCCTTCGGGGGTCCCTGATCGAAGTGCTTGCTGGGGCGACAGGCGTCGCAGCTTCCGTAGAGAACAATTTCGTGACGCTCGACCTCAAATCCGTTTGGCGCCATTCGCATAATGCCGCCAGCACACCCGATCAAATCGAATAGTCGACGGCATTGTTTGCAGAAGAAAAAATGGTGATGAGGTCGTTTTGAACTTTCGTAGTGGGGCGGAGCGCCCTGTAGCTCGACCAACCTGGCGTTACCGTCGCGCGTTAGTTCCTTTAGACAGCGATAGACCGTTGCCATCCCAAGCGACGGGACCAACGACTTCGCTGCATCCTGGATTTCATGAGGGGTCAGGGGGCGATCTGCTTCTTCCAACGCCTTCCAAACTGCAGTCCGCTGCCGGGTCGAGTACGCCATCAAAGAAAGTTCCTACTTGACGAGAAATGAGAGTCAAGTATCGAGTTAGAAATCGATAATTAACTCTCAATTGTGTCTGGCTATACCAAATAAGCGACCAAGTTGTCCCGATCCACAGAACTTGAATCCGATCATGATTGAAAAGCGATAGATATGAGCTTCAGCGAACTTGCTCAAGGTATCGGAGCCGGTCTGGGACTGAGTCGCCGACCGATCGCCCTCGCCTTTGTAGATGAGCCACCTCAAGGAACTAATCAGACCGTTGAGGAAGTGCCGTCGTCATGTGCCTTCTGGCGTCAAGCGGAGGAGCGAATCTTCTACGCTCCTGCCGAGCGACACTTTAATTGCCCGGTTGGAGCGATGGTTATGGGCTTTGAGTTGCCGACCGCGATCCAAGCCGAGTTGCTGACCCTTGCCAGGATGATGGGCGATTGCGATTACCCTACTGCAGACGAGGTGCCAAGAATTCCCTCTATGAAGAATGCCAAAAAGGGGATCGTCTACGGTCCTCTGAAGGACTTTTCCATTGCCCCGGACATTATCCTTCTTTGGTTGACCCCAACGCAATCGATGATTTTCAGTGAAGCTGCCGGGAGCAGCAAATGGTCAGAAATAAGTTCGCCCGCACCTTCCGGGCGGCCCGCCTGTGCCGTCATACCCCTTGCTCTTGAACGGGGACAACCCACGTTATCGCTTGGTTGCATGGGCATGCGCACCTTCACGCAGATTACAGACGGTCTTTTGCTCGCTGCACAACCCGGTCACCAGGCAGCCGAGTTTCTTAACCGATTGGAGATAACCGTCGCAGCAAACTCCGCGATGCAGAAATTCTACCAAGATAGGCGGGCGGCGTTAGCGTGAGGCGCGACCGCATCCCGTTGGCTTAGCCTTAAGCGCCTATAATTACGAATTTCGATGCGGGCACTTCCCGAGCTGTTCGCAATCTTTCTCAGGCAGGGTGGCGGCGGGTATCACCTGGTGGCTGCGTACCGACTCGGCGGTTGGCATTTAATTAACCTCTCCGACCGATCGGACCGGAGATCTTCGCTATCGTTATAATCTGAAACAGCTCTTTACGATTACCTTAACCAAATTCCGTTCGACCTAGTTAGTCACCCGATATTCTACTTTCAATTTGATGAAAGGCGTATGGGACGAACATCGCGGCAATTGGAACCACAAAGCGTAAGCCATCGAAGTCGTATTGTATCAATGCACAAGATGTCAACCGTACGTGCACGCGATGTCAAGCAAGCGCTTAGGGGTGTGCTAAAAGTTCGTTCGGAGTTCAGGGCCGACCCACATCAGTTGGTTCGAGCGGCGTCAGACCTAAAGCTCATGAACATGAAAAGCAAATCCATCATACAAGGCCAAATCGGCACTTACCGATAAATGACTAAACCTATACGTGAAGCCAAAACGACGGTCTCGGCGATATGGGGAGTGATCCTGGGAACGTCTATCGTCTGTTCAACTGCCTTAGCCCAAAGCACGGGCTCGATTACAACCAATGCTATTGCTGGGCCGCTTCCCCCGCCAAAGATGCCGCCGAATGAGACTAAACTCACCACGGTAGAGCAACTCGGTAAGTTCATGCTTTATGACCACACGCTGTCGAATCCCCCAGGTTACGCCTGCGCGACTTGTCATACTCCCGAGACGGGCTTTACGGGGCCCGACTCAACCGTTAACGAGTTCGGAGGGGAGCAGCCCGGCGTTGTGCCCGGCCGGTACGGGAACCGCAAGCCCCAGAGTTATGCCTACGCGGCGTTTTCTCCCGTGGGCCCAGTTTTTAACACAACTAAAGACGTTTGGCTAGGTGGCGATTTCTGGGATGGTCGGGTCCCGGACCTTTCCGGTCAGGCGAAGCAGCCGCCTCTCAATCCAAACGAGATGGACAATACGCCGGTGGGACCTTATCCGCCTATCCAGGGCGGGTATTCGCCACTGCTAGCCGAGAAGCTTAAAAGCCGGCCCTATACTAACCTCTTCCTGCAGGTCTATGGTCAGGATGCCTTCTCGAAATACACGCCACAACAAGTCTACGACCTTTTCGCTTTAGCTGTGGCCGCGTATGAGTCTTCGGGAGAAGAGAACGCGTTCAGTTCCAAGTATGACGCTTCCAAATACGGCGTGCCCGCAAAGAACTTATACACGCTGAGCGCATCGGAGGAACGTGGAAGGCAATTATATTTCGGGCAGGCGCAATGTTTTCAATGCCACTCTTCAGCGGCGCTCCCCAGCGTAATGGAAGCCACGAAAGGGAAAAACACCTTTACCATGTACTGCTACGCAAATATCGGTGTCCCGAAGAACCCGCTGAATCCCTTCTACCAGGAGACTGACCCGGTGACCAATCCTCACGGGTATAATCCACAAGGGACGAACTACATCGATTACGGTTTGGGCGCCAACCCTAATCCGGCGCCTGACGGAACCAGATTCTACACTCAGGTTCCGGGCGATATAGTTCAATACCGGGGACTATTTAAATCTCCGAGTACGCGTGACTCGGACAAACGACCCAGCCCAGGCTTCGTGAAGGCTTACATGCACAATGGCGTCTTCAAGAGTCTCCAGGAGGTGGTCCATTTTTACAACAAGCGAAACATCGCGGTCAACGCCGGCGGGCAGGAAGTAGCTTTTGACCTCCGTAAAGGTCCTCCGGCCGGCTACACGCCGCTCTTCTCGCCGCCCGAGGTCCTTGACAATGTGCAGAATGTCGTGGGAGTGCCGCCGTCCCAAGCGACTGATCTAACCGCATCGAACGGTCAGGTTGGCAATCTCCAACTCACTGCCCAGCAGGAGCAGGATCTCGTGAACTTCCTCACTACCCTGAGCGACGGATACACCAAGCCGAACCCTGTCTCTGAGTGATTCGAACGGGGAGAACTGATCCTTCAGCTCTCCCCGTTTTTTTGGCAGAAGTCGAGTCGTGGCTTTCGAATGAAAAAGCTGGCTCCCTGGTTCGTCGGTCTTTGTCTTATCGGCTGGACGGTAGCAAAAATGCTGCCGCCAAAACCAACATCCGGTTTGGACACTGATAGTTTCGCTCGTTTGCCGGTCTTGGTCGGCGGCAGAGTCATGCCAATGGACACATTGGCTAGAATATCGCTTTTAGCGCTGAATCACTTCGGTTCCTACCGGACCAGTGAAGGGAAAGTGCGGCAGCCGGCCGAATGGTTACTCGAAGTGCTGATAACGCCTGAGCGTGCCGATTCGGCCAAGGTATTTTATGTTAATAATCCGGAAGTATTGGATCTGATCGGATTCAGTGATCGAAAGGAAACGCTTTATTCTTTCAATGATCTTAAAGGATCACTAACTAAGATTGAAGATCAGTCAGCGCTGGCAGCCCAAGTCGAGAGTCAGACCCGAAATCCGTTTCAGCGTGATATAGTGAAATTGCGAGATGCCTTGCTCATTTACCTTCGGCTGAAGAGCAGTATTCAAGTGGAAGGCTCGCCTGATTTTGCCAAGGAAGTCGATACATTCGCATCGTTTATTGGTCCAGGACTGCAATCGGTGCGAGCGCGGGCCGCCGGAAAACCCTTCGATCAAGAAGCGTTCCAAGGCATTATCCAATTTACTCAACGCTACCAAAGTGTTGCCCAGGTGAAATATGCTTACGCGTTTCCTAATCCACAGGCAGCGAAGGAAACCGATCGCTGGCAACAGCTGGGAGATGCTTTGCTAGGCTCGATCGGCACCGGGACAATCAGCTATCCGGTGCAGGCTTATTCGCAGCTAGTCTCCGATTATCGCCAAGGGGATGCTCACGCATTCAACTCGGTGCTGCACGACTACCGGTCTTATCTAGAAAGAACGATTCCAACTGAGTTGAATCGACCTCGGATCGAATTTCTGTTTAATCACGCTTCGCCATTTCTTCAGGCGATGGTGCTTTATCTGGCGGTGTTTGTCTGCGCCCTTTTATCCTGGCTGTTCTGGCCGAAAACATTGGGAAAAATTGCCATCATTCTTTTGGTGGGCGCTTTCGTGATTCATACCGCGGCTCTCCTTACCCGTATGTACCTTCAAGGGCGTCCGCCGGTTACTAACCTTTACAGCTCATCGATCTTCGTAGGCTGGGGAGTTGTCGTTCTCTGCCTTTTCCTCGAACGCATGTACCGCACTGGTGTGGCCAGCCTGTGCGCTTCAGCAGCTGGCTTTACGACATTGTTGATTGCCTACAATCTCCAACTCGATGGCGATACGCTAGAGATGTTGCGCGCCGTCCTTGATACCAATGTCTGGCTGGCTACCCACGTTGTAGTTGTAACCTTGGGGTACTCCGCCACCTTTCTCGCTGGCCTGCTCGGAATCCTCTTTATTGTGCGGGGTTTAGTTTCGCGCTCTTTTTCGGCGGATTTGGCGAAAACGCTCAACCGCATGACCTATGGGGTTGTGTGTTTTGCCACTCTATTCAGTTTGGTTGGAACAATCTTGGGAGGTATTTGGGCCGACCAGGCTTGGGGAAGGTTTTGGGGCTGGGATCCAAAAGAAAACGGAGCGGTGTTAATTGTTCTTTGGAACGCGATTATTTTACATGCCAGGTGGGGCGGCTATGTGCGGGAGCGGGGAATCGCCGTCATGAGCGTGTTTGGCAACATTATCACCAGTCTCTCTTGGTTTGGTGTTAACATGCTTGGGGTTGGACTTCATTCCTACGGTTTCATGGATCAGGCTTTCGGCGTGCTCCTCGTCTTCATTGCCAGCCAACTCGTCATCATGGGACTGGGTTTGATTCCGCAGCGTTATTGGCGAGGGATTCGGGCGCGGGCGGCGAACATTTCGCCAGAGCCGGCGACGGCACCGGTTCCATTGCCGGCGACCTAGAGGCCTTGAAATGAGCATATTTTGTTTTGGCCTTAGCCACCGAACAGCGGCAGTTGACGTGCGCGAGAGATTCGCTATTTCGCAGTCCGCGTTACCCACAGCGTTGGCGCAGCTAAAGACGGTACCGGGAGTCACCGAGGGCGTCATTGTCTCGACTTGCAATCGCACCGAATTTTATGTCACCGGAGAGTTCGCGGACAGCTCGACGTCGGCTTTCTTCGAGAACTTTTATCGAGATTTCCGAGCCGAGGACGAAATACATCTGTTCCGCTTATCTGCGGATGAGTGTGTTCGTCACCTATTTCGAGTCGCTTCTGGTCTGGAATCAATGGTTGTTGGGGAAACGGAGATTTTTGGTCAGATCAAGCGGGCTTACCAATATGCGACTGGCGCCGGAACGGCGGGCAGATTTCTGAATCGACTTTTTCAAAAATCATTTCAAGTCGGTAAGCAGGTCCGCTCGTCCACCGCGATCACACGTGGCAGTGTCTCAGTCGGCTCCATAGCGGTAGATCTGGCAGGACAAATATTTGGAGATCTAAATGGGCGTAAGATCATGATTATCGGGGCGGGTGAAACTAGTGAAAAGACCGCCAAAGCTTTTCGGTCTCGTGGAGCAGAACAAATCTTTGTATCCAATCGCTCTTTTGAGCGAGCCCAGGCTTTGGCCACAGTCATTGGCGGACGCGCCATTCATTTTGAGGATTGGGAGCCGGAGTTCCGCGACCTGGATATATTGGTTAGTTCGACGGCAGCTCCGCACCCGATTATCACCTTGGATAAGTTAGCGACATTCTGGCGAGCTCGCTGGAACCGTCCGCTCTTTATGATCGACCTGGCGATGCCCCGAGATATCGACTCGGCCGTTCAGAAATTAGACGGGGTTTATCTATACGACCTGGACTCCCTACAGAATATAGCTGAGCGGACACTAGCGGTCCGTAAACAAGAATCAGAAACCTGCTATCGACTGATCGAAAGTCATGTTCAGGGATTTCAGTCGTTGATGGAACGCACTCAGGCTCACGCGGCTCGCTCGATTGGCTCGACCAAATGTTCTACAGAGATGGCCTCGGTGCTTTCTCGCTGACGCCACGCGCTTGGGCTTAGTCCAAATGCTGCTTTGAATGCGCGGCTAAAGCTGGCGCTGTCGCTGAAGCCGTAATCGAGAGCGATTTCAAGGATGCCTCGCCGCGCGTCGCTTGTAGACCTGAGCGCCTGAGCTATGGCATTTAGCCGAACGTCTCGAATGTACCGGCTTGGAGTGAGCTGTTGTTCCTTGAAGATTTGATAGAGCTTGCGTCGCGACATGTGCAAGGCGTATGCGAGTTCATCCGGACTTAGCGCCGGGTCGTCGATGTGCGAAAGGATATACTGGTAAGCGAGGTCCAGCTTTAGCGGGGATGGCGCTCGTTTGCCGGGATCAGCCGGCTGGTGCAGTGATGCGGAAAGCATCAATTGCACCGCGTGCAAAATTGGATCGGCATCGTTGGCGGCCGATGCCGACGTACAGGGCTCGTCGAGCAAGGCCAGCAAGGCTGCCAGGCCCGCCCGCAGACTCGATCGATCCGCCAGCGCAGTGCCGCAGACCTTTTGGCTCAGCCGATCCCAGCCAGGAACCGCTGTATAGGGCAATGCGAGCAAAACGATCTGGACGTCGTGAGCCAGCCATAGCCGATAGGGCCGACTGGTGTCGCAGATTGCAGCCATCCCCGGCACTAGCCGGCCGCTGCGGCCGTCTTGCTCAACCGCCATGGTCCCGTGCTGCAGCCACATAACCTTTAGACATTCAGCGTTGGCCTTTCGCACGCCATGCTCAGTCCGGACTACCCGGTAATCGTCTGCCTTGATCATGGATAGGCGGCAGTCGCCGAACGATCGCACTTTTACATCTGCCCTAAATTCGCCATCCTTTCGGTCGGCAGTTTCTGCCCAAGGGAAATTGGCCTTGGCAAAATCCTGCCAGGCTCGGAATCCCCGAATCTGTTGACCAGCTTCTGACGCGTGCTCGATTGCAACTGTTTTCATTCTGGCCTTCGCGAATGTGTCTCTGACGTTGGCCAGAGGTCTGGCTGGTTAAGCTAATGTGGCGAGACTCAAATCAAATGGTCCGAACGAGTAATTTTTAGCGACCCAGCCGAGCAGTTGCTGGAGTAGCCTAGGCGGGTAAAGAGTTCGGGCCTGCGGCAGGAAGGTTTCGAGAACGCCAAGACGATGCGTCCCTGCTGGTCAGCGCGGAAACGCCCGCGGACTCACGCGCTGGTACGGTTACGCCGGCGCTTGCTGTCGATTAGTCCGCCGAGGACCGGCTGACCTTCTATGGCGCATCGAAGGCGCGTTCCAGCAGATCAGCTGCTTTAGAAAGTCCGTCAGTTTCGGCAATCGCTTTCTGCATGTAGCGCGCACTGTCGCGATAGATAGGGTCGTTGAGCACATGATCAAGTAGAAGCGAAAGGCGCGGGACGTTCAGCTCCTTTAGCGGTACGAACAGTCCGGTCTTTTTCTCAGCGATCCGGGCGGCAACACCGGGCTGATCAACGGTAACCGGTATGGCAACTTGAGGAACGCCTTGGGTCAGAGACTCCAGCACGGTATTCAATCCGGCATGAGTGATACAGACCGAGGCGTGCTTCAGCAGTTCCAATTGCGGGGCACGCTGCACCAGGATGGTGTTGTTCGGAAGCGGTCCGATTTGCTCTGGATCGAGTTGATCGCCGACGGAAAGCACGAGTTGTACCCCCTTCCGCTGCGCGGCTGCCGCGATAATCGTGCGATAGACGTCTGCTAGTCCATTCATCAGCGTTCCCATTGACGCATAGATGAGAGGCTCTCCGGTCAGCCGCTCCCACGGAAAATCTACCTCTATGCGACCGGCTCCATCATGAAACGGTCCGGTATGGTGGAACTGATGAGGCCAATGAGAACTTTCGAAATCGAAGACTCTCGGAGTTTGGGTAATCCAGGCTAGTTTTGAAAACGTGGAGGAGTGGTTATCCCAGTCAATATCGAGGCCAACGCGTTTGGCATATGCCTTAGCCACCGCAGTGGTTGACTCAAGCCTTTCGAAGAAGAGTTCCACCCCTTTCAGGTTCCTGGTCCAAGCGGCCGGGGTAGCCTCGTGCGGCCAGTCGTAAAGACAGGGTGGTGTAGCGCCGGAGTAGTCAAAGTGCAGCGCGTTGGCGACGTGGGCATACGGTATACCAAGGCTCATCGGGGCCAGTTCCGTGTAGATCAGAACGGTGTCGACCACGACCGCGTCTACCTCGGCCGCAGTTAGTATCGCCGGCAACGAATTTAACATCGCGTCTGTTCTGACCGCGACATTCTGCAGCGTAGCCTGCAGCGCTTCTTCTCCTTGGAGCTTGCTGAGCCAGCGGAGACGTTCTTTGAGCGATCCGAGCGGATATTCCTTTATGCCACAGGGTAGAAACGCTAATCCAGCTGCTCGAACCGCAGCCTCACCATCCGGCAGGCTAATGAACACGACATCATGGCCGCGCGACTGAACCTTTCGCGCCAACGTAGTCATTGGGTTGAGGTGTCCAGGTATTGGCGGCGATATAAAAGCGATTTTCACGACCAGACTGATTTACACGCCGGTTTTGGAGATTGGCCGTTTCTTGTCTCAGCTGCCGCAATCGTATTTCGATTGGCAAAGATCAGCCGCGGCGAGTTTTTCGCCCTACCGCACGAAGGGCCCTACAAGACTGATCGCTTAGGTTGACGCGTATGGGCGCCGCCGGATCCCAACCGATCTGTGGTGTTCATCGCCTGACAATTGAACCGAAGCGATTGAACGCGGCTTAACTCAACGCGCAGTCGCCATTCCGAGCGCTGGGATGGCGACTGCGCGTTGGAGCCACGGCTGACCTATCGCTTCGGATCCACGATAAAGCCAGGCACACCGCAGACCTCTTAGGACAGTCGGGCTACCGGGGGGCGTTCCGTCGGCACAAATCCGGATGAGCAGGCCGCCGCTTCGGACCATGATTACGGCAATTGGTCTAAAAAGGCCCGAGCCTACACCTCTTTGCTGTTTAATGCGTCGAGATGGTTGATAAAGAACACGACAGTCATTCGAGGGGACCAACCCATCGGTTCGTCGAAACAAATGGTATTCGCATGCATCTGGCTGAGCAGGGGGAAGGCCCGCTGGTGCTTCTTTGCCACGGGTTTCCGGAATCGTGGTACTCCTGGCGTCACCAGCTTCCGGCGTTGTCGGCAGCAGGTTTTCGGGCTGTGGCCCCCGATATGCGCGGCTACGGTCAGACGGATCGACCAGAGGCCATCGACCAATACACACTTCTTCACTTGGTCGGTGATATGGTTGGGGTGCTTGATGCTTTGGGCCACGAAACGGCAGTGATCGCGGGCCACGATTGGGGAGCTCCGGTTGCCTGGCATGCCGCTTTGCTCCGTCCCGATCGTTTCCGTGCTGTGATCGGTATGAGTGTTCCGTTCAATCCTCGAGGCCCCGACTATCCGAGCAAAAGCTATCCGCAGACTGATGACACCGTATTCTATCAAAGCTATTTCCAGTCCCCAGGAGTCGCTGAAGCTGAGCTGGAAAACAACGTGCGGTTTACTATGCGCACGTTTCTTTACGGAGCCTCTGGCGATGCTCCTCGTCCTGCTATCAAACCCGAGCAGGCAGGGCACGTTTTTATGGTACCACGGAAAGGTGGTATGATGGCGGGTTGGGTAAATCCGACCTCACTACCCTCGTGGCTCACTGAAGCCGATGTAGAGATCTATGCGGATCAATTTAAGCAAACCGGCTACCGCGGCGGTCTAAACTGGTACCGCAATATTGATCGAAATTGGGAACTGATGGCGCCTTTTGCGGGACTGAAGATCACCGTACCGGCGCTCCTGATTGCCGGCGACCGCGACGTTGTGCTGGCGTTCCGCGGAATGGATCAGGTAATCGCAAATTTACCGAGAAACGTGCCCAAACTTCAGAAGGCCCTCCTTCTGCCGGGATGCGGCCATTGGACTCAGCAAGAGCGGCCGCAGGAGGTAAACGAAGCGATGCTTGAGTTTCTGCGGCGGTTATAACTTTCTGTCAAAAGGTAGTCAGCCGAATGCCATGAAGTCGACCTGAGTAGTCCTGCAGTTAGGACAAACCTTGCGAGTCTTACAGTGTTCCTGGCGGTTAGTTGGGCTCGATTTAAATAAGCAAAAGTTAGTTATCACCATGATCCAGAAAACTGAAGATATGGAACGAGAGTCAACCTTTAAGAATTCCTTTCTTGGCCAGCGCGCTGTGGTAATTGGTGCCGGATTGGGTGGATTATCGGCCGCTCGAGTGCTGGCCGATTACTTCGATGAAGTGATCATCCTGGATCGCGATGAGCTACCAGATGACGCCGCCCCACGCCCCGGTGTTCCTCAAGGTAAACACCCGCACGGACTGCTAGGAGGTGGGCTAAAAGCCCTTGAGAATCTGTTTCCCGGTTTCGGCCATGAGCTAATGCAAGCCGGAGCTGAACCGATGGAGCCGGGGTCCGATATGCTCTATGAGATCCCTGGTCAGGATGTTTGGCCTAGATTTAAAGTCAGCTGGCCTGCCTACTCGATGTCTCGGCCGCTGATTGAGCGCACCCTGAGACGGCAGGTCGAGCGCCTAGGGAACTTAAAAGTACGACGTGGATGCCGAGTCCTGAATATCGTGAGCGCAGCGCATGGCCTCGCCGCCATGGGAATTCGTTATGAAGCGCCTGACGGCACCCGCAAAACACTCGAATCAGATCTCGTAGTGGATGCATCCGGAAATGGCTCCTTAACCGTGGAATTCCTGAAAACGACTGATCGAGGTCCGTTAGCGGAGACAAGCATCGGCGTAAACACTCGTTACGCCAGCGCCCTTTTCGAGCGTGTAGACATCGGGAATGATTACAAAGGTATTTTCACCTTTCCCGACGCGCCCGAACAAAGTCGTGGCGGCCTGATTCTTCCGGCAGAGAACCATCGGTACCAAGTGGTATTAATAGGGCGGGGCAACGATATTCCACCCGTCAACGGCGATGAGTTTATGAGTTATGCTCGGACGCTCCCGACCCTAAGCGTTTATAATGCGATCAAAAATGCAAAACGTCTGACCGCCATATCTCCGATTTCTTTTGCCGAAAGCAGATGGCGACATTTCGCGAAAGTTCCTGATTTTCCTAACGGGCTACTTCCGATGGGAGATGCTATTTGTCGGTTTAATCCCGTTTACGGCCAAGGCATGACCTTGGCCTTGCAGGAAGCCAACCTGCTGTCTGATTTGCTTCGGACATTGGACGGAAATTCGCTCGCCTCGTTGACGCCAACTTTCCTAACCAAAGCAGAGACACTCATAGCGGATCCCTGGGCTATGTCAGCCATTCCTGATTTCATTTACCCGGAAACCACCGGCGAACGCCCAGCAGACTTGGAGGATCGCCTCAATTTCCAGAGGGCATTAGGTCGACTAGCAGTCCGCGATGCGGAATTATTAGAATTGCTAACCGATATCAGGCACCTTCTCAAGCCACTCTCTCTATTAGACGATCCTTCTATCGTAAGGAGAGTAAAAGAAGAAGCTGCCAGGGGATCGCCGGATAAGCAGTCGCTAGCAGTCGCGAGAACATGAAAGTGTTTTATTGGAGTTCCGGGCATCGAAGTCGCGGTTCGCGCAGCCGGTCCGGACTTCGTTGAAAGGAGCACTCGTTGAGCTCGAAATCGAAATCGTCAGACCTGGGCGGAGAGGATTTGACCAGAGAGGAAAACGCTATCTCCCTAAAAAGCGGTGTTGTTTTTTCATCCATCCAAATCAGAAATCCGCAGGTCAGGAAACTTTCACCGATCTCAGTCACCAAAAAAGTAATCGGTGTAATCTGTGGATGAACACTTCTTGCGGCTCTGCTCGCTATAACCATGAGTCATGGTCGGTCCACTCGTGCTAGTTTTCGAGCGCGCGGCGAAGGAATGACAGATCGTCGATATACAAAGGAGCGGTGGAGTTACGGAGTGATGGAGTGGTGGAGGCGCCAAGGAGTTTTTATTCGCGTCTATTCGCGTGCATTCGCGGTTGTTCTGTGGACTTATTTTCGGATTTTGAGCTATCCCGACCGGATCCTTGCCTTGCTCTTCGTCTTCTTCCGAGCAGGGGCTGATGTCAGGCGGTGAGGCTCAAGCATCAGGTCGAGTAATTCGTGAATTATTCGACCGGCTTCGTTGGCGCGATCGGGCTTAGACCGGGGAGTTTTCAAGTTCAGGCCGCAAGCGAGGGTACGAAAGGCAAGTGAAAGGGATCGCGGATCAAGCGGAGGTTTGCGTCCTGTCCGAGCGAACCGTTCGGCGAGGATGTCGGCATAGAATTCAGTGAGCCGCTCTTCCAGTGCGTAAAAGCGCTCCGCAAACTCCGGATTGCGCCGGGCATGGAGTTGAAGCTCCATGTTCACGACATCCCAATCGACGTCGGCGTTCATCGTGTCGAGCCACAGATTGATGGCGTCTCGGGTCGTTGCGGGATCGAGTTTCATTATGGCCTTGAAGTCGCTGATCTGCTCCTCGGCATACCGCTCGAGTAACTCGAACAGGATCGCTTCTTTTGTCTCGAAGTTCGAGTAGATAGCCCCTTTGGAATAGCCAGCTTCAGCGGCGATCATGTCAACGGACGCGCCGCCAAAACCATGCCGGGCGAAAACCTGCCGGGCAGCGAGGAGCAACCGCTCGCGAGTCTGAGCGTGGCTTTCTTCGCGGGTGAGCCTGATCCGCTTGTCCATGATACTTGTTGTAATTTGAATACCATAATTACTCAAGAACCGAATGGGCGTCGAGCGAGAATCTGTGCGCTGCCTGGCCGGAAACCATCGCCGACGACGATGCCTCCCTTCATTGGTTGGCTGCGAAAAGCAGTTTTCTACCAAAGAACCGCAGGAAGCTCCAAGAGAATCACAATGTGTTCATCTTCTTTAACGAGAAGATCTAATATGAACAAACCGATAAAGCAGTCCAATCCTCGGAATATAGTATCTACATCACCCACTTCTGTAGGGGTAGTACAGAATCCCTGTCAAGACCAAGGCGGGAATCGATCCGGCGCGGACTTTTGCCATTCGGCGTCGAAGGTAATTCGCAGCTTGGCCACTCTTGGAAAAGCTAACAGTCGGAACAACAAATACGACCACCGGAGCAAAAAAGGGGCGGTCCTCAACTTCTGGCATTTGTTAAACCTATGAACGCATCATTTGCTCAAAAAGTGGTATTAATCACTGGCGGGACCTCCGGAATCGGGCGCGCAACGGCAGTAGCTTTTGCCGAACAAGGCGCAAACGTTGTCGTCGCCGGGCGGCGTGAGGCCGAGGGAGCAGAGTCGGTAAGGCTCGTTGAGAAGGCAGGCGGCAACGGCTTGTTTGTCCGAACCGATGTAGCCATCGAAAAAGAGGTCGAAGCAATGGTCGCTCGCACGGTTGAATATTTTGGGCGGCTTGACTTCGCGTTCAATAACGCAGGGGTTGGGGGAGAAGTGGATTCAGGGAACGGAATCGCAAACACGAATGAAGTTTTCGATCGCATCATGGACATCAACGTCCGTGGCGTTTTCCTCAGCTTGAAACATGAGATCCCTGCTATTCTTAAGTCCGGAGGCGGTGCGATTGTGAACAACGCTTCGGTCGCCGGTCTGCGAGCAATCCTTCCCGGAGCACCGATTTACACTGCCAGCAAGTTCGCGGTCGTCGGTCTTACCAGATCGGTAGCGCTCGAGTTTGCTGCCAAAGGGGTCCGGGTGAATGCCGTTTGTCCAGCAATTATTGAAACGGAAATGACGGAGAGTTTCCGTGCAAACCATGAGGTCCGCGCGAGGTTGATGGCGTTGCACCCAATCGACCGGTTTGGGCAATCGGAAGAAGTTGCGGCAGCGGTGCTCTATCTCTGCTCGCCGGGAGCCACATTCATCACCGGAGCTGCATTACCAGTGGACGGCGGTCTTCTCGCATAATCTGGGCCGGTTTCAATCGGATCGCAGCCACGGACGGCCGTTTGCCTCGAGCCATCTCTCAAAATAGTCGAGGGCAAAACGATATCCGATCTCGGCGATTTCGGCTCCTCGGCGAAAGTCGCCGTATCTAAAATTGCCGAGCGGAAGAGTAAGATAGGCGTCCGCCAAATGTCGTAACCGCGTGGCCGGCGTGCGCCCGAACTCTAGAGTCCTCATCAGCAATTCGAGCAGGCCCGGAACCCGTTCCCTTCTGGAAAATAACCGCCGGCGTAAACCTTCCCATCCCGAGAATGACAAGCCATAATTAACGTTCCCATACTCGATCGGCGGCGAGACAGCGACTGAAATCACCGTGCCCTGACCGACGAAATCTCGAGTCACGTCCGATGGGACTACATCTACGAGGCCCCCGTCGACCAAGAGTTCATTGTCCCAGGTCACTGGAGGGAAAACTCCGGGCGCCCGACTGCTTGCCATCACGCTAAGGGAGACATCGCCCGACGAATGCACTTTCCCTTCCGCACGGGTGAGATTCGCTGAGACACAAAAATATGGCAGCCACATGTCTTCAATATCCATGTTTGCGCCGAACGCGGTGAGGGCCCGGGAGATTTTTCGTCCGGTTAGAAAAGAGACCACAGGGATGGTGTAGTCGTGCTCCATCGACTCAGCGGAGTATTGGCAGGTGACTTCCAGCATTCTTTGGTGATCCCACTCGAACGCGCATTGTGCTGCGATGATCGCCCCCATGCTGGTGCCGCCGACCATGTCGATGGGAATATCGAGCTCATGCATCGCGCGAATTACGCCGATGTGCCCGATGCCGCGGGCAAAACCGCCGCCCAGCCCTAAGCCGACCGATCGGTCATTCAGGAAACGAGCCAAACGGGAGAAATCCCGTTGGTTATTCATCCGGATATGGAAGTGGCGCGCGACCGGGATACCCAGGGTCCACTCACGAGTTCGATTAGGCTGGGTACCACCGTTGTTATGGATAATTACAAGAATCCTGGGCTTCTTTGACGCGTTTCCAATCGCGCAAAGATCCGCCGCTCGCGAGGCGGCCTCCAGGTGATCTTCGCCAGCCCTAACGACAGTCAAAATGAGGTCAGCTTGGCGAAGGGAGCGTGCGGTCCATGCGGAGTTCAATTCATCGGCCTCATACAGCACCTTAGAATAGCGGGTTTCCTTTCCGTTAAGCCAGTCGACGAAGCGCGCTTGAATGTCGTCTCCACCCATGGATTGTGCTGCACCCCGCATCCCGAATAAGCTGTCAACTCGCTCGCTATTTAGCCTCAGTATAGACCCTGTCTTGGTTAGCTCATCGGCCAAAGAGTCCGTGAAAATTCCTATAGGAACATCTTTCGACAACCCGACAACCGCCAGGCACCGCGGCGTCGGTTTCCGGGTTCGAATCCCGGCAGTTTCGTTTCTAAGTCGGGAAGCGAGTTGACGAATGATTGCCGAATAGATGGGTTGAGCGCAACTTGCGGCGAGTTGGTTAAGACCGCCCTCGGTTAGTTTTACGAGATTTGTGTCTCTGATAGCCACAACGGTGGCCGAGCGTGGTTCGTCACAGACCAGGCCCATCTCGCCGACAATTTCGCCATGCCCGAGATCCGCCACCATGCGTTCCGATTGGTCCTCCGCTGCGCGGGAAATAACTCGTAATCGCCCGCTGATGACGATGTATAGGCTGTCACTTGGGTCGCCTTCCTTAAATAGCACTTCACCGCTCATCAGGGTATGCGGAGTTAGCTGAGCTTGCAGGGCGGCCATGGCTTCAGCGGAAAGCGAAGCGAATAGAGTGCTGCGACGGAGCGCCAACAGAAGCCGGGTCGGTTCGAAGGCATTACTCTCGAAATTCATAGGTGCTGTACCCCACCTCGATATACGATTAATTGGTAATTGAGTTGCAAAAAAAATAGGTGGCAACGGTACAGGCGCTTAAGGTCCAGGCCGACAACTGCTCTGTTTTATTGGCGGATCGATTAGCATTTTCGCGGCTAGCGCTTATTCCCGAAGCGGTTTTCTTTTCCAATGAACCTCATGAGGGAACAAAAATCTCACGCAAAGACGCTAAGACGCAAAGAAAAGAGGAGCTAGGAGTTGGCCAGGGGTTCTGTCCGGCGGCTGCCCATAGGCCTCAACCTAAGGAGAGCGTCGATACGCGGCTCCGGTAGCGGTCCGGTAGCCGCCCATGCGCGTCAACCTAAGGAAACAGCCCTATATAACCCCTGATCGGTAGGGCGAAAACCCGACTTCGCAAGGCCTACGTCGCGGCCCGATTTTCCTAGCGCGGCCCTGGTCTATATTTTAATCCACCACAAACCAGCTGGCCGCGATCCCGCGGGCGCGGGACGAAGTGGGGTTTTCGCCCTACCGCACCAAGGGCCATGAGATCCGGATTTGGCCCTTGATGATTTTCGATCTCTGAAACGTGATTTTGGCGGCAATATTTGTTTCTGCTGGTTGATCCATTCCAGGAGTTCGTAGTCGCACTCTGCCAAACGCAAAAACCAGCTGGTGATTGGTGATGCACCCAGTGAGGTCTCCAGAAACCACTTTCAAGCTGTCACGGACATAGAGCGCTAATTGTCGAAAGCCTTCCTTTCCTGAGAATTTAATGGCATTCGAAGGCAGTTCTTCTCCTAACGTATGCGGCTCGGCTGCCGAGAGAATCCACTCAACCCGAGGCGAAAGGAACTGAAATAACCGCTCGAGATCGTTGGGATCAACGAGAGCGGAATAAAACAGTTCGACGATTTCTGGTCGCTCCATTTTTAGGCTTGGAGATCAATTGATAGTTAATTGTCGGCGTTCTCTTGTCGGCTGTACCATTCCTCCTGGATAGCATTGTTAGCTAGTCTGATGGGCTCAAAAACTAAAGCGTCAGAGGCCAGGTATAATCTTAATTACCTAAGAAGACCGCTCTGGGCTTATCGTTAGTAGGACGATTAAATCAGCCATTTTTTGCCAGAGGGTAAGGGTACTATCAAATCTGGTTTTTATTAGGATACTAGTTTTTTCTAAAAGTCCGGTGCGGCGTCTGAGATCCTGTACATAAAAAAGTTATTCGGCCTCTGTGCAGTAAATGGATTCACCAAAAGTAGTCTGGACTCTAGCCTACTAGACGTGGAAATATCGGCCTAGATGACCTTGCTTCCGGCAAAAGTGGTCGTGATCGAAGCACGAGGGCGTCAGTACCAGGTAGTTGTGCAAATCACGACCAAGTACCGCGGCTCTTTTAACACGCTCGTTTTTGGAGAGATCAAACCCTTCAGCGGTTCTCTGAAAGATGGCCGACTAGATCTAGTTTATTACCGGGATCCGGGCCTGAACGCAGAGGATCAATTTCCGCTTTGGACCCTTCACTGAATGATAGCTCTGAATTCGATCAGTTTCGCGGTTTTGCTGCAACCAAGGCCGAATTCCCGCCGGTTCGCCAATGGGAAATCTGAGCCTGAGGAGTGGAGCAAAATCTGCCAGACAGGAAATCTTGAAAAGGGCGCCTCGAATCAAATTATTACCATTACAGAAACATCCGAAATTTATTTCTAATCATTGCAGCAAGAGACTCAGTTCTTGAAGTCATATTCTTAGAACTTACAAAAAGAGGACAAATGAGACCTTCGGCTCCGGATTCCAGCCTGCCCATTACGACAGTGCTTCCCCCGGTGCTGGCCGAACGGATTCGCCGGCATTATGACCTTCTCTACGGAGAGGGGTTTACCGCTTCAGATGCTTTCGTCCAATTTTGGTCCGAATTCACAATTGATGCCCACTTCCGTGACCGGGTACAAACAAAAGGCAGACAACTCCAACCAATAGTATTCGATAGTAAGGATCCGAGTTGGGGACTTTGGCCCATAGATCCTGAGGAGTGCGCCGCCATCGGTTTTTTGCTCGGTTTATCGCTCGAAGAGTCGATCGCCGACTGTTTGTCAAATTTGCCGGAACGGCAAGTTGTTCGTCTCGAGCAGGAGGTTGCCGGTTGTGGTAGAAGCTTGGAAGAGGTCTTCATCGAAATGCTGATAGAATCCAAGTCGAGCGCCACGGATCCGGCCGACTGGTGGAAGCCAGGTGATAGATGAAGTCGGAGTGCTCCTTAGGCGCTACCTGAGCTTCATAAATTGAATCGCGACATGGTTGTGATCATTCTTACCGCCCAAGAACTACCGACTTCTTATGCTAGATTCGAAATGCTTTGCTAAGCGCAGCGTGTGCCCGGGACTGGATGCCGTGCCGCATCCGCTTGGAACCGCTCCAATAGAGCCTTTACCTGTGGGTTAAGTTCATTCAACATTGCACAACTCTCTTGCTTTCGGGTTACTGCCTGACCTGAGTTGCGTCACTCAGCCTCGATAGATCGGCGCCCCAAACATTGTTCCGGTCAGGCCCCCGTCGACGATGATCTCCGAACCGTGGACATAGGACGAATCATCAGACGCAAGGAACAACACAGCCTTGGCGACCTCTTCCGCCTGGCCCCACCGATCGAGCGGCACACTCCCTAGCAATCTCTTGGTCAGGGCGGTCATCACATCGGCCGGAACTGGGACGCGTTCCCAAGCCGGAGTTTGGATAAAACCAGGCGCCACGACGTTGATGCGAATGCCGCGTGGTGCCAGCTCTGCCGCCATCGACCGGCTCATCGCATGAACGCCCCCTTTGCTAGCAGCATAAAATCCCGCACCGGGTGGAAAGCCGGTAATTGTCGCGATCGAACCATTCAAAATGATGGATGCGCCCGCCCGCAAAAAAGGAAGCGCTGCTTGGATGGTCAGGAACGCGCCAGTTACATTGGTTCTTAGAACTTGGTCAAACGTCGCTTCGGAAGTTTCCTCAATTGACCCATGTAAGCGATACCAGCATTGGCAAAAACAATATCGAGGTGACCGAACTTTTCTTTGATCGTAGCAAACAAGACGTCGCGAGCTTTCGAATCCAATACATCGGAGTTGAAGGCGAGCGCATCTGGGCCAAGTTTAGCCGCAGCAGCGTCAAGCGTCGTCTGATTCCGTCCGGTTATGGCCACTCTCGCGCCCTCGGCCACGAATAGCCGCGCCGTCGCTAAGCCTATGCCGCTGTTGCCGCCCGTGATTAAAGCAGTTTTAGTTTTAAGTTTCATGTTTGGTGTGGTGATCGAGCATCTGCGTTCTACCGGGAATGTTCGTTGAACACATTGTGATTCTCTTGGAGCTTCCTGTGATTCTTTGGCAGAGGAGCTTCCTGCGGTTCTTCGGTAGAAAACTGCTTTTCGCGACCAACCGATTCCCCGGCCTCCGTCCGGACAAAGCGGACGCCTGTTGACCGCCCTTCTGGAATAGCGGTGGCAGACGAGATGCCGAAACTATCCGAGGACAGTGGCAAGCGAAGAGCGTGGATTGCCGCCAACTCTCCAACCCTTCGTTGCCTTCGCTCCCTTCTGTAAAAAAAGTCCTCCGTCCTTCCGATCGCTTCTGTTCTTCCTCCAGGGGCACAGAATTGGTTGGCCCATTATCCTTCGCGGCTCTTGACTTCGTCAGCGAGACCAGGACGGGCCACTCTTCAAAATCTAACTCCCGCTGTACCGGGACACGCTTAGCCGATGACGACAAGACGCTTGCGATTTGCCGAGCGGTGCGCTGCTACCTTCTGTGCGATCAGCGGGTCAGTTCCTATAGCTAGGATAGGTTGAAGGCCAGTTCTAGTAAGTCTACCGCTTTTTCGATTCCGTTGGTTTCGGCTATCGCCTGCTTCATGTTGTTGGCATTTTGACGGTACTCCGGATTACTCAAGCCCTCTTCGATCAGAGCCGATAGTCGGGAAGCCGTCGTCTCTTGTATGGGTAGATATGCGCCAGTTTTCGTATAGGCTATTCTGGCGGCAACGCCGGGTTGATCATTCGTAACCGGGATCGCAACCAGCGGAACTCCCTGCGTCAGAGATTCAAGTACCGTATTCAGACCGGCGTGCGTGATGCATAAGGCCGAACGCTTAAGCAGCTCGATCTGTGGCGCGCGGTTTACAACAATGCAGTTGGCCGGCAAAGAACTGATCTGCTTAGCATCGAGGCGGTCGCCGATAGAAAGCATCATCTGCGTCCCAGGGCGCGGCTTGAACGCATGCGCAATCGCGCTGAAGACTTCTTCCAGGCCGTTCTGCAAAGTGCCCATCGAGGCATAAACTAGCGGCTCACCCGTCAGACGATCCCATGGAAAGTCCGACTCGATCCGGCCAAGGCCGTCATGAAATGGCCCCGTGTGGTGAAGCTGGGAAGGCCAGTGTGGGTTCTCGAAATCGAACTCTTTGGGCGTCTGCGTGAGCCATGCCAATTCGGAGATAGTAGCGAGAGGATCGGTCCAGTCGATATTCAATCCAACCTGGGCCGCATAAGCGTCCGCCACGGATCTAACTGGTTCTAGTACCTGCATAAATCCCAGCACACCTGCCTGGTTTCGAGCCAGTGCCTCTCGAGTCGTTTCATGCGGCCAGTCAAAAGTACAAAGTGGGGTGTTCCCTGAATAATCGAGATGAAGAGCGTTCGATACATGGACATACGGTATGCCAAGATTCATCGGAACTAACCCAAGTCCGTAATCGACTTGATCCAACACCAATGCGTCCACGCGAGCTTCCAGCAGCGTCTGAGGCAAATTCTTGAAAAACGACTCCAGACCCCTGGCAACCACGCGAATGGTGAACTCTAGTGCGGCTTGACCCTGTAGCTTGCTCAGTTGTTCTGCCTCCTAGCGTACCAATCCTAGTGGAAGCTCCTTCTGGCAATATGGGATGAATGGAAGCTGAGCTGCGCGAACGTAGGGCTCGGTGTCGAGAACGGAGATGAACACGACGTCATGTCCCCGAGCTATCAGCTTGCGCGCAAGCGTGGTCATTGGGTTGAGATGGCCCGGTACGCGAGCACCTAAAAATGCGACCCTCATTGAATCTCCTGCACAATTCCTACTACCCTCAGATTAAAGGGACGGGCGGTTTATTGTCTCGATTGCCGCAATCGTTATCCGGGCTGCGGCAGAACGCTCCAAATAAGCAGCTCCTGAATCAGGGCACCCTCAAAAATAGACCTGGAGTCAAAGCCTGCGTGATCCGGCCGCCAGAGACACCATCGGTGTTCGTGGATTAGAACAGAATTATCTCGGGCCAGTTTAGCCTGGCTCAGAAATTGACTCGGCCTCGCCAGCGAGGGGCACTCCAATAGGTAGTGAAATACCATTTGATATCGGAAAGTCAGACGGTATGTGTAACGTCATTAGACGTATCTTGAAACTTTAACATGACCACCACCACGATTCTCGACACCCCACTGAACCTGCCTTGCGGCGCAACCTTACCCAACCGCCTGGCCAAGGCGGCCATGAGCGAGGGCCTCGCCGACCCGGACAATCAGGCCACCCCACGACTCGAGTCGCTCTATCGACGCTGGGCGAATTCCGGTGCCGGGCTGTTACTCAGCGGCAATTTTCAAGTGGACCGCTGGCATCTGGAACGGCCGGGCAATGTTGTGCTCGATGAGCAGGCCGATTTGGCCGCTCTAGCCGCTATGGCTGCTGCCGGGAAGGCGCGAGGGAACCACTTCTGGGCTCAGCTCAGTCACACCGGTCGCCAGGTCAGCGACGCGATCAATCCGGCGCCGCTCTCCCCATCCTCGGTAGAGATCGAGGTGCCGCGCGGTCTTGGATATACCTTCGCCAAACCGCGTGAGATGACGGAAGCGGACATCGACCATACCCTCCGTCAGTTCGCTTTCGCCGCCCAATATGCCCAGCGCGCAGGCTTTACTGGTGTTCAGTTGCATGCCGCCCATGGATATCTGATCTCGCAATTCCTCAGCTCGCTCTCTAATCGTCGAATCGACCGCTGGGGCGGATCATTGGAGAACCGCTCGCGGTTTCTGCTAATGATCATAGACGCAGTTCGCGACGCCGTAGGTTCTGATTTTCCGATCGGCATCAAACTGAATTCCTCTGATTTCCAAAAGGGCGGCTTTACTAACGCCGAATGCATTGAGCTGGTTCGGAGGTTGAACGATTCTAACCTCGATTTGCTGGAACTATCTGGAGGCTCGCTCGAACAGCCCAAGGTCGTGGGCATCTCTGTCAAGGACGAAGGCGAAGACAAACTGCCGGAGAGCACCATCAAACGCGAAGCTTACTTCCTCGAGTTCGCCGGTGGTGTCCGCGCTGTCGCCCGCATGCCGGTCATGGTTACTGGCGGCTTCAGAACGGCGAGCGGGATGGTCGAAGCCCTGGAGGGAGAGGAACTCGACCTCATCGGAATCGGCCGTCCACTCATCGCCGATCCTTCGATACCGAGGCGGCTGATTTCCGGCGAAGCAGAAAAGGCACCCACACCCGAAGCGACCCTTGAAGTCTTCCATCTCCTGCCATGGTTCTATATGCAGATCGAGCGCATGGGCGACGGCTTGGAGCCGGACCTTACTTTATCGGGACAGGCGGCGGCCGAGCAATTCGTGGTTGTCGAGACCACTTATATGACGCGGCTCTTGGAAAGACGCGGAGCAAACCAGGCGGGGACTTGTTGAAGCGATCGATATCCCGAGTTCTTTTAACGTCCTGTCCCATAAATAACGTGGCCTTCGCTGCGATCAAAATGGGCCGTCGGCAAGGCAGTTCCCCATGCGCGTCAACCTAAGAAAACGGCCCCATATGACCCCTGATCGGTGGGGTGAAAAACTCGGCGCGCCGAGGATATGGTTTACCGCTCTAACGTTTGCGCGCCGGTTTTGAGCCGCGCCCTGGGTGTGCCACTACCTCCAGAGCATCCGAGTCTCCAACGCTAGGTTCGTGAAAGTTCTCCATCGATGGCATGCGCACGCAGCGGCTCAAAACCGGCGCGTACAAATCCAAAGAGTTAGCCACGCGTCCAGCGCGCCGAGTCCCGCCGCCGCTCCGCTTTGGCGCGGCCCTGGTCTATGTTTTGATTCACCACAAACCAGCTGGCCGCGATCCCGCAGGTGCGGGACGAAGTCGGGTTTTCGCCCTGCCGCACCAAGGGCCGTACACGACCTATCGCTTAGGTTGACGCAGATAGGCAGCTGCCGGACGCGAGGAGGGCGCATATCCGAATCGATACGCAACTGATCCCGCGGCCGCGGGACGAAGGCCAGGTTATTTATGGGACAGGACACTAACTGCGGAGACTGAAAGCCGCTGGTTCAAAACAACGATCACCCCAACAGCGCCAAAAAAACCGGCTGGTTTCTGAGCTTGATGTTAATGCCTTTAACTGCGTCGAAGGTAAGAATTACCATGAATTACCCGCACAGTATTCCTCTCTGGCGGACACATGAAGAGGTCTTGTCTGGTGACGCCCTTTGTCGGATGGTTCTTTCGAGCGCCGCCACTAAATGGAAGGATATCCTGGTGGAAGAGCGTCATTTGCCGAGCATTGAACTCGCCGATGTAACGTACAAGCGGCATGTAATTGTTATCAATATCGGCCGCTCTACAGCGCTTGTTCTTCACCTTCTACGCGAACACGGCGGGGCAGTGCTAGGTCCGAGGAGGCAGTCTGGCGGGCTGCCGCGCGATAAGCTGGTGCGCGCTGTCGAATATATTCAAGATCAACTGGACACAGCTTTGACTGTTTCCGGGATTGCTCAGGCGGTCTACATGAGTCCCTATCACTTCACCAGGCTGTTCAAAGAATCTACGGGCCAGACGCCTCACCAGTATGTCGTCGATGCCAGGGTGAAAAAAGCGAAAGAACTCCTTACCACAGGCAAGTTCACCATCAGCGAAGTTGCCCACCAGGTAGGTTTCGTCGATCAGAGCCGTCTCACCCGTCATTTCAAAAGAGTTTTCGGCTTACCTCCGAAGAGGCTACTGAGCAGCAGAAGATCACAGATTGTGGTTTGAGCTTCGCTGCTGCTTCTTGGACGCTCGGCCAAAAATCTTCATGATTACAGAGAAAAACACTGGGGTAAGAAATATTCCAAAAAAGGTTACCCTAATCATTCCCGCGAACACGGTAGTACCCAACGCCTGACCTGGAGCACGCGGGCTAGCCGCTCAACGTTTCGGCTGTCGCGAACTCACTGCCTTGTTCCCCTTGGAAATACGTCCTTCCCCGGTGGAGACGAGCGACAAAGATGAATAGGATCGCCGTCCCGCACATAAGTAACGCGAAAAATCTATACCAACCTGCGTTTTCGAGTTCGACGCCATATCGTTTTAGCGTCGGAACCAAAGCGTGCATTGCCGTCGTGAACTGATTCCCAATAGAGGTAGCAAGGAACCAGAGCGCCATTATAACGCTTTTCAACTTCGGGGGTGCTTGGGTATAGGAAAACTCTAAGCCACTTATGTAAACCATTACTTCGCTGGCAGTCATAATCATGTGCGCCAGCAGTTGCCAAGCTACATTTGGAGTCCGCCCGTCATCGACCTGAGCCTGTATCCACCAAACGACGACAAATGAGGCCGCAGTCAGGAAGAAACCGATGCTGATCTTGCGTAAAGGAGTTAGAGGAAACACGCGACTGATCGCTGGGTAAACGAGGTAATTAAACAAGGGGATGAACGCTAGGGTAAAGAGCGGGCTGGCATCGGTTACTTGGGCCGGCAACAACTTTAGCCCCAGAAAGTTGAGGTCTAAGTGCTGCGCCTGGAGCGTCCACTCGATTCCGGTTTGATACCAGAGCGCCGAACAGACCGCGACAAACAAGTAAATCACAAATAGTTGGCCAATCGCGGCGCGTCCCTCGCGGCTGAAAGCTTCGCGCAGGAAACCTAGACCGCCCGGTGGGATATGAACGAATTTCTTGCGCCCCATCCAGAACACGACCGTTGCGATCAGCATCAGCACACCCGGTAGTCCGAATGCGTAGTGCGGTCCGAAATTTGGATTATCGAGCAGGATTGGACAGAGATAAATCGAGACGAATCCGCCAACGTTAATGGAAAGGAATAACCATCCAAAAACACGGGAGAGTAAATGTTTGTTTCCCTGGCCAAATTGATCACCCACATGGGTCACGACACAGGGTTTAATACCGCCCGACCCAACGGAAATTAGGATGAGCCCAAAAAATAAGCCTAAGCGAGTGTCGTTGAAAGCGAGGCATAGGTGGCCAAGGCAGTAAATTATCGAGAGATAAATGATTGTGCGGTATTTACCCAGAACTCCGTCGGAGAGCAGTGCACCAAAGATCGGGAGGAAATAAACGGCCGCGACAAACGCGTGGCTCCACGTGGCAGCTTCGTCATTGCCCATAACCGCGACGTGACCGCTGGCGTCCACGAGGTATCTCGTCATGAAAACTGCCATGATCGAGGACATCCCGTAAAAGCTAACTGTCGAAAAGGCGAGACAAAGAGCCGCACGAAGCTTCAAAAGAACCGCACGAAGCTTCAAGATAACCGCACGAAGCTTCAAGATAACCATGACGTCTTCAATGAAGGTCTGCTGGAAAACGCAGCTTTATGAAGGGTCACTACACCATAGCCGAAGTGGAGAGTGCTCGAACCAAACCCAAGTGGGAGGCCCACCCTCTCTGTTCTCCGATCTTTCCGGGATCAGGCAATGTTGTCGAGTTTTAACTACGGTTCTGGACTCGGCAAGAAACGCCTAAGAAATCGCAAGATCCGACAAGAACGGACAGCCGGTGCTGTTACTATGCTGCTCAGACAGGATGCCTAACTTAACTAGTCTAAATAGACGGAGAGCGCGCGTTAAGTTGCTGGAAAATGAGTGAATCAATCGCAGGTCGACGCACTGACTTCTTGTACTACCCGTCGTGGCCGGGATGTACCGAATCCGGACACACGCCCCTGGCGTTTGAGATTTTTGGCGACTACGGACTGTTTTCTAGAGTGGATGTTTCTACGGCAGTTGCCGTCAGCTATCCTTTCCCGACTTGGTCCGCCATTAAAGGAATGATTGAAACCATTTTTTGGCGAAGGGATGTCTGGAACATAGTGCCGCTTGGCGTGGAAGCCCTTTCTCCGCTGGAGTTCACGAAATACTCGTTCGCTTATGGTGGCGAACTAAGGAAGCGTTCACAAATTGCGTCAGGCGCCTGCTCACTGCACCGGCTCCAGGTTCTGGTTAACCCGGTTTTCCGCGTAATCTTTGATGTCCGACCGGGTCTGAAAGCCGATGGCCCTGACGGAAGTGTTGCCCGTTTTCTACGGAGCTTTTCCAGAAAGCTGCTGACCGGCGATCATCCGGTTTTGGCTATGGGGATTTCGGATTTTATCGCATTTGCTCGACCGGTAACCGAAGCCCGGATTGTTGGCGAGCGCTGCTGGCAGGCCGCGCTCATGCTCAAGACACCACACGGACCTGGCCGGCGCTCGGTGTTTTTTCAGAATGTCGTGGCCAAGGGAGGGCGTCTGATTTTCCCGCTCGGCCAGGAGGTAGCGGGATGTTAAATGAAGTCCACGATATCGCTCGAGTACTTGAGGAAGCTCAAGTGGTGTTACAGACTACGAGCATTTTGTTGCGACCGCACTCCCGTTCCCCAGTAGTCGAGTGCTGGATAGATTCCGATGGGGGAGTGACCAAAATTGAATTGAAGGAACAATGCCAGGGGCCTGGCAAGATCAAACCGAACAATCACGCCTCTTTTCCGGCAGTCGCCTTTTCAATCGCGCCGCTCGCAGGATCGCAGCCGAAGGATCTCAATGTTTTGCGCGGACTGGTTGTTGAAGGCGTCAGTAGTCCCGATCTGCTCCGAAAGGGGCTGGAAAAAAGTATTAAGTCCTATCGAAAAGCCCTGAGCTATTTAGCACCGGACTCTGAGCTTGAGCGCTTCGCCCGGGGTGTGACGGCGATTGATTTTAACCTTTGGCTGGCCAGGATGGTTGAGGAGCTGCCGGGGTCGGTTAAAGATTTGTCCGAGGATCTGCTGAAGAAAGTCGGGAAGCACTTCTTCCCCGGTGGCGGGTTACAGCTCATGGTGGTGCCGGAGTATGATCCTGATATTGTTTTTAGCTTATCTGGGCTTCAGGCCGCCATTCCTGCATCAGATAACGGCAGCAGTAATAGCGTCGACCTGTACGGCGGCAGAGGGAACTCGGATGGCATGCTCAGCATTTCTTTGCCGATCCATCCCATGCCTGTTCCGCTGGTTTCACGGCCCAGAGATTTTCGGGCGCTTCATCGTTACGGAAAACCTGCGGTGACGCTATCTGAGGAGACTATTTGTCGCTTCAACGCAGCGCTCAGTTTCCTATTTGCTTCAGAACGCCGACAGAAGATCTGGCAAACCATTCCAGATGTTAGCGGTGGATCTCGGCTGGTCATCGTTTCTGGCGACCCGGATCGAGGTGCAGAGCTTTTAGGGTTTTTAAGCAAGCACCGTGGCATGGAAGACGTGGAGTATGAACGCCTTGGCGAAAAGCTGCTGGAAGGTGATTCCAGCCTGCCACTGAGTCTGATTTTTCTCTCCAGCCCGCAGCGCATGGGAGTGAGAATAGACGCGGTACAGACCTACTCGAAGGCCGAATGGAGCGAAATTCTTTGCAGCTGGAAAAGGGATATGAGGCCGCTGGAGCGTGGACTCCTGAAGAGTTTGAACCTCCCGATGACTCCTGAACGGGTGCACACCGTCTTGCTAACGGCGTGGCGATCTTCCAGCGGGGAGATCGAGGCGCGTACGTTGCGGGCCTCTAACTTCAGGCCGCCCGTGGAACAGTTGTACTTCATTACACCAAAACAAGCTCGCTCGCTGATTCAAGCAGTCCTACAAAAGTTCTCCCAACCGGCCCGCCTTGGAGTAGCAGAGCTTCGTTATTTTGGTCTCAAGAATAATCGGTTCAGGTACGCCATCGCCGAAATAGCCTGTGTGCTGAGTTTCGGTGTACGGCGCGCTCATTGGAAATTGACTCCTATGCACCCGTCCTACCAACTAGGAAAAGTGTTTGCGCTCGGCGACGCGTTGCATGCCGCCTATCACCGTGAAAAGAACGGTAAATTACCGGGCGGCGCGCTGGCAGGCTCTGACGCTTTAGCCAGTGCTAAGTACCACCCCAATGAAGCATTTTGCCGGCTATATCGTAGGCTTCGACCGGCCCTGCTGTGGGCCAGTCGCATCAGCCGCGGTCAGGAGGGCGAATTGTCTCGGAATGAAATTGTCGCCCTCGGAGCGATCAAACGCCTGAAGAAAGTGTTCCCAGATTCGGCAGACGCGCCACCGGCGTTTCCGAAGGACCGGCTTGAGCATGAGACCATGCTCTTTCTGGGGTATCAAGCCGACCCTTTCGCAGATGAAACCATTCCGGAGGAGCAAAGAACAAATGAGTATTAAGAAAGTGTATGGCGCTGCGATAGTTCAGGCGACCGCGTCAAATCCAAACGGCGACCCAGATAATGATGGTGCGCCGCGCAAGGACATCAATGACTACGGGATGATCTCGCCGGTTGCCTTTAAGCGTCGCTTAAGAGACTCAGTGGCTCGAAGATCGGATGCCTGGCAAGGCGTAGCCGACGAACTCGGCATCACGACCAAAGAAGCCGAGGAGCGCTTCCAAATTTACGTGTTAAAGGATCGGAGGGCGGAAGACATAAAGAAGGAAATTGTGAACATCGACCAGTTCCAATCCAAATACTGGGATGCCCGGGTCTTCGGTAACACCATCCTTGAAAGTTATGAGAAAGGCGGTAGCCGCGATAATCTTCGGTGCGGTGTCGTCACCGTTTGCACCGGAAAGAGTCTCGCTCCTGTCGATTTGGGTGCACAGACTTTTACCCGCGTTGCCGGCATTCAGGAAGGTAAAGGTCGAGCCATGGGCATCGAATGTCACAAGTACGTTGAGCACGCGATCTATGTTCAACCTTTCTGTGTTAACCCGGAGAGAGCAAAGGAGACCGGTGTGGATCAAAAAGATATCAATGTGTTACTCGCTCTGGTCCCTCATCTGTTCGACGGGCGATCAGCGACCAGCGCTGGTGTGGAAGTCCTGGAAGTGTGGACGCTTGAATTCAATGGACGCTCCACCATGCCTATTCAGCGGTTCATTGGCGCGATTAGTCCGCGTCTCAAAGTTGAGCGGCCGACACAATACGGTGACTACGAGTTCGTTGTCATGGAACGAGCCCTCGCCGCGCTGACCGGCTTTGCCCAAGGCACCCTCAAAGAATGGGTTAGCTCGCAAGAGGCTGGGCTTGAACCAAACACTCCACTGAAAAAGGCGGCCTGAGACAATGCGTCGAGCCCAAGCGCCACTTTTGAATGAGGAAGGTTTGATCGCCCTGCGACGTTATGTCGAGAAGATGGAGCAGGCGAGGGATCCAGTCGTTCAGCGAGCCCGGGCGGAATTGTTCGATACCGCCTATGGTGTCCCGCTGAAGCCGTTCTCTGACGCCGACTTTATTTATTGTGATGCACCGACGGGCAGCGGGAAAACCATTGCTCTGCCCACATTGGCCTCGCGGTTAGCTAAACATTTGGGACTGCCCAGGATTGTGGTCGTTTTGCCCTACCTTGTGACTTGCCGCCAATCGACCCAGGTGATGCGGAAATTGGTGGCCACGGCCGGAATTGTCGTGGCTGAGGATACCAGCGGAACTCCTCGCGATGAGGATCTTAGAGAGCAATCTTGGCAAGGGGGTATGACCGTTATTTCATCGGTCGCTCTTCTAGAGATGTTGAACCATTTCAGTGAAAAGCGTTCGGCGAAATGGCGACTCTTACATAACGCTATCATTATACTCGACGACTGCTGTCAGTGGTTGAGTCCTGAACTCTCGGCTTACGTCTTAGTTCGATTGTTAGAGCTTCGAGATCAGGGAGCACGGATCATCTTTTCGTCAGCGACATTACCGAAATACTGGGAAATGCCCGAAATTGAAGCGCTTCTTGGACGCAGGGTGAAAGTCGTAAGTCTCTCGATCGGTTCTAAGATTTCCAGCCAACTGTCGAATCGGGTGGCAATCAATCGATTACCTCGAGCCCTAAATTTTGCCGCAGTAACAAAATTGGCGTTGGAGCACCGGCGGTTTGGAAGTGGGTTGATAGTTGTTAATACGGTTGCGACCACGGTTCGCCTGGCGGCCACGCTCAGCCACGACCTGTTTGACCACTACCGCGTCCTTAGCATCAGCCGGCTTCTATGCCCGCACGACAAGCGCCGAGTGGAGAATCTAATAAAGGACTTTCTGCAAAATCCTAAAGATCCTGTTCTTCTTGTAGCTACCTCCTGTGTCGAGGCCGGGTGGGATGTTTCGTTCCCGTGGGGAATGCGTGAAGAATCGTGGATCAGCAACCTCTTGCAAATGGTCGGTCGCGTCAATCGCCACAGCGAGTATGGAATCAATGCGCCAGTCTATAGTTTTCAACTGGCCGATCCTTTGGTGAGGCATAACCCCCAACTGCGGCAGCAGATTACCTGTTTCCAGGCCATGGCAGCAAAACTAGATTCTATTCGAGCCGACGCGATCACGGGTGCCACCCACCGGCTGATGACAGATTTTGCGCCCCGACTTTTAACGAATGCCAAGGCCCTGGTTTCCGCACTCAAGCACAGCGATGAAGACTACATCAGAAAGCATGCGCGACTTATCAAGGACGTAAAGAACCACTGTTTTGGACCGATTTCCAAGTTGCCAGAAGCAATAAGGTGTAGGTTGTCCGATGAGCGTGGGTTAGCCATCGACGCCGGGCTGGCCAAAGCTTTGGATCCCTATCGCATCGAGGTAAGCTCGACCATCTTTGAAAAACTGCCGTGGAAATTTGAGAAGAAGATTATCGACGGCGAGCCTTGGTATTTTCTCCATCCAGAAGAGTACGATCCGGAGAAGGGTGGCGCCCAGATTGATCGTTGATGCACGAGGCACCTACGCGATGTCACTTTCGAACGAGTCTTTTAGAAAGCACAGTTCTTTAACAATTAAATAAGGGTGCTGTTCCATTTAGCAGGTCGCGCTTGCGTCCGCAATGCGCGTAGATTGAAAGTCTTTTTCCATGTGGATGACATGTTTGATCCGCCGCCGTTGCGCCGTAGATTGATGTCGCAGATTCATTTTAGTTCTGCAATCTCCTTGAGTAATTCCTGGTTCAAGCGAATGCCCTTCTCAAAGTTCTCTATGGGAAAATTCTCGTTCGGCGAGTGGGCGTTAGCATCCGGCAACATCAAGCCGAGCAAGAGCGCATCTGAGCCTGAAACATCTTTAAAGCTTTGTACGATCCCGAATGCTTCCACCCTCACGGATAAAAGCGACTGGTCGGCCGAAGGTCTTTTCCAAGGCCCGTTGTGCTGCCTTCCCGAATAATGATCCAGGGTCCATTAGATATGGTTTCCCCTGGCTTTGAAAGTTAACATCGACCGCCACAGTAGGTGGGCAATTCTCTGCGAGAAATTCACTGATTAGTCCGCGGAGTTCGGTTGGATCTTGATCAGGAACCAGCCGGAAGGACAGCTTGGCGCTTGCCCGGCTCGGCACGATCGTCTTCGGTCCTTCTCCCTGATATCCGCTATCCAGTCCGTTAATCTCGGCTGTCGGACGAGCCCAGACCCGTTCCAGATTGCTGAAGCCTTCTTCGCCGTGAAGAGCGGGCGCTCCAGTAGTCCTTAGCCAAGCTTCATCATCGAAAGGAAGGGGAGCCCATTGTTCGCGTTCCCAAGATTGGACGGGTTTCACCCGATCGTAAAAACCTGGTACGGCCACTTTTCCATGGCTGTCGTGTAATTTTGCCAGCAGTTGCACCAGAACGGTCGCGGGGTTGGCAACCGAACCGCCAAAAATCTCGGAGTGAAGGTCCATCGCTGGTCCGGTCAGCCGGACTTCCACACAAAGCATTCCGCGAAGCCCATAAGAAAATGTCGGGACCCCAGGGGCGACCATTCTCGTATCGGATATTGCCACTATATCGGCGGTGAGCTCGGCGATGTGCTTCCGCAGGAAATCCTTGAGATGCGGGCTGCCAGTCTCTTCTTCTCCTTCGACAAGGAAGATGACGTTTACCGGGAGATCGCCTCTGGATTGGAGGCTCTTCTCTACGCCGATCAAGTGCGCGAAGATCTGGCCTTTGTTGTCGCTTGAGCCTCGAGCAAAAATTCGGCCATCACGGATCTCGGGCTCGAATGGAGGAGTTTGCCAGAGCTCCAAGGGATCTGGCGGTTGCACGTCATAGTGCCCGTAAATGAGAACTGTCTTCCTGCCCGGCTTGCGATCATTTCGAGCCAAAACGACCGGACTACCGCCAGTGGGATGTATCTCTGCATCGAGGCCTGCCTTTTTGAAGCGCCGCATGAGCCAATCCGCACACGCTTCCACGTGGGGCTTGAACTGTTTATCAGCCGATACGGAAGGAAACCGAAGAAACTCGATCAGACTATTTATGTCGTAAGCCATTGTTCTTTTTTGTTTGCTGAGTGAAACGATGTTGTTCCACTTGATATCTTTCCATGTCGTCCGGCGCTCGAGACATCGACCCGAGAAAGAGAAGTGCCCAGTCACTGACTTGGTCTGCACTAAATAGCCTCTTCACCGATTTCGTCGGTACGAATACGAAAGGCTTCGTCGATATTGTACACAAATACTTTGCCGTCTCCGATTTTACCGGTCTTCGCTGATTGCAAGATGGCTACGGTTGCGGTTTCGACGATGCTGTCAGCGAGGACGACCTCAATTTTGATTTTGTGGAGAAAGTCGGCGGCGTATTCGCGCCCTCGATAAATTTCAGTGTGGCCTTTTTGGCGTCCGAATCCTTTTACTTCGGAAACTGTCATTCCTTCGATCCCTAAATCTAACAGCGCCTCTTTTACTTCTTCGAGTTTAAACGGCTTGATGATGGCTTCGATTTTTTTCATCTCTGAAGTCTCGACGGTCGTAAATCTTCGAATGATCCGGCTGCATGTATTTAGTTAGGGGAGGTAACAAAAACTCAGGACTTTGAATGTCCGGCATTTTTTGTTCCGATTGCCGGTTTTCTTATCTAGATGGGCGGCGCCGAGCTTTCGCAGATCGAATACGCGGTACGGTAGGGCGAAAAACTCGGCGCGGGACCGGTTAAACGGTTAACCATATCTTGGGCGCGCCGAGTTTTTCGCCCTACCGCGCCCCTTCGCCCATTCCATCCGCCGTGTCGCCGCATCGCCGCATCGCCGAGTCGCCGAGTCGCCGAGTCGCCCTACCGATCAGGGGTCATATAGGTTTCCATAGGTCGACACAGGTGGGCAGCTGTCGGGCGAAAGCCACGCTATTTATGGGACAGGACACTAGCTACTCAGAGGGCCTTTCGTTCGGAACGATGAGATATTTTTCTCCGGTTGCCAGGCGGCTGTAGGCGGCGATCACTTCGGGGGACAGGGCCGCAATCGTTGTCCAACTGATGGGACTCGAATTTCCTGGTGGCTTTCACGGCGCTTCTCGCTCTTTCGGAAGGTGAATGCGGCAATTGGAAAAAAAGGCGCGGTTTCCAGAAGGCTAAGGTCTGTTACCGAAGCGACTAAACGAATTCCTCCAGATTTACCATCGTCACTGAAGTCAAAACGTTCCGTCGCGGCAAGTACCTATGAAAACACCAGCTGAAGAAGTCACAGACACGATTTTCCTTAGCAAATGGAGTAGTCAGACCCTCTGTGCGGGAGCCGAACTCGGAGTATTCGATTTTCTGAGCAAGGATAACGCTCGCACCGCTAGCGATGTCGCAGCGGAAATAGACCTCGATCCCAAGCTGCTCTACCGATTGCTTCGGGCACTCGCATCGCTTGGCCTTTTAAACGAGACAGCGAGAGGTCACTTCAATTTGACCGACCATGGGGTGGTTTTGCGTTCTGACGCGCCCGGCTCGCTACGATATATGGCGATGTTAGAGGGCGGCAAAGAGCATTGGGCGATCTGGAAGTACGTACCGGCGATGGTTCGGGACGGTCGCCAAGTCCCTTCATACCAAGGGCCTAGGCCGGTTCCATTTTCCAGATCGGAAAGCATCGTAAATTAGTTCCCCCGAAGAGGTAAAATCAGCAAAAAAAGATTTACTGTTAGTGGCGGAGACTTAGCGTCTGGATGGCCTGACCCATGGTAAATGTGCTTTGACCCGGCACACCTTCGGCCGCGAAACGCGCTTCATCGGAATCCGACGCTCGCATTATGTCAGACTCCGGAAGGCAGAACATCCCGACAAGCAAAGATAGGAGTGCAGCTAACGAGATCAGTCCGCATACAATTTGGTCAACCCCTGATTCTGGCTCCAATTCCTTGGTACTCCCTTCAGATCCGCCATAGGGCAGACGAGCCTCGAAAAGATCGGTCTCCGAGGATGAACAGGTTGCTCTTTGTTCATCAATATCAGGACGACATTCATCCACTTTAACCGGTCTCCAAGAGTTAGTCATAATTACATTTTTGGGTTTGGCGTTTCGGTTGGTGACGGGACCATGTTCGTCTCGTCATAAATGTTGGATGTAATAGACAATAGGATCCTCTTAACTGGCCGTTCTTTGTCTGAGTCGCCGCAATCGAGTTTCGGATGCCCAGCTCCGTAGGAGCGAAATCTTTATAGCTACATCACGATAAAGACGATCAGCCGCCTTCGCTCCGCTACGGCGCGCCTGACTGGATTATTTGGGCGCGACGAAGGCTTGGCGGAGTCGGCTCCGTTAGGAGCGGCATAGAAGGTGGTTTCTAATTAGATGTCGCTCCTCCGGAGCTGATCCCGGGTTTTGCGTCTCGTGCTATAAAGATCTGGCTCCTACGGAGCCGTCTTTCAATCCGGCAGCTGCCGGACCGGCGGCCCATTTTGATCGCGGCGCCACTACCCCAGTCACTGACTTGGTGCACTAGTGGCCGGCGCCCGGGAGATAGATGACCCGTCCCAATTACCCCGGCTTGGGCAATTTTATCGTTTCCTTACCGAAATTTCTGGCCAATTCCAGGCAGGCCGAAATGAAACACTTCAGAAGTGGCGATGAAGGATTTTTGCGATAAACAAGATAGCAATCGAGCATCGGGGTTGGCCGGATCAAGCGATGAAAGGTTGTACCTCCAATGCAGAGGTGCGCCATCGTTTTAACCAAAGTGGCGATGCCGATGCCACATGCGACCTGAGCGACGACCCTGGGCCGTTGCGTCATTTCAGCAATTACATCGGGCGTGAATCCGGCCTTATGGCAACAGCTAATCAGTTCATCGTACAGAACCGGATTCGCGTCGCGCGGCGGCAATATCCAGCGTTCGTTTCTTAGTTGTTCAAAACGAATTTCTGACCGGCCGGCTAACCGATGACCAGGTGGCAGAACCAGGCCGATTTCCAATCTGGAAAGCTTATGACTGATCAGCTCGCTACCTTTTGGTTCCAGAGCGGGAAAAGCGCAGTCGATCCTATTCTCAAGTAGATCCTGAAAAAAGCCTTCTGAAGTATTGTGAACAGTTGAAAGCCGCAAGTTCGGCCATTCGTGACGCAAGCGCCTCAGAGCCGGGGCGATCACCTCCGTTGTCAGCGCGCCCCCATCACCGATTCGCAGATGGCTAGTTCCTCCAGCATTCGCTCCCCTGACCGCATCTGTCAGTTGCTCGACCTGGGAAAAGAGAGCAGGCAGCCGGGCGGCCAATTCTCTTCCTTCGATAGTGAGGTGCAGACGACGCGGAGCCCGATCGAACAGGCAAATCCCGAGTGCCGCTTCCAACTGTTTAATCTGCCGGCTCAAGGCGGGCTGCGCGATATGGAGCGTTTTCGCCGCTTGCCGAAAACTTCCGGCCCGGGCGATTTCCGCGAAGGATACTAATTGTCGCAGGTCGAAAGAGTGATAACAAAAAGGTTTCATTCGATCGCGCTATTCTATTCGAATTGTTGATGATTCCGATGCAAATGAGAAGCATGCAAGCAACAAAAGAGTTTGACCTGGAACTCGTCAATAGATGCAGCCGCGTATCTCCGCCGCTGTCCACTAACCCTAATTAGGAAGAATCACTATGTACGCTATCACTGGTATCACCGGAAAAGTCGGCGGTGCGCTAGCTCGCGCTCTGCTCGCGGATCGTCGACCTGTTCGCGCCGTTGTCCGCGATATCAAAAAAGGCCGCGTCTGGGAATCGCAAGGCTGCGAAATCGCGCTCGCGGAGATGCAGGATCAGGCCTCGCTGACCGCTGCGTTTACCGGAACAGACGGAGTTTTCATTTTGCCTCCTTCGGATTTCGATCCGGCGCCGGGCTTTCCCGAGGCGCGCGCGGTCATCGCTGCCGTGAAAGCCGCGCTCGAATCGGCCCGCCCTAACAAAGTCGTCTGCTTATCGACCATCGGCGCGCAGTCGACGAAATCGAATCTGCTAACTCAGCGTACGCTGATCGAGGAAGCCCTCGGTGAACTATCGATGCCAATCACATTCCTTCGCCCCGGATGGTTCATGGAGAACGCAGAGTGGGATGTTGCTTCCGCCCGCGACCAAGGGATGATTGCGAGCTTCCTGCAACCTCTGGACAAGCCGGTACCGATGGTTGCCACTGCAGACATAGGCCAAATAGCCTCGGAACTGCTTCAGCAGAACTGGACCGGCAAACGTGTCGTCGAGTTGGAGGGGCCGAAACGCATTAGTCCGGAAGAGATTGGAACTAGTTTCGCAAAAATCCTCGGACACGCCGTCCGGGTTGAAGCGGTTCCGCGTGAAACCTGGCAGGCACTTTTCGAATCACAGGGAACGCTCCATCCATTGCCACGCATACAGATGCTGGATGGATTCAACGAAGGCTGGATCGACTTCGAGGGCGGTCAGACTAGCACTATCAAAGGTAAGGTTGAATTAGACACTGTCCTCCAGGAGCTGGTGGATCGAGCCGGATGAGAACGACTTTCCCAAATCATCATCCATCAACCTTGAAGAAACCGACTACTATGAAACTCACCCGTATTCGGAGCTTACTTGTCGCCGTCGGTCTTGGCCTGTTCGACCTCATGGCCACGACCGCGCCGGCCGGCGACACGCCGGAAAAACCGATTAAGCAACTCAATGAAGCCAGTGATTTAATCCACTGGCCGGAGGGCTTTTCACCGAAACAAACCGATGCTTTTGTTCACAACCAGATATTCATTAATGCTCCAGCCAAAGTGATTTGGTCGAATCTGGTAAATGCCAAAGACTGGCCAAGTTGGTACTCCAATTCGGCCGATGTTCAAATAACGAATGCCGATGAGGATCGCCTCGGGCCGAAGAGCCAATTTAAATGGAAGACGTTCGGATTCCCGGTCAGCAGCCGCGTGAACGAATTCGTTCCTGATACCCGTCTTGGCTGGTTTGGAGATGGGACGGGCATTCACGCCTACCACACCTGGCTCATCATTGAGCAGAGCAACGGCTGTGAAGTCGTAACCGAAGAGACGCAGAATGGTCCGGCTGCAGTTGCGTTCAATCTCAATCAGCCAAGAGCCATGTATGACGCGCATGACTGGTGGCTGGCTGCCCTAAAGGTGCGGTCAGAGCGCGCCGCAGGTAAGGACTAGAACGCGCAACCGTTAAGTAGTTTGGAAGGACAACCATCGCACAAGCGAACGATTCAGTTTTAAGTGCAGAAAGCCAAACGACGCAGGTGTGTTTGTCCCGGAGGGACCGAACGAGGGTAGCCAGGCATGAAATGCCTGGAATGTGCTACCAGACTTAGGGAATCACCAGCTCGATCAAGAACGGTCCCTGACGCTGGTTGCTCACTGCCAAAAGATCTGCCAGCCCTTCTAAGGTCTCGGCGCGAGCCCCTTCCACACCCATCGCCTCGGCCAGGCGGATCCAATCAAGCTCTGGATTCCCGAGGTCGAACAGATCGAGGGTCTGGGTAGGGACGAGCTCCCGACTAGGCAAGGCCAAGGCCTTTAGCCATAGTCCCGCCGGCGCGGGACTATGGCGGCCTGCTCGATCCGCGTTTGTACCGTAAATTCGCAGGTTTATCACAAGGCGCTTCGTTCTCGAATTCGGCCGCGCGGAGTGATGTGGAGTCGAATTCGTGGACAAGTGTTGGGAGTATTTGTCCCGAAGGGACTGAACGAAAGTAGCCAGGTGCGAAGTGCCTGGTAGTCACGACAAGCAAGTTCCGTCCCGTAGGGAACGGTATGATTAGGTCGGCGTGACGTTCTTACCCCTTGGACGGTGAATACGTCGGGCGGCATAGCTCATACCGTCCCCTCCGGGACGGGTCGCCTTTTTGGAACCATTCCAGGCACTTCGTACCTGGCTACCATCATTTAGTCCCTTCGGGACTTAAACTCACAGCATTACGGTACCAGTTCAGACCGCCTCGATAGCCCGGATAGCTTTTGCTTGGATAATCGGGCCCTCGGGGAATGAAACGAACACTCAAGCCGATCACCGCGCGGAAACGATCGGGACGGAGCAGCGCGGCATGTCAGGCGACTGGAGCCCCCCAATCATGGCCAGCAATCACCGCTGTTTCCTGGCCCAAGGCATCAAGTAACCCAACCATGTCGCCGACCAAATGAAGAAGTGTGTATTGGTCAATGGCCTCTGGCCGGTCTGTCTGACCGTTACAATAGGAACCAATGGCCTGACCGATCGGCTACTTCCTTTTTTCCCCTGGTTCGAAATTACATGTAACTGCGCCAATCACGCCAATGCCGAAGGGACATACTCTATATGCTCTTTGATAGTTCGAAGTGCCAACATTTTGTAAGGATTCGACCTCGGACAAGCATGCACATTCAACCGACGTCGTTAAGCAACCAACGACCAGAACCTTTCCGCTGCCGGCCTTTGGAGATCGTCGGCGTTACGCCGAGACAGTTTCGGCTTTCCGCAAGAATCGCGTAAAAACGCGCAACATCCGACAAGAACTCGGACCCCGCGTCGTGTCAGGTACTTCTCCAGCAGGACGAACAGCAACTTGATCGCCGCCGCTGGTGGCGCTGGAGCTACAAAGAATTTTGACGTCACTATTGTAGGCGGCCGCTTGGCCAAGGCGAGAAACCCATGGAGTTCATTTGGCTGGAAGATTTCCTGGCATTAATGGATTGTGGGAGTTTTTCTCGTGCGGCCGAACTACGTCATGTCACGCAGCCGGCCTTCAGCCGCCGGATTCGTGCCCTGGAACGCTGGGTAGGAGTCAATCTATTCGAGCGTGAACGCCATCCGGTGAAGCTGACCGAGGCGGGCGATCGTTTCCGGCTAGTGGCGGAGGAAGTCCTGCGCCGTCTGCTGGACGGTCGAGAAGAAGCTCGTCATGCGGACAATAGCGCTGCTACAAAGCTGAAGTTTGCCGTGACTCACGCGCTTTTGTTGAAATTCTTTCTCCCTTGGCTACACGCATGGGAGGCTGAAGCGCAGATTGGAGCTATTCACCTGCTCGCCGACAATCTACATGCCTGCGAAGGGCTTATGCTTCGCGGGGAGGCCGAGTTTCTACTCTATCATCATCATCCAGCCGTACCAAGCCGGCTAGGGCCAAATCAATATTGCTCTATCCAAGTGGGTGATGATCGGTTAGTACCTGTCGTCGCTCCGAATCAGGAGGGCGAGCCCCAGTACGTTTTGCCCGGAGTGGCCGACGTGCCGCTTCCCTACTTGGGTTATGGTTTGGAATCTGGGCTCGGACGGATTCTAAGAACAGTCTGCGGAAACGGAAGTCAACAAGCTCACCTTGAGCCCGTATTTACCTCTCATCTTGGCGCAGCTTTGAGAGCAATGGCTCTAAGCGGTCGCGGTATCGCCTGGCTGCCGTTGAGCGTGGTCCGGGATGATCTGGGTGATGGCTCTCTAGTACGCGCAGGCGATGAAAGCTGGGATGCGCCTCTACAGATTCGGCTGCTCCGGCCTCGTTCTCCCCAAAGGCTGGCAGCAGAAAAATTCTGGTCGTTGGTGCTTAACGACGCCGGCTGAATGTGCATGCTTGTCCGAAGTGGAATCCTTACGAAATGTTGGGCACGTCGAACTATCAAAGAGCATATAGAGCATGTCCATTCGGCATTGGCCGAAAGCGTTTTGGACGTCGCTCCTGCGGCATTTTTGAAGCTTCTACTGGACCAGGGTGCAGGACACCGGGGAGAGGGCGCGCCGTAACGAGCGTCAAAAGGTTATTAGTTAGGGCGTGATCCGCTGTCCTCCAAACAAGTCGCTGCTACGCTCATCTTGCGCAGATTCGAAACTGTCCCGGTGTGATGCCGACTATCCGCTTGAAGTGAAAGGAAAACTTGCTTTGGTCCGAAAAGCCGACGCGAAGCGCGACTTCCGCCAAGCCGAGATAGCGATCTCGCTGCAGGAGGTGCTGGGCTCGTTCAATGCGGCGCGAGATCACATACTGGTGCGGCGGCAATCCAGTCGCCACCTTGAACTGCCGCGCAAAATGAAAGGGGCTGAGATTAACGACGGCAGCCATTTGCTCCAGCGTGGGACTGCCTTGGAGATTTTCCATGATGTACTCGACGGCCGCGCGTAGCTTCCGGCGCGAAAGTTCCCCGTCTGCCGAGACCGGCAGTCGGTGCGCACCCATAGTATGACGGATCAAGTGAACGGACAGGACAATGGCGAGTGACTCGGCCATAAGCGGCCCGCCGACGCCGCCGGCTCTCAATTCGGCATCCACAGCCAACATTGCGGAGCGGAGTTCAGGCGCGTTCAAGCCATCGAGCGGTGGCACCACCGTACGGGCTAAATCGAATTCGAATGACCCGGCTGTGACCCGCGCAACCAGGCTCGGCTCCAGTAAAACAAGAAGCATGTCGATGCTCCCTTGTCGGCGCCACAGCACGGGACTCCCGGCTGGCGCCACCGCAATTGAACCCGCGGGAGCCGGCACGTCCCGCGTCACGCCCTCACAGCGTCGTTCCATCTTTTCCGGCGGCCGGACGAGAAGGCTAAGTACATGCGCCTCTGGCGTATGAGTTACACTAACTTCCGTGGCTGAACTGTGACGGTAACGAACTGCTTGCAGACCCTTCCATCGCATCCCGTAGCTGGTCGCGAACTGGGTAAGCGGGGCCATCTTTTGCAGTGCCTCGAGTTTTTTTTGCGTTGCCTCGAGTTCTTTGGGACTATTTTCTTCGTCGCCCATCATCATGATAGGCCCAATTCACCCAAGAGTTTGTATGGCGAAACTGGATGTGGGCGGCATCGCCTTCTAACGTTCGCGGAATTCAAATAACTCACCATACTCCTTTTTTGTGCAGCCTTGTAACAGCAGCGCGCACTTGATTTTCGTCCTGCCTGAGAAGCAACTAGCAAGACGGCGCGTCCGATTTCTTGCCGGAACTTGCCTTCTTTTATGCGATTCTTGCGGAAAGCCGAAATCGTCTAGGTGTGAGGCCGATGAGCCGTTTGAAGTGAAAGGAAAACTTGCTTTGGTCCGAGAAACCGGCGCGGAGCGCGACCTCGGCTAAACCGAGCTCGCCGTATGTCCGCGTTCGACAGCGCGAACCTGTCATCTTGAGCGTTTCTCGCAAAGATAAAGCGGAAGCGGCGTGATGGGTCGACAAGGCCGCGCTCGGGAATGAAAGAAGTTTTGGCCGAGCCCATCACTATCCGCCACGTCTCAGGCGGGCCTGCGCGCAAGTTTTCCTTCTACTTCAAGTGGATGGTCGGCGTCACGCCGGGACGGTTTCGGCTTTTCGCAAGAAAAGCGTAAAAGTCCGCAAGCCCCGGCTAGAACTCAGAGGCCTCGTCCTGTCAATATACTGTCACATGATTTTCACGCTCGCCGGCTAAATGGTCTCATTGAATGTCGCGTCCAGGGAGATGAAACCGTGCGATCGTGGGTTTCCGCAGAGCAACCCATAAACTCACAACTCACAACAGCCACTGACACGAAATAACTCAGCTAACATGAAAATTCAGCGACGTAACTTCCTCCGGGCTGCGATTGGCGGCGCAGCACTAGTGCCGGCTAGCACATTTTTTCTCCCTAAAAGTGCATTCGGCGTAACCCCCTCTGCCCCACTTTCTGCAGGGGACATTGGCGTGATTACCGTTGGTCTTAACAATGAATATTTGGAAGCGGAATTCTATCTCCGGGCATTGACGGGTAAAGGGTTACCGGCTCAGGACACCACCGGTGCTGGATCACATGGGACCGTCCTGGTCAATACTACCCATCCTGTAACTTTTTCCAATCGAGTCATTCAATCCATCGCTCAACAGCTTGCTAACGATGAGCTAGCCCACGTACTCGACATTCGTGCGACTTTCGCTTCAAACGGTTTGACGCCGCCTGCTGAGCCAATGATCGACTTCGTTAATAGTTTTCAATTATTAGCAACTCAGGCGGGACTGAATCGCCATTTTGACCCGCTACGAAGCGAAACCGACTTCCTGCTTGCTGCATTCTTCTTTGAAGAGAACGATAGCCCGCTTCTTGTTGGCGCAATGGGAGGGCTTGCGAGTAATGCCCTCACACCGGCCCTGGCTTCTCTTCTAGGCGACGAAGCCGCTCACAGCGGCTTTATTCGGTTAGGACTTGGGGAACAGCACGCTGCTATTACCGCTGAAGCAAATAAAATTGCGCAACTGAAGCAAAAGCTGGCCGCCTCGAGCACCGTTGTTTTCCAGCAGTTAGTTAATAACGGAATGTTGATGCTTTCACCGGTAGATACGAATGCAACCGTGGTTCCGCTGTCACCGCAGCAGTATATGAATAACGTCTTCTTGTCTGTGAACGCACAGGCGGGAGGATTTTTCCCGAACGGACTGAATTTGGCTTAAGTAACAGAAAAGTTATTTATGAAGGTGGGGAGGGGAAAGTCTCACCTGAGCGTAGGCCTTGATTGATATTCTTTCTGCGCCAAGCACACATTGGCATAGAGAATATGCCGATTCGGCATTGGCCTGATGGCGCGGTCCGCCGTTACTCATTATGGCAGAAATAACTGCACCTGGAGACTCTGCATGAAGTTCGATTTGATAAACGCAGTGTGGGGTCCAGCAAGTTTCAGCGAGGCTGGGACGCTGTACACGATTGGTGTCACTACAACGAATGGAGCCCTTCGGGCGAAATCCGAAGCGACAGAATCGGTTGGCTCGCGCTAATCCGCTGACGAGAGAAATAATGTCCAAGGATAGAGAAACGGATTTTGGGGATATCTCGAAGCAAGACGATATCCCGAATAGAATTGCCTTAGGTCCTACCCGCGGAATGCGGTGGACGAAACGGGTGGATGCTGCCGAGAGGTCTCTCTCTTGGCTAATCCCCGCAGTAACTCTGGGCTATATGGTGTTCAGGATCCTCCATCTCTCGGTTTCTAGTGCACCGATCGCCGCCGGACCGCCGTTTTAAGCTAAACGGCGGTCAGCGCTTTCGAGGAAATCTATTGGCTGTTCACCCAAACCGGGCCAACTCCAATTACTCCACTACGTTTCGCTTTCTTCTGAGTAATCTGCGGAGGGGCTGTCGGACTTCCGCAATAATCGAATGAAACTCCGCAAACTCCGGCAAGAAATCGGATGCCGAGCGCTGCTAGTCTATTCAGCAAATAATGAATTTATCTCGCAGAAGATTCGTTAAGACTACCTCCAGTGCGCTCGCACTCGGGTTTGCCGGTACCAGCGTCGCCCTCCAAATAGATGCCGCCGCCCAACAGACAAGCAATCTGACAAAACCGATGAGTCAGGATCCCGGTCAGGCTGATGCCGGACCCCTGCATATTCCTGGCATCCTTAGCGTACCGGCGGGGAATGCTTTGCTGCTGCGAGCCTACGGTAGAGGTGTTCAGACGTATACGTGTCCGGTTAGCCCCACATCGAGCGCGGTGCCGCAGGCGATCCTTCTTTCCGGCAACGGGAATAGTGAAAATATCGTGGCGATTCATTTCGCGGGACCGACTTGGCAGGCTTTGGATGGTAGTTTGGTCGTGGGCAACGCTGCAAAGGCGACGCATTTTCCGTCTCCCAACGGCGAAGGCGTTGACTGGTTATTAATTCCTGCGCAGTCGACGTCAGGCAGCGGCCTGTTTAGTAATGTTACCTACATTCAACGACTCTATACGGAGGGAGGGAAGCCACCTGCGAGCTGCAATCAAAATCAAACCGAGACACTGGTCGAGTATTCTGCGGAGTATCTCTTCTACATTCCCAAGACTAATAGTAACAGCACTAGGCCGCAGCCAGAATACAGACTCTTCTCTTAAAACCTGGGCTAAGAAGGAGTCAGCGTTTTGTTGGAGAACCTGGCGAAAGAGAATACAGTGAGCAAACTATACTATGTGCTTGGACATTCACACAGAGAAATTCACTCTCTGATGCATCAAGGAACCATTCTGCGACCCGTCACAGAGCATATCATGCGATCCGCGAAGATTGGTCCAGGCATGTCTGCCCCCGACGTAAGCGGTGACACAGGAGAGGTTTCAATTTTGCGAAGTCCCTGTCGGCGACGCTATCGTTTCGCTGTTCTCCGCTAGCGGAAGAGCTTGTACCAGCCTGATCCGGCACGTCGAATTTTTGGGCAAGTCGCGGGCGGTCGTACTCAGGTGGTGGTCTAGATGGAGGAGGAATTGCCAGGAGCTTGGGTCTTTTACGCGATTCTTGCGGAAAGCCGAAACTGTCGAGGTGTGAGGCCGACGAGGCGCTTGAAGTGAAATGAAAATTTGCTTTGGTCCGAGAAGCCGACGCGTAGCGCGACCTCCGCCAAGCCGAGCTCATCGTGTGCCCGTAGGAGGTGCTGTGCTCGTTCAATGCGGCGCGAGATCAGATATTGGTGTGGCGCCAACCCGGTGCTCGCCTTGAACTGCCGGGCGAAGTGATAGCGGTTGAGATTGGCGACGGCCGCCATTTGCGCCAGCGTCGGATTACCTTCGAGATTTTCCATGATGTACTCGATCACCGTGTGGAGCTTTCGGCGTGGAAGCACGCCGTGATCCGGGGGCGGCCGGTGGCACCGACCCGTGACATGCCTGATCAAATGAACGGATAGGTTAGTAGCGATGGACTCGACTAACAGGGGTCCTCCGAGGCCGCCGGCCCTCAATTCGGCATCTACGGACAGCATCCAGCGGCGGATGTGAGGCAAGTTCAATCCAGCCAGAGGCGGCACTAGCGTCCGGACTGGGTCGAACCCAAACACTTGGGCCGCAATTCGCGCAACCAGCCTCGGCTCAAGATAAACGAAAAGCGCGTCCCCGCTGCCCAGCCAATGCGCCCGCACGGAGCTCCCGGCTGGCACGACCGTGATCGAACCTGCAGTAAGCGGCCTGTCTCGTTTTATCCTCGCATATTGCAGATCCATCTTTTGCGGCGGCCGGATGCTCAGGACGAGCACGTGCGTGCTCGGTGCAGCCGTCGCGCTAAATTCGCCGCTGGGACCCTTATTGCGAGCCGCCTGCAATCCCTTCCACCCCATCCCATAGCTCGTTGCGAACGGCGCAAACGGAACGATGTGTTTCAGTGCCTCGAGTTCATTGAGACCGTTCTCCTCACTCATTGATTGTTAACTTCGCCGTCGAAGTATGGAGCCCGTGATTTGCGAGGTGATGTCGAAAATGGTATACGTAATGTTGACGGGGACTGTTATTCGATCTTCGAGAACCCGCCGCGATCTGGTGGTCGCCTCTGGTCTGATCGCCTAACCTGTCTTTGGGAAAGCGTGCGTCGATCGATTTCCATGAAATGGGGATGAACACCTATCAAAATCGGCCCATAAGGACACCACAGATCCGAATGACGCCTGACCTTGGACGCAGGCCTGGCGGCAGTTACCGGCTTGTCCTCCATCCGCAGGCGCTCCAGCTGCAGTGCTGGTCGTCCATGTACGGATAGTAAAACGCATGCGTCCTGTTCAGTGAGTCGAAAGTGCCCCAGGAATTTCGATGCCATTCCCCTCATTTTAATCTGGCACAGGTAGAAAGAGTAGTAGCCCAGCAAGATCGCTCCGTAACTGACACGAATTAGTAACCGAGTGTTAAGAAGGCGAGTCGCTTTTGACAGCAACATGTTCATAATTGCTTCAATTCTGATTTCGTTTGATCGACGACCGGGTATTTTACGCGGTCCTGGCCCGGTTCACTGTCCAATGGATACGGAGCGAACAGAGCAGAGTCAGCGGCCCACTTCTTGACGGAGCTTGCCTTTTTTTAGGCGATTCTTGTGGAACATCGAAACTATCCAGAATGGCACAAAGATAAGCGTCTGCATTGGTTTCCGATTCATGATAGCAAAAGGGGGTAGTGTGTACGATGTTGGGAGCCTGTCCTGAAAAGCCGGATGTTAGTTTCAGCGGCCAAGGACTGATAAGAAAGGTAAGATCCTACAATACATCCTGCAGCGCGGCTATTAATCTGCTAGCCGTGCTGGGTGTGGCATCTGGACGAGCGCAGAGCAACGACCGGACGCCTGACAACAACCCAAGACAAAACGGATTATGCAGAAGAATCAATCGGTTAAAAGGACTTTGACTGCCTGAACGCTAAGCTGCTGATTCGATCCGTAGATCTGCAGATGAAGATCGCGTGTAGATAGGTAGATCAAGTAACGTGGGTAGGGAAAACGTCGCTCTTTTATGGGTAGACGTAGTAAAGCGGTGAGAGTTAACTGCTGGCCGATGTCCGGCCAGAGCCGCAGAAATTGGTTTTCACACCCCCCAGAACCGAAAGGTATGATGCATAGTGATTTTATCAAAGGATATGAGAGCGGCAAATTGAGCTGCAGCGTCAGTATCGTGCGCATGGTTTGCCTCCTGCTCTCTGGTCGCATTCGTGAACAAAAAGTTGCCGCCGTTTTGGTGTGCTGGTTACTCGGATTACTGTGTTTAGCGGTTCTGTCTGGCATGGGCTTCGTGTACTGGCCGCCCGCCTGGGCGGCTCTGGTGAACGCTGGGCTGCTGTCCGTCTTGGCCCTAAGCTCAATCCACGCGATCAGTGAGGTCGTGGTGTCAGGAGCGCTGGCGGACGAACAGTTCTGGCAGTTAGCTGTAGCCGAGTGCGTTTTGGTGTTTTTCACTGATCAGGAAAGTGACGTTCTGGCAAGTTCCGGAACCGACAACGGTTTGCGCGACTCGTCGCATCCGGAGGCGGTAGGCCGCCGGCATGGCACTAATTGATGCGAAAGTAATTCTTGAGAAACGTTGGCATAAGGAGAGGGGCATTGTGGAATTCAACGCTATTAAAATTATTATCGAGTCGATGAAGGAGAACGATCTGGCGATATTTAAGCTTGAGCGCGGCGACTTTAAGATCGAGCTGGAAGCACAGCGATCACTGGCAGCTACAGCTGCGGCGCCCTTCGCGGCGCTGCCCACCGATTTGGTTGGTATCGGTCCAGTTCCAGTGACTATTACTGAAAGCTCCATCTCCAGCTCAGGAGAACCGGCCAACTTAGAAGAAGTTGTGTCACCGATGGTCGGGAGATTTTATCGAGCGTCCTCGCCTGATTCCGCTCCTTACGTTCAGATTGGCCAGGAGATCAACGAGGGGACGATCGTTTGCATGATCGAAGCGATGAAGCTCAAGAATGAGATTAAAGCCGAGGTGAAGGGCACGGTGGTTGAAATCCTGGTCGAGAATGGAATGCCCGTGCAGTACGGCCAACCACTAATGCGAGTGCAATAAGGTGTTTAACAAAGTTCTGATCGCGAACCGGGGGGAAATTGCACTGCGGATTATCCGGGCGTGTAAAGAGCTCGGGATCGCCACGGTCGCCATTTATTCCGAGGCCGATGCCGATTCGTTACATGTCCAGCTAGCTGACGAAGCAGTCTGTATCGGGCCCGCGCCAGGCTCGGAAAGTTATTTGAAGATTGCCAGGATCATCAGTGCTGCCGAGGTAACGGACGCCGACGCCATTCATCCGGGATACGGATTCCTCGCTGAGAATGCTCATTTTGCCGAGGTCTGTGCGAGCTGTAACATCAAATTTATTGGTCCGTCGCCATTTGCGATTCGCACCATGGGCGATAAGAATGCCGCTCGAGAACAGGCGCGGAAAACAGGTGTGCCGATCTGCCCTGGGAGCGAGGGAGTCGTCGACTCAGAAAAAATGATTCTTCGTATCGCCGACAGGATCGGCTATCCGGTCATGATCAAAGCGATAGCCGGCGGAGGCGGGCGCGGTATGCGACCTGCCCACAACGATGCTAGTCTGATCCAAGGATTTCATGCCGCTCGCACCGAAGCGGAGAAGGCCTTTGGCAACGGCGACGTCTATATTGAGAAGTTGATCGAGCACCCGCATCACATCGAGTTTCAAGTGATCGGCGATAGCCATGGGCATCTGGTGCACTTGGGAGAACGAGATTGTTCTATCCAGCGGCGCAGCCAGAAAATCGTGGAGGAATGCCCGTCACAACTGTTAGACGAAGATCTCCGAAAGCGAATGGGAGAATGTTCTGTCAGCCTTGCACAATCCGTGGGTTACGAAAACGCCGGCACGATGGAGTATCTCGTCGACCAGAATGGGGAATTTTATTTCATGGAAATGAATACTCGGATTCAGGTCGAACACCCGGTGACTGAAGAAGTCTACGGTTGCGATCTGGTTCGTGAACAAATCTGCATCGCCGCGGGTGAGCACTTGTCGGAACGCGTCGCTCAGGCACGGCCGCGCAGCCATGCCATTGAATGCCGGATCAACGCCGAGGACCCGGACAACAATTTTCAGCCCTCCCCTGGCACCATCGACCTATACTATCCGCCGGGAGGTCGTGGTGTCCGGGTCGATTCGCATGCCTACTCTAAGTACACCGTCCCACCGTACTACGACTCGCTGATTGCTAAGTTAATCTGTGTCGGTTCAACCCGATCCTCTACTATCCGGAGAATGGCGCGTGCTTTAAGCGAATACATCATTACTGGCATCAAGACCACCATCCCTTTCCAAGCGAAAATTATGCAAGACGCCTCGTTCCTGCGTGGCGAGTTTGACACTAGTTTCGTCGAAAAAATCATCGCCGGGAAGCACCTGACCACGCAGAAGTAGCAGATCACGACAGGTTCGTTCTGGGGCTAACAAAGCCAGGCACCTGCAATATCGCCTTCTCTAGAACCTTGTAGAAAAAGATAAGATTCTACAATCAAACCTCAGCAAACTGATCAGATTACCCGCGTTCACGTTATGACAACCGCCTGGGAGCTGCGCTCAAAACAGCCAGTCGAAAGGCTTAAGTGAGCGATATAACGATCGGAGGTGCTTAATCTCGGATCTCCGCAAGAAACGTAGAAAAAGGGCCAAGAACCGACTATAAAGCATCGAGCCAGCCTATTAACCTACTCGGCAAGCACGCGGGTCCGCAAGTCCCGTCGAGAGATGCTACCAAGGAGACAAGAACATGAACTATGCGGGAGTGACAACCGATTACGAAGGATTTGAATCCGGTGGGACCATCAGGATGATGGCGCCACGACCAGAGACGTAATCTGGGTCTGGGCAGGGGTTCTGGCCGGTTTACTCAACGGGCAGCGGATGAAAATGAGGGCTTAATTTGCGTCGTTATAAAGGCTGGTCGAGCCTTGTAATATTCCTGCTGGCCGCGGTGCCGGGCTGGGTTCCATGTGCGAATGACACTCGAACCACAGCCTGCCGTTCGATAGGATCGACCGCGAATGGAGTTTGGTTGTTCGCCGGTTTTCAGTTAGCCTTGGTTGACACTTGCGATTAGTAGTTAATGGTTAGTAGTTGCTAGTTAGTAGATGGTGCTTACTCAAAACAGTGAGTAGACGTAAGAAAACGATAGACAGAAGATAGTTTTCACGTATCAGATAAGAGCAGCCAGCGCCCGGTTCCTAGTCCACCAACGTCACTCTGAAGGCGTTGCCCCCTGGGTTAGGTTGCGGCCGAGTAAAGCAGGGAATGGATGTGTCCTAACAGGACCGTCTTGAACACAGGGTAGTCTCGAACATATGACTTTCTACCATGGAAGAATTGCGGCTATAGCGAGTGTGGTGGGATCCGATCGCCACACGCTGGGAGAAGATTCCTCCTTTAGGGGAAGTGATTCTAGGAATTTGGCCAAGTTAAAGGAATTAATGGGACTCGACGAGAGATACGTAGCTTCGCATTCGACCACAGCGGGTGATCTTTGTTGTGAAGCAGCGGAACAGTTGTTCTCGGTTAACGTGTCGAAACGCGAGGAAATCGGGGCAGTTATTATGGTTACGCAGACACCGGACTACATCATGCCCGCGACCGCGGCTGTCATTCACGGGAAGCTCGGTCTTCCTGCCGAATGTGCTGCGTTTGACGTAAATCTTGGTTCTTCCGGGTATGTATATGGTCTTTGGCTCGCGTTTCAAATGGTTGAGACCGGTAGTGTGGGCAAGGTGCTATTGTTAGGCGGTGACACACTAGACCGATTAGCCAGTTCCAACGACAAGGCCACTGGGGCATTGTTTGGCGATGCGGGATCCGCCACTATCGTCGAGCGCGCCGAAGGTAATAGTCCCAGCTTTTTTAGCGTGGGCACCGACGGAAAGTCATACCGTCACCTGATGGTTCCTGCGGGAGGGTTTCGGCAGCCGAAGACTGACGCTACGCGGATCGAACAAACCGATTCTCAAGGTAACCGGCGTAGCCCGGAGCATTTGTATATGGATGGCAGCGCCATTTTCGCGTTCTCAACCATTAAGGCGCCGGCCGAAGTGAAGCGGGTGTTAGCGGCGGCGGGCGAGGAGATAGCGAACGTGGACTACCTCCTTTTCCATCAAGCAAACAAGTACATTATCTCCACGATCATGAGGGGCCTTCAACTACCATTAACCAAGACTCCTTACCAAGTGGTCGAGAAGTATGGCAATCTCAGCGTCGCTTCCATCCCCGTATCCGTTTGTGAAGTTTTGCGTGATGAAATTATGCGAGAGCGCAGGCGGGTTATTCTATGCGGATTCGGTGTTGGGCTGTCTTGGGCAACCTGCCTGCTCGATCTAGAAAATGTATTTTGCAGTAGGGTAACAATATTTGAATCGAGAGAAGCTTAATCCAATTCTATGAAAATCAATGAGCCAATCGCGATCGTCGGTATGGGAGGGGTTTTCCCAAAGGCACTGACCGTCCGCGAGTATTGGAAAAATATTCTCGAACGTGTCGATTGTATCGAGGATATCACGACGAGAGACGATGTGAATTATTGGTCACCTGAGGATTACTTAGATCCACAACCGTTCACCAATAACAAAACCTATGCGCGAAAGGCGGGTTTTGCGCCGGAGGTACAGTTTGACGCAGCCCGGTTCGGTATTCCGCCAAAGAGCCTTGAAGCATTGTGTACTACTCAGCTCTATGCGCTTTACGTGGCGGAGCAGACTCTTACCGATGCTCGTCTTACCATGGAAGAGACGACGCCAGAACAGCGTGAACGTGTCGGCGTGATCCTGGGAGTGGGGACAATGGGGAACACCGGCGTAGAGATTTCGCATCGATCGTGTATTCCAGCCTGGACCCGAGTGCTTAGACAATTCGGTCTCCCGGAAGAAGCTGTGCAGGCGATTATGAGTGAATTCGGCGGACTTTACGCCGAATGGCAGGAAAGCACTTTGCCTGGGTTCCTTTCCAATGTCGTGACAGGACGCATCGCGAACCGCTTCGATTTGGGAGGCTCTAACTTTACTGTGGACGCCGCATGTGCAGCCACCCTCGCGGCCATTAAAGTGAGCGTCGGAGAACTACTCGACGGAAGCTGCGACGCCGTCCTCACCGGTGGTGTTAACATAGAGAATTCGATCGTGTCGTTCTTGGCATTCAGCCGGCTAGGGGCGCTCTCCAGGCAGGAAGAGTGCCATCCGTTTGGCGTGAATTCAGATGGTCTGGTGCTCGGCGATTGTGGTGGAATGCTCGTGCTCAAGCGGTTGTCCAAAGCGGAACGAGACGGCGACCGCATTTACGCCTTAATTCGGGGGATCGGATCGTCCAGCGACGGACGGGCAAAAAGTATTTATGCCCCCCGCCCTGAAGGACAAGTGTTGGCAGTCGAGCGAGCCTACGCCGACTCCGGTATTTCTCCGGCTGAGATCTCCTATGTCGAAGCCCACGGTACCGGCACGCCGGTTGGGGATCCTGCGGAACTCCAATCTTTGTCAGCGGTATTCGACCGCTGGGAGATCCGGCGTCAGTCGGTTGCCCTGAGCAGCGTGAAATCACAAATCGGCCATGCCCGGATTGCTGCCGGCGCGGCGGCTACAATCAAAGCTGCGTTGGCGCTGCACCACAAGGTGATCCCGCCAATGATTCACGCCGATTCGCCGATTCCCCAGCTTAAAGAATCCGCTTTCTATCTGAACCCAACACCGCGTCCCTGGATCCGAGGAAGTGGATCAACCAGCCGTAAAGCAGCACTCAGCGCCTTGGGATTTGGCGGTACGAACTTTCATATGATTCTCGAGGAGTACGATGGGCAGAAGGGACCCTATCGAGTAGCGCCCGCACCGATTTCACTCTTCCTCCATGCACCCACGCGGGAGGCGCTTATACAGGAAGCCAGGCGCATCCATGCGGAATCCAACCGCGCTGAAGGTGAGAACGTTATTCGCGCTTACGTTGCTACTAATGACCAGCAAGAGATCCCGGCGGATCATCCGCGACTGGCTTGTGCGGCTCCAGATTTGGCTGCTCTTCGCGACAACCTTTCCGAAGCGATCGAATATCTAACTTCTCATACGAATATCGACCAATGGGAGAGTCCTCGCGGGACTTATTTCCGGGCCCTAAGCTTAGGAAACGGCGTTAAGACGGTAGCCCTATTTTCCGGGCAAGGAGCTCAGTATCCAAACATGGGTTTGGAGCTCGCTCTAAATTTTCCCGAGTTCCAGGAAGTGCTGGCTCAATTTGATAGTGAACGCCAACGCCAAGGACTAAGCACAATCTCAGACGTGCTTTATCCAGTGTCCGATTCGTCTCAGGAGCGAATCACGCTTCAGCGAGAAGCCCTTACCGCTACCGTCAATGCCCAACCGGCATTGGGTGCTGTGAGTTGGGGGATGTATCTCTTGCTAAGCCAGGCGGGATTCAAGGCTGATCTTGCAGTAGGACACAGCTATGGCGAGCTAGCCGCGTTGTGCTGCGGCGGAGCTTTTAGCCAACTGGATTTTATCCGACTCTCTGTCGCCCGTGGCAACCTGATGTCGCGGCAGCTTGAGAGCGGAGCAGTAACCGGCGGCAAGATGTTAGCTGTTAAAGCTCCAAGCGATGAGGTGGACCGCATTCTAGCTGAAGGCGGACACGAAGGACTTTATCTGACGAACCACAATTCGCCGATGCAAACGGTAGTATCCGGTAGATCGGAACGGGTTGACCGATTTCAGAGCGAGCTTCAGTCTCGTGGCATCACCGCGATTGCGATTCCGGTTTCTGGCGCATTTCATACCCCTGACTTCGAAGCTGCGCGAAGTGAATTTGAAGAAGAAATCCGCAAGACGACGTTTGAGGGCCTTAACTTCCCAGTTCTGTCCAACACAACGGGAAAACCGTATGGCGACTCGTCATCGGCCAACCAAGGCTTGCTAGGCCAGCAGATGGTTGCGCCAGTCTTATTTCGTCAATCGATTGAAAGAGCTTTCGAAGAAGGGGCTAGATTGTTTGTCGAGATCGGATGCGGGTCGATTTTGAGCGACTTCGTCCGAGACACTCTAGCCGGGAAGGAATACTTCTCAGTCGCGCTTCACCCAAAAAAGGGGGTGCCGGCCGATCTCCAATATTGGAGCGCCTTGGCGAAACTTAAGGTGTTCGGACTTCCCGTTTCGATCGTAGATCCTTATTTTCAACCTTCGCGAGCGCCACGAGTCACGAATGGTAAAAGCCTTAATTTCACCTTGGATGGAGGTCTTTACTTATCTCCCGAAAGGCGCCGAGCGAGGGAGCGTGCATTGAAGGAGCCGAAATCGCTTCCTCCTGGTTTGTCCACCAACTCTTCTGGCATTCAGGTTCAGTCGCCGAGCGATGCTGTGGCGCCACCTTTTGAGCCCAATCCGGTAGTCCTGTCTGATTCCAACTTACTTCCCATACCAACAACGCCTCCCATGCAAACAACGCCTACAAGCGAACTCAGCCAATTGCACAGCCAGTTTATTGAATGCCAATCCGAGTTTGTTAAATTAGTTGCCAGCAAACTCGACGCATACGCAGCTGCCTCCCAGCGAAGCAATGGCCATCATGCCCCGGACTCGGCGGCGATCAGCTATCACGAAACCGTGGCCATGCTGGATAAATCCCAAACTGCGTTTCACCAAACCCATCGTGAATACCTGAACTCTCAGAACGCGATTGAAAGACTGATCGACCCCGTACAACCGGTCCGACGTGTGGAATCGGAAAATCGGGCTCAGCTCCTGCCGGTTCGAGAGCAAACTCCAGGCGAATCTAGAGGAAATGGTCACCGGAACGGTAATGGCGATCAATCTAGAACGTTCGAGCCCGCCAGAATAGACCAAAGCGCGACCCGGTCGAAAGCCCCAGTTCAGGTAGACGAGGTGAAGCCTCTGCCCCCGAGCAAATCCTCCGTCGAATTTGATCGGGAAGCAATTGTTACAAAGCTGATCCAAGTGGTGAGCCAGACGACGGGTTATCCGAAAGAGTCTATCAATCTCACTATGGACGTGGAGTCGGAACTGGGAATCGACTCGATCATGAAGGTCGAGATCTTGGCAGGTCTGAGCAAGGATTTTCCGGAGATCAAGTTGGAGCAACTCGATATGTCGATGCCGATCCGAACCTTGGATGACATCCTTAATGCGTTGAGCACTCTGGTGCAGCCGGCAGCGGTGGCAGCGCCTACCACCCCAAGGTCCAATGAACTAACATCCTCTAACCAGATAACACCCAATTCATCTGCGGTCGAACAAGCCACTTCTCTGGACTTGGAACAACTGAAAGAGGCGATCCTCCAGGTAATTGTCCAAACTGGCTACCCGAAAGAAGTGATTGGTTTGGACCAGGATCTCGAGGCTGATCTTGGACTTGATTCCATTCAAAAACTCGAGATCCTCGCAACTGTCCAGCAATATATCACCGTTCCAGAAGACAACTACGCGGCGGTTGGAAACATTCGCACGATCAATCAGGTCCTGGAATTCGCGAAAAGCCTTCAACCTGCAGGCGGTGCAGCTTCCGTTCAGGAGCCTGCGAGCAGCCCCATCACGAGATTTCGAGCTGCTCTGAAACGGGCACCGGTGATTGAACAAGCTTCTCGAAACGTCACCGGCAAATGGGCGATTTTGTACCAGGAGCCCGGCGATCCTCTGGCTGAGCAGATCTCGCAACAGCTCACCAACGGCGGCCAAACTGCCATTCAGCTATCCTTGGGTGAATTGGACAAGGGCTGGGACGAAGCTGCGCAGATTGGCGGTATCGTAATCCTTGCGCCAAAACCCAGCGTGCTGACCGCGGCGATCGACGGTTTCCGAGAAGCGGACTATGCCTTTTTGAAGGCCGTGTTCGCGCTCGCGGCCAAGTGGAACAGACCCGAAGGCGGTGTATTTATTTCCGTTTCGCGCTTAGGCGGTACTTTGGGTTTATCACATGAAAACTCACTGAGCTTCATGCCGGCTGGTCTCTCTGGTCTGACGAAGTCATTAAGCCGAGAATGGTCCCAAATCTATTGCCGGCACGTTGACCTGGATCCCGGGATGTCTGAATCGGAGGCTGCATCGGCCGTTCTCGAAGAGGCTTTTGATGCCGACTCGAACCTGGCAGAGGTCGGACGCACGCGACGAGGCCAGCGTTGGAGAATCGATTTGCAACCCGAACCGATCTCTGATGTGGCCACTCTGAAATCAGAAGACTCGAAGGACGAACTATTATTGGTCACCGGCGGAGCGCGAGGTATTACGGCAGAATGTGTGGTTGGGCTGTCTTCGAAGTTCGCTGGAAAAATGGTGCTCTTAGGGCGCACTGCGCTGGACACAAAGGAACCCGAATGGGCAAACGGTGCGCAAAGCTCAAAGGAGCTTCATGAGAAGGCATTGGGCTTTTTGACGCAGAATCAACCGAATCCGAGCCCGGTGCACGCAAAACGCCTGGTTGGAGAGGTGCTATCCGGGCGCCAGGCCAGGGAGACGCTGGACCGAATTCGAGCGAACGGAGTGGAGTGTGCGTATTACGCCGTGGACGTTACCGACGGTAACAGCATGGCTGAGGTCCTGAACGAGGTGCAGCAGCAATATGGCCCCGTGACTTCGATTGTTCACGGAGCAGGTAACATCGCGGATAAACGGATCGAGCAGAAAGTCGAGAAAGACTTGGCTTCTGTCATAGACACCAAAGTGAAAGGGCTCGAGAATGTGCTTCGGCACGTCGACCTGAAGAAGCTACGTCGCCTGCTCCTGTTTTCTTCCATCTCGTCCGTTTTCGGCAATGCGGGGCAGACAGACTATGCCCTCGCAAACGAGGTGCTCAACAAGTTCGCTACTTCATTTTCTCTGCTTCATCCCGAAGTTAAAACCGTAGCTATCTGTTGGGGCCCTTGGAACTTCGGAATGATGAATGAAACACTGAAACGACTCTACGAGGCCCGAGGGATCGAATTAATTTCACAAAGTGTCGGAACCGAATTTTTCATTCGTGAGTTCCTCGAAAAGAACATTGAGGCGGGACAGATCGTCATTTCCGGCCAAATACCACTGGATATCGGAAGAGCAAACCAATCCTAGTCCTCGCGTCCTTCATCATTTTTACAGTCAAGAGGGGGCATATAACAAGCAATGGATAGCATATCGTTAAAAAACATTGGCGCTGAGTCGGTAGATTCGCTGAAACAGGAGTTTCTGCGTAGTGAGTTAGCACGTAGTAACGAAACCCATGGCGCCTATTTGCGTGCAATCCGGCATTTGTTTCGCGGTGGGATGCCGGGCCATCCGCTGGTGAATACGCCGGACAGCCCGCCGATAATCGTGCCGCGGTCTAACCAAAACGTGATTTGGGAAAAAGCTGACCTGCGCGAACTTTGTGAGGGGAGCGTTTCACGGATCCTGGGAAGCGACTATTCCGCGGTTGATGCACTTCCGGTGAGGTGCCGGCCTCCAGCGCCGCCGTTCATGTTTATTTCTCGAGTGACCAGGATGACAGCACAAAAGGACCGGCTCGAGCCCTGTGAGATCGAATGGGAATATGATTTTCCCGAAAACGCTTTTTACGCTAACAACCAACGTGTTCCTTGGATCATCCCGCTCGAGGGTGCTCATACCATCACACTGCTGCTCTGTGTCATCCGTTGCGACATCATGTTCGGAGGCAATTCTCGCTTCCGCATATTAGGCAGCGATACGGTCTTTTCAGGCTGCCTGTTCAGAACCGGCGACACATTTACAGGTAACATGAAGATTCGTTCGTTTGCGCGTATTCAAGACCGGCTGCTTATCTACGCGGAATACCGCGGGTGGAACAACGGTAACCCCGCGTTTACTTCGCAGCTTCAATTATGTTTAGTTCCGGCGAACGAAGCGACCGCGAGTGCGCCTTCAAACCGAAAGATAAAACCTCGCACTCAAGGTAGGAAATCGCCAAGTACCACTCACAAACCGACTCCGATATGCTCGAAGAGATTTTTCTCTCAAGAGGAAATCGAATCGCTAAAACAAGGGGATCTCGCGGCCTGTTTCGGTGTCGCCTCCGAGAAGCGACGCCCCGGAGCGTTATCGGCCCCGCAACTCTCAATGATCGACGAGGTGGTGAGGGTTGAGCCAGGGGGTGGACCGGATGGTTTAGGGGAAATTCTGGCGGCAAAAGAGATCGATCCTAGCCACTGGGTTTTCCCTCTTCATTTCAAAAACGATCCTGTTCTTCCCGGTGTGCTTTACTGCGAAGGTTGTTATCAGGTTCTCGCATTCTATGCCTATTTTTGTGGATTACATCGCTCGTTTGCCGATTTCGATGTGGTTGGCCTGCCTAATGAGTCGACCAAAACTCGATTTCTCGGCCAGGTACGTCCAAAACGTGGTACTCTGCAGTTCTTAGTCTCGATTACTTCATATTCTGAAGGAAGCGAGCCAGCCTTGCGGGCCGATGGCGAAGTCATTTGGGAAAACCGCACCGTTTGCACGCTCGAGAATCTAACGCTTAGGCTTATTCCGCGCGATCGGACGGCCCCTACTCGAAATGAATCTGTGGCCCTCGGCCGGTCTCACCATGATGGACTGCCAACACCGTTACATAAACCGGCGGCGCCATCATCTGAACTAACTACAATCCGGTCACCTGAACTAACGGCAGTGTCACCTGAACTAACAACACTGTTACCGGAGCAGTTGGGCAGCGCTGGGTTTAAGAAAGCGTTTGGTATCCGTTACGCTTATATGGCCGGATCGATGGCCAACGGAATCGCTTCTGAGGAACTCGTGATCGCAATGGGCAAATGCGGATTTCTGGGCTCTTTCGGTGCGGCTGGCCTGCCGGTCGAGCGGATCAGAGAGGCGATTGGGAGAATTCAAGCAGCTCTTCCTCAGGGGCCGTACCTTTTCAATCTTATTTACAATCCCGCAGATCCTGCCGCGGAAATGGCCTGCGTACAGCTTTATCTAGAAGCCGGGGTCCAAGCTATTGAGGCATCCGCTTATGTGGACCTAAGCTCGGCACTGGTCTATTACCGGTTGGCAGGCTTACGCGAAGATGATACCGGGAAACCGATCGCAACGAACCGGATCATCGCGAAGGTATCACGGGTCGAAGTTGCCAGGCGGTTTCTCGAACCGGCAGCAAAGCGAATTATTCAAGGTCTTGTTGAGCAGGGCTTGATTTCAGAAAAGCAAGCGCTGCTGGCCGAAAAGTTGCCGATGGCGGATGCAGTCACCGTTGAAGCCGATTCCGCCGGTCACACGGACAATCAGTCCTTGGTTTGCGCGCTTCCGCTCATCCGAAGAGCTGTTGAGGAGGCGAGAAGTAAGTATGGCCGTCCAATTTATGTTGGGGCAGGCGGCGGGATCGGCACCGCTGATGCGGCTGCCGCCGCGTTTCTGCTTGGTGCCGACTACGTGGTCACTGGGTCCGTAAACCAGTCATGTGTGGAATCCGGTGCTTCAGCTCTCGTCAAGGAAATGTTGAGCAAAGCTGGAATAGGAGACGTGGCGATGGCGCCGGCAGGTGACATGTTCGAAATGGGCGCTAAGGTCCAGGTCCTGCGCAAAGGGACGCTGTTTTCCGTTCGGGCCCAGAAGCTCTACGATCTATATGCGCGATATGCCTCTCTTGATGCTATCCCTGCACCCGAAAAGAATCAGTTAGAACAGCAAATTCTGGGCAAGCCGATTGCACAGGTCTGGGAGGAAACAAAGGCATATCTTTCCAAGCGCAGTCCTAGTCGGCTGGAGAAGGCCGAGCACGATCCGAAAGTGATGATGGCGCTCGTCTTCCGCTGGTACCTGGGACTCTCTTCTGATCGGGCAAACTCGGGAAACGAGGACCGAAGGCAAGATTTTCAAATCTGGTGCGGTCCGGCGATGGGAGCATTCAATGATTGGGTACGAGGATCGTATCTTGAACAGCCCGCTAACCGGCGAATCGCAGACGTTGCCCATCATATCATGAGCGGGGCCGCTCATTGCTATCGCCTCGGCTTGGAACGACTTCCGGCGGCAGTAGCGCCAGAAGAGGCCAAATATAGGATCGCTCGAACGGTGGACACGACGGCAACTACGACAACGATGCAAGCGACAACGCCGGGAGTCGCACAACCAACTCATCACCTCATTTCTGCACAATGAACTCATCCTTTCATTCCATATTCTTGACCGGTGCAACCGGTGTTCTTGGTGGCCGCGTTTTATACGAGTTACTTCGTTCGACGGATGCGACGATTTACTGTCTCATCCGAGCTGAGAACGCCGAACTCGCCAAGGAGAGGCTGGCCGATGCTCTCGACATCTATGATGTGGCAAACGAGTTTCCTGAAACAATTAACGACCGAGTTAAGCCCATTATCGGAGACCTGTCGTTGCCACGCCTGGGCCTGGACAGCCGGATATACCACCAGGTTCTAACCAGCCTTGATTGTGTGCTTCATATCGCCGCCAACGTGAACCTAGTCGATAACCCGCGATCTTTAGAACGGATCAACGTGGGCGGCACTGCTCGGATGATCGAGCTCTGCCTCGAAGCTGACCTGCCTCTGGTCTACACTTCAAGTTATAGTGTGGCCGGGAGCCTGGCCTGGCAGCCAGGAACAGTATTTCGGGAATCGGATTTAGACGCTGGACAGGAGTTCACTACTCTGCACTATGCTCGATCCAAGTTCGAAGCCGAAAAGCTGATTCACGCTGCGGGTAATGAGGGACTTCGTTGGGTCATTACTCGGCCCGGGAACATTTTCGGTGACAGCCTAACGGGCGCTTATCCGTTAACCAGTCCCACTGTTACGGGCATGTATTATGACATCTTTAGAACCATTACTACAACCGGACTGGCAATGTTTCTGCCGGATCAGTTAGATGTCACGCCGGTAGATTTCGTAGCAGAGGCAATAGTCGCGTTGATGTTTGAACCGGAAGCCTTCGGCAAAACCTTCCATTTACTCAACCCGGACGCAAAACCGTTCTATGAAACAGTAAATTTGCTCATCGAATACGGTTACCGGATCCGGTTCCTACCGATGGGCGAATACTCCGAGTTGTTCAGCACTCGTAGAGTGCTTCATCAAGGAAAGGCTTACTCCTCCCTTCTCACCACGATGGCGACGCACTTTCTGGGATATTTCGCCGATAACCGGTCCTTTAATGCTGCAGGGTTCGATACTTCGAATGTCAAATCCATTCTTGAGCCGAAGGGGATCAGGTGCCCCAAGATCAACTTAGACTTATTGTCTAGTTATCTTGAGTATTGCATCGCGAAGGATTACCTACCGTCACCATCTAGCCAGGGCAAACTGGCGGAGGTTCTACCATCTAACCAACGCAAACTGGTAGAGGCTCTCACTTAAAAGTCCGTCACTATGGAACGAACAGCTTCGGCCACGGATATGGTCCAAACAGCTAACGGCATCGAAATTGAAGCACGGGTTCGTGCTACCATTTTAATAGGACTACTGGTAATCCTGGTGCAGGCGATTCGAGCTCTTCGCCAGGCATGGATGCAAAGGGATCCTTAGCCGTCTGTTGACATTTGTTTTGCAAAATTAGCAGCCTCGAAAGTCTTCGGGACTGCCTCAGCCCGAGTTTCACATCCGCCGCGGTTAAGGCGCGTGAGAACTCCTCGGGACAGCTAAATCTGTGAGAAATGCAGGCTAACTGCTGGGAGGAATGTGATGACAAGCATGGGTCTTGTATGGTCGAACCTGGGAAAGCGGAAGCTACGGACCGCGTTAACTGCGCTTTCGATTGTGGTAGCTTTTCTTCTTTTCGGTTATCTCGCGGCCATCAAGGCGGCTCTTGACGGCGGTAACTTTGGTGCTGGAGGCAAAGATCGTCTCATTGTCAGAAACCGGCTCTCGATCACTCAACCGATTCCAGGTACCTACGAGAGAAGAATCGCCATGATTCCAGGGGTTATTACGGTTACGCATGCAAGCTGGTTTGGCGGCATTTATCAGGATGCTAAGAACTTCTTCGCCCAACTTGCGGTTGTGCCTGAAGACTATCTGCGGGTCTACAAGGAGGATCTCCTACCAGAAGACGAGAAGAAGGCTTGGTTTTCAACTAAGAATGGCGCCGTCGTTGGCAGGACGCTCGCCGAAAAGTACGGCTGGAAAGTGGGTGATCACATCCCATTAAAAGCGACGGTTTGGGTGAAAGCAGATGGAAGTATCATTTGGGATTTTACTCTCGTCGGCATTTACGACGGCGCCTCGCCGGGGATAGATACCAGTCGGTTTCTATTTCGTGATGACTATTTTGATGATTCCCGCTTCTGGGACAAAGGGAAAGTCCTGTGGTACATCGTCGAAGTCAATCCGGCTAACGCCCTCGAGGTTTCTCGGCGCATTGATAAAGAATTTGCCGATTCGTCCATCGAAACCAAGACAGAAAGCGAAGGAGCGTTTAACCAGGGATTTGCCAAGCAAGTGGGCGACATCGGTGCCATTATGGTCGGCGTTCTTGGTCCAGTCTTCCTAACTATTGTCCTCATTGCAGCGAACACAATGAGGCAATCGGTCCGTGAACGGACAGCCGAGTTAGGTACTTTGAAAGCCATCGGATTTCGCGATGGGCGGATCATAGCTTTGGTGCTGGCTGAATCGTGTTTTCTCGCCGGCCTTGGTGGCGGTCTCGGTCTGGGGATAGCCTGGCTATTGATCTCCGCCGGTGATCCGACTCGAGGCGGTTTGCCTCTATTTCATTTGCCTACACTCGACCTTCTGAAGGGGGTGGCGTTGGTTGGAGTGCTCGGAGCCCTGACTGGCATCATCCCGGCGATGCAGGCGATGCGAATCCAGGTGGCCGAGGCGCTAAGGAGGACCTGACGAATGACGAATTCATTCAACTGGATCTTGCAAGCCGCTTCGATTACGGCGGTTAACCTAGGGACTATCCCGGCAAGAAAAGGCTCTACTGCGGAGGCCATCTTCGGCATTGCCGGGGTTGTCGCGGTCTTCGTCGGTGTGCTGTCGATCGCAGTGGGTTTCAAGCGAGTGATGTCCAATTCAACGTCCCCGGACATCGCCATGGTAATGCGAAGTGGAGCCGATACAGAAATGATGAGCATCCTGCTTCGCGATCAGGCACGCATTATTGAGGATGCCCCCGGCATCTTGCGCAACCGGCAGACAGCTGACGTTTCCACGGAATCGCTGGTAGTAGTGGAACTGCCTAAGCGTGGCACAGGCGTCGATGCAAACGCGCCGCTTCGCGGCGTCGACCAGAGTGCCCTGCGGGTACATGACAAGGTGCGGGTCGTGCGGGGTCGCTATCTTGAAAGCGGTCGAAATGAGGTGATTGTCGGCCAGGCTGCGGCCAGTGAATTTGCTGGCCTAGACCTGGGAGCGACTCTGCACATGGGCACAGATCGCTGGAAAGTCGTCGGTATATTTACCGCCGGTGGAGGAATCGAGGAATCAGAAATCTGGACCGATTCGACGGCACTGCAGGCCGCCTTCGATCGAGGCACGACGGTTCAATCAGTAATCGCTCGCTTAACCAGTCCGGCTGCTTTTCGGGAATTCAGCGCATCTTTGATGAGCGATCCACGCCTAAACGTACGTGTAGAGCGGCAGAGTGCCTACTACGCGGACCAATCGGCCATGGTCTACAATCTCGTCACCGGTCTTGGAATCTTGATCACTTGTCTGATGGCCGTGGGCGCCACCTTTGGGGCGCTCAACACCATGTACAATGCGGTTGCCTCCCGCACGCAAGAGATAGCAACACTTCGTGCGCTGGGATTTGGCAATGGTCCAGTCGTTATTTCTATTATGGTAGAATCGCTTTGCTTAGCACTGGCCGGAGGAATGGTTGGAGCTGCCATAGCGTACTTCCTCTTTAACGGATTCCATGCTTCCACGCTCAACTGGCAAAGCTATAGTCAAGTGGCGTTTACATTTGCCGTTACCCCAATACTGATATGCGAAGGGATATTATGTGCCGCATTCATAGGCGTTATTGGCGGCCTATTTCCCGCTATGCGCGCAGCTCATCTGCCGATCGTGAGTGGCCTGCGTGATAACTGACCACAGAGATTTTCTTCGATAGTCAATTTACTTGGTCGCAACCTGACTCAGGAATAAGGCAGTTAGCTAAAACAACAAACGCGCCGGTGTCCGCGGCTCTGCGCCACAGCTCACAACTTTAAGGGTTTAATGCACAACAAAACGAGACGTACGACTAACATGAAACTTTCCACCAACACCGCTCACGGATTACTCTTGATCACAACGAGCGCATCCTTACTGGGAATTGCCGGATGCTCCGACCTAGCCGACAGCTCAGCTTGGGCTCACCCAGGGCCCGCATATCTATATGACGAAATAGCCCTGCCGGCCGGTGGTGGTGGCGGCATTTCAGCTGCAGCCAGTGGTCACAGTGGTGCCGGTTCAGCAGGCGGTCATAGTGGCGGTAGTTCGTCCAGCGGTGGTAGTTCATCCGGTGGTGCGAAATGATTCACAAACGGGGGATGGCTGAGCCTGGAAAACTGGCAATGGCGAAGACACTTTCTTGGCAGCGGAGAGCGAGCTTCTGGTAGTCTCTCAGACTCAAGTTCAGGCGTGCGTCTATCGGCGCCGTGTAGCGACCCCGTAAAAGGCGTTCGAAGCAAAACAAAGTTTATGCGGCTACTAACAATCAAACTATGAGAAGTTACACGCAATTTTCCGTTGTTGGCGCCTGGGTACCAAGATTGGGAAGTAAGACGATCGACGTAGTCAAGCCGGCGCGTATTTTATGATGAACTCACCGAAAAGCTTGGTAGGTGATCTGCGGATAGAGAAAGGGACGCGACGCAAAAAGAGAAGTTCCCGGATTCCGTTGATTCTGTTCGTTCTCGTCCTTCTGCTAGGGGGAGGTGGCGCTTTTGTTTGGTGGCGCACAAAGATGTGGGCCCCAGAGGTTAGGACGGTGATGGCTACCGCAGCCGATACGGGCCCAAAGACGGTCTTGAACGCATCTGGTTACGTTGTGGCCCGGCATGTAGCGGTTTGCGGATCAAAAGTGACCGGGAAAGTGATGGATCTACTAGTCGAGGAAGGGATGAGGGTGAAAGCCGGCGATGTTTTGGCACGGCTCGACGATTCTGATAACCTAGCAAGTCTTAACTTGGCCAAGGCGCAGCTGGTGGCGGCGCGTCTCGCCATAGAACAAATCAAAGTCCAGTCGGCTTTGGCTGATAGGACTCTGGTCAGGGAAACGTTGCTGATAAAGACGAAGGTTGAAACAGACCTGGGATTTGACCAGGCAAGGGCTAATGCGGATGGCCTGAAGGCGCAGCTGAACTACCAAGAGGCCCAGGTCACTGCCGCCCAACGTCAAGTAGACGTTAATCAGGCGGCAGAGGAGGATATGACCATCCGCGCACCGTTTTCTGGCGTGGTCACTACTAAAGACGCACAGCCGGGTGAAATGATTTCTCCACTGGCAACTCCAGGAGGATTCAACCGTACGGGTCTCTGCACGATCGTGGACGAGAACTCGTTAGAGATCGAAGTCGAGGTCAATGAAGATCATCTGAGCAAGGTGACACCCAGCCAGTGGGTGATCGTTACCTTAGATGCATATCCGGACCGGCCGATTCAGGGTAGGGTTTTCGAGATAATCCCGACGGCAGACCGAAACAAAGGGACGGTGAAGGTGCGCATCAAATTCGGGAATAAAGATGAACACATTCTCAACCAAATGGAAGTACGAGTGGCTTTTCTAGAGCGAAATCCAAATGCGCCCCGCCGTCCGGGCATCCTAGTTCCCCGAATCGCGCTTCGGGATAAAGCTGGGGCCCAGTTCGTTTGGGTTGTTAAGCATGGACACGCTCAACGAAGGACGATCACTGTTGCCGACTATATCGACGACCAGGTGTTAGTGTCGGCCGGGCTCAGCGGTGGAGAAGCGGTGGTGGTCGATAAACAGGTCAACTTGTCCGAAGGCAAACGGATTCATCAGGCAAAACCGTGAATGGTGTTTCGATTAGTTCAAGCCCGCCTCTTGTTGTAGTAGAACAATTAGAGCGGTTTTATCGTCGAGGCTCAGAAGAGGTCCCTGTCCTCGAGGGAGTGAATCTTGAAGTAAAACCCGCTGAGTTCCTCGCGCTGATGGGACCTTCAGGATCTGGAAAAAGCACGCTTCTGAATATTTTAGGCGGCTTGGATAGACCCAGCGCAGGGTCGGTTAGCATAGCAGGAGAACGGATTGATCAACTCTCAAGTCAAGAACTGGCGGAGTGGCGTGCAGAACACGTAGGATACGTCTTTCAGTTTTACAATCTTTTTCAGGCGCTCACAGCCCAGGCGAACGTGGAGCTTCCTCTCTTACTGACAAATCTCTCGGGGAGAGAGCGAAAACAGCGTGCTGCCATAGCGTTGTCGATGGTGGGCCTTTCACACCGGATGCGGCATTATCCAAAGCAGCTTTCCGGCGGAGAGCAGCAGCGTGTCGGCATTGCTCGCGCCATCGTCACGGATCCAACGTTGTTACTCTGTGACGAGCCTACTGGCGATCTTGATCGCAAGTCTGGAGACGATGTTCTGAACTTACTGGAACATCTTCGTTCGGAACACGGCAAGACGATCATTATGGTAACACACGATTCCCACGCTTCTGACCGCGCCAGCCGGACCGTTCACCTGAACAAGGGGAGACTCAGTGCTGATCAGCCAAATTGATGTTTAGCGTGGCCTTCTCTGAAATCTGTTAGTAACACCTAAGCATATCATGAAAGAATTAAACATCGAGGCTGCAGAGGGCGTATTTCCACGCCGGAAGCTGCGCGCGGTCGTCGAGTACATCATGGAAAATCTCGACGGCAGTCCCAGGCTGGAGCAGTTGGCTGCCGTCGCCCGACTCAGTCCCTCTCACTTTGCGCGGCAGTTCAAGGCAGCGACCGGCTTGGCGCCACACCAGTATGTGATCGCACGCCGCGTCGAACGCGCGCAGCATCTCCTAAAGTCAAACTATGAGGTCGGCTTGGCGGAGGTCGCGGTCCGTGTTGGCTTCGTTGACCAAAGCCATTTTTCCTTTCACTTCAAACGGATTGTCGGCGTCACTCCGAGACAGTTTCGGAATTCCAAGGAATCCACATGAAAGACTTACCGAACGGAGCTGAGTGGAATGTTATTTCGGACACCGAAGACAACGGATCGTATGTAAATCATGTCAATCCGACCTGGGTAAAGCTATTGGACGCGCTCGGAATGAATGTACGGTACACGCATTGCATCGGATCGGAGCTCTACACGGCAGATGGCCGGACGATTCTCGATTGCCTGTCAGGAAACTGCGTTCACAACGTCGGCCACAACCACCCGTTCGTCGTGGCCGAACTCGTGGCCGAACTGCAAAGCCAGAGTCCTGCGGTGCTGCAAAGCCATGTAGTGAGAGAGGCCGGGTCACTTGCCCAAACACTATGTGAGAACGCCGCTGGTAAGATTTCTAAGGTATTCTTTTGCAGTTCTGGCAGCGAGGGAGTTGAAGCTGCCATCAAGTTTGCCCGTGCACATACCGGAAGAACGGATCTGGTGTATGCGGCTCGCGGATTCCACGGATTGACTTGTGGGGCACTTTCACTGATGGGAAGCGACTTCTGGCGCGACAGCTTCGGGCCGATGTTAGGTGGGACCCACAAAGTTGCCTTCGGAGATCTGGTAGCCATTGAAAAACAGCTGGCTACCAAAACGACCGCGGCCGTGGTCCTCGAGCCTATTCAAGCGGAAGGAGGAATCGTTCTGCCACCAGTGGACTATCTGGTTGGAGTTCAGCGGCTATGCCGAACATACGGAACTCTGTTCGTCCTGGACGAGGTGCAGACGGGGATGGGACGCACCGGCAAGTTCCTGGCAGGACAACGATACGGAGTGGAGCCAGACATGGTCATCATGGCTAAGGCGCTTAGCGGTGGACTGGTGCCGTGCGGCGCCGTTCTGATGACGGACCAGATATACCAATCTGTGTTTCACTCGCCGCGCCGGGCTTTCATTCATAAGTCGACCTTTGGTGAAAATTCGTTAGCGATGCTCGCCGGTCTTGCGACCATCCACGTCCTGCAACGGGAACAGCTGATGTCGCGCGCCGAATCATTGGGAAACGAGTTTCGCGAGCAATTGCAGGGGGCACTTACTCCATACGAGATGGTGAAAGAGATTCGTGGCCAAGGCATGTTGACTGGGATCGAGTTCCAAGCCCCGGGTAACTTAGGAATGCGGATGTCCTTTGAGGCATTCAAGGCGATTGATCCCGGATTATTCGGACAACTCGTGGTGATGCGACTGTTTAATGATGCGAATATTCTAACGCAGATCTGCGGAAACAACTTCATGGTCCTGAAAGTAGCGCCTCCGCTGACAATCAGTGAAGAACAGCTTCAGTATTGCGTAGACTCGATTCGCAGCGTGATTGAGACGGTGCATTCCAAAACTTTCTGGAGTGCGGCGATCGCTCTTGCACGGCGGGCAATGTCCGCGTAAGCGTAGCAACCACCAATCGTACCTTCCCTCCGGGACGGAACCGCTTGGGAACCACTTTCCCAGGCACTTGGTGCCAGGCTGCGATCGAGCGTCCCTCTGGGACAGAAGAGCCCATCATCTGACCGGTTCTTCAACAGTCAGCTAGAGGGCTTTTGCGCCAAGAAGCTGATGGCATGAAAGTTCTTACTTCCTCCGGCAGCAAGCCGCAATCTTAACACCCGCTCCAAGCTAAGTCAGTGCGCATAAGCTCTGCCGTCCTGCAACAAGGTAGGATTCTACAATACTTCATCGAGCGGGCCTGCTAGCCTCTCCGCGCAACGATCAGCGATTCGTTTGGAGAGAAAACTGGCTCATCCCGCACTATGCGATCGCTGAGGTGAAGTTAACTAACCCGGACTGCAAAGTCCTAGCAACCCCGTCAAACAGACTATGGATATATCTGACAGTATGATTGTTAGTCGCATCGTCGCCAGATTCAGGAAAGTGACATTAGCTCGAAAATGGGTGAGACCGGCAGTTTGGATCAGCACGACTTTATGTGCGGCTTACGTTTGCTCTTTGGGGAGGGCCTACGCCCAGGAGACCACCCCGACCGCTAACGTCGCCGTCGACGATAAGGAGACAAAGGAAGTTCAGCCGCTGGTGGAGCGAGCGACGCCGGCGAAACCATGGTTTAACCTCTACGGCTGGATCGAGGCGGGAATAACCGGTAATCCAAACGCCCCTGATAACCACAACTTTGGTCATCTTTTTACCGATCGCGCGAACGAACCACTACTGAATCAGGTTTCTATCGTAGCCGAGCGACTTCTGGACCCAAATAGTACCGGTTTTGACTTGGGCTTCAAATTCTGGTTCATGTATGGGAGTGATTCCAGGTATAGTAAGTCTCTCGGATTGCTCGATTTGGCGACGAATAACCGGATTCAGCCGGATTTTTGGGAAATCTCCAGCACTATTCGCCTACCGGTTCCAGCGACCAACGGGCTTGATTTGAAAATCGGGAAGTACCAAGACCCGATGACAGTGGAGGGAGGCGATCCACGCGGGAATGTATTTTATTCGCACAGTTACATTTTTAACTTTGGCCATCCTGGAAACGAGACCGGCCTACTCGCCACCTTGCATGTTAACAAATACCTCGATCTTTACGCTGGCGTGAACCGGGGCACCAATACTACCTTTCAGGACAACAACCATTCAGTCGCTTTCGAAGGTGGGTTCGGCCTGAATTTGCTGGATGGCAATCTTACCATCTTAGGACTAACTCACGATGGCCCGGAAGATCCTCGTGATAACCACGACTGGCGTTATATAAATGATATCGCGACGATCTGGAAAGTCACTAAGCGGTTCACGTCCATGACAGATCTGAACCTGGTGGATGACACGGCAAAAAATGGCAAATGGGGCGGCGGTGTAGCGCAGTATTTCACTTATTCCCTCGTCGATTGGCTACAACTCGGACTGCGGGCGGAGATTTGGCGAGATTCTGGGGCGTTCTATGTTGCGCAGTATGCAGGGAATAACGACGTTATTCACTTTCTCCGCGGCGATAACCTTAGCCCTAGCTTTCCGCGCAATCCCAGCAACCTCGGCGGTGGGCATACGACCTACTTTGAGGTTACATGGGGTGTGACTATCAAACCGCCTGTGCCGAAGCCGTTGACAGGTTTGCTGATCCGCCCGGAGGTTCGCTATGACCGGGCGCTGACCAGCCAGTTCAATCCGTTCGCGCAGAACACGAGTCCCGATCAATGGACGCTGGGGCTAGACCTTGTGATGGAATTCTAGGCTCTAACAAGCATCACGCAGTGCTCAGGCGGTACCTTCGGCAGCGGGATGATACTGTTGATACTGTTAAGCTGCGCCGCGGTGTACCGTGGCTACCGTATCCAAAAACGTATACAGAAAAATGACACCCGTTTACGAGTTGCAATTACTCAACTAGCCGAGCTATTTCGATCCTCCTTGCAAGCCACAGACGAGCACCTAATTACCTTGCGCAAAGAATTAGTATTGGGTTGATCAATCTGCGGCGGCGACTGCACTTAATATTCGGTGCGGCGGCTACTCTTCGAATCTCTAAGAGTCACTCCAATGACGTTATCGCAGAGATTGTATTGCCTCGTAAGGTAAAAGAACACGGTTCCTTGGCGGAACTTGCGGACTTTTAAGCGATTATTGCGGAAATTCGTACGTGCTTGGGGAGTAGGTTAATAGGCCCGATGCCGGTGTTTTGTTAGGTGTTCAGCGACTTGTCCTTGCGTAGATTCGAAAATTGCGCATTGCAATGAAACCCGCGATCGATTTCAGCCGAACCACTGCCCGTCAGAAATTCTCGCGAGTAATCGCCCTGACAATGTCATGCAACAAGAGGAAAACAGTCTCAAAGAACTCGAGGCGCTGCAGAAGTTCATCCCGTTTGCCCCATCCGAGACGAGCAAAGGGAGGGGTTGGAAGGGCATGCAAGCGGTTCGTTACTGTAGGACTCCCACCGGTGGTGAACTTAGTTTGCCGCCGGTGCCCCTGCACTTGATTTGCCTTCATCTCCGGTCGCCGCAAAAGCTGAGCCTGCGGATTGAGGAGCTGAAGCTGGACAGGCCGCTTCCCAGGGGTTCGATACACGTGGTACCGGCCGGAAGTGCCGCGCCGGTGCGTTGGCAGGGGAGCCGGGACCTAGTGATCATTTACCTAGAGCCGAGCATAGTTGAGCGGGTGGCGACCGAGTTGTTCGAATTGGATTCAAGGCGGACGGTGGTGCCTCCATTTCATTCCCTGAATGCACCTGAACTCCGCTCAGCGATATCTGCTGTGTATGCCGAATTGAAGGCCGCCGGCGGCGACGGCGAGCGACTGTTGGTGGAGTCTCTCGCTAATATCCTGTCCGTTCACTTGATCAGGCATATCGCGGGTCCACCTCGGCTGCCGATCTTGGCGGACAGCGTACTTGCGCGCAGGAAGCTCCACTCGGTCATCGAGTACATCATGGAAAACCTCGAAGGTAGTCCGACTCTAGGGCAAATGGCTGCCGTCGTCCATCTCAGCCCCTATCACTTCGCCCGGCAGTTCAAGGCGACCACTGGTTTGGCACCGCACCAGTATGTCATCGCGCGCCGCGTTGAGCGAGCACAGCACCTCCTGCGGAAAGACGATGAGCTGGAGTTGGCAGAGATTGCGCTCCGCGCCGGGTTCTCGGACCAAAGCAAGTTTTCCTTTCACTTTAAACGGCTCATCGGTGTCACACCGAGACAGTTTCGGCTTAAGCAAGAATCGCATAGACGTCCGCCAGCCCCGGCGAGAAATGCTGCCGAAGCTCTAGCGACCGGGACATTATCCGATTTGAGAGGGGAAAGACTATCCGTTTAGGCGATAGAACTCTAAACAGAGGTTACGGATGATTGCAGGTATTCGAGCGGAGCCGGGGCTTGTCACATTGCTGCGAGAAGTGGAAAACGGTCCGAAAGAGGTTCGGTTTTCCACAAGAATCGCACTGACAAGGCGATGCAACCGATGGAAAACAATCTCAAAGAACTCGAGGCAGCGCAACAACTCATCCCGTTTGCCCCATCTGCAACGAGCTCCGAGATGGGATGGGAGGCACTACAAGCGGTTCGTTGGCGTAAGAATCACGCTAGTGGCGAATGCAGTTTCTTCCCGATGTCGCTGCATAAGCTTGTGCTACTGATCCGGCCACCGGAAAAGATGAACCTGCGGTATGAGGGGGGGAAACTGGACAGACCGCCTCCCGCGGGTTCGATCTTGGTGATGCCAGCGGGGACTTCTAGGATGATGCTTTGGCAGGGTGGTGTCGACTCTCTCGACATTTATCTTGACCCGAGCCTGGTTGCACAGGTCACGGCCGAGGCGTTTGAATTGGATCCAACCCGGGCGGTGGTCCCACCGCTCACTGGCTTAACCTTGCCTGAGCTCCGCTCCGCGATGTTGGCTGTGGATGCAGAGTTGACAGCCAGCGCCGGAGGTTGTCCGCTATTGGTCGAGTCGCTCGCTACGATCCTGTCCGTTCACTTGATCCGGCATATCACGGGCCGCCGCCAACTGCCGGCTTCGGCGGACGGCGTACTTTCGGGTCGAAAGCTCAACACGGTCATCGAGTACATTACGGAAAATCTCGGAGGCGCTCCGACGCTGGGGCAAATGGCTGCTGTCGCGCAGCTCAGCCCCTATCACTTCGCCCGGCAATTCAAGGCGGCCACCGGGTTGTCACCGTACCAATATGTGATCTCGCGCCGCGTTGAGCGGGCTCAGCACCTTCTACGGGAAGACGAGGAACTTGGCTTGGCAGAGGTCGCGCTTCGCGCCGGTTTCTCGGACCAGAGCCGGTTTTCCTTTCAGTTCAAGCGGATCGTCGGCGTCACACCGAGACAGTTTCGGATTTTAGCAAGAAACGCCTAGGCGCGACAGCCGTTGTGCCCTCGTAATTTGGCGGATCAAGTGAATGGATAGGACATTGGCGAGTGACTTCAGCAGGATTACCTTTCCTAACCCGCCGAACCTCATCTCGCGATCCACAGCCAACATTGCGGAGCGAAGTTCGGGCACGTTCAAGCCATAGAGTGATGGCAGCGGCGTGCGGTTCGGATCGAGTTCGAACGACTCTGCCGCGACCTTTGCAACCAGGCTTGGCTCAAGGAAAATGACGAGCGACTCAAGGCTTCCCTGCCAACGCGCCAACACCTTACACCCGGCCGGCACCACGTAGATCGAGCCCGCAGCGGGCGGCCTGTGCTGCTTCACTCCCTCATACTCCAGGTCCATCTTTTCCGGTGGTCGAATGGTCAGGACAAGCACATGCGACCGCGCTGTACCCGTCGAAAAAAATACCCGGTCGGGACTCTTGCAGTAATGAACCGCTTGTAGTCCCGTCCATCCCATTCCGTAGCTCGTGGCGCACGGGGCAAACGGAACCTCCCTTAGCAGTGCATCGAATTCTTCTTTGAAACCGCTTTCTTCTTGTCGCATCGTCATTGCCGCAAACCTCCGATTTATCTTTTACGCATCCTGCATGCGTGGGTGGTTACAACATCATAACGCGATCATAACGCGGAAACTGTTACCCCTGATCGTTCGGCGCGACGACTATAAATTTCATTTCCGAGCTGACCCTTACGCGCCGCGGCGCAAAGAAAAACCAGTTTCCATGTCAATTCAAGCGGATGTTCGACTTTTTGCGGGCTCACAACTCATTGAACGAGCATTGCGTGACTGAGATAGTGAGCTATAACATAGTTACTCTCGGAGGCATCCCTGGCCGAGCGCGGCTCTACAATGCAGGGCAAAGAATGCATGGGGTTTCAAAGGCTCAATCTTCAAAAATCGCGACTACGCGGCACCACCCTGCCGAAGCAGCCTTGATTTTCACAGGGAAACAGCTCACCAAGAATCCCGAGCTTGGTAACCGTTCCAGGTTTTGTAATTTCTCGATGTGAGCGTATCCGATCTCTCGTCCAGCTTTGTGTCCTTCCCAAATCAAGTCGGAGTCCCCGGTCTGTACGTAGCGCTTCGCGGTGTAGATAAATGGCGCATCCCATGACCATGCGTCCGTACCGGTTACTCTGACGCCTCTGGACGTAAGGTAGAGGGTTGCTTCGCGGCCGATGCCGCAACCGGTGGAGACATAGTCCGGCCTTCCATATTTTGCTCCTGCCGCAGTATTGACCAGAACGATCTCTAGTGGACGTAGTGTGTGGTCAATCCGTCTTAGTTCGGCTTCGATATCTCGGGCGGTAACAACGTATCCGTCTGTAAAATGTCGGAAATCCAGTTTAACGCCTGGTTGAAAACACCATTCCAACGGTACCTGATCGATCGTCCACGCGGCCTCACCCTGATTCATCGTTGAAGCGAAGTGCCAGGGTGCATCCAAATGCGTCCCGTTGTGGGTGGAAAGGCTAACGTGCTCAATCGCCCAGCCTTCATAGTCCGGTAAATCTTCCGGAAGGAGTCCGGGAAAGAATTGGCATATGGTTTTGGCTGTATCTGCGTGTCGGCGGTACTCGATCCTGGGATCGGCACCCGGTGGATCGGCAACGACCTCATTTTCTAGAGGCACAGAAAGGTCCACAAAACTTCGTCCCACGGGAACGATATTGCTCATGATTCGGGTTTCTTGCGTCGGGAGTTAACAATCCACAGGTGTCATAAGGAGATCCGCCGCCGCAGCTCGAAGTGCGGCATCCAGCGGTAAACCCAGCTCAAAATATTGATACGTGAGCGCCAAAACAAAATCGGCGAGCCAAGACTCCTCGATGTTGGCTGGCATTGGAATCGACTCCTGATTAACCAGCGGTGGTTTCGGCACTTGAATGAATGAGGCGGTGTGGGCGGTAAAGGACTGGGGTGAAAACTGTTTGTTCATAGTTCCCTTTTCTTTCCAAACCCGTACTGCAATAGAGCTGTTTGGTTCGGGGCTTTTGAGAGTGCGGTTAAGGTTGATCTGCCTCCTGCTTGCTGCGTAAGCTACTCAGCCCGCCGCTCGATATCTTGGCGGAACCTGCTGGCCTTTAGGCGATTTTTGCGGAAAGCCGAAACTGCCTCGGTGTGATACCGACGAACCGCTCGAAGTGAAAGGAGGACTTTGCAATTTAACTTTAGGCCATTGTTAAACCAGGGTACAACGCCTTCGATACAACTTAGGTTGAGAATCTGGGTTCGATTCGCTCTGAAAAAAAGCTTGCTCGGTAACCTCTTTTCTAAAGCCGTCAAACTGCGCGGTACCGATGCGCTCTCATTTTCAAAGTAAATCCGCGACGGGCGCCTCCTTCGTCATCAACGATAAGAGCTCTCACTATTTTTTACCTTCCGTGGAATTATGATTTCAGCAGTAACTTCGTCAGGACGACTATTGAGAAGTCGAAAGAGCCGCGCGGGACAAGGCCGACGTTGTTTAATGAGAATGCTTCTCAATTGTTAGCCTTTGTTTTCCTAACCAAACCCAACATCCATTTTAGCAGAATACTAACTTGGCTAACCCTTAAGAGTTAGCTCCCGGTTCTTTCTTTGGGTAAACGACCCGTCTGTGGGAATTCGTCCGGAAATTTGACGACCTATGTCTGCGGCAGTCACGCCACAATTTTGACCGCTGCCGAAAGTACGGGCGCCGCTCGGCCAATGCTGGATTGAGCCCGGCTCTAGCGAGGATGAGCGTTTGTGGCACAACAATCTATATCGAATCAGCTCTCGTACGGAGATTTCTAATTATGGACGGATTACTTTTACGAAAATGTGTCGCTGAATTCATTGGAACATTCTTTCTGATCTTCGTGATCGGTTGTGTTTCCTCGCAAGCACATGTCTTTCTAGCTCCGCTTGCCATCGGTGCTGCTCTGATGGTTATGATTTTTGCCGGGGGCCACATTAGTGGTGCGCACTACAACCCGGCAGTGACGATCGGTGTCTGGATCCGCGGTGCTTGTAACGGCCTACAAGCGGCCGGCTATATAATCGCGCAGATTCTTGCCGCCCTCGCCGCATCAATTGCTGTACCAATGCTCTTTGGCCACACGATCAGCCCGGGCGCAACGGGCTCTACAGTTCAGATCATACTGGCTGAATTCCTCGGTACGTTTGCTCTGGTATATACCGTCCTGAATGTCGCGACGGCTCCAGCAACGGCTGGGAATTCTTTTTACGGGCTTGCGATTGGTTTCACTGTTTTCGTGCAAGCTGTCGCCGTCGGCTCGGTCTCCGGAGGAGCATTTAATCCGGCCGTCGCGGTCGCCGCTTCGTTACTGGGAGCGGTGAAAGGGCAGAGTCTCGTAATCTATTGTCTCAGCGAACTGGTCGCGGCTGCCGCCGCCGCCGCTATCTTCCGTTTCATCGTTCTTCACGATGGAGCGACCAAACCAGAAGGGTCTCAGCGGCGGGCTGTCGAAGCAATCTGATTGATAAAAGTACTAACCTAAGAAGTGATATGGGATACGAAAAGGAAACACAAACGGAAGCGAAATGCCCCTTCCATGACGTGAAAGGTGCAGGAAGATCGAACCGAGACTGGTGGCCTGAACAACTGAACCTGGGCATTCTGCAGCAGCACTCCTCGCTGTCGAATCCAATGGGCGAGGAATTCAATTACGCCCAAGCGTTCAAAAGCCTTGATCTGAACGCGGTAATTCAGGACCTCAAGACCCTGATGACGGATTCTCAGGACTGGTGGCCCGCAGACTTCGGGCACTACGGGGGTTTGTTCATTCGTATGGCGTGGCACAGTGCCGGCACCTACCGCATCGGTGACGGTCGCGGCGGCGCCGGCAGAGGTCAGCAGCGCTTCGCGCCCCTCAACAGTTGGCCGGACAATGTCAGCCTCGACAAAGCGCGCAGGCTGCTCTGGCCGATCAAGCAGAAGTACGGCCGGAAGATTTCCTGGGCCGATCTGATCATCCTCACCGGCAACGTCGCCCTGGAAACAATGGGCTTTAAGACCTTCGGTTACGGAGGCGGGCGCGCCGATGTTTGGGAACCGGATCAGGACATTTACTGGGGTGCGGAGACCACTTGGCTCGGTACTGACAAGCGCTACTCCGGCGAACGCGATCTCCAAAATCCACTCGCTGCCACCACCATGGGTTTAATTTATGTGAATCCGGAAGGCCCTGAAGGCAAGCCGGATCCAGTCGCGGCGGCCCATGATATTCGGGTGACTTTTGCTCGTATGGCCATGAATGACGAAGAAACCGTTGCCCTGATAGCGGGCGGCCACAGCTTCGGCAAGACCCACGGCGCGGGCCCCAGCACCCATGTGGGACCTGAGCCTGAGAGTGCTGCGGTTGAGGAGCAAGGCCTCGGTTGGAAGTACAGCTATGGCACCGGTACGGGCGCGAATGCGTTCACCAGCGGCCTGGAAGTCACCTGGACCACTACCCCGACGAAGTGGAGTAACGACTTCTTTAAACACTTGTTCACGTATGACTGGGAGCTCACGAAGAGCCCGGCTGGTGCGTATCAGTGGAAGCCGAAGGGTGACTCCGCTACCGTCCCGGACGCATATGACTCGTCCAAACGGCACGCGCCGAGTATGCTGACTACCGATCTCTCCCTGCGCTTTGACCCTGTCTATGAAAAGATTTCCCGGCGCTTCTACGAGAATCCAGACCAGTTAGCGGACGCCTTTGCCCGCGCCTGGTTTAAGCTGACGCACCGCGACTTAGGGCCGCGTGGCCGTTACCTCGGCCCGCTGGTACCGGCGGAAGTGCTGATCTGGCAGGACCCGGTTCCCGCGGTCGATCATGAGCTGGTCAATAACAAAGACATCGAAGCCCTGAAAGCGAAGGTTCTCGCCTCCGGCCTGCCCATCTCGCAGCTCGTTACCACGGCCTGGGCTTCGGCTTCCACCTTCCGCGGCGGTGACAAACGCGGCGGAGCCAACGGTGCGCGCATCCGCCTTGCTCCACAGAAGGATTGGGAAGTAAACCAGCCCGCAGAGCTGGCACAGGTGCTCAGCAAACTCGAAGCGATCCAGAAGGAGTTCAATGCCGCGCAGAAAGCCGGCAAGAAGATCTCGCTAGCCGATCTCATTGTTCTCGCTGGCTCGGCTGCCGTCGAGGCTGCGGCGAAAAAAGCCGGTCAGGAAGTAAAAGTTCCTTTCGCGCCAGGCCGAACCGATGCTTTGCAGGAGCAGACCGATGTGGAGTCCTTTGCGGTTCTCGAACCGCGTGCAGATGGCTTCCGCAACTACGTTCACCCGGGGCTTGAGGGCTACGCTGCCAACCTGCTAATCGATAAGGCGCAACTGTTGACCTTGACTGCTCCCGAAATGACGGTCCTGATCGGCGGTCTGCGAGCACTGGGTGCGAACTATGGTCATACCCAGTACGGCGTCTTCACCAAGCAGCCTGAGACTCTGACCAATGACTTCTTTGTCAACCTGCTCGACATGGGTACGAAGTGGCAGAAGTCTTCAACAGAAGGTGTACTGGAAGGACACGACCGCAGCACAGGCGACCTGAAGTGGACGGCCACAGTGGTTGACCTTGTCTTTGGATCGAACTCCCAGCTCCGCGCTCTTGCCGAGGTTTACGGCAGCAGCGACGCGCAGCTAAAGTTCGTGCGGGACTTTGTGGTTGCATGGACCAAGGTTATGAACCTTGATCGGTTCGACCTGGTCTGATGTCGACTTGCCAGAGGCTCGTGAAATCGCATATAGCAGATAGCAAATGCGTCGAAAAAACCAGCGCTGGGCAGCGAGCAACTTTGCTATTTGCTATCTGCTGCCCGGTGCCTGAAAGCGCTAAGCACTCGCGGTTCGTAGAGAGCAGACAATAACAAATATTACGGGCTGGTCCTACTTGGAGTCGAGCTTGATCGCGCAGGTGGCGACTAGGTCGTTCGAACTCGACTCCGCTCGGATGGCCTGCTTCCGCGGCGGAAGCTTCACGCGTTCGTCGAGTTGCATGCGCCCGTGTAGGGAATGGAGCTGTAATAACCAAAAGGGATCGATCAAAGGTAGCGCTTACTAGTGACTTTGCCGGTTGGCTACACATCGCAAGAAAATTTGCTCGCCATTTGGCAGCCGAGAACTCAATGGAATTCATTTGGCTGGAAGATTTCCTGGCATTGGTGGATTCTGGGAGTTTTTCTCGGGCGGCCGAACTACGTCATGTCACGCAACCAGCCTTCAGCCGCCGGATTCGGGCCCTCGAACACTGGGTAGGAGTAAATCTATTCGAGCGTAACCGCCATCCGGTGACGCCAACGGAAGCGGGCCATCGTTTCCGCCTGGTGGCAGAGGAACTTCTCCGTCGCCTGATTGAAGGCCGGGAAGAAACCTGCCAAGCTGACCAGAACGCTGCTGGCAAGCTGAAGTTTGCCGTCACTCACGCGCTTTTATTGAATTTTTTTCCCGCCTGGCTGCACGCTTGGGAGGTTAAGGCTGAGCTTGGAGCTATTCATCTAGTCGCTGACAATCTACAGGTTTGCGAAACGCTGATGCTTCGCGGGGAGGCCGAGTTTCTGCTTTATCATCATCATCCAGCCGTACCAAACCGGCTACGGCCGAACCAATTTCGCTCTGTCCAAGTGGGCGATGACCGGCTGTTACCGGTCGTCGCTCCGGATCAGGTGGGCCAGCCTCGCTACGTTTTACCTGGCGCGCCGGACGCGGCGCTTCCCCACTTGGTTTATGGTTTGGAATCTGGGCTCGGCCGGATTCTCAGTTCTATCCGGGGAGACCGCAGTCAACCAGCTTGGCTTGAGCCCGTATTTACCTCTCATCTTGGCGCAGCGTTAAAAGCGATGGCGCAAGACGGTCGCGGTATAGCGTGGCTACCGTTGAGTTTAGTCAAGGACGATCTGGGTAACGGTTCTCTCATGCGTGCCGGTGATGAAAGCTGGGATACGCTCATGGAGATCCGGTTGCTGAGCCCTCATTCTCTAAAAAGGCCGGCGGCAGAGAGGTTCTGGTCGTTGGTGGCTAACCACAATGCTTGAATGTGTATCGTTGTTGAAGTCGGATCTCTACCGGGGTTCCCCTGTAGAATTATCAACGACATATAGGCTATGTCCATTTGGCATTGGCGCGAATGGATGGGTTAAATGTAATACCCAACTGGTAACTATCAGTACGTCTTCACTCTGAATCAAAGCGACCCCAGTAATTCATTCGAGAAGATATGAATGCTACACCCGACGAAGCTCAGGGTCCGCCCCAGTGCCTAACTGCGTCTGCCGAAGAAATTGTGGGGAATGAACTCATCGCCTACGACATCGCTAGCGACGGTAACTGGTTCCGCATGAGCTTTAGCTGCGTTAACGGCAAACGATGTTCTCTTAGCCTTCCAACTGAGTGTCTTATGGGACTCATTATGACGCTACCGCGAATGATGACGCAGGCGCTCTCGGCTCGATTCGGTGACGACCGTCTCCGCCTTGTCTACCCGGCGGAGAAGGTGCTTATCGAGGGGTCTCCGGATCCCAATACTTTCATTATGACGTTGAGGACACCTGACGGGTTCACTGTCTCTTTTTCACTCAGTCGACAGCAACTAGATGCGTTAACGCTAAATCGTTAACAAAAAAAAAGATATAGAATCGAAATCGGAGGAAAATCTATGGTCTCTACAAAAATGTTTGACCTGAGCGGACGCGTCGCGGTTGTGACTGGCGGCAACGGCGGCATCGGCCGTGGTATCGCCCTAGGTCTATGGCGGTTACGCGATCCGATGAACGCTGAGCATCGGTTTCCAACCAAGAAGTTTTCAAAAATGAGTATAGACATCGAGCAATTCTCCTGTGTCTCGAAGCTGGTGGCGTTGATTGACCTGTATTTGGACTTAAGTCTACCGTTACCCGCCGCACTTCGAGCGGCCGAGGCAGATCTCAGTAGTTGGCGGGTCGAGAGTTCATGGCCCCTTCCGGAATTGGCTTTCCAGAGCCCTGAGGAAGCCGGGCGATGGCGGCAATTGGGAAACAGTTAGTCCGCGTCCAAGATCGTAGCGTTTAAAAGAAGAGCGCGCGAAGTTCCGCTAGCATACCGAGTATGTCGGTTCGGCATTGGCCGACTGTCACCGTTCACCGTTATTGTGCACTCACATCTATGAAAATCGGTTTCGTTAGTCTTTATGGTCCGGGTCACTTTAATCCAATGAGCGCACTCGCTCGGCAGCTGCAGTCGCGCGAGCATGACGTCGTAATGCTTTCCCTTCCCTTTATTGAGCCGCTCGCGCGAGCCGCCAATCTGCCATTCATTCCATTTGGCGAGAAGGATTTTCCGGACACGGTGAACGCTGAGATTCTTGGTACCATGGGTCGCCTGGAAGGAGCACAAGCCCGGGAATTCGCGGTTAACGCGCTGGCGAAAGCAGCGGCAGTGCGATGGAGGGAACTACCGGAGTTACTGTCTGCGAACGGCGTTGATGCTCTGGTATTAGATAATTATGATTTCTATGCCGAAGTAGTGCCGATCTATCTCGGGATCCCGTACGCGACGGTGGCAAATGCCCTCCACTTCGATTACTCCGGGTATACGCCGTTATGTATTTATGGTTGGGAGCACGAGAATACACCGGAAGCCCGACAAAGAAATCTCCGAGGGGTCTCGGAATTCACGCAAATGCTGATTCGCAGCAATGCTGAAATGATTGCCGAAGTGGAGAAGGTCGGAATCAGACCCAACTGGGAGGACCCATCGTCTCTGTTCTTTGATCTTCCCTGGATCACGCAATGTCCTCGCGAATTTGACTTTGAAAGCTCTCACTGGCCAGAACAGTTCCAGTACACCGGTCCGTTCCATGACGGAGAAGGCCGTCCGGAGCTAAGTTTTCCGTGGGATCGATTGACCGGAGAACCGATCGTTTATGCCTCGATGGGAACAGTTCAGAATGGTAACCCGGAGGTGTTTCGTACCATCGCCACAGCGGTCGCCAAGCAGGACCCTGCCCAACTTGTGCTTTCCATTGGCAGTGTACTCCGGCCGGAGCAGATCGGTCCTGTGCCGAAAAATGCGATCGTCGTTAATCGGGCGCCACAATTAGAGCTGCTGAAAAAGGCGTCGGTTTGTATCACCCACGCGGGATTCAACACGGTCCTGGAAGCGCTTACCCAAGGTGTTCCCCAAGTAGCCATTCCGGTAACTCATGATCAGCCGGGCGTGGCTGCGAGAATAGCCGCCCACCGGACTGGGGTAGTTACTTCGTTAGAAAAACTAACCGCCTCCGGACTGGCAACGCTTGTTGAGGAGGTACTAAGCAATCCGATGTACCGCGATAATGCGGTTAAATTCCAGCGGGCGATTGCCAAAACCGACGGATTGTCTCGGGCCGCGGATCTGTTAGAAGAGGGGTTCGGCCTGACCAAGAAGGTCCGCGAATGAGGAGTCAGGTGGTTGCTGTTGACGTTGAATTATTGATAAATTATACGCGGGAACGGTTTCCGCATTACCGGGATTCGACCCTCGAGATTCGTGCCCTCGAAAAAGGGGGTTCAGATCGTAAATACTACCGGGTTCGACTCGGCGCCGATTCATCATTGATTCTTGCAAAATACCAGAAGGAAAAAACAGAAAACGTCCGCTTCGTAGGAGTCGCTAACTTTCTTAAGGGAATCGGTGTCAATGCGCCTTTGATCTATTTTCACGATGACCAAGAGGGTTTGATTTGGATGCAAGATCTGGGCAATGAAGATCTGTGGCATCATCGGATGAAGGCGTGGCCGGTTCGGAGAATCCTTTATCAACTAACCCTTGATCAAGTGATCAAATTGCATCGAACCGACCCAGCGGTAGCCCGCAACCGCGATGGTCTGCCGGAGTTCGATTTCGCGCTGTATCGTTGGGAGCAGGAGTACGGGCTGCAGAACTGTTTTCGGCGGTGTTTTCAGGTATCGGCTGACCGAATACAAACGCTGTGGGCCCGTCGGGAACTGATTGAACTGGCCGAGGAGCTATCCGGCCACCCACGCGTATTGGTGCATCGGGACTTGCAATCACAGAACATCATCATCACCGAGGACGAGCCGTTTCTTATCGACTTTCAAGGCATGCGGCCCGGCTTGGCTGCTTACGATCTCGCTTCTTTGCTTTACGACCCTTACGTGGACCTAGCCGACGCTGAACGAGAGGCATTACTCGCTTATTATATTGAACGATCAGATTCAGCACTCGATCGCGGACAATTCCACGATATTCTCTTGCGCTGTGCGATTCAGCGTTTGCTCCAGGCAGTTGGAGCCTATAGTGTGATCGGAATACTGAGAGGCAAGCCGGAATTTCTTCGCCACATCTCGCCCGCCGTAAAACGCCTTCGGCAGATTGTCGCGATGATTCCTTCCTTTGAGTTTTTCACGGATTTCTTAAACGAGCTGCCGGATACGACTCGACCTGTTTTTCTTGAAACGTGAATACTCTAGAAGAGCCCGGGCACGGTGTGAAGCGGACAGCCAGGCGTATGGTCGCCACAAGTCTGCGGCTGGACAAAGCCTTAATCTTCTGTGCTACGCAACCGTCAGCTTCGCCGGCCGGCCGGCAACTGAGACCATGAACGCGGCAACTGGAGCAAAAAACGGGCCGTCTTCGTAATCTTGGCTATTCTGGACGTCAAGACAAAGTGACTGGCCGGAGAAGTAACTGGAGGAAGCAACAAAATGGAGCCCTACAACATCGCGTACTACTTGGAATTGCAAAGACAATTGTCTGGTGTCGAGGGGTCCTGGCGAGAGGCTTTGGTCCGGGACCCAGAGGAGATGAACTTCCCGGGGGCTCATGCTAACCCGAGCCAGAGAATCAAGGTAGAGCCTACCGATATAGTCTTGGCGATTCTCTCGTTTGCGGCGCTGGTGACTTTAGGGTTAGCCTGCTTTCTGTCCCCAACGTTTCTGACTTAACATTGATGAGAAAAACCCGACTAGTCTTAGCCATCATGACGCTGATCGCCGGAAATATTAATGCTGGAACTGAGGAGCAACAGGTCGTAGACACAGTGAGTACGATCTTCACGGCCGCCTTCGCCGACGATACGGCGAAGTTAGATTCCGTCATTGCTTCAAACTTTTACATTTTCGATGGCGGTGCCCGATTTAACGGAGACTCCATCATGGCGTTCATCAAGGCCCAACATGCTGCCGGCAAGCATTACGAGTGGAGTGTGACCGAACCCGACGTGCACATTAGTGGCGACACCGCCTGGATCGCGTATGTCAATAAAGGCAGCATCACGGACGCTTCTGGTACCACGAAGCAGAATTGGCTGGAATCGGCTTTCCTCGAAAAACAGGCAGGCAACTGGAAGATCGTCTTCATGCACAGCACCCGGGTTCCGCCGCCGCCTAAAGAAAACCACGGTAAATGACAGTAAAACAAGTCTCGGAAACTAATTCTTCCAAGAAGATCGCAGTGGTAACAGGAGGGGCCGGGTTTCTCGGGTCTCATTTGAGTGATCGCCTGTTAAGTGAGGGCTTTCAGGTCATTGCGATCGACAACCTCATAACTGGTTCGACCGATAATATCGCGCACTTAGCCGGAAATCAGGACTTCACGTTCATTCGGCACAATGTCAGCGAATTCATCTTTGTTCCAGGTAGGGTTGATTACGTATTCCACTTTGCATCACCGGCCAGCCCAATCGATTACCTCGAGCTCCCGATCCCAACCTTAAAAGTGGGCGCACTGGGAACGCACAACGCTTTGGGGTTAGCCAAGGAAAAGACGGCTACCTTCGTGCTGGCCTCGACCTCAGAATGCTATGGGGATCCGCTGGTTCATCCGCAGACTGAGGAATATTGGGGTAACGTGAATCCGATCGGTCCGCGCGGAGTGTACGATGAAGCCAAACGCTTCGCTGAAGCGATGACCATGGCCTACCATCGGTTTCACGGGCTCGATACCAAGATCGTCCGGATCTTTAATACCTACGGACCCCGCATGCGTCTGAAAGACGGCCGCGTGGTACCGGCATTCATTAGCCAAGCCCTAAACCAAGAAGCGCTGACCGTGTTTGGCGACGGCGGACAGACCCGTAGTTTTTGCTACGTCTCCGATCTGATTGACGGCATTTTCCGGCTGGCGCTGAGCGATTATCACGAACCGGTAAATATTGGTAACCCGCGGGAAATGACGATTCTCGATTTTGCGAATAAGATCTTAGAGATCACCGGAGCGAAGTCGCCAATCATTACCAAACCGCTACCAGAGGATGACCCGAAGGTTCGCCAGCCCGATATTACCCGAGCTAGAAAGCTGCTTGGTTGGGAGCCTAAAGTAGATTTTGAATCCGGAATTGGTGAGACGCTCTCGTATTTCAGACAAAGACTGGGGACCTAGAGGGCTCAGTTATAGGCTATAGGTTATAGGTTATAGGTTATAGGTTTTAAGTTAGAGGTTATATGTTTCAAGTTTCACGGTCTTCTGCGACCCGCTTTGACCTAAAACCTAAAACCTAAAACCTAAAACCTAAAACTTATAACTTCTAACCTACAACTAAGGGGGGCTCCGGACAGGAATTGCGGCAGCTAGATCAAAGCCCGGCGGGCAAGCCCGGGTGTGAGTTCTATTAGCTCCTAACAAAACTGTTCAACTGCCTATGAAAATTGCAATTATTGGGTCCGGTTACGTCGGTTTGGTTACGGGCGCTTGTTTCGCTCAAGTCGGCCATGAAGTGATCTGCGTTGATAACGACGAACGAAAAGTGAAGGCGCTTAACAACGGCAACATCCCGATCTATGAGCCAGGCCTCGAACAGATGGTTCTGCGGAATGTGGCGGCGCATCGCCTGCAATTTAGCGGCAGCATCGAATACGGAGTCGATAACTCCGAGGTCATATTCATCGCTGTTCCCACCCCTCCTCGAGGCGATGGCAGCGTGGATCTGACTTACATCGAGCAAGTCGCTCGTGAGATTGCGACAGTGCTCAAAGAGTATCGGGTAATCGTCGATAAGAGCACTGTCCCAGTGAAGACCGGAGAAAAGGTTGCCGATACGATACGGCGGTATAACAAAGTGAATGTCGACTTCGATGTGGTTAGCAATCCTGAATTTCTTCGGGAGGGCTGCGCGGTCATCGATCTCATGGAGCCTGATCGCATTGTGATTGGATCAAACAGCGAGCGCGCTTTAGCGATTATGGCGAAGGTTTACGAGCCGTTTTTGGCGCCGATCATGGTCACGGACGTTAATAGCGCCGAGTTGATCAAGCACGCAGCGAATTCCTTTCTTGCGCTCAAAATCTCTTATATCAACGCGCTGTCCGGTATTTGCGATGCGACCGGAGCGGATATTGAAAAGGTGGCAGAAGGGATCGGAGCAGACAAACGCATCGGACGCAGCTTTCTCAACGCGGGTCTGGGATACGGAGGATCTTGCTTTCCCAAAGACATCGCCGCCTTCATTGCCATTAGCGAAGAAATCGGTGAGCCTTTCCATCTCCTGCGAGAGGTCCAAAGAATAAACCAGCGTCAGCGCGAACGCTTTCTAAAGAGGTTGCGCGACACTTTATGGGTGTTAAAAGATAAGCGAATCGCCGTTTGGGGTCTCACCTTCAAACCGCATACCGACGATGTGCGGAGCTCGGTGGCCATTGAGCTGGTAAATGATCTTATTCAGGAAGGCGCCTACGTGACCGCGTACGATCCGAAGGGTAACCAAAGAGTTCAAGAACTCGATCTTTGTCCCGGAGTTCATCTAACCAATTCTGCTCTCGAGGCAGTACAGGATGCGGAGGCGTTAGTTTTGGCAACGGAATGGCCCGAGTTCAGTGAGGTGGACCTCACCGAGGTACGTCACCGGATGCATACGCCCATCGTTTTCGACGGCAGGAATCTATTCGATCCGGTCACAATGCGAGATCTCGGTTTCCAATATTTCGGAATCGGGCGTCCTCTGGCAAACTCTAGTTATCTGAATAGTAACGGTACAAGCACGCATGGCGGCCTCCTAGCCATCCGCGCTGAATAACCTACTTCGGCAGGCCGGGCAAATAGGGCCGGTCCGGGACTTCTGCACCTCATCATTGCGTATAAAGCAAGGCGTGGCGGCTCGCGGGGATGGTTTTCGAATGAGTAATGGAGCACTCTGGTGGCCGCTCCATTCGTCATACAATCTATGAAAATTGGCTTTCTCAGTTTTCCGCTGACTGGACATCTAAATCCGATGACTGCACTTGCGCGCAAGCTGCAGTCGCGAGGCCAGGAGCCTGTCTTTATTGGAGTTCCGGATATTGAGCCGGTGGTTCGCGCAGCCGATCTCGACTTCGTACCGTTTTGCGAAAATGAGTACCCACCAGCTTCAATAGCGAAAAGCTGGGGGCCGGTAGCGAGCCTGCAGGGTCTGGATGTGATGCGCTACACTTACCGGGAGTTGACGCCTGGCCTAATTAAAGCGGCATTGGAGCATTTGCCTGGAAAGATAGTAGAAACCGGAGTGAACGCGCTGATTCTCGACACGGCTTACCGGCTCGTCGAGATGGTTCCCATCCATCTGCATCTGCCTTATGTTCAGGTTTGGAATATACTTCACTTCGATTTTTCCGGTTCCACGCCACTCGCTCTCTACAGTTGGCCTCATGAAACGACCCCGGAGGCTCTCGCTAGGAATGTTGAGGGATTGCAGCTAGTTCGCGAGTATCGCGAGGTGGTAAGACCGATTGCTCAGTCCTATGCCGAGCGGAGCGGACTCGAGATCGATTGGAGTAACCCCGCCGCCACGGTTTCCAAATTGGCAGTCATTACCCAGACACCAAAAGAGTTTGATTTCCCCATTCCTCATCTGCCTCCGCAATTTCACTACGCGGGTCCCTTTCACGATGATGAAGGGCGCGAGCCGGTTCCTTTCCCCTGGGCCAAGTTAACCGGCAAGCCCTTGATATATGCGTCCATGGGAACACTGGTGAACGGCCTCCATAACGTGTACGGCGCCATTCTCGAAGCGGTTAGCCAATTTCAGGAAATGCAGGTGGTCCTTTCGGTAGGCAAGAACTTCAATCCAGGCGATCTGGGATCAATCCCGTCGAATACAGTCGTCGTCCCTATGGCTCCACAAATCGAGCTGCTGAAGCGGGCGGCGCTTTGCATAACCCATGCGGGGCTAAATACCGCTTTGGAGGCTTTGGCAGAGGGAGTTCCGATAGTGGCGGTCCCCATCGGGTATGATCAACCGGGTGTTGCCGCTAGGATTGCCTATCACGGGGTTGGTGAATTTGTAGAAGTTAGTAATTTGACCGCGCGACATTTATCCGAGTTGATCGGAAAGGTAACAACAAATCCGAGCTATCGCGATAAGGCCCGCTGGTTCCAAGAGGTCATTGCAAAGACTCGCGGATTGGACTTAGCCGCCGACATAATTGAACGCGTATTCGGAGAACGCGTTGAAGACAAACAGGGAGAAGCGGCGATGTCATTCTCCGGCCGGGATACAAATCGCTAGGGCAGGGGAGTCAAACAGGGAGAGGAGCTAGGAGCTAGGAGCTAGGAGCTAGGAGCTAGGAGCTAGGAGCTAGGAGCTAGGAGCTAGGAGCTAGGAGCTAGGAGCTAGGAGCTAGGAGCTAGGAGCTAGGAGCTAGGAGCTAGGAGCTAGGAGCTAGGAGCTAGGAGCTAGAAGCGGCGTCGGCTGTATGGGTGGCGGACAGGGCTACGGCGTGCCTCCTAGCTCCTAGATTCTCGCTCCTAGCTCCTAAACTGATTACTTATTTAAAACTAGCGCGGAGGGCATTTTGCGCCCGAAGATTCTCCGACGGTAGACCGATCGTGATCCGAGCCCAGTTGGTGTACGGTGGATGCGCGCGTCCGATATCGACCCCTTGCTCGCGCATGGCCGCCGCCACGGTCGGTTGCGGCCGTCCTGCATCAAAAAACACGAAGTTCGCCTGACTATCTGTATTTGGCAGATTCAGTTCGCGCAACACAGAGAGCCAAAGCGACCGTTCCTTGGCAACGGCTTCGCGGGTAGACACCACCTGCGACGGGTCAGCCAGGGCGGCAGACGCCGCCACCAGATTGAGACGGCCCAGCCCTTCCGCACCACCCGCACCTTGCTTGCGTAGCGCATCGGCCAGCGAGCGCGGGGCCAGTACATAACCGATCGGCATACCAGCAAGACCGTGTATTTTGTCAAAGGTGCGGAAAACAACCACGTTGGCTCCTTCGCGAACTAGCGAAGCCGCCGAGCGGTTGTCGAAATCAGAGGTGTATTCAAGGTAAGCTTCATCGACCACTACCACTGCGCTCTTTGAGGTTTCGCGAAGAAAGCTCTTAAACGCCTCATCGTCGTTAATCGTCCCTGTGGGGTTATGTGGATTTACGAGATAAATGGCTCGCGTCTTAGCATTTACCTTTGATTTAAGCGCTACCAGGTCGTTCTGGTACTGAGCATTCAAAGGGACGGGAACGCCGACGCCGCCCACGCGCGCGGCGGCATCGATAAGAGCTAGATAACCAGGAGTAGAATAAAGGAACTCGCCGCCCGGACCGCCTGCACTCCCGAGAAATAACCCCAGCAGGTCAAGGATTTCTCCAAGCACAACCTGCTCGACCGGAATATGTTCATATTCGGCAATCTGCTCGGCGAGCTGACCAGCCAGACGTACATCTGCATAGCGGCTTAATCGGCCAAACTCCAGTTGGAGCGCGTGCGCGACATTGGGCGAGGGACCGTACGGATTCTCGTTTAAAGAAAGTCGTATGAGTGGTTCCGTCCTTGCTGATGGCGTGGGTTTAGAGACCTCCGCGAAGACAAGTTGCGGCGCGACCACGCCGGCGCCAACAATGAGGCCCGAACTTTTCAACAGCTCTCGTCGGGTAAAGTCATTCGACATAGAAGCCAGTCTTACATCAGCACCCTGCGGACATGGCTTGGTTTGTCCCAATTGCCGCAGATGCCTGCCGAGCGATCAGTTTCGAAGGAAAGGCGATAACCCGCGCAAACCGGTGTGGTAAAACTTGTCTTTGAGACCTCCGCGTCTGCTAAGAATTCTGTGACTTATTCAAATGTTTCCCGCGTAGAATGTCCGTGGCCTTCTCCGCAATTGCCATGACGGCGGCGTTGGTATTGCCGCGAACGACGGATGGCATTACCGATGCATCGACAACCCGCAGACCTTCGACGCCCAAAACCCGAAGATCAGGGTCGACGACGCGGCCGATGGCGCAAGTGCAGGTCGGATGATAGTTAGTGCCAATCTGCTGCTCAATAAATGCGACGATGTCGGCCTCGGAGTCGGATGCCGGAACGGAGAAGGGGGCGCGCTTCACCTTCGATAGGACGGGTTGAGCGAAGATGTCCATCGCCAACCGTACGCTGGAAATTATCGTGGCGCGATCTTCCGCGGTCGCCAGATAGTTGTGGTAAATGCGCGGTTTCGCGTCAGGCCGGGCCGATCGCAGCGCTACTTTGCCACGGCTGGTCGGCTTCAGCAGGGTTGTCGTCATACAGAAGGCGTGATCGAAGGGCGCCGACAAGCCTTCATCGAAATACATCGCGGGCGCCATTTCGAATTGGCAGTCCGGTACGTTCTTATCGCCATGCGTAGAGAGGAACACTCCAGCCTCAGCAATGTTTGAGGTCAAAGGGCCGTGGCCTTTCTGGTAGAGCGCCACATCTTCAGGTGATCCAGCGCCGAAGAGGGATCTCGCGTCCGTGAGGTAGCTCATCGGCAGCAGCGGATGGTCCTGCAGGTTAGTTCCAACCGGAAGATCGACGGCCACAGGAATACCAAACGAGTTGAGTTCTTCGGCCGGCCCGATGCCTGACAACATCAGGATTTGAGGTGAGCCATAGGCGCCTGCCGCGAGGATGATTTCTCTTTCGGAGACAAGGGTTTCTGTCTGGCCATGACGATGAATTGAGACGCCGCTGGCGCGGCGACCATCCAACCGTAGCCCTAGCACGAGAGTGTCTGTGAAAACTTCCAGGTTCGCGCGTGCGCGCGCGGGGTGGAGATAAGCGGAGGCGGCGCTGCAGCGAACTCCGTTCCGCTGCGTGAGCTGAAAGCGCCCGACTCCCATTTGCAAGGCCCCGTTGAAATCATCATTCGGGCGATAGCCCGATCCCACAGCCGCCTCGATCAAATGTTCCACTAGCGGATGCAGGGAGCGGCCGTCCTGCACAGTCAGTGGACCTGAATGTCCATGATAACGTGAGTCGCCCCGCTCGTTGTCCTCTGACCTGATGAAATAAGGTAGCATCTCACGGTACGACCACCCCGGTGCACCCTCGTCCGCCCAGCCATCGAAATCAGCGGCGTTTCCACGGATATAGATCATGGCGTTCATCGCGGAACTGCCGCCGAGGGTTCTGCCGCGAGGCAGATAGATCCGCCGATTCCGGAGACGTTGCTCCGGTTCGGTCGCAAAGTCCCAATCGTACTTGGTCTTAAACAGCTGGGGAAAAGCGACAGGCAAACTGATCTCCGGCGCGTCGTCCGGACCTCCCGCTTCCAGCAAGGCCACGCGCACATTCGGATCCTCGCTCAGGCGCGCCGCGAGCACACACCCGGCCGAACCGGCCCCGACTACTATGTAATCAAATTCCGGTTGCGCGTTGACGATTCTGCGATTTGTATCGGTCTCCATAAATCTGCGACCCATTCACTGAACAACGTGAGTGATTGTCTTGAAGCTTTCTGGTACGTTGTTAGTTTGCCGAGTCCCGAATTTGTCTCTGAGATGCTCTACGGGCATTTAGTAAATATCGACGCCTGCCCAGCAGATTAAGAATTTGTGCATCACTCCGTTCAATCTTCCGTTTAGCCGCTCGGTGCGGGTAATCCAATAGTTCTAGACAGCTGATCTTGCGTTCGCGTATCAACGCCGCAAGATGGGATGCAGAAGCGAAAGCCATTTCTTTCATAGTTCGATCCTCAGAACGCTCTCTGAATTGTAGTGAGAAGTTTATAGACAGGGAATTTGATGATCGGCCGATGTTTGTCTCAACATCCGCAATCGTTGTCCGAACTGTCGCGTACGGTCCAGAAGCGACTCCGCCGATCCGATCGCAATTCCGGCAATTGAGACACGAAGCGACCGATTTCGGAAGCGGCGTGTATATCAACTTGACGATGAAAATCGCCTTTGTATCTCAACCGGCATCCGGACACCTCAATCCCATGACTACGCTGGCTCGAAAGCTTCAGTCGCGTAATCATGAGGTAATATTCATTAGTATGCCAGACGGTGAGCCTTCCGTTCGGGCTGCCGGCTTAAGGTTCGTCCCCTGTGCCGTGAAGGAGTTTCCGGTTGGCTCGCTCGATGAACGCCTGCGCCGCTTGAGCAAGCTCCAAGGACAGGAAGCGCTGCGCATGGCGTTAGAGGCTATGGCCACCAGAACAGAGGCGATGTTGAATTCATTACCTGCGATCTTAACTGAACTCGGGGTTGAGGCGGTCGTGCTGGACACAGTTCTGATCTACACGGAACTAGCCCCGATGAGCCTTGGTATGCCGTATGTTCACGTCGCCAACGGGCTGCATTTCGATTGGTCCGGCTATACACCACTCTGTTTCTATGACTGGCCGCACGAAACTACTCCGGCCGCTCTAACCAGGAACCAAAATGGCTTAAAGAGTTTCCTCAAAATGCTCGCCCCGACGATTGCCGTCGGTAGGGCATATGCGAAGCGCGTCGGCCTCCGGGTTGACTGGGACAACCCCTCCGCCACAATCTCGAAGCTGGCCTGGATCACCCAAACTCCCAGAGCGTTCGATTTTGACAGTAATCACTGGCCGCCGCAATTCCGCTATACCGGTCCCTTCCACGATGGCGCCGGTCGCATAGACATTGATTTCCCGTGGGAACGACTGACCGGAGAACCTCTCATCTATGCGTCGATGGGGACACTTCTAAACGGGCGAGCCGACGTCTATCGCATGATTACCGGAGCGACTGCAAGCCGCAAAGGGTTTCAGCTTGTGCTTTCCGTTGGGGGTCAGGTTAATCCAGAAGAGATTGGACCGCTGTCGAGCAAAACCATCGTCGTTGAGCGCTCACCGCAACTGGAACTACTGAAGCGCGCGGCGGTCTGCATTACCCATGCGGGATTGAACACCGTGCTGGAGTCTCTATCTCAAGGCGTTCCTCAAGTCGCCATCCCTGTTAGCCTTGATCAGCCGGGTGTTGCCGCCCGGATCGCCGAAAAGAAAACCGGATTGTTTGTGCCGGTGAAAGACCTGACCGTATCCCGCGTTTCACTTCTACTTGATCAGGTGCTCAATGACTCTACTTACCGCGATAATGCACGTCAGTACCAGAAAGTGATTGCCGAAATCAACGGAGTTTCTAAAGCAGCCGATCTGGTAGAACAGTCGTTGGGAGCCGCAACGTTGTAGAACCTCGGGCTCAGTAAATCGATCAATTAGACGAAACCCTGTCAAGCGCGGGGTAACCTGGCATGTTTCTTGGCTTTGTCCGGTGACCGATTCTTGCTGACCGAGTTTCATAGATATTTAAGCGATCACTTCTGAAAGACCTGAGGGACGATTCTGACGCAGGACCTTGCTCATTAAAATGGTATTAGACGTTCAAATCTTAGATGCCGGCCGCCCGTTAGCTTATCTGCCGTAATCCTTGTTCGAATGACCGACCATCAATCGCGCGTGCCTAGCAGAATTGAGTTAATCCTTCGCCAGCCCATCTGCCGAACGGCTCCCGGCGGCGAACCACGCGGGTAAACGCCCATGGATGCCGCTCCTAACGGAGCTGATCGCGTGTGCGCTGCCGTGGCTATAAAGATTTCGCTCCTACGGAGCTAGAGCGACCGAGGGCCCCGGTCCAACCGACACGGATCGCCTTATACTTGACAGACCTGTCCACAATAGTAATCTGTGAGCCATGTCTCGCCCTAAAGAATTTGATCGGGCGGAAGCACTGACGGCGGCAAAGGCTGTTTTCTGGAAGAAAGGTTATGACGCCACTACGACCGATGACTTGCGTCATGCGATGAGCATTGGTCGGCAGAGTCTTTATGACAGCTTCGGCGGTAAAAGACCACTCTATCTAGAAATTTTACAGCGGTACAATACGGAGCGGGTGGGCGCGCAAATCACGCGCCTGCGTGCGGCCAAGTCGCCGTCGGCCGGTATTCGGAATCTCCTGCTCGCCTTGGCTGATGAGCCGGAAGCAGAAAGGAAATTAGGGTGTATGGGGGTCGCAGCTATCTGCGCATTCGGCGACGAGGATCTTGAGATTACGGCGATCGGCCATGCCAGTAGCGCGGTGCTAGGATCCGCCCTGGAGGAAGTTCTGCGCAAAGCCAAGAAAATGGGCGAAGCCAAGCCGTCTCTGGACGAGCGGGCGGTCGCCCATTTCCTTCAATCCACCATGGTGGGCATGAAGGTCACGGCGAAGGCCGGGGCCAGTTCGGCAGTTTTGCGCGCTATCGCTGCCACGGCATTGAAAGTTTTAACGGTTTGATCAGAGACTTTTTTTACACAATTATGGACAAATATGTCCATAAAAGCCCACTCCGCCTCACTAGTTTATCAAAAATAAGTATGGAAACTAACTCATCACCGATCCGAGTAGCCCTGGTCACTGGGTAGTGTTTATTCAATGACCAAGGCGGCAGTGGCGGTTCTGGCGAGAGGTTTGGCCGTTGACGTCGCTCCCCGGGGAATTACCGTCAACACCATTCAACCGGGTCCCACTGAAACCGATATGAACCCCGCAGATGGTCCCCATTCTGCCGCGGTTAAAAATCTTGTACCGCTCAAGCGATTGGGGCACGCCGACGAGGTCGCCGCCATGGTCGGTTTTCTTGCCAGTCCAGAGGCAAGCTTCGTTACCGGAGCCGCCTTGAACGTGGACGGCGGCTATCTGGCCTGACCCCTCCCGGGACGTGGGGTACTACTAAGTGCAGTTCCGGTGAGCTTCGGGGTAAGAACCCAAACCAACCAAAGCTGGACGAAGGACCTCACGCCGCCACCGGTAAAGGAGCATTAAAACGAACCGCGAATGGACACGAATAGACACGAATAAAAACACTAACCGCAGATAATGGTCTAGGGTAGATCGGCGCCAAAGAGCTAGAGACATTGATACTGGCAGAACGCCTTTCATGGATCAGCGGCATGAAGTAGGCCCACAAACGAAATTTGAGTAATCTGTGTAATCTACGGATCCATATCATCTGCGTAAATCTGCGTTCATCTGCGGTTAAGGTTCTTATTCGTGTCTATTCGTGTCCATTCGCGGTTTGTTTTTAATGCGCCAATCGATCTTCTTATTTAGTGGTCGTCCAGGAAGTGTAGCACCGCGCAGTTGAAAAGCTCAGGATCCTGTAAGAAGGCGAAATGGCTGGCGTTGGGTAGAATTAGCAATCCGGCGTGTGGGATGGTTGCAGCGATGTATTCCGTGTGCTCGCGCTTGATCGCTTCGTCGTGGTCACCGTCTACCACCAAAACGGATGCGGTGATAGCCTTGAGCTGCGCATCTGTCCAGTTCGGCTGGCTCGCCCACATCTTACTGATTTGCGCGACAAAAGCATCGTATTCCTTTGGTGTGGCCGAGTATCCCGCGTACTCATGTCCGGCGCGCTCAATAAAAGCGCCGAAGGTCGGGTTCTTCTCAACGCCCTCCTTGACGCCCGAAGTCACGGTGTTAGCCGCAAAAGCGAAGACCTTGCCAATCCGGTCCGGATGACGCATGGCGAGGTCCAGGCCGAGGATAGCCCCGTCACTCCAACCGACGATGTCAGCTTTTGAGACTTTCAGTATATCCATTAGTGCAACCACGTCGTCCGCCATCAGATCATAGCCATACGGCCGAGAGTCGCGGGTGCTGCGGCCATGGCCTCGACTGTCCATCACGATGACGGTATGGTGCGGCTCCAGCGCCTTTACCTGGTTGCCCCAGTAGTCTGCGTTTGCCAGGCCGCCATGCAGCAGGATCACCGGCGAGCCCTGTCCGAAGACCGCATAGTAGATACTGATTCCGCTGGCGTTGGCTTGACCGCTATGTTCGGAGCGGATTGGTTTAGGTGTGGGCGGCAGCACCTCCCAGCGTTCGATGGCTTCGGCAGGCAGCGTCGACCACGCGAGAATCAGCAACAGTAGGTGCGCGACGTTCTTGGCTAATGCGTATGGGAACCCAATTTTCATAGTTGCCCCATCACTCAATTGGTGAACCATTCATCACGGTGCACTGGAAATCGCCATGGCGGAAGCGTATCCAGCCGACAAATGCTTCTTTCTGAGAAGGCGCGACCATAAAAACAGGGCAAACAGCTGCGCACCCGTAGGATTCGGCTGCGCAGCCTGCTCTACGCGGATCTGATCAGCGAACGGCTTGAATGGTATCGGTCACTCCCAAGGACTCTTCTACCAGATCGGCGGCGACAGCCAGTCCGTTGGCTTCGGCAATCGCGTTTTGCAGTTCCCTGGCATTCTTCCGATAGCTGGAGTTCGTTAGTACCTCATTTAACAGGTCGGAGAGGTGGTTAGGAGTTAACTTATCCAACGAAGTGACGACACCGGTTTGCTTGTCCATGATTCTGGCGGCGACGCCCGGTTGATCAAAGGTTACCGGGATGGCGACTTGGGGGACACCTTGAGCCAGGGACTCCAACACTGTATTCAAACCCGCGTGAGTGATACAGACCGAGGTCTGCTTGAGCAAATCCAATTGGGGCGCTCGCTTTACGATGATGGTATTGCTCGGGACCTTTCCGATCTGCTTCGGATCAAGTTGATCCCCGATCGAAAGCACGAGTTGAACATCTTTATGCTTGGCCAGAGCAGCAACAATGGTACGGAAGACATCTACCCGGCCATTCAAAATTGTCCCCATCGAAGCATAGATTAGCGGCTCGCCGGTTAGTCGTTCCCAGGGGAAATCCAGATGCGCCCGGCCATTCCCATCGTGAAATGGACCAGTTAGGTGGAACTGGGAAGGCCAACGAGAACTTTCATAATCGAAGGCTCGCGGAACCTGGCTAATTGCCGCTAACGGGGAGACGGTGGAGGAGGGATCGTTCCAGTCGATTTCTAGTCCGACCTTTTCCGCGTGGGCTTTGATGCCGGCGTTGGCGCCGTTCAGGATCTGGGTAAACTTCGCGATATCCTCCCGATTTCTGGCTAAAGCTTCAGGAGTAGTCTGGTGAGGCCGGCCATAGAGACAGAAGGGCGTTTGACCGGAATAGTCAAAGTGAATCGCGGCGGCCACGTGTAGATATGGCATACCTAACTGTATCGCCCCCAATTCCGCATAGAACTGAACGGTATCGATTAGAAGGGCATCGACGCCGCTTTTTTGGACAACGTCCGGCAGTGATTTCAATATCAACTCCGACTGGCCCATCATCACCTGGGCAGCAAATTGGAAAGCTTCATCTCCCTTCATTTTGCTAATTTCTGGCATGTTTTCGTGAACCTGATCTTGGGCGTCGACCGGAACACATGGTAGGCCGGCAGCCTCTGACGAATAAAGGAAGACCACATCATGATTGCGAGCCTGAAGTTGACGCGCCAACGTTGTCATCGGATTGATGTGACCCGGTACGTTAGGACAAATAAAACCTAGTTTCATAGATAGTTACTCCCGTTGTGATTCTGGCAGCGTTAACTGGGTGGTCTGGCTGCACGTATTTAGTTAGGAGCTAACTAAGGCTCACTACTTCGAACGCGGTCCGTTTTTCTTCCGACTGCCGGTGTCCTTGTCTAAATGGCGGCCCCGCGGATCCGCGGATATGTTCAGTGCACAAGCGGTTTCCGACAGAGGTTTTTTACAGAAGGGAACGAAGGTAACGAAGGTGAACGCGGTCAAGCCGTGGTCGGACATGGCTAAAGCGGCATTCCTTCGTTACCTTTGTTACCTTCTGTAGAAAAACTTCTGTGGGGCTCGGGCCGCCGATTCATTAAAAGCCGGCCCGTTCGGACGGCAATAGCGGCAGTTCGGACAAAGATCGACCGGGCTGTCATCAGCTGAGCTTTATTACACGAGTGGCACTTTAGTAATTTTGGGCTGCTGCCCGTCATGCGTTCAGCTGTTGGCAGGCTTGATGGGTTCATCCGCACCGATTCAGAGTGGAACTGCGTTATCTTCTTTACTTCGCGACGGTTGCCGAACTGCAGAGCTTTACCCGAGCGGCGGAAAGGCTGCGCATCGCTCAACCCGCTATCAGCCAGCAAATCAGAACGCTCGAGGAAGAGCTGGAAGTAAAACTGCTCGTCCGCACCAAACGCTCGGTTCGGCTTACGGCCGCAGGACAGGTTTTTCTTAGGGAAGCGAAAGATATTCTCAACCGCGTTGAACGAGCGAGAACGGATGCGCGCCGGGCAGCTCAGGGAGCAACCGGCACCTTGTCGATCGGATGCTTCGGCTGGACAGCAGCCCTCTTTTTGTCGGAGTTGATTCATGCCTACCGTATCCGGTACCCGGCCGTGCGGATTATTGTTGATGAACACTTACCCTGGGAGCAACTGGTCGCCCTGGAGGCCGGACGCATCGACGTGGGTTTCACGCGTTCGTTACCGAAAGCAAAAGCCAGCCGCTTCCTGCAGGAGCGGGTTTACTGCGATCGCGTGGTGGCGGCATTGCCAGATCGCCATGCGCTGGCTGGATGTCGTGAAATCAGGCTCGAACAATTAGCGGATGAGGATTGGGTGTTTTTAAGTCGCCGCTCATCGCCCGAAGTAGTCGATGAATTTACGCTCCTCTGCACAAAGGCCGGCTTTTCGCCGCGCATTATCAACGAAGCAGCCAGGATCCAGACTGTGTTCACCATGATAGCGGCCGGAATCGGTGTTTCCCTGACGCCGAGTTACATACGCCGCTTTAACCCGCCTGGCGTGACTCTCGTTCCTATTCATCCCGAGCCGCCTCCGATTGACCTAGTGGCTGCCCGTCCTCTAGGTGAGCCGTCGCCGACAGTGGCCGCTTTTCTCGACATGCTCCGGCAACAGCTTCCCCGGATTCGGCGCCAATACGCTTATCGTCGCAGACGGACTAGTGCACCCAATCACTAACGCCGTGAGCGCCGGGAACGCCGACATCGGATATCAGTTCCCGGCGTTCCCGGCGCTCACGGCGTTTAGTGACTGGGGTAGGACCGGGACCGCTCGGACAACGATTACGGCAACCTGGACAAAAACGGGCACGGGTTCGAAACAGCGATGTCTAGTCTTCTCGATGGGAAAGGAGTCGCGTTTCGAAGAGCTTTTTCTGCCTTACTTAGACGCGGCTTATAACCTTGCCCGTTGGCTGGTAGGTCGAGATAAAGATGCAGCCGACATTGTCCAGGAAGCCTATGCTCGCGCTCTTCCAGGGTTCTCCCAGTTCCACGGGGACAACCCACGAGCTTGGCTGCTGGCCATCGTCCGCAACACTGCCGATAGTTGGCTTAGAAAACCTCGCCAGGAAAAGGAGCTAGTTCGATTGGACGAACCGCCCGCTCCTCCGCCCCCGAAAATCGCGCTCTCGGGATTGTCTCAAGATAGACAACGACAGTTATTAGAGGAGGCCTTGACCCGGCTCCCCGCAGAGTTTCGTGAGGTGTTGCTCCTGGTTGAAATCGAGAGATGGTCTTATCAAGCCATAGCAGCGGCGCTGCACAAACCAGTGGAAGCCGTGATTGCTCGCTTAGGTACCGCCCGTCGCCGCTTGCAAAAAGAGCTCACTTCATTGCATCAAGTCAGCGACTCGCGCAGTGACGGTCCGAGCCGGACCGCCGGTGATCAAAACGGGCTGCCGGCAATGCAGTGCGAGGCGCACGGGCACTAAAAAAGGAGCTATCTGCATCCATGGCTAGTTAGGACGCCAATTGCGGCAGCGGGGACAGACTAAAGCTGATCGGCGAGCTCCTGAACTTAACTTACTAAGACGCCGAGACTGCTTTTTCGAAAAAACTATGAATTCTACACCGCACAAAGCGCCAGACGCGGTCGGGTCCCAGATCGCGCCCGCACTGGCAGAAGACCTCATAGGACAGGAACTTCTCACCTACGAAGTCGCCGCCGACGGCAGCTGGTTTCGCATGCGCTTCACCTGCACGAATGGCAAATCAGGTTCTCTCAGTCTTCCGACCGAATGTCTTCACGGACTGATTATGACCCTTCCGAAAATGATGACGCAGGCACTTTCGGCTCGATACGGTGACGATCGTCTCCGTCTCGTCTACCCGGCCGAGGCGGTTCGCTTCGACACGTCTCCGGATCCGAACACTTTCATTATGACATTGGTGACCCCTGACGGATTCACAGTCTCATTTTCCTTAAGTGGTCAGCAGTTGCGTACGTTGAGCGAAGCCGGCATGAATGTTTAGGCGAATTCCGTGCGGGGTGTGTGGACGTGTTCCCAGGGTTAAAACCCCAGGCTGAGTCCTTTTGCCCCTTCGGGGCAGAAATCAAATGCTTCCAGAAAGCCCCTCTAAGTTAGCGCTTATGGGCTAAAGCTCTGGGCTGTTCTGTCGGGCCATTTCATGGTCAAGAACCGGCACGAGCCCTGAAAGCTTTGCCTAGAGCGTGACTCTCTCATGTGAATGCCACGCTTAAACCCGGAAAGACCAATCACAAATCACCAATCACAAATCACCTTTCTCAGCCTCTCGGTGTGAGAATCGATAATCGCTTCGACTTATTACTCAGAGAAGAAAGCGATATTTCACAAATAGCCAGAAACCAGCTTTGGTTGGCGCGTTGTTTACAATACTGAGCGACCCCCGGAGGGCGGAGGCGCCCAAAGCTCTAGGTTTGAGCTGTTGTGGGCGGGATTTTCGCAATTGCTGAGTTTTTGCGCGTCAAAACACTGGTAATGATTATTTCAAGGAAAGGGCCTGCTTGGCCCATTATCGTAGTAAAACTACCGCTTGACTGTTCGGTAAAGTTGCGGTTGTTTCGCCACTGGACTAGGAAAATGCCACGTAGTCGAGCAGTTTTCACGGCGTTGAGTTGGCACGCGGCCGTTCGCTAAGCTTATGAATCTGGTTTTTCTGCTCCTATCGGACTCCCAGGACGCACTTTTTTCCTATCGTTATCCCCCCGGATGCACTTTTTTAATGACCGCTTCCCGGGGTCTTTGCGATGGATACTATTTTTACTGAAGTTTGTGCGTTGGTAACGGCGGCATTTGTGCTCACGCTGGTGCCTGGCTTCAGGCGATCAGAGCGGTCTTTGCTGTCGATGCGCGATCGAGGAACTGCATTGCTCGTGTTCCTGATTCTCGGTTTAGTCGAAGAAGTCACCAGTTCAGAGGTCGGCTGGCTCAACGAACGAATTGTGGCAGTGTGTGCAGCCGGTCTGGTGGCGGGCCCTTTCGTTGGGGTGGCGGTCAGCGTCTTTGTCACCTGGTTGGCGGTGAGGTTCGACGGTCTGCCTTTCGAATGGATCGGTATTTCGATGTTATGCGGCGGTCTCGTCGGCGGATGTTTGTTTCGGTGGCGTCCTCAATTAGCCCAACGCCCGTTAACCGGATTCTGTCTGACTTTGGCTGTATCGTTGCTCCGGAATTGCCTTGTATTCATTCATGCTCCAACCACCCGAGGGATGTCACCTACCTTCGAGCAGGTTTGGATAGCGCCGGTTTTACAGGGTTTGGGCGCAGCCCTGATTCTGGCAATAGTTGAGCAGGTACGTGACCACGATGAACAAACTCGAGTCGCAGCCGCCGCTGAAGTACGTGCTCTCCAAGCCCGCATGAATCCCCATTTCCTCGGCAACGCGCTGAACGCTATCGCTGCGTTGGCTGTGGTAGCTCCGGGGGAGGTGCCTTCCGCGGCGGGGCGGTTGCGACAATTTCTACGTGCCAGTTTCGATCAACACGAGCGAGCGCTAATTCCGCTAGAGGAAGAGTTGGCTTTGGTCTCCGCTTATCTCCATATCGAGTCGCTGCGATTGGGCAACCGATTGAAGGTGAAGCGGGTGATTGATCCGCATTTGTCCAAGGTTTTAGTGCCTCCTTTCGCTTTACAGCCGTTGGTGGAGAATGCAGTGCTGCACGGACTCCATTCCTGCGCGCGAGCGGGACGCTTAGGTCTTCGGGTACATGCGGCCGGATCTTGGTTAGAGATGAGCGTCAGCGACGACGGGCAGGGAGTTCCGCCGGAAGATGTCGAGCAAACCTTCTTTGCCGAGGGCCCGGATGTCCATGCCTTGGCCCTCTTACGCAGGCGTCTGCAAGGTCTGTACGGGCGCTCTTTTCAGCTGGTAGCGTGCAGCCAGGTCGGACAAGGCACCACCGTGACTTTACGTGTCCCGTTGCGGAAATGTTTCGGGGGTCTCTCAGAGTCGCCTAGAACTATCCCGCCGGGCTTCCGAGGACTGGCATTGCAATAAGACTTAATCTATGTGGATCCGGATTCGCGCGCTGATCATCGAAGACGAACCTTTGGCGGCCGAGTACTTGGCTGCACTCTTGGACGATACCTACCAGGTAGAGGTAGTCGGGACCGCGACTGAAAGCGAAGAGGGGTTGCGTCTTTGCGCTGATCTCCGGCCAGATGCTGTCTTTCTCGATATCAATTTGCCTGGTAAGGACGGGGTTTCACTCGCCACCCAGCTCGCCATGCTGCCTCAGCCGCCTCATCTGGTTTTCACCACGGGAAATGCAGGTCGCGCCACGGATGCCTTTCGTTTGGACGCGGTGGACTATCTCTTGAAGCCACTGGATCCGGATCAGATCACCGAAGCAGTTAATCGCCTTCTAGCACACCTGCGTCCTTTTGAGTCTTCTTCGTTACCCGCTCGCCGTATTGATTCGCCAGCGACGCCAGACAAAACGCCTTTTACGGGCGGAGCCGGCGAACTGCTGCCAGTTAAAGATGCAGACCGTGACCAGATCCGATTACTCGCGCGTCGCGAGGTTGCCGCCGTGCTGCGACGGGATCGTCGCACCTGGGTGCACACGGTGCGGGAGGAATTTGCCACTTATTATCCTTTGGCCGACCTCATACGGTGGCTCGGCGGCGATCCGTTTATCCAGATTGGAAGGCATGCCGTAGTAAACCTACAGGCAATCGAACATGTGATTCATTACGGCGACCGCCTTTATCGCGTCCGGTTGCGTGACCGGGCTGGGACTGAAATCACTGCCTCGCGTACCGGTGCAGCACGTTTGGCTGCGGTGCTGAAGATGCAACGGACATAGAGGCCAGAATAGCAAATCGCAAATAGCAGATAGCAAATATAGGAGGGCGCTCGGCCCTGCCATGCGTCCTCGGTAGGACTATCTGCTATCTGTTATTCGGGAACGAGCTTCTGGCGAATTCCCGTGCCAGTTCGAACAAGCATCGCGGCAATTCGGACAAGAATGCCTTTCTCCGAAACCTTACGTCTATTGTTTTTGATGCAGCCATCTGCTCCGGCAAGTGCAAGAGTTAGAGCGGGCAGCATGAAGAATTTAATGAAGACACTGCAATTAATTTTAGCCCTTATGACGCTGTTTGCTGCAAATACAAATGCTGGCACTCAGGATCAGCTAGCCGCGTACCGACAACAAATCGATTCGATTGACCAACGTATTGTTGACCTATTACAAGAACGCGCCCGAGTAGTTGCGGAAGTAGGTAACGTCAAGCGCGAAGCGCATCTACCGGTAACCGTTCCGGGCCGAGAGCAGCAGGTCATAACTAAGGCTCAAGATCTGGCCAAAGGCGGTCCGCTGCCGGCCGACGCCGTCGGACGTATTTATCAGAAGCTTGTAGAAGAGATGCGCAATTGGGAGTCCAATCTCGATGCGACAGCGCAGCAAGCATCTGGTCAAGCGCCCAGAGGCGACGGTAAATAAGGTTTCTCGACAGCGTGAGGGTCGCAAAATGCAGGTTCTGGCGATAGTCCAGCGAATGCTGGCGGGTTGCTAGTTTTTTTTATGACCGCTACCGGAATGCCCGCGCTGAGTAGTATCTTCAACGCCCTTTGTGTGTTGGTGACGGCAGCATTCGTGTTGACCTTCGTGCCGGGCTTGAGATTACGGGAGCGTTCTCTGCTCTCGGTCCGCGATCGAGGAACTGCATTGTGCGTGTTCCTGATTCTTGGGTTGATCGAAGAACTGAGCGATTCGCATAGCGGTTGGCTCAACGAAAGGATTGTGACCGTGTGTGCGGCTGGTCTGGTGGCCGGGCCCTGGGTAGGAGTGGTGGTCAGCGTTTTTGCGACTTGGCTGGCGGTTTCGTACGACGGCCTACCTTTAGAGTCTATTGGCATTTCGATGTTATGCGGCGGTTTAGCGGGTGGGTGGCTTAACCGGCGACGCCCTAGATTGGCCGAACATCCCTTCACCGGATTTTGCTTGACGGTCATCGTGTCGTGGTTGCGCGGCGGGTTGACGATGTGGTACGTCTCCAGCGCACCGCCTGTTCCGCAGATATTCGAGCAAATGGGAATCGCGCCGGTGCTACAAGGGTTAGGTACAGCATTAATCTTGGCGATCGTGGCGCATGTGCGCGACCGCGACGAGCAATCAAAGGCCGCGGTTTCGGCCGAAGTGCGCGCGCTGCAAGCCCGGATGAATCCGCATTTCCTGTTCAACGCGTTGAACGCTCTCGCGGCCCTGGCCACGGTCGCACCGCGGGAGATTCCACGCGCCGCAGGCCGGTTGCGGCATTTTCTGCGGGCCAGTTTCGATCAGCACGAAAGAGTCTTGGTGCCGCTCAGAGAAGAGTTGGCGGTTGTCCATGCGTACCTTGATATCGAATCACTCCGGCTCGGCACTCGATTGAAGGTGGAAGAGATGATCGATCCAGGGTTAGTGGAAGTCTTAATACCTCCTTTTTCGCTCCAACCGTTGGTTGAGAATGCCGTACAACACGGATTACAATCCTCGGCCAAAGCAGGACGACTACGCCTCGCAGTTCACCAAGAGGGACAATCACTCGAGATGAGGGTCAGTGACGACGGGCAAGGTGTGCTCTCGGCCGATGTGGAGAAGATTTTCTTCTCTGCAAATTCGCAGGTGCACTCGTTGGAAGTATTGCGCCGGCGGTTGCATGGACTATTCGGTCGCTCATTTCGCTTGGAGGTGTCTAGCCACGTCGGACACGGCACGACCGTAAGCCTGAGTATCCCCCTGCGCATGCAGTTCGAAGTTTCGGGACGGTCGTTCGAAAGCGATGCTGCGACCCCAGGTCACCTGGCGTCAAGTTAGATGGGGCTGGTTTTCGTGTCCCGGAGGGACGTAAGGGCGTGTCGGCGTATCGCGAAGCGGACAGAGCCGATGCCCTCGCCACGAAGTGGCTAAACAGAATAGCCCAGGGCCCTGGGTAGGACCGTCATCGTGGCTGCGCCCTGAAAGGGCGCCCGAACAAGGTTCCGAGCGTGCCCGTCGCGTCTGTGACAATCCAGGATTTGAGCGCGATGTGTGGCGAGGTAACACATGCGGCTTACGAACAACCCTTTCGGTCGCCCCTTCAGGGCGAATCTCTTTTGGAACCCAACCCAGGGCTAAAGCCCTGGGCTATTCTGTTATGCCACTTCGTGGCATTCGCCGTGTCGCCCCTACTCCCTTGCTGGCACCAACTTGCCCGCCGGTGACGACTCGAACACGTATGGGCTCCGCGACCAGATGGGACTTATGCGACTCATGAGAACAATGGGTCAGTCACATTAGTCCCATGTGTCTCATAGTCCCATTGAGCATCCCCAACCTCGCGGTCGCGAGGTGCAATTCCGAATTAGCGCAGTACTCCAACACTCCAACACTCCAACACTCCAATACTCCAATACTCCAATACTCCAATACTCCAATACTCCAATACTCCATCACTCCATCACTCCATCACTCCATCACTCCATCACTCCGCGTGACCGGATTCGAGGACGAGGACGACGACGAGGACGAGTACGAAGCGCCTCACGAGTAGCAGGGCCATACGTCATCGCGACACGCCCACACGCCGAGACGCCGACACGCCCCAAACATCCCTACCAGCCTGATCGTGTTAAATTTTCACATTTCGGCGCTTGATTCTGTGACTAAATCACATTAACCATCACGCCTTGTCTTCTCTTAAACGCATAGAGAGCCGGGCTTCTCTCATCCTTGACCTGGTCGATCGTCAAGGAAGCGCCACCTACGTCGCCTTGGCCGAATTGTTGCGGGTCTCATCCATGACCATTCGGCGCGACTGTGACGAGTTGGTGCGGCTCGGGAAGGTCATTAAGACAGTCGGCGGAATACAACAGGCAAGCGCGGCGCCGTATCTTTACGAGAACAGCGCTCGAGAACGCCTCGCCAGTAACCAGACGGAAAAGCGAGCCATTGTCGCAAAAGCGCTCGAGCTAATCCAAGAGCAGAAGACCATCTTTCTCGACGGCGGTACCACCAATCTGACTTTAGCCAAGCTGATCGCCACTCGGCGATCAGGACTAACCATCCTGACCAATTCAGCCTTAACCTGCCTGGAGCTCAGCAAGGGTAACAACACGATCATTGGCATCGGGGGTGAGTACGATCCTGTCACTCTTTCTTTTGCCGGCCCGCAAGCGGACGAAATGGCGAAGTCCTTCTTCATTGATCAAGCTTTTATTACTACGAAAGGCATTCTTCCGGAGGAAGGCACCTACGAATCTGCGGTGGCGACCTCTCGCGTAAAGCAGGTAATTGCCGGACGCGCTGCGGAGATGGTTCTCCTAGTCGATCACACGAAGTTCGGAGTCCGCGCTCTCAGTAAGGTGCTCGACATTTCGCAAATTCACCAAGTGGTTACCGATGAAGGGACCGGGAAAACTGATCTCGAAGCTCTCAGACGAGCAGGGATTGCCGTTCACATCGCTGCGCCGATCAGCCTGGAAGTAGACTATGTCTCTTTGGCCCATTAGCGAACTGATCCGGCACGCGCGCGAACATCACTACGCGCTGGGCTATTTCGAGAGTTGGAACCTGGAATCACTGCAAGGTGTGCTGGATGCCGCGGAACTGAGTGGGTCACCAATCATCATCGGCTTCAACGGTGAGTTCCTCAGTGCCCCTAACCGCAGGTTAAGGGAACGCATTCGCTGTTATGCCGAGTTAGGAAAGGCGGGAGCTGCCGACGCCAGTGTGCCGTGCGGATTAATCTTTAATGAGTGTCCGGACGATGGTTGGGTCAGGAGCGCAGTTCTAGCCGGATTCAATTTGGTCATGCCGGCGGATGCAACCGCGTCCTATGAGGACTATCGCGACAGAGTCGCAGCGATCACTCAATTTGCTCATCGGAACGGCGTGGCGGTAGAAGCTGAGATTGGTCACTTACCGTTTGGGATTTCCGACCGTAAGAACGGGCATTCTCTGACTGATCCAGAGCTGGCTGCCCGCTTTGTGGCGGAGACCGAGATCGACCTGTTGGCAGTCAGTGTTGGTAATGTTCATGTTCTGACCAGAGGCGAGAAAGACCTCGACCTACAGCGATTGTCCGAGATCGGCGACCGCGTTAAAAATCCCCTGGTTTTACATGGCGGTACTGGTATCAAAGCCAGTTCGCTCCGCGAAGCGATCAGGTTAGGAGTAACCAAAGTTAATTACGGTACCTACCTGAAGCAACGCTACCTTACGGCGCTGCGTTCAAGTCTTACCGCGGATATAGAAAACCCCCACGAACTGTTAGGTATGGGCGGTAAATACGATGTGCTGATAGCGAGTCGGGCAGCCGTGCGGGATGCGGTTTTGGAACGCATCGAATTGCTCGGTTGTTGTGGAAAGGCGAATTAGGATATGAAACGGATAGGATGTAGTGGCATTTTGGTGAAGGATACGTTTTGTGGACCGTTCCCGGCGTTGCCGCGTGCAGGGGAATTAGTAGCGGTCGATAACATCAAAACGAAAGCGGGCGGATGTGCCGCTAACGTGGCGATTGATCTGGGCAAACAGAATCTCTCGGTTGATTTGGTTGGATGCCTGGGCCGGGATGCCGCCGGCGAAACCTTAGTGAAAGCCTTGCAGGCAGCCGGGGTAAATTGCGACCGGCTGATCTACACCCCGGATTACCCTACCAGCGAAACCATCATTCTGTTAGTCGAAGGAGAAGACCGCCGCTATATACACACCTTCGGCGCTAACCAGGCGTTTTCCGTTTATCACATTGATGGCGACTGGCTGGCTGGACTGGACCTATTTTACCTGGGCGGTCTGTTTGCCATGCCCGATATCCAACTGGACGAATTGTTGACCCTGCTTCATTTCTGTCGAGAGCACAACGTGGTCACCGTAGTCGACGTGGTTCTACCGGCAGGCTTTATCTATGCGCCGGAAGTCCAAAAGCTGCTGCCCTATATAGACTGGTTCTTGCCCAATGACACCGAGGCAGCCGCCTTGACCGGTCGGAACGATCCCTGGGAGGCAATGCAGATGTTAAGACACTGGGGTGCAAATGGGTTAGTCATAACGTTAGGCGAACGAGGTGCACTGGGAGTCCATGGTGATGAATGCTGGCATTGCGGTGCTTACTCGGGGCCGACGGTCGATCCTTCCGGCGCCGGTGACGCCTTCGCCAGTGGCTTAATCACCGGCATCGTCCAGGGATGGGACTTTCGCCGCTGTCTCCGGTACGCGAGCGCGCTGGGAGCGTCAGCGAGCCGGGCGATCGGCACCACCGATGGGGTGCTCAACGCAACGGAAGCCGAGCGGCTGATCGGCGAACAACCCGTTGCGATGAGTGCGGAACATCTGGCTAACACGCCGGTCTCATGAATTTGCGAATGCCGGATCTGTCGACTACCGGTTCCCCAATCAAAGTAGTTCGCTGGTTGGTGGCGGTAGGAGACCCCGTCGAGCGTGGTCAGGCTGTTCTTGAAGTGGAGACGGACAAAGCCACCATGGAAGTGGAAGCGCTCAGCTCCGGCACGCTGGTACAACAGTTGGTAGCCGTAGGCATTGAAGCGTCTGCTGGTGACGTTCTCGCCGTTATCGGTGAAGCCGAACCGGACTCTGCTCCCGCCATTCCTCGCTCCGATCAGCCAAGACTGAATCGCGACTTCCTGCTGAGTCTTTACGAGCGGATGTTACTGATTCGCCAGTTTGAAGACCGGGTGAAAGTGCTTTTTCTGGAAGGGATCATGCCGGGCACTATTCATCAGTGTCAGGGGCAAGAGGCCACCGCTGTCGGAATTTGTGCCGCCCTTAGTCCAAGTGATTTTATTACCTCTACCTTTCGCGGACATGGGCACGCATTGGCTAAAGGATTGACCGTCCAGGAAATGTTAGATGAGCTATTCGGCGCGGTTACCGGCTGCTGTAAAGGGAAAGGCGGCTCCATGCATATGGGTAATTTGGACAAGGGAATGGTTCCCGGTATCGCGATCGTGGCGGGCGGGATCCCGGTGGCAACGGGAATGGCGCTTGCGTTCAAGTTGCAGAAAACTCAACAAGTCGTTGCCTGCTTCTTTGGAGATGGGGCCATTGCCGAGGGCGCGTTTCATGAAGCGCTCAATATGGCCGCTCTCTGGAATTTGCCGGTGTTGTTTGTCTGCGAGAACAATCTGTATGGCGCTTCTACACGTATCGATCAGGTCATGAAGAATACCCGAGTTTCTGATCGGGCTGCCAGTTACGGTTTCCGCGGTGAAACCGTCGACGGCAACGATGTGCTTGCCGTCTACGAAGCGGCGATAAGGGCGACTCAGGAATGTCGCGTCTGTCAGGGACCAGTCTTACTTGAGCTCCTGACCTATCGCCGGACTGGACATTCGCGGCGCGACCCCTGCCATTATCAACCTAAAGAAGAACGCTCGGCCTGGTCACAGAATGATCCGATTATCCGGTTCGCCGAGGTGTTGTTAGCGGACGGTAACGTCGATCAGGCGGATCTCGATCAAATTCAAGTAAGAGTCGATGAGGAAATTGAGTGTGCGGTGGAGAAAGCCAAGATCGCTCCGCAACCGGTAATTGATGATCTTTTGACCGATGTGTATGCAAGCTGAGCGTTTCGCACGAAGAGAGGAGACGCGAATAGCCGCGATGTCTGTCAGATTTTACCGCGCAGCGGTGCTACACCATAGCCCAGGGCTTCAGCCCTGGGTTAATAGTACCAAAGGACACGCCCTGAAAGTGGCGTCCGAAGTCGTGCGTTTGGCGTCCGGTGTTGGTTTGGTCGACGGTGCCCTATGTTGGTACGACTGTTGGAATCAATACGTTAAGGGGTTGAACCCAGCGCCCGGTCGCCACTTTCAGGGCGCATCTTCCCAATCGCGTCACCCAGGGCTAAAGCCCTGGGCTGTTCTCTTCTCCCCCTTCGGGGGAACCTGCTACCCATGAAACGACAAGCGATCGCTGAAGCTCTTCGTGATGCCATTGCCGAGGAAATGGAGCGAGACGAGACCGTCTTCTGCATCGGCGAAGATATCGCAGTACCAGGTGGTTGGGGCGGCGCTTTTACCGTTACCCTCGGCCTAGAGAAGAAATTTCCTGATCGGATGATTAACACCCCGATCGCGGAGCTCGGATTTTTCGGAGTTGCGGTCGGGGCCGCTATGATGGGGATGCGACCAATTGCCGACGTTCAATACGGCGATTTTCTTTTTTTGGCCAGCGATCAGATCATCAATAACGCCGCCAAGATGCGGTACATGTCCGGTGGTGTCTGCCAAGTCCCGCTGGTAATGCGGGCGCCGGTTGGTGCCACTGGTCGCGGTTCCCAGCATGCTCAAAACATGGAGCGCTATTTCACCGGAGTTCCCGGGTTGAAAGTTGTGGCCGTGTCGAATGCTTACGATGCCAAAGGGATATTGAAATCGGCGATCCGCGACGGTGACCCCGTCTTGATTTTCGAACATAAACTCCTCTACGGCTCAAAAGGCGCTCGCACGGAATCGGGCGCTGTCGACGCCACCAGTGAAATTCCGGATCACGATTATCTGGTGCCACTTGATCGAGCTGCCGTTCGCCGGCGCGGCTCGCAGGTCACAATTTTATCCTGGTTGTTGATGCTGCATTTCAGCCTGGAGGCAGCTCAAAGGCTCGCCGGCGAGGGCTTGGATATCGAGGTCATTGATGTGCGCAGCCTTGCCCCGATCGACTTTGAAACGATCGGGAATTCGGTTCGAAAAACCGGTCGGGTGATAATCGTAGAGGAAGGCCCTAAGACCGGCGGAGTTAGCGCCGAAATCGCCGCCGGCATCCATGAGCGATTCAGTGAATATCTCAAAGCGCCCGTAGCTAGAGTGGCTTCCCCAGATGTCCCGGTGCCGTTTTCACCGATCCTGGAAAACGCTTATCGTCCCAGTGTGATGCAAATCGTGGAAGCGGTTAGGAGTTTTAGGTTATAGGTTTTAGGTTATAAGTTGTACGTTTTAAGTTGCTCGCCGGGCGGACCGAAACACCTAGAACCTAGAACCTAAAACTTATAACTTATAACTTATAACTTACAAACCCGCGTTCTCTTCAATATCAGCACGACCGGTAACATCAGGAGCGGCGCGAGCGCAGAAACGGCTAACCCCCAGTGCAGACTAACCAGATCACCGATCCAGCCGACAATCCAAGGCATCAGAATTCCACCTGCATTCCCCATGGCGGCCAACGCCGCGAACATGGTTGCTCCTCCGGCCGGATAGCGATCGGCGGAAACACCTAGGACCGTAGGCCAGAGTGCGCTTCCGGTGAAACCCACTACGATACAGGCAGTTAACGCCCAACCTGGTACCGGCAAGAATGATCCCAGGAGAAAGAGGAGCACGGATGAGCCACAGCACCAGGCCAGGACAATGAAGGGGTTAACTCGTTCGCCGATTGAACCTACCACTATCCGGCCGGCCGCCATCAAGACGGAGAAAGCGAAGAGAGCAGCGCCACCCATCCATTTCGGAAAACCTAGCGACGTTTCGGCATAAGCAGGTAACCATTGGGCCATTCCGAGTTCGGTAGCGCCGCCCAAGAAAAGTGCGATTAAGCAACCCCAGAACCACGGTTCTCTTAGCAGGTGAGTCATCGGTGAGCGCCCAGCCTGTTCGGACTCATGGACCAGCTCGGGAAAATGCAGGAACCCGAAAATGATGAGCAAGGCGAGAGGAAGCGGCAACAGCAAAAGAGAGGCCTGCCGCCATCCCAAGCCGACTTGTAACGCCACCGTACTCGCCAGAATGGTCACCACTGCCCCGACGCAGTAGAAAGAGTGCAACCAATTCATGGCGGCCGATCTTCGTTCCGGGTTAAGCACCGAGACGACCGGGTTGAGGACTATATCCAAAATGCCCGCGCCGAAACCGAGCCAGAACACGGCGATGCTTAGTGCCCAATAGTTCGGCGCAATCGACATACCGATGAGACTTGCCGCCATGACGGCATTGCCGGCCAAGGCAAACACCTTCGCGCCCCATCGATCCGCGAGCGGCCCGGCCAGTAAAATACCAAACACCAGACCGGCAAAGGAAAACGCGCCCAGTCTCCCCAGCTGCTCTTGGCTTAGACCATGCGCACCGCCAAAACTAGTGCTGAAGCTGGTCAAAAAGATCGGCAACAGATTGACGCCGATCGCCAAGCTCATCATCGCGCCGTAACAGAGGATTGTCAGGAGGCGAGGGCGGAGCATGGTGATTGGTGATTGGTGATTGGTGATTGGTGATTGGTGATTGGTGATTGGTGATTGGTGATTGGTGATTGGTGATTGGTGATTGGTGATTGGTGATTGGAAAGAAGTGGCC
>Ga0185299_10000206_pt1 | contig 177937 bp, 150 predicted proteins | sample PaiPotPPA55metaG_FD_128002 | JGI IMG/M metagenome (GOLD analysis project Ga0185299, IMG submission 128002) | Iron sulfur acid spring bacterial and archeal communities from Banff, Canada, to study Microbial Dark Matter (Phase II) - Paint Pots PPA... ...
AATACCCATCGCCATGATTCTGGCGTGTCGACTGCTTCCGTTTAGAGCGAACCGGCTGGCGAATATCATCGCGGGTGGCGTTATGACCCTTATCAACGGTTTTCTGACCTTCGTTCTGCCTCTGACTAACGGCTACTTTCGGGATCCCGTTTATCCAGCGTACGTGTGGTTCGCAACGATCGAAACTGTGTGCACCTTGGTCATCATCTGGCAGGCGTGGACTTGGTCAGGGGTTGAAGCCGCGGTTAGTTCAAATTAAAATGTATTTCCGGCGTAGATATTGCAGCAAGTATGCGAGCAAAGGGTAGACGCCATCGTAAACGTCGGTATCGTTCGGATTCTTAAAGATAGATAAAGTTTTTCGCCAAAGTCATCCGGTGAATCCGGGCTAAGATGTATTTGCTAGCATTTCACCCGGCGAATGTGGGTTTAATTTGAATGAAACATGTCGGCAGATGACGCCGTAGGTACGGCATGATCCAGATACAATCCATGCCGGAGCTTCCGCTTTATCGCCTCTACGTGCTCAGGGCTTCGTATCTCCTGATTGGTTTGGCGCAGGGCGCGCGAACGTGGCCGGCGATCCTTGCCATCACAACGCGGCCGTGGGATTTCTGGCATGGCGTCGGGATGAGCTTCTTTGGCGCGCTTACGCTGCTCTGTCTCCTCGGCGTGCGGTATCCGGTCAGGATGATGCCGCTGCTGATCTTCGAATTCACGTGGAAGCTCATCTGGGTGCTCGCAGCGTGGCTTCCCCCGTACCTGGGCCACACGCTGGATCCCGACATCGCCGATTCGTTCTCAGGCATCTTCCCGGGCGTCGTGATCGTGCCGCTCGTGCTTCCGTGGGGATACCTCTGGAAGACGTACGTGACCACGCCGGGCGACCGGTGGCGGTAGCTATTTATCCGGACGTATTTTCTCCAGTTTTCAGATTGGTGAATACGGGCTCAAAGCAACACGATCGGGTTACGGTCGACGCCAAAAGAGAGTGTTATGAAAAACTTGAGGCAAGCTGTCGTCAGAGTTGGCATCGTCGGTGCAATCACTGTGACACAGATCGGAGCTGCGCCGCAAAAAGAGCCGTACGTCACGAGCTGGTATTTGCATGCTCAACGTCTCGTCAATATCGGTGGACGCCGCTTGAACATCCTGGGTGTTGGGGAGCAACGGAGCAGAAAACCGGTTTAAGCAAATTTCAAGCAACCTCTTCGATGGCTTCGGCTGGGTTTCTTAACGGCGGCAATTCAACACGAGTACCCGCCTCCCGCGGGGGTACTGCTCATAAGGGAACTGTTTGGTATCTAGGTAACGAAAAAGTGCTGTCTTGTCGACCGGTCGTCGCCATCTAGAATATAGGGGTTTAAAAAGAAAAGCCCGATAGCTGTGCACTTAACCAGTTAGAAAACCGACTCAAAGCGCTATTATGTCGATCGAGGACAACAAGACATTTGTACGCCGGCATTTCGAGGAATTCGTAAATCGAAAAAACCTTGATGCCGCCGATCGCAACTTCGCTTCGGATTATATTGAGCACGGAACGGACGCCCCGAGCGACACCGAGCCGGGCCCGAATGGTCCGAAGAGGTATCTGGCGGCGGCCTTCACCCGATACCCGGATCTTCGTGTCGTGATCGAAGATATCATTGCCGAGGGCGACAAGGTGGTTGTGCGGAACCGTTGGCAGGCAACCGATGGGCAAAGCGGGAAAGCGATTGAATTCACCGGGATCGTTATTTGGCGAATCTCCGGCGGAAAACTGGCTGAACGGTGGGCTTATTTGCAGGCCCCTCACCCTATTCATTAGGGAAGCCATCAAAAAAGGAGCGATCATGACAAAGGTAATTTTTGGAAATCATTCGTCGGTCATAGTTCCGCGGCAAGACCGAGACAACATTCGTAAGTTCTATGGCGATGTTCTCGGTGGCAAAATCACTAAGGAGGAAAGCGATAGGGACTTCCTTCGTCTGGGAGAAAACTTCTATATCGTGTTTCTCTATGGGGATGTCCCTGATGAGAGCGAGTTCTTACGGACTGCGAGATCGGTCTGGCTGGAAATCAAATCCGACAACGTGGAAGAAACGAGCCGAAAAATCCTCGAATCCGGTCTCGTCAGGAAACTTGAGTTACCGGACCCTCACCTTTACTTCCAGGCTCCAGGAGGTCAATGCCTCCGGTTAGTCGGAATCGACGAGGACCTCTCCTTTTATGAGGGAGCTGGAGCTGGCACGGACGTGGCGAAGGTGAAAGAAGCACTCAAGAAGGAGGCGATGAACAAATGAGCTACGGAATTAATCATCGAGTGAGCGTTAAGGCATCAGTGATTAGGTGATAAGCAATTGGTGATTGGTGGGGTTTGCGACTTAGGTTGACGGTCGTCCCTATATTCGGTTTCCTTGCTAACCCACCGAGGATCGGCGTGTCGTCTTTGTGGTGATCACCTACCTCTCCTACCCGGCACTCTGCGGCTCGAGCTTCTGCATGGAGGGACTATCATCTCCTAACCAATCCGGATGCTTCGCAGTGGTAGACAGGAATTCAAAGAGATGCAGAAGCGCAAACTTGGAAACAGCAACCTGGAAGTTTCAGCTATCGCGCTCGGCTGCATGGGCATGGGTTAACATCGCGGCCCGCCCCTGACAGGAGTGCAATGATCGCGCAGATCCGCAAAGCAGTGGAGCTTGGCGTTACCTTTTTCGATACCGCACAAGTCTACGGTCCGTTCATCAACGAAGAGCTTGTGGGCGAAGCGCTCTTTCCTTTCCGCAAAGAGGTGGTCATTGCCACGAAGTTCGGACACAACTTTGAGAGTGGAAACTCGACGGGTCTGAACAGTCGACCGGAGCATATCCTCCAAGTTGCCGAAGGATCGCTCAAACGACTCAAATCCGAAACCATCAACCTCTTTTACCAGCACCGCTTTGACCCCGACGTGCCAATTGAGGAACCGCGGAAAGACCTCGGCGGTAGTGTGAGCAGGGGCTTTCATAAAGATGGGGACAAGCCTTACCGATTAAGACGCGGTTATCAACGGATCGCCATTGGAACTCAGCGTCCTGCGACAAAAGAACGAACATCCTGAAATACTGATCAATGGTTCATTGCCTATGATCCACGCATCGTGCCCGGGAGGCACAGACCCGATATCACCCGGGCCGAACTCTGCCGCAACTTTTAGGGTGTCTTAGGTGGCGCAGTTATCCCTGGAATAGTGTCGATCATCCAGATAGGGATTGTTTCAGGTTGGTCACCTTTGAACTGATAATTAGTCTGTTGTTGGTAGGAGCTTTTTTAGCAAACATCGCTCCTCGGCTAAGCATTCCTTATCCAGTCCTTTTGGCTTGTTTCGGAGCGGTCCTGGCCTTTGTGCCAAACTTGCCGGATCTCACCATTGCTCCTGAGCTCGTGCTGGCTCTGTTTGTTGCGCCCGTCTTACTATCTGCGGCCTACGATGCGTCACTGCGCGACCTGCGAGACAATTGGAAAGCAGTGGCCAATCTGGCCCTGATTGCCGTTGGGTTGACCGTGGTTTGTGTGGCGTTGGTGGTTCGGTGGTTAGTTCCGGATATGCCATGGGCGGCAGCGATCGCTCTGGGCGCCATTGTTGCGCCGCCGGACGCGTCGGCGGCCACCGCTATCTTAAGCCAGCTACGGCCGCCGCACCGCGTACTGGTGATATTGGAAGGTGAAAGTCTGTTCAACGACGCCAGCGCCCTTCTGATTTATCGCGCTGCGGTCGGAGTTGCTATGACCCGAAGACTGGACGGCGCCATTCCCGTGCTGGTATTGGCGGCCGCCGGCAGCATCATCGTGGGACTGATCCTAGCCCGGCTTTATATGCTTTTCGCCGAGCGAGTTCAGCATGCAGCGACGGCGATTTTGTTCCAGTTTCTCTCCGTTTTTTTGGTTTGGATTTTAGCCGAGCGACTAGGTCTATCTGGGATCATCACGATGGTCTGCTTTGCGATTACCCTGGCACAGATCGCTCCGAGTCAAATCAGCGCTCAGATGCGTATCCCGTCTTACGCGGTTTGGGATGTCGTCGTTTTCGTTTTAGATATCCTGGTTTTTGTCTTGGTGGGACTGGAATTGAAGCCGGTACTACTGCGGCTCGATCCCAGCGAAATCATCAACTACCTGACGGTAGGTGCAGCGGTTTGCGCGACCGTAATCTTAGTCCGAATCGCCTGGGTGATGAGTTACAACACCTTCGTGCGATGGAAAAACCGCCGTTTCGGAGTCCGGTTACCGCGCCCGATGATGCGGCCGACGGTCCAAGGCGGGCTGATTATTTCTTGGTGCGGAATGCGAGGGATCATCACGCTGGCTGCGGCGTTGGCGTTGCCAGACGGCGCTAATGGCGGACCGGTTTTCCCCCATCGCGATTTGTTGTTGGTGGCAGCTTTCTCAGTCGTATTCGGTACCTTGGTTCTTCAAGGCCTCACTTTGCGCCCATTGCTCTTAGCACTGGGTATCAAGCGCGACGACACCGTGGATCGAGAAGTCAACCTCGCTCGAACGGTTGCGGCCCGGGCGGCTTTAGAAGCGCTCGATCAGCAGCCGATCTCCATCGCAACCAAAGTGGTGCGACAAGAATATGAGACCCGGCTCCAGCAGAGCGATAAGAGTGGAGCTACCACGGATGACAGCCAAAGCGCAGAGTTGGCCGGTATCCAAAGCCAGGCGATTGCCGCCGAGCGCCGGGCAATCGCCGATCTGCGCAGCCGGGGCGAAATTGGCGATGACGCTTTTCACCGGCTCGAGGAAGAACTGGACTGGACAGAAGTCCATGTTGCTCGCCGCGCTTCCGGCAAAGCTGGCTAACGGGGGGCCAATGCCGAGGGCCGGTAGGGCGAGGCTCCCGCAACCTTTTCCAACCGCGAATGGACGCGAATGTTGGCGCCGGGTAAACACGCTACATCCCGAGGGCAGCTCAGGGCGAAGAAATTAACCACAGATGGACACAGATTGACGCAGATGACGTTAAGGAAGCGCAGTACTAGAGGCGAGGACGAATTTTTTGCCAGCTCACGGTTATCTACGCCAACGGCGTACGCCTTCGATAAACCTCTCCATCTGTGTCCATCTGCGGTTAGATTCTTCGCCCTGATTTTGCGCTCGGGATGTAGCGTGCCTAACCCGGCGCCAAATATTCGTGTCTATTCGCGGTTGGAATAGGTTGCAGGAGCCTCGCCCGACCTGCCGTGGGCGAACTCTCGCATTGCGGCATTGCGAGGAGCTGCCGGTCTGGTAACATGCTGATCCAGCCCGCGTGAAAACAGTCTACATCTTAAACGGCCCGAATCTGAACTTGCTCGGGCAACGTGAACCCGAGATTTACGGAAAAACGACCCTTGCACAAATCGAGGAGGCTTGCCGCGATTTCGGGTCAAGGAACGGGCTCCAGATCGAGTTCCGGCAAAGTAATCATGAAGGCCAGCTGATTGACTGGATTCAAGAAGCGTTCAGAAAAGGGCAGGGGATTTTGATTAACCCGGGAGCGTACACGCATACTTCCATTGCGATCCGGGATGCGCTAAGCGCCTGTCAGTTTCCTATCATCGAAATTCATCTATCGAATATTCATCGGCGAGAACCGTTCCGGCATCTCTCTTATGTTTCACAGGTAGCGACTGGAGTGATCTGCGGCTTCGGTGCGGAGGGATACGTGCTGGGACTGCGCGCGTTCTTGGGTCTTACCGCGGCGCAGGACCGAGAAGACAAAATCTCACGCAAAGACGCAAAGGCGCAAAGGTAAGAGGTGACAGGTGATTGGGTGATTGGTAGGTCGAGCCGAGGGTATGCGCAAAGCCCGTCAGGTAGGGCGAAAAACTCGGCGCGCCCATCGGTCTGATTGTTATAGGGTATCTTCGCGCCGGTTTTGAGCCGTTGTGATCAGGGCGTCTCAATTGGGTCGACCCCGCCCGGGGGCGTGATTGGCAAATCGTGGATTCGAACGATGCGAGGGATACGCACCACGCTGGGAGTGGCTCAAAACCGGCGCGTTAATGCGAAATTCATGTGGAAGCCCATGGGCGCGCCGAGTTTTTCGCCCTACCTGATCGGCTTTGCGCATGCCCTCGGCTCGACCTAGCAATCACTAATCACTTTCGCCCTCGCATTCTATTACCTTTGCGTCTTTGCGTCCCTGGCCGACATAGCTAAAGGGGGAGATGGGGCGACGTCTGCTTTGCGTGAGATTTTGTCTGTCTCTGTTCGGGCTGCCTTTACCGTTGCGTGAACAACGATTCTTCAATGCGGAGGTCGCAGGTCATAAGGTCGGGGACGCCGGGTTCTAGCGGGGGTTTGCGGATGAACTCACCGATGGCTCGTTCCACAAAGGTGGATTGGCCAGCGTCAAGACTGAAACCTTTAACGGGTTGATCGGTTTCGCGATTTACCAGGGTTAGCTCAAGCGGCAATTGTACGGGGATCTTGGGATGGAGTGATGGATTAAGAGCGGTGGCTCGATAGCGCAGGCCGGCCACCAATTCTCGCGGTGAGAGCGAGCGGAAAGAAAGCTCTCTACCATTAATGTAAACGGCGAAGTTACGATAGGCTTCGGTGGCCAGGGCGAACTCTAAGCGGGCTATTGAGGTATCGACAAAACGGCTGGTAGTGCCACCATCAGCCGGGGTTTCCGAAAGCAGGGGCCAAGCTTCTAACGCTTGTCTAACCGTTAAGCCTTCGAAACTGAGCAGCCGGGCGAAGCGCCATTCCCAAACCTGGCGAAGAATAGCCGGATCAAATGCGAAACCGAATTGCGCCAGATCTGTCAGCACGTCGGTCAAGTCCATCCAGAGCGGCGTCGGCAAAAAGTAGCGGTCATGCAGATGGTCGCCCCAATCTTTGAGACTAGCCTGGACTGGGTTCTCCAGCAGGTAAGCGGCAATGGCACGAAAAAGGAGAGCAACGTTGGCGATCCACTCCGTATTAGGGAGGCTCTCAACCGCTCTGAATTCGACGAGTCCGAGAAACCCATTCGGCGGGCTCCAGAACTTATCAAAGCTGATTTCGCTCCGGTGCGGGTTGCCGCTGCTGTCGGTGTGAACGTGCCGCACAATTCCACCGATGGCGTCGCGCTGATCGCCTGCTGGCAATTTCTCGAGCTGCCGATAAGCCAGCTCCAGATCCAACAGGCTATGCCCGCTTTCATCTGGCCGGGGAGCCTGAGCCGATGGCCCGACGTAGGCGCCGGTAAACAGATAGGAAAGCGAAGGATGCTGTTGCCAATAACGCAAAATCGAGGCTAGCCAATTAGGGCGGGAGAAGAATGGGTTCTGCTCGAGCGTTATTCCGCCAAACAGAACATGATTTCCGCCTCCGGTTCCAAAAATCATGCTGTTTTCTTTGTGTGCGCGTAAACCGACCGAAGACGCAATTTTGGACAATTGTTCAATCCATCCCTGATACTGCTCCCAGGAAGTACAGGCTGGTAGATTGACTTCCAGCACACCTGGATCTGCGGAAAAGACCAAGTGGGACCAGCTGGGAGGCGCATCAATCGGCGAATATCCCTGCCAATTTACGGAAACGGATTGGAGGAGCGCAGCACAGACTCGGATCAGTTGTTCGAATGGTACCGCTAATAGCGGCGGAAGAAATAAGTCCACGTGATCCACCTCGAGCTCGATCACCAAGGCGCGACGCAGCGCATCCGGGGGCAAATCATGCAGGGGTAACCGAAGGCCGCTTGGACCCTCGGCAGGCAAGAGCTCGAACCGGCGCAGGTTCCATTTTTCGGTGCGCCATCGATCATCGGCATAGTCGAGGGGTATGGCCCAAATCGACTTTTTTGGTTCTCTCGGATCCGTGGCTTTGATCCAGCGATCTTCCAGACCAAGTTTTTGCGCGAAGCCGTCTCTAAAAGTTTTGGCTAACCTTTCGTCAGGTTTGATCTCCAAATTTCTTGCCGGCAGCTCAAACGGTTTTTCCGGGCGCAAAACATGCAAAGCCCAGCGCGGGTTCACTTCGCCGGGATAGAGCTTGCCGGGAGAATAAAGTAAGAGAGAACCCGGCCAGACATCGTCGTTCAAAGCTTGGGCGAAGGAGTACGCGTACCCCAGCTTGCTCGGACCAACCGCGGCGAAATTCCATTCTGCGCCTTCCGGGTTCTCCGGGACATAAGTGGGTTCTCCCCCCATGGTGAGAAACACTTTCTGCTTTTGTAGTACCTGCTCCACGCGAGCCGCTATCTGTTCCGGATCTTTTTCGGTCAGAAGACTTAGCTGCAGTTTTGATTCGAACGAACCGGGGACTTTCTCTTGCCCGAAGTAGCTGCCTTCGACTGGAGCGACGTCGTTTAAAGAGACACCAACGGCTGTGGCAATGAATCGATGGTCGCAAAAAGCGCCGTTGGTTGGGTCAATCCCTACCCATCCGGCGCCGGGCAGGAATACCTCTATCCAAGCATGAAGGAAACTATCGGCTCGGCGATCGGGGACATCGATTTGGAAATCGCAAAGGAATCCGCTGACGAGCCGGACGGCCAATCGCTGTTTACGCATGATGGTGGCGCAGAGCAGGGCCGTATCGCGACAGGCGCCAGATCGTAGTTCCAGGGTTTTTGCCGGGAGCCGAGCGTCACCATCTTCGCGCACTTCATAGGCGATCTCGTCGTGCAGAACCTTGGCCAATTCGACCAGCGCCTCAACCGTGTTCCGTCTGTCGCCAAAACGCCAGAGGTGATCAGGATCGAAATCTTCTTCGGGTTTTACGGTTAAGAAAGGTTCAAGAACCTTGGCTTCTTCGGCTGAATATTCGAACGGGATTTTGGCAGCGCGCGGCGCCAAAATAAAATGAAACGGGTTCTTTGGCCCGAGCTCGACTTCGAGCTGCGTGTGGATCTCCAAAGTGTTGCCGGGTTCAGGGAAGAAACAATTTGCTACCAGGTTATCAAAGAGATCCCGGCGATATTGGATGTCAGCCTGGATGTTAGTCTGGGTCTGTAACCGGTGTGTAACGATCGCTTGGTCTGTTCGCGGAAAAAGGCGAACCCGATGCGGCGAAAAGCCGACCGGCTTTTCGTAACTGTACTTCATACAGTTTTCGATTTGGACGCGCATGGCTAGCGAGGCGAAACGGCGAAAGGGCGAGAGGGGGAGAGGGCGCGCGCGCGTGTTGGCATTGTGGCGCAGGCCGCGTCGCCCTTTCGCCCTTTCGCCCTTTCGCCGTTTCGAAATCTTTTCGTATTCATAGTTTTGCTTCGGTTGTCATAGGCGGAGCTTCAGGCGACGCCAGTGGCGGGTGGGGAAGTTTTCAGGCGACGGACGCGGACGCGGACTTTCATGGATTGCCTGCCTGCTCCTTTGAATGTGCCGCGGACGGGAGCGGCGTCGGTAGCGTCCCGGCCAAACGAAACGGCGATATGTTGCTCGCCACACCAACAGTTATTGGTCGGATCCAAGGCAACCCAGGTTTGTCCGGGAACCAGCACTTCCACCCAGGCATGGGTCGCGACCGAGCCAACCAGGACCGGCGAACCGTTGCTCCCGCCGCCCGGCGGTGTAGTCTCGATATATCCGCAGACATAGCGGGCCGGCAGTCCGGCAGTTCGAAGCACGCTAAGCATGACATGGGCAAAGTCTTGGCATACTCCTTTTTTAGCTTTCCAGACAAAACCGACGTCGGTCGAGAAGGTGGTTGAGCCTTGTTGGTATTTGAAAGTGTCATAAATACTGCGGTTGAGCTGTTCGAGTCCCTCACGCACAATCGAGCTTCCCCGGAGATATCGTCTGGCCCATTGGGTTGCGTCGCGGCCAGTTCTGACCATTTCGGTTGGCTGCAGGTAATCGAAGGCAAACGGGAGCGTCGAACTCAAGATCTGCCGGGATTCTTGCACGCTCAATGCCAAGCTTTGCTCGGGCAACGGCACCCGGGTTGTGCTCACCACGGCTTCACTCTCGATAACCAGCCGGGAATGGCGAAATGGCAGCGAAATGACCGAGACCTGGTTTCCGAAGTAATCCTCATAGTCGGAGGCGCTTACCGTTGGCTCTAGCGTGAGGGTGTGCCGCTTAACGGCTTGATCCCGACGGTTCAGCGGTTTTAACCGGAGTTCTAGATACGCTTCCGCGACCGGCGCCGTGTAGTGGTAATCGGTAACGTGAGAAACGCGGAAGAGCATGCCCTGGACGGTGATATGCCATTTAGGGCCAAGAAAGCAAATATCCAGGAGTTCAGGAGGTCGTATTACGACACGCCGGGCCAAGGGTCGCCTTCTGGATTTTCCATTGTTTAACAACGGAAAAGCCGTTTTTGGCTTGCAATTTTGTCGGTCATCCCACCCTGAACTCCTGAACTCCTGAACTCCTGAACTCCTGAACTCCTGAACTCCTGAACTCCTGAACTCCTGAACTCCTGAACTCCTGAACTCCTTTCCCCCTACTGCGCGGCTAGCTGTCGCCAATTCTTCTCGGCTTTCTCAATGTTGGCATCGATATCGTCTTTGAAGTCTTTCAATGCGCCTTGATTGCCACAGATATAGAGCTTGCCTTTGTAGACAAGGAAAGCGCCGGGACCCTCAGGGTCGGCCAGTACTCCGACAGAGACTCCATAGGCACAAAATGCGCCATATTTTGGAGCGTATTTTTGCGGATCTTTGTCAAATTCGGCTTTGTTCGCTGCGGAAGCGAATTGGTAGGCTGCACCGCGATAAGTGCTCGTGATGGTAGGGTTCCCTTTTACCGGCTTCCGCTCCTTGAAATAAGCAACTACATCGTACCCCTTTAGGATGACTCCTTGGCTGTCGAGGTTTAGTTTGGCCGAATCGGCGACCTTCTCCTCTTCTAGAAAAACGCTCGAAACCGTCCACCTGGCTGCCGCCGTTCCTTTGGTGAAATGCCAGGGGTGATTAGAGGCGCTGCCGAGACCGTTGGCAGTCAGCAAAATAATCATGGCTCCTACAAAGATAGGAGCGGGGGCGTTACAGACTCGGTTCATAGACGAGTGTCTAAACGTTCCCAAAGATACTCGTAAAATGCTGGTGGGGAACTCTTTTCATTTGGGCATCCGGTCTAAGACTTTCAGGCGCAGACGCTGAGCCTGCGGGTTGGCCGGATCCGTGAGCAAAGCTTTATCAACAGCGGTGAGCGCGAGCGCCGGTTGGTCTTGCTCCAGAAGGATTTCGCCGGCGCGAACACAAAGAACGACGTTTCCTGGGGGCAGTCTGGCTAAGCCGAATGAACGAAGAAAAGCGGCGCGCCCGGAATCAGTTTCATACTTTGCTAACGCTAGGTGAAGCAGAGCGTTGTCCGGGAGGGACAACAAGCCGTGGCGGAGCCATTCTTCGGTCACATCCGAATTCGTTAGCAGAGCGTTTTCGATCCAATCGGCAACCGCGACATCGCTCAGCGGAAAGATGGTTCGGTTGCCATCGTTTGCGAAAAACCAGCGCAGAAAGCGAGCTTCCGGGCCGTTGCCTACCGCGAGCGCGCTTAGTTGCGCCGTCAGCTGCGCTCGGTCTGGTTCATCGACGGCAACCAGTGAACCCTCTTCCGAGAATCGGATTCCGGTGGCGATGTCTGAGAGCGAGACTAGTTGCAGAAGACCATTTATCGAAACCGGAGAACCGCTGCTGGAAGAGCGTCCATATGAACCGGCCCTCGCCAGCTTGGCCGTAGTGCCGACATCCCAGATCCTGGCGTGGTGATCCTGGCTTGCTGTCAGGATGCGGGCGCCATCGGGACTGAAGACGGCGGATCTCACCGTATCTTGATGAGCAAAAATCGCGATGAGCTTACCCGAGGCTCGGTCCCAAAGCTTGGCGGTGTTATCGCTGCTCGCGGTGAGGATAGAGGCGCCGTCAGGGCTAAAAGTCGCGCTTTGAACTGCCCCCTGATGAGTGAGCGTCGTGATGAGCTTCCCTGAAGCTGCATTCCAGAGCTTAGCGGTTTTATCTTCGCTTCCCGTCAGAACTTGAGTTCCATCGGGACTAAAAGCGACATGGTTGACGGTATCCTCATGGTCGAAGGAGGTGAGGAGTTTGCCTGAGACCGTTTCCCAAAGCTTGGCAGTTTTGTCTGTGCTGGCGGTCAGGACTCGCTCACCATCGGGGCTGAACGCGATGTGGTTGACGCTGTCCTCGTGGACAAAGGAGATGACCAACTTACCCGAATGCACGTCCCAAAGTTTGGCCGTCTTATCTGCGCTAGCGGTCAGAATCTTGGCGCCGTCAGGGCTGAAGATGGCGGCGTTAACGATCTCCTCATGGACAAAGGAGGCCACGAGCTCACCCGAAGCCGCATCCCAGAGCTTTGCGCTGCGATCGGAACTCGTCGTCAAGATCCAGGCGCGGTTCGGGCTAAAAGCCGCGGTGGTTACACTGTCCTGATGCGGAATCGATGACAGTAGTTTGCCCGAATTTGCGTCCCAGATCCGAACGGCCTTATCCGCACTTGCCGTCAAAACGCGGGCGCCATCTGCGCTAAAAACCGCGTCGTTGACTCCATCTTGGTGATCAAAGGATGCGGTATGTTCATCGGGTGCTACCGCCCAAAGTTTGACGGTTTTATCCCAGCTGGCGGTGGCGATTCGAGCGCCGTCGGGACTGAATTCCGCGTCGTTCACCTCGTCCTGATGGTCAAATGAGGCGATGAGCTTACCAGACGGCTCCCATAGCTTCACAGTTTTGTCCCAGCCGGCGGTCAAAATCCGTTGGCCATCGGGACTGAAAGTTGCGTGGTAGACACCGTCCTGGTGTTCAAAAGAGGTGATCAGTTTGCCCGATGACGCTTCCCACAGCTTTGCCGATTTGTCCGCGCTCGCGGTCAGAATCTCGGTCCCGTCGGGACTGAAAGCGGCATAATAGACGCCGTCCTGATGATCAAAAGAAGCGATGAGAGCGGCCGAACCGATTTGCCAGAGTTTCGCAGACTTATCTGAGCTCGCGGTCAGCACCTGGGTGCCGTCGGGACTGAAAACTCCATAGTAGACGTTGCCCTGATGAACCAAGGAAGTAACCACGCCGCCGGAAGCCACATCCCAGACTTTGGCCGTCTTATCGACGCTGGCCGTGAGAATTTGCCTGCCGTCCGGACTAAATGCGACGCAATTGACCGCAGCTTGATGAGCGAAAGAGCTGATGAGCTTACCCGTGCTCGCTTCCCAGAGTTTGGCGGTTCTATCGGCGCTAGCTGTGAGGACGCGAATCCCATCCGGACTAAACACGGCATCCGTCACGGTGTCCTGATGCGTAAACGAGGTAATGAGCTGCCCGGTCGCATCCCAAAGTTTGGCCGTTTTATCGGCGCTGGCGGTCAGGATCAGCTTTCCGTCAGTACTAAATGTCGCGCGATTGACTGCACCGTGATGGGCAAGGGAAAGAATGAGTTTGCCAGAGTTTGCGTCCAACAGCTTAGCCGTCTTATCCCAGCTGGCGGTGAGGATCCGGGTGCCATCGGGGCTAAAAATGGCGTGATACACGACGTCCCCGTGGGTGATCGTCGCGATCAAAGGCGACAACGCTTTTTCCCGGTGCACCATCAACTCTTGAAAGAATCGCTGAGCAGCAACCTGGTTCTCGGGGTTAAATTTGACGGCGCGGGCGAGCAGGGCGATGCCTTCCCGCCATTCTCCCAGCTGGAATTGGCGCTCGGCTTGGTTGAAGCTTGCCCAGCTTGCCTGGCGCAGTTGGTCCTGCAACTTCGTGGTTACCAGCGCTTCAGATTTAAGCGCTTGGTTCGCGCTCTGCCGTTGTCGCTCCGCCCGGTACCATTGCAAGCCGGCGGCGACCGCTAAGAAGCTGATCAGCGCCATGACGGTGTAACGAATCCGATCTTGGATCTGTTTACTGCGCTTCCAGTGCGCGACGCTGGCTCGAACGTATTTGGTTTGCTCCTGGCTAAGGGATGGCCCGAAGTCGTTGATCAGCTTTTCGCCTTCGGCCAAAGGGAGGCCCGGACTGAGCAGGTCATCCTTTTGCTTGCCCCGGCTTAACCACAACTTAAGGCTGGAATCCAAGCGGTCTCGCATCCTGAGGAATTCCCGGTTTTCGGCCAGCCACTCTCTAACGCGCTGCCATTCCCGCAACACCGTTTCGTGCGCAACGGTTACCGTGACCGCTCCGCGCGGATCGGTGTCTGCTACCAACAAGCGGCTTTCGATGAAGCGATCAACAAAACCCTGAGCCCCCCTTCTTTGATTGAGCTCGACCGGCTCAGAATTGATTAGATCAGAATAGGGCACCGTGCGCCGATTGGGCACTTCCTCTTCTCCCTGGCCCAAAGTGACCAAGTACCGCATCACCAGCGGGAAAGCCTTTTGTTCCTCTGGTTGTAAGGTGCCGAATACCGCCTCCGCGTGCTTAGCCAGTGCGCCTCTTAACTCGCCTAGTTCCCGATAGGCAGACCACGAAAGCAGATGATCGCCCCGAGCAAGCTGCTTTTCATAGAGCAGCGACAATACATGCTCGAGCAGCGGCAAAGATTCCGGGATTCCGGCGGCGCCATCCCGTAACGCTTCATCCAGAGTTTGTCCGGTTACAGGGTCTGATTCGAATCGGAGACCGGCTATTTGAGCCGGTGTTCGAATCATATTCCCGATTTCATCATCGGTCGGTTGCCGGAGGTCGTACTTCCCGGCCGGCTTGGTTAGCTCAACCAAGTCATTGAACTGCTGATAACGAGCATAAAAATCGTTGCGCAGCGTGGCCAGCACAAAAACCCGGCCGCTCCGCGCCAGCAAGGAGACGGCACTGATGAACTGCGCTTGCTGGTCGTCAGAAAAGCCGGAGGTGAACAGCTCCTCAAGCTGATCCAGGATCAGAACGAGCCGGGTACGCGGTGTCTCCCGCTTAGCGAGTTGCCGGCGAGCGTTGGCGGCGTCGGCCTCGCGTCCCTGCTGCTGGAAGCTGGCGGCGAGCTCCTGCAGTCTGCTTTCCCGACCGGACCGGTACTCGAGCGAAACTTGGTTGAGCTTATCCTTTACTCGATCGGCGACTCCGGCCGGATTACCGCGAAGCTCGGCGGCTAGGTCTATCACCGGGTCTTTCGACTCCAGATCTGCCAGCTCCGGAAGTGCTTCGGCAGCGAGAAGTCCTGCCGCCAAGGCATCGAACATGTCGTGTTGCGCCCCGGCCATGGCGGGACGCATAATGGATCGACGCCAGAGTTCGATTCCCTCGATTACGCCCGGCTCAATCAAGAGCGGCAAAACTCCGGCCCGAACCAGCGAGCTCTTACCCGAACCGCTTGCGCCCAGCACGAGTACAAATGGCCGGCCGGCGCCGGCTTGTTGGATCAGAGCGGTTAGAACTCCATCGATCGCTGAGGTTCGCCCAGCGAAAACCGGCGCGTGCTCAAAGTCAAAAGCTTGCAGCCCTCGGAATGGATTCTCTTTCCAGCGCCGGGTCTGTCCTTGCCGTTCCAACCACCGCCGTTGTTGTTCGACGGAAACTTGAGCCAACAGAAAGTCTCGGAAATGTTCTCGAAACAGTCCTTCGAAGCCCTCCAGGTTGTCATAGTTATTGAACGCCCCAATAAATTGACCGCGGCTGTCTTTTTCCCAGGAATCGAAAAAGTCTTTAAGCAGATCCCATTGCCGAAAAAACTCGTCACGTTTTTGCGGCGGATCGAGCGGCGGATTGGGTTGGCTTCGGTTGCGGTACACCTGGAGCGCGGGGATGCCAGGCGTCTTCAGGCGCTGCGCCGTCGCCCAGGCTATTTCGTACTCGGTACCAGATCGCGGTTCACTCCCGTCCGGCATCCGGAACCGGGGATGCAAATTGGTCCCTAGGCGTGACCAGAGGATGCAGATCACCAGATCAAAGTCTGACGTGTTGGGAATCTGATCCTGGTAGCCCAGCTCGGGCGAAAATCTTTGGTACTCCCAAAAATAAGGACACAGAATCAGTTCGGCAGAGTCCGATTCACCGGACACGGTTTGAGATTCGACGCGGTCCTGCTCGCGCAGAAGATTCGAATATTGCACGCTAACCGGGACGCCCAGTTCCTCCGCGGCGGCTCGGATTAAGCGCTCGGCGATTGATCGTTCAGCTTGAACGTCTCCCGGTGAAGAAACGAAAACCTTGATGGTTTTCATATGCTCCCGGCAGTAGCGAAGGCCGAATACAGGCAGTTCCAGAGGAGCGAGTCGGGCCCGATGCCCGGCCCTTCGTCCCTACCGCAATGCGACAGGCATGTCGGCAAGGTTGACTACTCCTCCTTGAGTCTATTCCGGATCACTTCCCGAATGGCCTCCAGCGCCACCGGATCTTCCAGGGTACTCAGGTCGCCGGTCTCTTTACCTTCGGCGGCGGCCAAGATTGCTCGACGCAGGATTTTGCCGGATCGGGTTTTGGGCAAGGCGCGAATGATGTGTATGGCGGCCGGCCTGGCGAAAGCACCGAGGTTTGAGACCACAATCGATTCGATCTCTTTTTGCAGACGGGATTGGCTATCTGAGTCTGGCAAATCTTGCTTGGCGACGACGAAGCAATGGACGGCTTGCCCCTTGAGCTCGTCGCTGGCGCCGACGGCGGCAGCTTCGGCAACCTTTGGATGCGAACAAATGGCTTCTTCGATTTCCCTGGTGCCTAGCCGGTGCCCGGCGACATTGATTACGTCATCGGAACGTCCCAGGATAAAGAAATTGTTTTCTTCATCCTGAATGGCGTAGTCGAACGTGGAGTAAAGGTGGGCCTCAGAGAATCTGGCGCAATAATGGTTAGAAAATAAATCGTCGTTCCGCCAGACGGTTTGCATACAGCCAGGCGGCAAGGGTAATCCGAGAGCCAGGATCCCTTTCTCATTTGCCGGCAGAGGGTGCCCGGTGGTCGGGTCGACGATTTTAGCGTCAAAGCCGGGCATGGCGATGCCCGGAGAGCCAGGCTTGATGCTGGGTGGCTCGATTCGCGGTAACAGCGCCAAGACAGGCCACCCAGTTTCGGTTTGCCAATAGTTATCGATGACCGGGATACCCAGTGCCTCACTGATCCAAGACCAGGTGGGTTCATCCAAAGGTTCTCCAGCCAGATAAAGGCGCTGGAGAGTGCTGGTGTCGTATTTTTTGAGCAAGGCCGGGTCTTGCCGCTTCAGCGTGCGGATCGCCGTGGGCGAGGTGAACATGACGGAAGCGCGGAAGCGTTCCACGATTTTCCACCAGATGCCACCGTCGGGCCTGATGGGCAACCCTTCGTAAAAGACTGTGGTCATTCCATGTAGCAAAGGTCCATAAACGCCGTACGAATGTCCGACCGCCCAGCCGACGTCGGCCGCAGTGAACATCACCTGGCCGGGTTCACCGGCAAACAGGTACTGCATAGAGGTCGCTAGAGCGACGGCATAACCGCCGGTGTCGCGCTGCACTCCTTTTGGCTTGGCGGTTGTGCCTGACGTATAGAGCAGGTAGCTCGTTTCGGTTGCGTCTAGCCATTCGACTGGCACTTCCTCTTGGCCGTGGTCCTTTCTGAGCGTGCCATAGTCGTGGTCGCGCCCTTCGGTCCATGGGATCTTCGGGTCAAGGCCGCGGTTGCAAACCAGGATATGCTTGGGCGGCAGCTTGGCGAGAGCCACCGCTTCGTCGGCCAACCTTTTCAGCGGAACCACTTTGCCCCCGCGTAGCCCGATGTCTGCAGTGATCAAGATCGCGGCCTCGGCGTCGTCGATGCGAGTGGCTAAACTGGCCGGAGCGAACCCGGCAAATACGACGGAATGAATAATGCCCAGGCGGACACAAGCGAGCATGGCGAACGCTGCTTCGGGGATCATGGGCAAGTAAATGACTGCGCGGTCACCGCGGCGGAGCCCAAGCGACCGTAACACCGCCGCGAACGCGTTCACTTCGGTATAGAGCTCTTGGAAAGTGAAACTGCTTTCGGCATCAACTTCCGTGGAGATGAAATGAAGGGCGGCCTGAGATGCGCGACTCGTTAAATGCCGGTCGACCGCATTGTAGCAAAGGTTGGTTTTGCCACCGACGAACCAGCGCGCAAAAGGCGGCCGGCTAAAGTCGCAGACTTGATCAAAAGGTCGCTCCCAGTGAATCGCCTTGGATTGCTCGGTCCAGAAAGCATCGCGCTCGGTCAGGGCGCGCCGGCAAAACTCTGAGGAGAGATGGTTCATCTAAGGGGGGTGAAACCAGCATACAGGAGCTCGACGTGGGAAGCGAGAAGAAGCGAGGGGGCGGCGCGGCGAATGGGCGAAGCGGCGACACGGCGAAGGGGCGATTGCGGCGCATTCGCGCGAGCCGTCATATAAGTCCTATTAGTCCCATAGGTCCTATTCCCGGTGTTACCCCTGACTGTCCCAAGGGGTAAGACCGCACCTACAACCTACAACCTGCAACCTATAACCTATAACTTATAAACCTCTAACCAAAGAGAGTGGGTTCGGGCTCTGAGATGATGCTTTGGTGGGTGAGGAAATTATCGGCGATGACAAAGTGGACCTGTTCGATCTCGTCGAACAGGCGATTGGTCAGGGCGACCAGTTCGTCGGCTTGGAGGACGCGGCCTGGGCTTTCTTCTGATTCCAAGAAGAAGGAGTACCAGTCCAATCGCCTGATTTGGCGAACCAGGTCTTGCAGAAAATTGAGAGCGACATTGGCTTGGGAAGAATTCTTGGGCAGAGATTCGCTCAGGAGTGTGGTGCAGTGTTCCAGCGCATACATTACCGAGCGCGGCATGGCCGGGTTTTGCCAAAGGAATTCGAGTACCGGAGCGGGTTCGGAGCGGGTCTGGTAGATGCGCCGGTAGGCATCGCGACAACCGAGTAAACGCAAAAAGACGGAAAGCTCGATATCTAAAGCGGGCCGAGCCTCATGGGCTCGCCGGACGGAGGAAGCCACACTGAAAGCGGCGTTGGCGGTAGTGATGGCGCGTTCGACATACATGCCGAGCTCACAAAAACGCCAGCCATCATCTGTCAACATAGTCTGTTGAGCGGTGGCAAAGAACTGAGGGGTGTACGCGAGGATCGCGTCAGCGACCCGCCGAGTAGTGCGCCGGGCCTCGGCTTCCGGGGCATCATCTTGAAGGCGGCGCCGCTGAAATTGAGCCCGCAACAACAATAGAACCGACCAGGCTTCAGGACTGATCACTTCCCGGAGGGAACTCGCATTGGCTAACGCTCGCCGGATCATGGTCATGACCGACCCGACCTGGTCAGGGTCCAGCATCAGGCAATAGCGTTCCTTAACGCTGTTAATACCGCGACGGCCGCGCCGCCCCGGAGTCTCCAAAGGGGGGAGCAACTGGTTCCAGATTGGACGATAAAGCTTTCGCTCAGCCAAACTGAGCTCTTCCATTTCGATGGTCTCGATGTATTGGATCATTTTGGAGACGTGCAAGGCGCGTTCCAAATAACGTCCCAGCCAGTAAAAACCTTCGGCTACCCGGCTAGTAACTTGGCGCGTTGGTAATATCCAAGGCCGCCGAAAAGCCGCAGTCACCGGCAGCGCGGTCGGATGCATTCGCAACACCCAAGTGTCTTTGCCGCCGCCGCCGTGCTCCGATTCCGTCCGCCCCTTGGTTGAGGGAGACAAGCGGGTGAGCGCACCAGGAAAGACGTTGAACGCGTTATCTTCCCGCATGCCGTAAACGATGTGGTCTTGGAGACGTTCGACTTGCTTTCCTCTAACGCAGCAAAGCGTTCGAGCGGTATCGTCGATGGGCTGGGCCACGTAAAGATGCGGCGCTTTTCGTACTTCGTTCTCGATCGCTTGCGCTCCTTTTTCAGCCTGAGCTAAAACCAGGAAGCGTTCGCCGGTCAGGGACCGGATTTGGAACGAGTCGAGGTTCTCCATCACCATTTCCCGTTGATCGAGGTCTCCGAGCCAATAAGTGGTTAAAGTGGGCAAGATGGGCCACTCGCCGAGGTAAAACCGAATAATCGCGCTAGCGAAATGCAATAGACTGCGATCGTCGGCGAGTTGGGAACCGACGGCATTCACCAATGTCACCGTCCCTTTGCGTAGACAATGAACCAGACCGGGAACGCCCAGATGGCTATCCGCCGAGAAAACCAACGGATCGAGCCAAGGATCGGCTACCCGAGAATAAACGACATCGACGCGTTCCAACCCGGACACGGTCTTGAGAAAAAGATTATCATCTAGTACGAGGAGGTCTTCACCCTCCACTAGCGGAATCCCCATCCGCCGGGCCAGAAAGCTATGCTCGGAGTAGACGGCGCTGGCGACTCCCGGCGTTAGCAACACAACGGCAGGGTCGGGGCGATTGGACATAGCCCGAAGACGGACCAGGATCTCGGTCGGTAATTGAGCAACGGATTCGACCGGATGATGTTCGAACAGGTCCGGAATCACGCGCGCCAATAGCCGCCGATTCTGGATCATATAAGAAAGGCCGGATGCGTGACCAAAATAGTGATTCTTGACCGTCAACCGTCCTTCTGGGTCACGGCAAAGCGCAAGCCCGCTCAGGTGAAGAAACGAACCCTGCGGAGGGCGCAACCCGACGGCGCTGCGGTGATAGTGAGGGCTGGCTAGAACCAGCGGAATCGGAAGTACTCCTTGACGCAGGATCTCGCGCTGACCGTAGACGTCCTGCAGAAAGAGCTCAAAAGCCCGAATCCGCTGTTCAAAGCCTTTCTGCAGTAATTCCCATTCGTCCGGTAGGAAGATGTGGGGCAACAGATCGGAAAACCAGGTGTTTTGTCGCTTCGATTCTGAGCCTTCGAACGCAATCCCGAGTTCGCGCAGAGTCGCCTCCAGGCGTTCCTCCAGTTCTTTGAGATCAGCCGCCGAATAATAACGCTCAAGGTGTTCGAGCAAAGGCAGGTACTGCCTCCGCGGGCGCCCACGGGAGTCCAGAATCTCGTGCCAGGGTCGAACGTGAGTTTGCACTGGAGCGGAGGGTAGCAGAGTTCGGGGGAAGGAGCTAGGAGACGCTTAGCGAATCGCCGATAGCCAATAGCCTGATTGCCAAGGCCCAAAAGACTTAACCGCGAATGGACGCGAAGCTCGGACACGAATAGACGCGAACCAAAACCAGAACCTCAACCGCAGATGGACACAGATTGACGCAGATAAAAGCGGAAAGAAGCCAACCCATCGACACAAGTCCCCCAACGAAGTTCGGTAAGGTCCAACAGATCCGCTCCCCGCGATAGCTTGCCACCCGACCCCGGCTCGCTCGGCGCCGGCGGACACCTCTAACCTATCTGCGTTTATCTGCGGTTGAGGTTCTGGTTTTGGTTCGCGTCTATTCGTGTCCGAGCTTCGCGTCCATTCGCGGTTAAGTCTTTTGCGGCTTGGCTATCGGCGTTTGGCTATTCGCGAAGCGGCTCCTAGCTCTTTCTTCACAAGACTTGCCAATTTCGCATTTGCGCGACATGGTCTAGCGAACCGTGGATCCTTCAATAGGACCGTTTATTAGAACCCCTTAAATGAGACTAGGGCCGCACCGCGTGCGGCCTTTGTTGTCTTCAGACCCCCTGTATGCAGCACATCTACTCCGACCCAACCTTCCAATTGGCGTGCGACCAATTCAAGCTCATCGCCGACTACATCAATATCCCGATTGCGCTACGAGATCGGCTCATGCTTCCAAAGCGGTCGATGACGGTGGCGGTGCCCGTCCGGATGGACGACGGCTCGGTCCGAGTGTTCGAAGGATACCGGGTACAACACCACCTTTCGATGGGTCCTACAAAAGGTGGTACGCGATTTTCGCCTTCGGTGACGATTGGCGAAGTTGCTGCCTTAGCCATGTGGATGAGTTGGAAATGTGCTCTGGCCGGTCTTCCTTATGGAGGAGCCAAAGGCGGGGTGCAATGCGATCCTCGGGCTCTCAGCCCGGCAGAGCTGGAGGGGCTTTCCCGTCGCTATATGCAAGAGATGATTCCCTTTATCGGGCCGCGCACCGACATCATGGGACCCGATATGGGTACCAACGAGAAAGTGATGGCCTGGTTTATGGACACTTATTCGTCTCATCAGGGCCATTCGGTGCCCGAGATCGTTACTGGAAAGCCGTTGAGTATAGGCGGTACCTATGGGCGGCGGGAGTCTACCGGGCGAGGGGTTGTCTATTTGGTCGAGAGAGCCGCCCACCTAATGAATTTCAAATTGGTCGGCGGTACCGCTGTCGTCCAAGGATTCGGCAATGTTGGGTCAATTGTCGCCCTAGGCTTAGCCCACAAGAACGGGATGAAAGTGATTGCGGTCAGCGATATTTCGGGAGCGTACCGGAACGACAATGGGATCGATGTCCGCGCTGCGGAAAAGTATGCTCTGAAGCATGGTTCGTTAGAGGGGTTTCCCGAAGTGGAGAGTTTCTCGCCGGATGAATTGATGACGACACCGTGCGATGTCTTGGTACCGGCGGCGGTCAGCGGCGTAATCAATGGCAAAAATGCGGCTCAGATCCGCTGCCGAATTCTAGCCGAGGCGGCCAACGGACCGACGACGGTCGAAGCCGACAAGGTGTTCTTCGAGCGGTGGCAGGAAATCTTCGTTATTCCTGATATCCTCTGCAACGCCGGAGGAGTTATTGTGTCTTATTTCGAATGGGTGCAAAGCCTGCAGAGTTTCTTCTGGAGAGAGACGGAAGTCGTGGACCGCCTGTTCCGAGTGTTGGAACAATCTTTTACCGCGGTGATCAAGCGAGCAAAAGAGGAGAAGATCCCCCATCGAATCGCCGCCATGGCGATCGGCGTAGAGAAAGTAATGCGTGCCAAGATCGATCGCGGACTCTTTCCCTAGGAAGATTTAACCGCGAATGCACACGAATAGACGCGAACTTAAATACGTTGAGCACTCGCGAGCCGATCTACGGTTATAGAAAACCCCGCGACGTCGAGGGCTCCATCGATCAGACAGCGTGCTCAGGGCGATTTGATAGGAATTCGCGTCTATTCGTGTCCATTCGCGGTTAAGGTCCGTTTTCAAAAAGCGAGTTTTCGATAGAGTGCTTTAAAGTTTCTCCGCAACCCGAACATCAACAGCCGATGCAGATTCCCACGATCGAGACAAAGGAAGTCGCCAAACCGGACAGCTCGGTTTGGTTCAAAGAAGCCATCATTTATCAACTTCACATTAAGACCTTTTGCGACGCCAATAATGACGGAATTGGCGATTTCCAGGGGCTCTTCAGCAGATTGGATTACCTCAAGAACTTAGGGGTAACCGCGATCTGGTTGCTTCCCTTCTATCCGTCTCCTTTGAAGGATGATGGTTACGACATCGCGGACTACTACAACGTGAACCCGTCTTACGGGACGTTGGACGATTTCCGCCAGTTTCTGGAGGCGGCTCATAGCGCCGGGCTGCGTGTCATCACCGAGCTCGTCCTAAATCATACCAGCGATCAACATATCTGGTTTCAACGATCGCGCCGGGCGGTGCCGGGTGATCCTTGGCGCGATTACTACGTCTGGTCCAAGGAACCCAATAAGTATAGCGAGGCTCGTATCATCTTTAAGGATACGGAGTCGAGCAACTGGACGTTTGACCCGGTAGCCGGAGCCTACTTCTGGCACCGGTTTTATTCCCATCAACCTGACCTCAATTACGATAATCCCGAGGTCAAAGCCGCCATGTTCAATGTGGTTGATTTCTGGCTGGATATGGGGGTGGACGGGCTGCGGCTGGATGCGGTTCCCTATCTATTCGAAAGAGAGGGGACGAGCTGCGAGAATTTGCCGGAGACGCACGGTTATCTGCAGGAAGTGCGGGAGCACATCGAAAACAAGTATGAGGATCGCATGCTGTTGGCGGAAGCGAACCAATGGCCGGACGATGCCGTCGCTTATTTCGGCCAAGGGAATGAGTGCCACATGGCATTCAATTTTCCCATCATGCCGCGGATCTACATGTCGCTGCACATGGAAGATCGCTATCCGATCGTCGATATCCTGGATCAGACGCCCAGTATTCCGGGAAATTGCCAGTGGGCGATCTTTCTGCGCAATCATGACGAGCTGACGCTGGAAATGGTCACCGAAGAGGAGCGCGATTATATGTACCGGGTTTACGCCCGGGATTCGCGCGCCCGCTTGAACCTGGGGATTCGCCGCCGGTTGTCGCCGCTGCTTAACAACAACCGGAAGAAGCTCGAATTAATTCATGGCATCCTGTTTTCGATGCCGGGAAGCCCGATTCTCTACTACGGCGATGAGATTGGGATGGGAGACAACATTTATTTAGGCGATCGCAACGGCGTACGCACCCCAATGCAATGGAGCGCGGACAAGAACGCCGGGTTCTCCCGTGCTAACCCGCATTCATTGTATTTGCCGGTTAACATTGATCCGGAGTTCCATTACGAAGCGGTCAATGTCGAGGTCCAAGAGACCAACCTGTCCTCGTTTCTCTGGTGGATGCGGCGGATTATCTCTATCCGGAAACGGTTCCCGGCGCTAGGAGTGGGCGACTTCCAGATGTTAGCACCGACTAATAGTAAGGTCTTGGCCTTTACTCGTACCTACGAGACCCAAACCGTCCTGGTAGTGATCAATCTGGCGCGCTTCTCCCAGGCCGTGGAATTGGATTTGAAGGCTTGGGCAGGATGGCGGCCGGAGGATGCTTTCGGTCATGGACGGTTCCCGGTGATTAAAGAGGCGCTTTATCCCATTACGCTGGGTCCGAACACCTTTTTCTGGCTGTTGTTGGCGCCCCCGGATATGGGGACGGGCGCGGAAGGTGAAAGAACTTTACCGGTGATAGCCTTCGACGGCACCCCAGCCTGGTGGCAAACCAACGCCGGCGCCCGCTTTTTGGAGCGAGAGCTGCCCGCCTACATGCGACGGTGCCGATGGTACCGGAGCAAGGCGCGCGATATCGTGAGTGTCAACCTGATCGACACCATCGAGTTCCCGCAGGTCGACCGCGCGCAGATGTTGATCATCGCCGTCAATTTTTCGGAAGGGGCTCGGGATCTTTATTGTCTTCCGATCAAGATTGTTTCCGGAGATGAAGCCCACACCATTGAAGTGGAATATCCGGCAGCGGTCATCGCGAGGGTTGGCTTCCAAGGAGATCTGCTGGTCGATGCCGTTGCCTCGGAGGCTTTCCAGGGTTCGCTGCTGAATCTAATGGCAGACAATACCATCGTAGCGGGAAAGTCGGGGCGCTTGGTGCCAACGCAGTCGAAAGGCTTGCATGATTTGTTGGCGGAAGGGCGTCCTACCTCGTCGAGGGTCTTGAAAGTAGAACAGAGCAACAGCTCGATTATTTTTGGTGAACAGATTTATCTGAAGCTTTTCCGGAAGCTCGATGAAGGGTTAAACCCGGACCTTGAAGTCACAAAACAATTGAGCGAGCGCTGCGGGTTCGAACATGTGCCGACTTACCTGGGCGATATTCAGTATCTGCCCCGCGGCCAGGAACCCGCCGCCGTGGCCATGGCGCAAGGGTTCACCAACAACGAGCAGGATGGTTGGTCACAAACGTTAGCGGCGGTTGATCGCTATTTCGATCGGATACTGGCCGATCCAACTTTAAGCCCTCCTCCCAACGCCACCTGGTGGGATTCTATCCCGGATCCTTACTTAACTTTGATCGAGGGTGTCCACCTTGAAGCGGTCCGTTTGCTTGGGCAGCGGACGGCAGACATGCATCTGGCGTTAGCCTCAGACCAGGAGTCGGCGGAATTCCGGCCAGAACCTTTTACGCTGCAGCATCAGCGCTCGGTCTATCAGTCGATTCGCACCGATACCAAGCATACGCTCGCCCTGTTAACTCGGGTACTGGGTACGTTGGAGGAATATCCCAAGGTGCTGGCAGAGGAGGTGCTGCAACGTGCCGAGCTTTTGACTGGTTCCCAGGAGTACCTGATTCAGGATACCATCCAGGTTTCAAAGATTCGGATTCACGGCGATTATCATCTGGGGCAGGTCCTTTACACCGGGAAAGATTACGTGATTTTGGATTTTGAAGGTGAACCGGCTCGAGCGTTGGGAGAACGCCGGTTGAAACGGTCGGGACTGATTGACGTTGCCGGTATGTTCCGTTCGTTCCATTACGCAGCGCATTATGGGTTGTTAGAATCGCGCACCGTACGGCCGCAAGATCGGGAAACCTTGGGAGCGTTTGCCGACCTTTGGGCGACGCGCGCCTCTCAGGTATTTCTGTCAGCCTATTTGGAGACAGCGGCCTCGGCGTCATTCGTGCCGGCCGATCGAGCAGATCTGCGGTCACTGTTGCGGAGCTACGCTGTTCTCAAGGCCATGTACGAATTGAGGTACGAATTGAATAACCGGCCGAAATGGGCTGCAATCCCGTTGCGAGGATTGTTGCAGCTCGCCGGGAAGAAAGCGCCGGCGGAGTAGCGGTAGGGACGAGCTCCTGCTCGTCCGTTTTGGGGCGCGAAACGGCGCACCTTCGCCGTGTCGCTGCGCCCCGCCACGTACAAATGGGCGAGCGGGAGCTCTTCCCTACCGTTCGGGATGAGACGCGCTTGCCGAAAATCCAATCCAGGGCTTTGTTCAGGAAGGGCTGCAGTGATGTGCCTTTGCGCTGATGCGAATCGTTAGAGAGCCTTTTAAGATACAAAAGCTTGTCTCCAAACTTTCCCGTCCAGTGGTTCTGGTACCAACCATGGGAGCCTTGCATGAAGGACACCTCGCCTTGGTGAGAAAGGCAAGGAAACTGGCTCGCCGAAACGGCACTGTAGTGACGAGCTTGTTTGTGAACCCAACCCAATTCGGGCCGAAAGAGGATTTGAATCGTTATCCTCGCCCCTTTGAACGGGACTCCGCACTACTCAGAGAAGTCGGTTGTGACGTTCTGTTCGCCCCGGAAGCCGGGGATATGTACTACCCGGATCGATCGATTTCGGTGATCGAAACCAAACTTTCCCAAGTGATGTGCGGTGCAGCTCGACCCGGCCATTTCGATGGGGTTTGTCTTGTGGTCAGCAAACTATTTCATCTCATTCAACCGGATATGGCGGTCTTCGGGGAAAAAGATTTTCAACAATTGGCGATTCTGCGGCGAATGGTGCGAGACCTAAATTTTCGGGTGAAACTGGAATCACATCCTACAGTTCGCGAACCGGATGGTTTAGCGATGAGTTCCAGGAATAGTTATCTTACTGAAGAGGAGCGAAGCCAGGCGCCGATCATTCAGCAAACGTTTCACCTGGCCGAACAGAAGATCCGGGAAGGGATGGCGTCGTCCGCCAAGCTCTGCCACTGGATGAAGTTAAAAATCCAAAGCGCGTCGCAGGCAAAGATCGACTACGTGGTCGTGGTCGATCCCGAGAGCTTGGAGCCGCTGTCGCAGTTGAAACCGCCGCTGCTTTTGGCGGCAGCAGTTTTCTTTGGTCGAACCAGACTCATCGATAACCGGTTAGTGCAATGAAACAATATGATTTTGTGATCATCGGGAGCGGGATTGCTGGTCTCTCTTTAGCGCTCAGGGTCGCGAAGTTTGGCACGGTCGCCATGGTGACCAAGCGAAATCTGGTGGACTCCAACACCGCCTGGGCCCAAGGCGGAGTCGCAGCGGTCACTAGTGCGGAGGATTCTTTTGACCTTCATATAAATGACACCTTGGTAGCAGGAGCGGGTCTCTGTAATACAGACGCGGTTCGTACGATTGTGACCGAAGGACCGGCTGGCATCCGAGATCTAATGGAGCTGGGGGTTCATTTCGATGAGCGGGTGCTGGAAGACGGACATCGTGAGTTGGATCTGACCAAGGAGGGCGGTCACTCCAAACGCCGCGTGCTGCACTACCACGATACCACCGGGCGCGAAATCGAGCAGCGCTTGGTGGCAGCCGCGGAAGCAGTTCCGGAGATCACGGTGTTGCCGAACCATATGGCGATCGACCTGATCACCACCGGCAAGTTGGGTTATACCACCGAGGATCGAGTGGTCGGGATCTATGTACTGGATGAGAACACCGGAGATGTGGCTGCGCTCAGAACCGATCGGCTGATTTTGGCGACTGGCGGTTGCGGGAAAGTTTATCTTTACACGACGAACCCCAACATCGCGACGGGTGACGGCGTTGCCATGGCGTGGCGAGCCGGGGCCGGCATCGCCAATATGGAGTTTATTCAGTTTCATCCCACATGTCTTTACCATCCGGAGGCGCGCTCTTTTTTAATCACGGAGGCAGTTCGAGGCGAAGGCGGCAAACTGATTGATGTGAATGGCCGCGAGTTCATGAAGAAATATGACAGCCGGGGCGCGCTCGCTCCGCGCGATATCGTTGCTCGAGCTATCGACGCTGAAATGAAACGCTTGGGCGCTGTATGTATGTATTTGGATGTGACGCACAAGCCGGCGAGTTTCATCAAGGACCGATTCCCTAACGTTTACGAGACCTGTTTTAATCTGGGGATCGATATCACCAAGCAACCGATTCCGGTCGTTCCCGCAGCCCATTACCAATGCGGCGGCGTTAAGACCGACTTGGAGGGCGCCACCACGTTGCGCGGACTATTTGCGATCGGAGAAGTCGCCTGTACCGGCTTGCATGGCGCCAACCGGCTGGCGAGTAATTCGCTTTTGGAAGCATTGGTGCTGGCGAAACGATGTGCGGCCACCCTGTTGAAGCCGAAATACTCCAAGTACCACCAAGAAATTCATTTGCCGCCTTGGCGGCCGGGTCATGCGCAAGATGTCGATGAACTGGTGGTCATTTACCATAACTGGGACGAGGTCCGGCGGCTGATGTGGGACTACGTCGGAATTGTGCGGACCAGTAAACGGCTTCAGCGAGCCAGCACCCGGTTGCGCAATCTCCAGCGCGAGATCCAAGATTTTTATTGGGATTTCAAGCTCACCACTGATTTGCTGGAGTTACGCAATCTCTGCACGGTGGCGAGCCTTATCGTCGACTCGGCGTTGTCGCGAAGGGAAAGCCGCGGACTGCATTTTACCTTGGACTATCCGGGGGTCGATGATGTCAATTATCTTCGGGATACAATATTATTTCGGTACTAAATCTGCAGACCCGGTGTTGAAATTGTCTAAAAAATGCTAATAGTAGGGCCCAATCGCGGCTGGAGTTGTCTGAAAACCGGCCATTTTACTTCTAAGAATGCAGATTTCACTTGCTCTTTGGCCTGGTGTACCCGTAAAAAGGACGAAATCCTTACCCATGCTGGCGAAATATTTCTCAGCGCTGGTGTTGCTTTTTGTGGGTGGCAACGCAATGGCGCAATCGCAGTACGAAAGTAGTACCGACTTCGCAAAATATGCGATGAAGCTGCGAGAGAACGCGCTTCTGAAGGTGGAGCCGAAGGTGATCATGTCACCGACTAAGACCACGTTTCAGGGTGACGGTCCGCGCTACGAGAGTGGTCCTTCCTTGATGGGACGAAGCAATTCCCTTTTCACCGGGCCTGGCCGGTACGGTTGGAAAATGAATATCGTCACCACCATCTTCTGGATTGGTGAGCGACCCTCCGGAAATAATCCGGTACCGAACGATCGGAGCTCTTGGGACAAGTATTGGAGCTCAAGTTATGGTGGATATGACAATCCTGATCCCGCTGGGCGCCGCAATTTTGTTCCGGTAAGTTTTGTCCCGCGGCAGAATCCGTTTTACGTGGCGTTGCCTTACAATGATATCGAAGGCGGCCGCACCAAGCCTGAAGCAGCTCAGGTTATTCCTTGGTTTAAACAGGCTTTCGTTCGGGATGGCCAAACCGTTCTGAAAGGCCGATGGCTTGAGATTCGCCGCGGTGCGCGAGTTTGCTATGCGCAGTGGGAAGATTGTGGACCGTTCCGTACCGACCACTGGCAATATGTTTTTGGGAATGAACGTCCGCGGCCGAATTTGAATCAGGGCGCCGGACTCGATGTATCGCCGGCGGTGCGCGATTATCTTGGACTCGGCAGCAAAGACAGCTGCGACTGGCGATTCGCAGAATTTAGAGAAGTCCCGCCCGGACCTTGGGCGATGTACGGCGATAATAATACGTTTGTCATTCTTCGCCGGCAGAGCAACGAGCGGTTCGCTCGGCGCACATTGCTTGGTGGAACCAGCAACGAGTAAAGCGTACAGCTTAGAATCTAGATGGCCTCGCGTTCTGCGAGGCCTTTTCTTTTTTCGGGGTGGATCAGTTTCTGAAATTCGGCCGCCAGACTTAATCGAAGCCCATCAGGTAGGGCGAAAATCTCGGCGCGCCGTGGATGTATTTTTACCACGATTTTACTGCGCCGGATTTGAGCCACGCCGTGCGCGTTGCATTTGCCCAGCGCGTCGTGGGATCTCGGAAATAGCCGCGCTAGCGGAGTGGCCACCGCACGGCGTGGCTCAAATCCGGCGCGATCAAAGCCTGCGATGTGGCAAACGTTCGCCGCGCCGAGATTTTCGCCCTACCATGATGGGCTTTCGTTCGGCCCCAATGTGACAACCGTACGCGCCACCCGAATCCCGGCCTACGCCTTTACATTCTGTTTAACGAGCGCTAGAAACGTCGACTCTTCCCATCTGGGGTCGCCGTCCATGCTCAAGAATTGTTCGAGTCGTTGAAGAGCAAGCTGCCGAACGTCGTTGCTGGCGAGGCCCTCATTGATTTTTTTCAGCCGGAACTTCGTTCCGGCTTCCGTATCTGAAGCCTCTCTCTGTTTTTGATTCATAATTGGAGCGATTTGCGCCACGGGCAGCTCCGCCTATCCCGGTCAAATTTTCCTCCCGAAAAGAGCCTCCTTCGGGCTTGATGCCGAGCGAATTTTTATAGCGATTTTGGCGTTCCAGTCCCAGCTTTTTCGATCGCGGCAGTGGGTCAAAAAACGCCGGTTTCGTAGAAAATCGGGGAATAAGTCGGGAAACTCACGGTCAAGGAAAACGGATGGAAGAAACGCGGTCACTGTGCGTAGTGCACGGATTTATCAGTAGGATGCACACACCGGCCTGCAACTGCGGTACGCTAGATGAACTGTGATTTAGCGAGCCGCTATCTGGATGCGTTCGTCGATGAGGGACTTGAACCGGCGGTCGAGCGCGAACTGGAAGAGCATCTTCGAAGCTGCTTAGCATGTCAGTGCCAAGCTTGGGAGATCCGGGAGTTTCGCACTTTCTTTCGGCAGCACGCGCCGCGTTACCAGGCGCCGCCTAAACTTAGGGCGAGGGTGCTAACCGTCGCGCGTCCGTGGCGAGCGATTCCGTCGTTTAGCCTTCCGCGGCCTGTTTGGCTTGCCGCGGCTGCAGCACTAGTTCTCGGCATCCTGATCACTTTCTCGGCTCTATCACCAGACCATGGAAAGGAGCTAGCCGCGCAAGCGGTGTGGGACTATTCCGGATCGGCCAGCGCAAACGCCCCGGTAGAACTGGCGTCCGCGAATTTTGAGGTGTTGAAGCCGTGGTTTGCCACCAAGCTCGGCTTTTCCCCGCCGGCGATTGACCTGCGTGATTGTGGCTACCAGCTGGCAGGAGGCCGAGTTGCCGTGCTCGAGAAGCGATCGGTTGTAGCCCTGGTCTACACGCGAGAAAATGACACATTGGTTATCTATTGTTGGCCACCGAACCAAGACCCGGTCAGCTATAGCAATCGGTCGATCAATGGGTGCAGTGTCTACACCTGGAGCAATTCGGCGTGCAACTATCTGCTCGTTGCGAAAACGGTCGATCGCAAAGTCGCCGAGTTTGTGGCTTCGTTTGAGGATCAGCCGAGTGCCACGTTTTATTGAGCGCTGGGCGGTGGCTCGAAAGTCGCCATCCCAGCGCTCGGATGGCGACTGCGCATTGAGCCTCGGTTGACGCGCCGCTCCGAGAATACGGGAAGGTTAGTTACGCCATTGAGGTCTCTGGACAGTCGCCGCTACCGGGCTTCAGCGGTAGATTTCGCCGCCGGCAGCGGCGAACTCTTCGGCTTTTTCTTGTAGGCCGGTGTCGATGGCTTGGTCGGCAGAAACGCCGGTTTCTGCTGCGTACTTGCGCACCTCTTCTGTGATTTTCATCGAACAGAAGTGAGGCCCGCACATCGAGCAGAAATGAGCGGTTTTCGCGCTGTCCTGGGGCAGGGTGGCGTCGTGGTAATTTCGCGCGGTCTCAGGGTCAAGACTCAAGTTGAATTGGTCTTCCCAGCGAAACTCGAAACGAGCCTGGCTGACCGCGTCGTCACGGTATTGGGCGCTGGGATGACCCTTGGCGAGATCGGCGGCGTGAGCAGCAATCTTGTATGCGATCACACCTTGTTTAACATCATCGCGATCGGGCAAGCCAAGATGCTCTTTGGGGGTTACATAACAGAGCATGGCGGTGCCATACCAGCCGATCATGGCGGCTCCGATTGCGCTGGTGATGTGGTCGTAGCCGGGCGCAATATCGGTGGTTAACGGGCCAAGCGTGTAGAAGGGTGCTTCGTGGCACCACTCGAGTTGCTTGTCCATGTTCTCTTTGATCATGTGCATGGGGACATGGCCGGGTCCCTCGTTCATTACCTGCACCCCATGGTCCCAGGCTCGGCGAGTCAACTCGCCTTGGGCATGGAGTTCGGCAAACTGAGCCTCATCATTAGCGTCAGCGATTGAGCCCGGCCGCAGACCATCTCCGATGGAAAAGCTCACATCGTAGGCCGCCATAATTTCGCAGATCTCGTCCCAGTGGGTGTAGAGAAAATTCTCCTGATGATGCGCCAGACACCACTTTGCCAGGATAGAGCCGCCTCGCGACACAATCCCAGTCTTGCGTTTGGCGGTCAGCGGCACAAAACGAAGGAGTACGCCGGCATGAACGGTAAAATAGTCAACGCCCTGCTCAGCCTGCTCGATAATAGTGTCTCGATAGACTTCCCAGGTTAGTTCTTCGGCGCGGCCGCCGACTTTTTCCAGGGCTTGATAGATCGGGACGGTCCCGATTGGTACCGGACTGTTACGCAGGATCCATTCTCGAGTGGTGTGGATGTTCTTGCCGGTCGAGAGGTCCATCACGGTGTCGGCTCCCCAAAGGGCCGCCCAGCGCATCTTCTCCACCTCTTCTTCGATGCTCGAAGCCACCGCCGAATTGCCGATGTTTGCGTTGATCTTAACTAGAAAATTGCGCCCGATGATCATCGGCTCGGCTTCGGGATGATTGATGTTGGCCGGGATAATGGCCCTTCCGCGAGCCACCTCCGAGCGCACAAACTCAGGAGTGATCTCAGTTGGGATCCGCGCACCAAATGATTCTCCCGGATGATGATTGCCGTTGCCATTGGCCCGGGTTGCCGACCGGCCCAGATTCTCTCGGATTACGATATATTCCATTTCCGGGGTAATGACTCCCTGTCTCGCGTACCAGAGCTGAGAGATGGGGTGACCGGCGGAAGCTCTTAAAGGTTGGCGCTTCAGTCCCGGAAAAATGGGGGACCCGTCTTTGGATTTGCTCGCGTGGAGCTGGCTTAGGTAACCATCGTCCTGTGGGCGATGGGCCCGGCCGTCATAGCCAGCGACGTCGCCACGACTCAAGATCCAATCCCGGCGCAGAGCGGGAAGCCCCTCCCGGATATCTAGACTCAGCGCAGGGTCGCCCCAAGGCCCGCTGGTATCGTAAACCTGGACGGCTGGGTTCGGTGTCTGCGATCCGTCTGGATGTTTGGTTGGAGATTGCTCAATTTGTCGGAGAGCGACCGCTACCGTGGGATGGAGCTGGCCGCTAACGTACACCCGACGGCTGTTCTGGAAGTACGGTGTGGTCATCGTCTTTAAAAACGCAGGACCACCTTCGCTCCCTTCGGCGGCATTACCCGCATCAGGTTCTAAGGGTTCCACGGCAAAGGCCGCGAATCTCAGCCAAAGGCTCCCCTGCAAAAAGGGAAGCTGGCCCGGTACGGTCGCGGAAGCAAGGGGAAGTTTCTTGCAGAAAAAGGAGTTCAGAAGTTCAGGAGTTGCAGGAGTTCAGGAGACGGCATGGCGCCGGGACCGACGCGCTCTCCCGCTTTCCTGAACTCCTGCAACTCCTGAACTTCTGAACTCCTCATTCCCATTGGCGTCCCTTCCACTCCGGCGCGACATTGATCCGGATGAACAATTCACCTGTTCTCATCGCAGGAAGCGGGCCGGTGGGCCTGGCGCTGGCGTTAGCCTTGGCTCAGCAGCAAGTGAAGACGACCGTTTTCGAGGTGAAAACTGAGCTCGACCCTCATTCTCGGGCCCTTGGTATCTTGCCGCGAACGCTGGAAATCTTCCGTAGTTGGGGCGTTTACGATCAGTTCGTCAAAGCGGGCGAGCTATTGACTCGAGTAGATTTATGGGTCGCCGGCAAAACCAAGCCAATGGCCGGCATCGATCTCAGCATTTTCAAACAGATCAGCTCGGCTGGAGGAGTTTTGATTCTCCCGCAAAATCGGACGGAGGCGCTACTATTGGAGGCGGTCAGGGCGACCGGGTTTACCGAGGTGCTGTTTGGGCACAAGGTCACCGGTTTCGAGCAGGATGCGAACGGTGTTACCTTGCAGGTTGCTGGACCTGATGGCGTTTCTCAGCCTTACCAGGGTCAATATTTGATCGGGTGCGATGGGGCTCGTAGCACGGTTCGAGCGACGTTGGGTTGGGAGCTTGAAGGGAAAACGTATCCGACGCGGATGTTGTTGGGAGATATCCGGCTTGAGGATGACAGGGATCAGTTGCCATGGCCCTTGTTTGCTCCGGTTCATCATGGCGCATTAGCGGGAGTTCGCTATGAGGCGCATCACTGGCGGTTTCTGTCAACCTTAGAACCAGGCGAGACGGACGCTTCCGCCGTAGAGCCTGCCAGTATCGAGCGTCGCGTTCATCAACTGTTTGGCGCCGGCCCTTTTGAATGCCTTTGGTCCAGCGTCTTTCACCTTCATTGCCGGACCAGTCCTCATTTTCGCCACGGAAGAGTTTTCCTAGCGGGCGATGCCGGACATCTTAATAGTCCGGCGGGCGGCCAGGGAATGAATAGCGGCATCCAAGATGCCCACAACTTAGCTTGGAAACTGGCTCGGACCATGGCCGGCGCGGATGCGGAGGCACTCCTTTCTTCGTACGAAACCGAACGCCGGGAAGTGATCGTCAAAACGGTCGATTCTTACACCGATTTTCTGACTCGGACCATTCTCCTGGGACCGAGCTTCATCAGGAAATTGGCGCCGGCAGCTCTATGGGCGCTTCCTCGCCTAGGGTTGTTTTCGGTCGTCGCGCCTAGGGCGGGCATGCTTGATGCCGCGTATACACGATCAACTATTCTGTCGGGAAGAGGTGCCTGGCTCGGAAAGCGAGCTCCTGATGGCAACCTGCTCGATCCGGCCGGTAAGATCCTTCGCTTGTTAGATCTGGTTGGTCCCGGTCCTGCGCTTCTGTTGTTCGATGACGGGCGGTTGCCAGGTTGGAACCAAAGCGAAATTGCCCAGCTCTTTCAGGATATCCATGATTTGCGGGTTGTGGTGCTGTTCCCGAGTGAAAATGCGAAGAGAGATGGCGCCTACGCGGGCGCTTCCGGTGAGAGTCTCTGGAAAGAATGGGCTGTGGGTGGCGGGAGCGCGGCTCTGGTCCGGCCCGACGGATATGTTGGTTGGATGGGGCGGCGTCCGACACCGGAAGAACTCGATTCCGGGGTACGGCAAGCCTTGGGAATGGTGGCGGTTGCGGGCTAGGGGGTAGAAACCCGGAGGTGCGGCAAGCTCTGTCGCGGGGGAACGAAAGTGGACTCCCAGTGGACGAAGTGGACTGAGTAGACCAAGTGGAGGCGCCTGGCTGGCGCCAATGACTAATCACCAATCACACTAGTCACTAATCACTCTTCTCCCCCGCGGCGGCGAAACAGGCGTCCGACGATCGCATCGACGGAAAACCAGCCGGGGCCGAAACAGAGAACAATCAAACTGGCGAGGAAGAAGGGAAAAGGGGCAGCTTTCAGGAATTTGTCCGGGTGGCCCCAGATGTTCAGTACGGCATCCTTGTCGCCGACCCAATAGGCAACCGCCATGGCAATAGTGACCGGAATCGAAGCGAGCCGAGATGCTAGCCCAGCGACAATCAGCAAACCGCCAAAGCACTCGGTGCCGCCGACCACGTATGCATTAATATCGGGATAGGGGATCCCCAGTTTCGTGAAATAGCCGACGACTTGCTGAATGTTTTGCAGTTTTCCCAGGCCGATCTTGAATAGCTGCCAAAAGAAATAGATCCGGATAAGCAGCATCAAGACGGATTGCCAAAACCGGACGAAGTTCGCCCAGGCTGAAGGAGATCGACTGACAACAGGTTTGGGTTCAGTGCTCATGAAGGTAGATAAAACCAGCCGAGCGCGGTCCAGGTATCGAACCAGCTCTTGATAGTGTCAGTCCAATTGACATCGGTTTGGGTGCTTTCGATAATCGCTGCTTCGCAAGCGGCTGCCACCGTTTCGCCGCGAGCTACTGTGCTCAAAATCCGGTACTCTTCCGGTTCTAGCCGCTTCGAGTAAACCTGATTCTCGTAGCGATGGACAGCGAGAAAGATGGTTCGTTTTTTCGGGAGGCGCACCGGCTTTCGCCGGCTGGAAGCGCGAGGAGCGGAATGCATGGCATTGCTGGCTTCCCCCCTTAAACCGTCCTCTTCATCCTTCTTCACCGCGACCAAGAAATCATCCACTGCGTAGTCTAATAGCAGCAGGGAGAGATAAGGTTGCAGCCCCAGGGTTAGTTGGTCGGGCGGCGTTGATAAAATGTCGTCTGCGGTCACTGAACGTTTAGACGGACCGTCGAAAGCCACGGTCTGAGCCCACTCGAACCGCACCATGTCCAAAGCCAGAAGCTGCCGGGGAGCCGTCCAAGCCGGTTCGTCCCGGATAAAATGCTCCAGGCGATCGCCGAGATTGCGTAAGGTAAATGATTCGGATTGATATTTCGCCAGATAAGCGGTTGCCAGCTTGGTAAATTTCTTGGTACCGAGAATCGCGCGGACCCCGGGATAATCGTCATGCAGACAATCAAGTACACGAAACCAATACTGGCGGTTGTAGATTTCGAGCCGCTCGAATGAGCTCAAGCGGTCGTTCGGCTTGATAAATTCCGCGACCACCTGGCGAGTCGGCCGTCCATCCGTCCAAGTCTTTTGCATTCCCCAACGGGGATTTAACGGCCGGAACAAGGCGCTGGCCATCGTCCGTTGCAACTCGCGCAATTCTTCTCGCGAATTCACCGTACTATTCGGCGGGGACGAGTGATTCGCGGAATTTGTTGGCTTTGAGCGCTTCATGATGGACCTCATCAAAGGTAGGAATCCGATCGTCCCATTCAAGTAAAGTAGCGGTGTTTCCCACTCGCTTCATCGCGTGCGCGTACATCTTCCAAACCGGATCGAGTACAGGATGGTCGTGGGTATCGAGGATGTATTTTTCGAATTTGGAATGGCCGGCGATGTGAACCTGCCCGACGCGATGATAGGGGATGTTATTTAGGTAGTCGTAAGGATTAAATTTGTGGTTCTTGGACGAGACATAAATGTTGTTCACGTCGAGTAAAATCCCGCAATCAGCCAGCTCAACCACTTCACTGAGAAATTCCCATTCCGTCATCTCCGACGCGTGATACTCCGCGTAACTGCTGACGTTCTCGACACAGATTGGTACTTCCAAATAATCCCGGGCAACCTTGATCTTTTCCGCGGTGTGTTTGGCGACCGCAAAAGTGTAGGGCATCGGCAAGAGGTCGTGCGTGTAGCGGCCGTCAACACTTCCCCAGCAGAGATGATCGGAAAGCCAAGGTGTGTTCGTCCGCCTAACTAACCGTTTAAGCTTTTTGAGGTGGGTTTTGTCTAAGTCATCAGCCGATCCGAAGTAAATGGCAACGCCGTGTTGGACGACTCGATATTGTTCCATGATCTGATCCAACACTTCCAGTGGGCGACCACCGTCGACCATGAAGTTTTCTGAGATGATCTCGAACCAGTCGACGACCGGCTTCTTTGCAAGGATATGCCGATAATGAGGAACGCGAAGCCCGATGCCGATTCCGTAGTCAGTAAATCCGTTAAACTCGTTGGCAGGCATGGTGGGGGAGGAAAAGGTGAAAAGTGATAGGTGAAAGGCGGGTTTAGCCGGTCGCAGTGATCAGTAATCAGTGATCAGTAGGCTTAAGCGCTGAGATCGCCGGTCCATGGAGAGTGCACGTGTCGTTCTCGGGTTTCTCCGACTTCGCTCTTTCGTTCGAGACTCCAGAGTCTTCGCCGGACAAGCCGGCGATCTCGGCGCTTACAGCGTTACGATGGGGCGCCGCCGAGTTCATCGAGCGGCGCCCTGTCGCAATACTACGAATTTAGCAAACCAGAAGACAGAAGAAAACTGTTCTGGGAGTTCTTAGGAACCCTTGCTGGCGCATCCGCCCTTGCCCTTGCAAGAATTCTTGCCTTTGCAGCCGGCGTCGCCGGTCTTGCATCCACCCTGGCCCTTACAGGCATTTTGTCCTTTGCAGGAATGCTTGCCTTTTTGATCATCTGCGAAGGTGCGGACGGAGGTTCCGGCTTTGTTCTGGACGCTGCTCGCATAGGCTTGAACTGCGAGAGACCCGCTTAACAGACCGGCAATAGCTGCACCGGCGATCACCGCTTTTGATGGCTTCATATTGTATCGTTTTTCTATTCTGAGGTGTTGTGTTGTACTTGCTCGTGCTTCCAAGGAGCTAAGCCCCGAGGAAAATCTCATTCCAGCTGCGTGTAGATGGTCAGCATAAACCTAGGCTGCACGGCGGCCGGCACTCTTTTTGGGTAGTGATTGCAGTTATATGCGTAAGGTTACCGCCAAGGGATTCTTTTAAATTGAGGTTCCGTTAGCGCTACACCATTCAAGCAGCAGATTCGCTCCTACGCGTAGGATGATCCGATTCGGCAGGCTCTTATTCCCGAGAATCGAGATTTTCGGCTGGTTCGGAATAAACATTGGTTGTTTTGGGTCGCTAGTTGTAACTCCATGCCCTTAATTCTTGCCGCGCGATCTGTGCCATCATGAGTCTCCCGGCGGCGATATCAATTGCCGTGGCAAACTCCTTCCCGATTCTATCAGCCGATGCTAATAAACCGATTAAGAACGACAATCAGAAAATGGGGAGACAGGTTTGAAGAAAGACTGTTCGAACGTCCAAGATATGGTTTGGTGCGCTTGGACGGACGCTGAGGTCAATTCGACAGAAAGCCTATCTCCCTATGTACATTTATAAAGTGCGACGACGGCGCCCGGGATCGCTGAAGGAACATATCGAGCGGGCCAAGTATAAATGGTTGCGACCCTTTTTCGGGTTTGAGTGGGTTTGGGATTGGTTGGCCTACCTGCTTGGGAACTGGGCTTTTCTCGAAGTTCTTGAATACCTTGGTACCCTCTCAATCCTGTTAGGTGTCATCCTTTATTTTGCCGAAAGCGGCGACCGGGATAAGCAGAAGCACTACCAAGCTTGGCAGGTGATCAACACTGCCCAAGGGAAGGGAGGAAGTGGAGGAAGGAAAGAAGCGCTCCAGGAACTGGCCGCTGACCGCATCGACTTGGTCGGTGTCGATGTTAACGATGCTTTTTTGCAGGGGGTCCGGCTGCCTCACGCGAATATGGCTCGAGCCAGCCTGCGGGCTGCGGATCTGCGGTCCGGAGTTTTTGATCGAGCCGATTTGGACTATGCGGATCTAAGCTCGGCTAATGCTCGGAACGGTTCTTTTGTTAAAGCCAGTCTGCAATATACCGTCTTTGCTGACGCCGATCTCAACGGTTGTGATCTGAGTGGAGCCGATTGCGAGGATACTGACTTTAGCCGGGCCGATCTGCGCAATTGCGACCTAAAGGATTTCAAGTGGAACGGGATAAAGGATCTCAAGCTGGCAAATATCCTGGGCGTGAAAAACGCACCGGACGGCTTTGTTGCTTGGGCCCGGCAAAAGGGAGCGGTCTCGGTGGAGTCTGATAGCGAGTGGGAGAACGCGATCGAGAAGGCGGATGGGAAGTAGTGCACCGGCGAGTGGGCGAATCGGCGAAAGGGCGAGTGGGCGAGTGGGCGAGTGGGCGAGTGGGCGCCGGGAGGAATGGGTCGCGAGGAGAGAGGGCGGTTTCCGGCGAGGCCACGAATAGGACTTATGGGACCTAGGTGACCTATAGGGAAATAGGACCAAGGGGACGCAGCACCACTTCAAAGCGCCCATTCGCCCGCTCGCCTTCCTACCCGGGGCGGGTTTCTTTAATCTGCTCGCGCGCTTCACGCATCTCGTGAATCACGAGGTTCAGGAGCTCTTCAACCGAAGTATCTTTGATCATTTGGTCGAAAGTGATCCTGCCGTTTTGCAGAAGATTGACCCGGTCGCAGACCTCAAAAACGTGGGCATAATTGTGCGCCACAATGATCACGGAGACATCGGCTTTGTCTTTCAGGCGGCGGATGACATCCAGGATTAAGGCGCTTTCTCTGACGCCCATGGCGGCGGTCGGCTCGTCCAGTAGCAAGACTTTGGCATTGGCATAGACCGATCGGGCTACCGCGATGGCTTGACGCTGGCCGCCGGAAAGCCTTGAGATCTCGACATCCACCGAGGGGATGTTGACGCCCATTGCCTTGAGCTGCTCGATCGCGCGTTCTCGCATGACCCGATCCGATAAGATCTTCAAAGGGCCTCCCCACATTAGCTCCTTTTGGAGGAACATATTGCGGTAAACGTTAATCTCGTTGATCAAAGCCAGATCTTGGTACACGGGCTCGATTCCGAGCGCCCGGGCGTGGCTGACCGACTTCAGCTCAACTTCCTTACCCTCGAAAAAGATTTTTCCGGACGTGGGTTTGTGAAAACCGGTCAGGATTTTCATCAACGTCGATTTGCCTGCGCCGTTATCGCCGAGTAACCCGAGTACTTCGCCTTTCTTCAGGCAGATGGAAACATCCCGTAGAGCGGTCACCCGGCCGAATGACTTGGAGACATGTTCGGTCCGTAAAATGTCTTCGCTCACTTGGCCCCTCCTGCTGCTCGGAGCCGGCTTAAGTGAACGTTGACCAACATAGTTAGCAAAATAGCGCCGCCCAGGATCATATCAAACGTGTAAGCGCTGACGCCGGAGAGGGTAAAGCCGTCCTTCAAGATGCCAAGTACGACTGCGCCCAAGAAAGCGCCAATGATGGTGCCGGAGCCGCCGGTTAAGAGGGTGCCTCCGATAACCGAAGAGGCGATCGCCATGAACATGATGTCGGTTCCTCCGGCCAGCGGATCGACTGAGCTAATGCGAAAGGCATCCAGAATGCCGGCTAGCCCGCCTAACACGCTGCAAAGGATAAAGTTGCCGATTTTGATGCGGGCGATCTTGATCCCAACCTCGGAGGCTCCGATCAAATTTCCGCCCGTGGCAATCGTATGCAAACCCCATCGGGTTTTTACCAGGATAAACTGAAAGAGAAGGGTTACTCCAATAGCCCAAATAATCTGCGAAAACGGAGTTCCGCCAAAAATCGTGACAATGACAGGATTGGCCTGTGGTTGGACTGGAAAGCCGCCGGAGATCGTCAAGGTGAACCCGTTGATGATAAACAGGGTACCTAAGGTGGTGATGAACGAGGGAATCCGCAGCAGGACCGTGATAATCCCGTTGACGAGACCAACGACAATGCCCACGGCCAAGCCGAGAACGATCGCCAATAGGTAAGGAGCGCCGGCCTCGTGCGCGTAGAACATCACGAAAGGCGCCAAAGCGTAGACCTGGCCAACGGAGAGATCGATTTCACCGCAAATCACCACCAACACTTCGCCGGCGGCGATGATGGCGGTGGTGGCGGCGTATGCCGCGAGGTTCGCAATATTGCCCGGGGAAAGGAAAGCTGACGCCGTGCTCTGGAAGTAGATAACCAGGATGAGTCCCGCGATCACGATACTCGCTTCGCGGGAATGTAGTAACGAACGGCCGATCCGTCCGAGCAGGCCCGGGCGCTTGTTGCGCTCGGGCTCGCTCTTTGACTCCGGCATTGATTTAGTCTGCTCGGTAGACACTGGATTACCAGAACTTCTAGATCGGGCCCGAGCGGGTCAAAGCTTTTTCTTCGCTGGAGCTGCCTTCGTAACGATTTTTAGCGCCCAGATAGGGATCAACACTGGTCTTGGTGACGAACTTTAAGCCGGTGTTAATGTCCGCTGGTCCGCTTAAACCACCGGAGATCGCGTACATGAACAGGACCATGACCGTGTAGAAACCCTGCAGATAGGGCTGCTGGTCGATGGTGAAGTCGAGATCCCCTTTCTTGATCGCATCCAAGGTCACTGGCAGAAGGTCAAACCCTCCGGCATGGACTTTACCTTGGAGACTGTTGGCTGCGATGGTCTGAGCAACCCCTTGGGTGCTGCCTGCGTCCACGGCGAACATGCCTTTAAGGTCCTTATGGCCGGCATAATACGCCTGAATCGCCGATAACTCTTCATTAACGGTTGGCCCGGTGGCGATCTCAGTCAGGTTAATGCTTTTGCCGGACTCTTTAATCGCTTCTTTAGCTCCGTCTAAGCGCGGCTGGATATTGAGCTGGCCGGGCGTTGCGATGAAGCCGACCACATCACCTTCGCCGACCAGGTCGACGACGCGGGCCCCGAGACCTTTACCAGACAAGAAGAGGTCCTGCCCAATGTAGGCTAGCCGGTTGTTGCCTTTGGCATCCGCATTGTAGGACACGACTGGGATACCGGCTTGTAAGGCCTTATCGGTCGGATCGTTGAACGCCGTCAGGTCAACCAAGCAGACCGCGATGCCGTCCGCTTTCGCCGATATCGCCACATTCATGGCGTTGACCATGTCGGTGGCAATCGATTTCTCTGACCCCGTCCACTGGTAGGTGCAGCCCAGTAGCGCACAAGCGTCCTCGGCGCCATATCTGGTCGGCACAAAGAAGGGATTGGTGGTCACATGGTTCACAAATACAAATTTCCACTTGGGATGCTTGGGGAACTTGCCCAGCGCCTCTTCAGCAGCTTCGGCGCTGGTTACGCCGAACCCGGCTAGCGTGGAAAGCGACACCAGGGCGCCAGTTCCTGCGGCGCGCCGGAGAGCCTCCCGCCGCGTGATTCCGGCTCGGGAGAAATCGGTTTTTTTCATACTTTTGTGTTAGGGGGTAGTTATGATCCAACAGTATCAGCCGCCAAAAGCCCGTTTGTCGAGCGGATCACCGCCGGCAACGATTTATTTCGGTAGCTGATTTAAATATCCTAACACTATGCATCAGGATTGGACAACGCAGAATATTGTGGTCACGGGAGCCGCTTCCGGCTTGGGTCGTGCGATTTGCGCGCGATTCGCCCAGCTTGGAGCGCAGGTCCGAGGCGTCGATACCAACGAGAATGCGCTCGGGGAGATGCGGACCGCCTTGGGCCAGAGCTTCGCGCCGGTGGTGTGTGATGTCACCCATTGGGAACAGGTGGCAGCGGCTTTCGAGCAATCGCCCGCGATCGACGTCCTGATCAACAGCGCCGGTATCACCGGTCAAACCAATATTAAAAGCCAGGAGACAGACCCGGTTGACGTCGAGCGGGTCTTTCGAGTCAACTTTTTTGGGTCTTATTTGACCAGCAAAGCTGCCCTGCCGGGCATGATCGCTCGCGGCTATGGCCGGGTTCTGCATATCGCTTCAATCGCCGGCAAAGAAGGTAACGCCGGGATGTTAGCTTACTCCGCCTCGAAAGCCGCGGTGATCGGCATGACGAAAGTGCAAGGCAAAGAAGTCGCCGGTACCGGGGTCACGGTAAATGCGCTAGCTCCGGCCGTAATTGAAACACCAATGGTGGCCGCCATGCCGCCAGAGCAAGTGAAATATATGACGACGAAGATTCCCATGGGTCGTTGCGGTTCCTTGGACGAGCTAGTGGCAATGGTGGAGTTCATCGTCTCGCCGGCGTGTAGTTTTACTACTGGATTTACGTTCGATCTGACTGGGGGCCGGGCTACCTATTAGGCGAAAGGGCGCACCGGCGAAAGGGCGAGAGGGCGAAGGGCGTTGAGCGGGGAGGGGGTTGGTTGGTGGCGGCGAGCGCTGGGCAGTGGGGCCGGATAGGACGTATGGGACTGATAGGACCTGTAAGTCGCATCGGTCGTATAAGTCCCATTCGGGCCAAGCCCCCTGATGAGATCGGGCCTCTGGCTGCACTCGGTTCCCACCGCTCTCGCTTGTAATTAACTAAATAGTTAGTTAATATACTGCCCAGGCCATGAAACCATCCCGTGCCACTGCGAAACCCAAACGCGACGCCGAAGCGACCAAGAACGCGATTCTGGATGCCGCTCTGGAAGAGTTTGCGGTAAGGGGATTGGCCGGCGCCCGGGTTGATCAGATCGCGGATGCGGCTGGGGTGAATAAGGCCCTCATCTATTATTACTTCGCCAGCAAAGATCGCCTCTATTTGAGCGTCACCGAACGCGTCTTCCAGGCCATCATCGACACCGTTGAGGCTTCTCTGGATCAGCCGTTGAGGCCGCGGGAAAGGTTGTTAGCGTTTCTGGACGCCAATTTCGACGTACTGGCTGCGCACCCTGCCTATCCCCGGCTGCTCGGACAAGAGATGGATCTTCTGAAAAGGGCGTCTCCGGCGATCATGGGAAAGTTTTCTCAAAAAGGACTTTTCCGGCGGGTGGCCGTAGTGGTGCCGAAGATTCGGGCGTTATTGGAAGAGGGAGTCCGAGCCGGCGATTTTCGATCGGTCGATGTTGACGCGGTTTTGCCGTTAGTAATCATCGTAATACGGACGGCGGCTCGGGGCCTCCCGTTGGTGGGGCATATCCGTCCGCTCTCCAAGAAGGTCTCGATCGCCAGGCGGCGGGCAGCGGCGATCGATTTAATCGCGCGTGCGCTTTTCACGAACTACAAACCGGTGGTAGCAAAATGAAAAGGAAACCGGCTATGGTCCTGCTTTTTGGAGGCCTGGTCGCTGCTGCTGCGATTTACTATTTTTTTTCAACTGCGCACCCCAGCGGTTTGCTCTTTTGAAGGGATCGTGGATGCAAACCAGGTCGTGGTCAGCCCAAAGGTTCAAGGGTTGTTAGAGCGGCTCACGGTTGATGAAGGCAGTTCGGTCAAGTCAGGAGAAGTGATCGCCACCCTGGATACGGCGGAGCTCAACGCCGATGTGGAAGCGGATCGGGCCACGGTAGAAAACTTACGAGCGCAGCTGGCCCAATCGGAGTCGAACTATCAAGTTGCTCTGAACGAGACCACTGGCGATCTGGCCAGCGCACAGGCTCGGCTTGATATGGCCAAAGCGCAGCTGGCTCAGTCCGAAGCCCAATTGAAACGGACCGAAGCGGCGCGATTTATCCGGTTCAAGCTCTCCCCGGTTGGCTTCGCGCTATCACCTATCTTGATCCGTTCACATATGCGGTGGACGGCTTAAAGGGATTGCTTTTGAGAGGAGCCGGCATGGGTTGCTGTGTTAGGGGACATCGCCTGCCTGGCCGGGTTTGGAGGCGTCATGCTGGTCATCAACACGTTGATTTTCAAACGAACGCTTTAGGGGTTGGCGGGTTCTGCGTGAGTGGTGATTCTGGCGGAGTGGTGCGGAAGTAATCAGTGGGAGGGGAGCCGCCTCCCTGATCCACCAATAGACCTGCCAAGTTGCAAAGCGGCTCCCCTCCCACTGATTAACTCCCGGACCACCCCTACGGGCCGAGACTCACGACGTACCGAGCGATCGAGCGTTCGACAATGTTCTTGGCGTCCGCCGTAATGATACGGTCCCAGAACGCGCCGTAGATGCGATCGAAACCGAAAGGGGCGATACGTGCTCCGATTTCAACGACCGTTTGTGCCGGCAGCGGAATCAGGTTCGGATAACTGTACATGAAGCTGACCCAGTTGCGGTCTGCTACAACGGCAATGATGTCGCCGGTAAACAGTGCTCCTTGTCCGTCGGCCGGCTCAACGGCGTGCAGCACTTGAGCGCCTTCGAAATGGCCGCCGCAACGTATCAAAGTCATCCCCGGAGCAATGACCTTGGTTTCTCCCGTCCAAAACTGGATGGCCGGATCCGGATCCATCACCCAATCTCGTTCCGCTTCATGAAGGTAGATTGGTACACCTCCGAATCGGTGGCTCCATTCCACCATGGTCGAATAGTAATGAGGATGGGAGATAGCGATCGCGCTGATTCCGCCTAATCCTGCAATCAGGGTATGAGTCGCCTCGTCCAGCAGTGGAATGCAGTCCCACAAGATATTGCCGGTAGGCCGGAGGATAAGGAGAGCGCGTTGATCGATGGCGAAGCTTGGCGTGATACCGATGCCGAGCACGCCAGGCTCATATTGCCTGAACCCGTTACGATGGTCGCTCGCCAGTTCAGAGAGAGTTGTCCATTGCTGGCCGGCGGGCGGAATGAATTGGCGCGAATCCTGACAGATGGGACAGCGCTCCGGCGGCTCCGCCCGAGGACTGAACTGGGAGCCGCAAGCGTTGCAAATGAAGTGCGTCATACGAAGAAAATAGCCAATTGCCAATGTAAGGACGGCTGAGGAATTGAACAGAAGATCACAAAGGTCACAAAGGATGATTTTTCACTTCATAGCGCTTTTTCCTAAAGGCATTGAGGGGTAGCTGTGTGTTCTCCAGGCGCTCCGTTTCAGATCGTTTTTGATGGTTACTTTGGGCCTACCTTAGTGACCTTTGTGTCGTCTGTGTAATCTGTTCCCGGGCAGCCTCTTGACACCGATGCTTTTGCCGCCTACCGACGAGTTCATGCAATCAGAATGGTGGCGAGGAGCAATCATCTATCAGATCTATCCTCGGAGCTTCTTTGACGGGAACCGGGATGGCACCGGAGACATCCCCGGAATCAACGCCAAGCTCGACTACATCCGATCGCTAGGGGTGGACGCTATCTGGATCTCTCCTTTCTACAAATCACCGATGCGCGATTTCGGATACGACGTTGCAGATTACCACACGGTCGACCCAATTTTCGGCGCCAACTCGGATTTCAACGCCCTGATCGCGGGAGCTCATGAACGCGGGATCAAGGTGGTTATCGATCTGGTCTTGCCGCATACTTCCGACGAACATCCCTGGTTCAAAGAAAGCCGCCAAAACTCCACCAATTCAAAGGCGGATAGGTATGTTTGGGCGGATCCCAAACCAGATGGCACCCCGCCGAACAATTGGCTTTCGGTTTTTGGTGGATCAGCGTGGCAATGGGATTCTCGACGCCAGCAATATTATTTGCATCACTTTCTACGCAGCCAACCGAACCTCAATTGGCACCATCGTCCCGTGGTTGATGCCATGTTTGCGGAAGCCCGTTTTTGGTTGGATGCGGGCGTCGATGGTTTTCGCCTTGATGCTATAACCACGCTGGTGCATGACCGCGAGCTCCGCGACAATCCGCCTCGTCCGATCGGGTCTAGGCCGTTGCTTTTCGCGGACTCAAATAATCCGTTTTCCTGGCAAGAATCGATCTATACCCGGGATCAACCGCATATCCTGGAGATATTGGCTGAGCTACGCGCTCTGGTGGATTTATACGACGATCGCTATCTGATTGGTGAAATCGCAGACGTCGATATGATCACTGTCAGCGCGAAGTACACCCGGACCGGGAAGCATCTCCATAGCTGTTATAACTTCGAGCTGATGCAGCTGGTTTTTAGTTGCGCCTTTCTTCGCGGGGTAATCGAAAAGACCGAGTCAGTCATTGGAACCGGCTGGACGACTTGGGCGATGAGCAACCATGACAATATTCGCGTGGTTAGCCGGTTCGGAAAACTGGAGCAATTGAGGGGCGATGATCGGGGTTTAGCCAAGCTGCTACTGGCCATTTTATTATCGATGCGCGGCGGCGCCTGTGTCTATGAAGGTGAAGAGCTCGGGTTGCCGCAAGCCGAGGTTGCCTATGAAGATTTACAGGATCCGTATGGCATCGAGTTCTGGCCCGATTTCAAAGGCCGGGATGGTTGCAGAACTCCGATCCCATGGAACTCTCAAGCGCCCTACGCCGGTTTTAGCGATGCCAAACCTTGGTTGCCCGTGCCGCCGGAGCATCAAGCGTTGGCGGTCGATGCTCAGGAAAAAGATGCGGAATCGGTTCTGCAAGCCGCTCGCCAGTTCCTCGCCTGGCGTAAGCAGCATCCGGCGCTAGTGCGCGGCACCATTTCGCTTTTGGCCGCCAATGATCCCGTGCTCGCGATCGAACGAGCCGGCGAAACCGAAAAGGTTCTCTGCGTTTTCAATCTTTCGAATAAAGAATCGGCCTATGCGGTCGGAGAGGGTTGGCGGCCGCTTGAGGGTCATGGATTTCGGTTCAAACCAGCGGCCGCGGAGGTTATCCTGCCGGCCTTTGGCGCGGCGTTTTTCCATCGGAATGTTGAAAGCTGATTGGCGCGAAAGGTGAAATTGGATCAGGCCGACGTAATGTAGCCCTACTATTGATGACGCGGCGCGCCAACATCCACATTGGGTGGGGCGAAAAACTCGGCGCGCCCTGGGCGGGTTCCTTTATATCGATCGCGCGCGCCGGTTTTGAGCTGCGACCCCCGATTTATCTTCGCTGATGGCTGCGCCGAACCCCATTTGCGTCCCGCGAAAACAGCTCCTGGAAATCTCTCATCGATTGGAGTGGACGACCAGCGGAGTGGCTCAAATCCGGCGCGCTCCGACGATTCGAGGTAGCCACCTCACATCCGCGCCGAGACCCGCCGTCGCTACGCTATGGCGCGGCCCTGTCCACAGTCCGGACAGCCACAGTGGGCCGCGACCTAGCTTTAGCGTAGTCGAGTTTTCGCCCTACCGGTGTGGACAGTGGCGCACGCTCCGTTCGCCGCATGATAGAGTAACTTTGAGAAGCTAGCTCAATCGGAAAGGTGACATTGTTGTCGCTGTCTTATGATGCGCGTCTGGTCTGGTGCCCTGAACTTAGGATATCGTGAAGCCATCGGATTGTTGATCGGGGGCGGCATGGCGCTCGTTTGGGGTTTGATCTTAACGACGTTAGGCGCCGGCAAGCTGATCCAGGAATATCAATTTATGACAAATTCGACCCCCGGGATTGCAGAGGTCATCGGCAAGGAACGAGCCGGAGAAAAGAATTTCTTCGTCGATTGCCGGCTGTTATCGGGTGCAAGCGCCCCGGTTTATGAGAAAAAGATCTCTGTCTACTCAGGCCTCTGGCAAAACCTGCGTAAAGGACAGACCCTGAATGTAGACTATCTGCGAAACGACCCGGCCAGTATGCGGTTGCAAGGCTCGATCGGCAACCTGGGTGATTCCTTCCTGAACCTGCTATTGGGGTTAATGCTGCTAGCCGTCGCTATCGTCGCATCCATCATCGCGACCCAGTTTCTGGTCAGGCAAGCCAAGGCCCAGAACCACGGAACCTAAATTATCCGCGGATTACACAGATTAGGCAGATTTCCCGATTCGGTGTGCGGCGTTATGTAATGGTTGTTCCCCGCCAGCTCATCACACTGAAAATGCAGAACCTGGCCCAATGTGCGGCAGACCCAAGAGAAAATCTGTGTAATCTGCGGATATTACCAATCCGTGGTTCTGCCGGTGGTAGCGCCAGAAAATGACGGGCTCGCCGCGACGGAGGGAATCCGAGGTTGGGCAGCGCCGATCGAGTGACCGGCGCTGACAAAGGCAGTTAACGTCCTGAAAGCAGACGAGGACGGGCTCGTCTTTAGCGTTATTCGTTTTTCGCTGGGCGATCGCCCTCTTTGACAGCGTCTTGCTCGCTCATGTATTTCCCTTGCTTGGTCTTACCGTAATAGCGCGAGCCAGCCTTGTGGTAGACATGGGTTTCGGAATTAACCCAAACTTGCCCGTTGCCCGGTGTACCCGGGTTAGTTGCCGGGGCTTGCGGTTGCGGCGCATTTGCAGCCGGGGCAGGAGTTGGGCTTGGAGTCTTCTTGTGGAATAAACCAAACATACCTGCCGGAGTTGGGGTCGGAGCAGCCGGCGCCGGTGTATTCGCCGGGGCAGGCGTGGTCACAGCTGATGGAGCAGGGGTGGCGGTCTTTTTGGATCGTTTTTTGGGTGTAGCGCTTGCCTCGGGAGTGGCAGCGGCTACCGGCGCAGCCGGGGTGGGACTGGCATTGGCTGCTTTTCGGGATCTTTTCTTCGGCGTGGCCGAAGCGGCCGGGGTAGGACTCGCGGTTTGTGAATACGCGAGCGGCGAGGCCGCGATAGCTATCAGGGCGAGGAGCGAGAGAAACTTTCGCATAAAGCTGCGTTTTACCTTGATTCCATGCCGGTCGGCAATCCTGGAAGTGTGAAAAACCTGATTTTTAGGGCCTCCGACCGGCTTCAACGGGGCTTTAAACCCAGGATAAGCCGAACTCCTTGCTACTCAAATCGCTAGAGAAATGCTAAAGAGGCGCCCTGGGAGTCTATGAAAAGCGCGGCTCTGATGCTTTTGTTGTGCAGCCTTTTCCGATCCGCTGTCTGGGCTGAGCCAGCCGCACCGGCCGTAAGTCCGCCGCCGGTGCTGCATAAATTGATCGTCGGGATTTACCCCGCGCCCCCTTTCAATATCCAGCAAGCGGATGGGTCTTGGACCGGCATCAGTGTTGATCTCTGGCGGGAGATTGCCTCCGATCTAAAGGCCGACTTCGAGTTCAAGGAGATCCCGGTCGCGGAACGATTCGATGCCCTAATGAACGGGTGGATCGATGTCTGTATCGGCCCGATTACGGTTACGGCGGAGCGCGAAGAGAAGATTGATTTTACCCATCGTTTCTTTTCATCCGGACTCCGTGTCGCGATGCGCGCCAGGGACGCTGCTCCTAATTCCAATTTAGTTCTCCCGTTGCTGCAAAAACTGCTGTCGATGCAGGTGCTAAAAATTTTGCTTCTGATTTTTGGCATCCTGCTCGTGGCGGCAGTTCTCATCTGGGTCTGCGAACGGCGTAAAAACGCGGCGCATTTCGGGGGTCACGGCAAACGATTTCCAGGTATCGGTTCCGCCGTTTGGTGGTCCGCTGTCACCATGACGGGGGTCGGATATGGCGACCTCTATCCAAGGACTTTGATTGGGCGGGTCATCGCGGTCGGATGGATGTTCATTAGTTTGGTTATGGTGTCGATATTTACAGCCACAATGGCTTCTTTGTTGACCGCAGAGAAATTGGGCGGGCCGAAAGTGATCCAGACCCCGGAAGATCTACACGGGTTAACTATCGGGACCGCAGCGAATACAACCGCGACCCAGTACGCCAGAATGCATCATCTCACGTTCCAGCTCTTGCCGGCGGAACAGTTGTTACCAGCGCTGCAAAGCGGCAAGATCGACGCGGTGATCAATGATGCGCCGATTCTCTACTACCTCGTCCATACGCATTACCCCCGTGAGATCGTGATCTTACCCATCCACTTGGATGAAGAACTCTATGGCTTCGGTGTCAGAGAGGGCAGCCCTTTGCGCGAATCCATCAACCGTTCCCTGCTCGAACGGGTCGCCCAACCGCACTGGCAGGATATTCTCCGGCAATATCTGGGCGATTACGAGTAACCCTCGAAACCGCAGACCTCAAGTTAACCGCAGATTACACAGATTACACAGATTTCGCCTATTGGTCCGCAGTGTGGCGTCATGATGGTTACCCCGCTGACGTGTCACACTGAAGACGCGCAACCTGGCCCAAGGTGCGGCAAACCTCAGATTAGTAATATCCGCAGATTACACAGATTTCGTCTATTGGGCCGCAGTGTGGCGTCATGATGGTTACTCCGCTGACGTGTCACACTGAAGACGCGCAACCTGGCCCAAGGTGCGGCAAACCTCAGATTGGTAATATCCGCAGATTACACAGATTACACAGATTTCGCCTATTGGTCCGCAAGTGTCGTCATGATGGTTACTCCGCTGACGTGTCACACTGAAGACGCGGAGCCTGGCCCAAGGTGCGACAAGCCTCAGATTAGTAATATCCGCAGATTACACAGATTACACAGATTTTCGCCTATCGGTCCGCAATGTGGCGTCGTGATGGTTACCCCGCCGACGCGTCACACTGAAGACGCGGAGCCTGGCCCAAGGTGCGACAAACCCAGGAGGAAATCTGCGAAATCTGTGTAATCTGCGGATATTATGTCTCTGCGGTTCAGGGGCACGCTCCAATACCGACGATCAACCCCTCAGACCAACGTGCCAACGAACCTCAGTGGTTCGAGGAGTAGGCCATTCCCATTTGTATTTGGTTGATGGCTTGGTCGACGAGTTCCATAGCTCGCACGCGATGACCGCCTTTGTTAGCCGTGGCGGCTGCTAGATCGGATTTGGCGGTTTGGAGCTGCGCTAGAGCTTCCTGCATTTTGGGCTGGCCGGCTGGACCGGGCCCTGCAGCCGGCGGTGGTGGAGTCTGGGTCGCGCATCCGGCAAGGAGCGTCAATGCTGCGAGGGGGAGGAGGATTGCGGCTTTCATCGGTTAGGTGTCCCGTTCTTAGCGGACCTGGCTGAAAATTACACGCCAAAACCTTGTAAACCGTAATCCGGGAAACTCTCTGTGGCCGGTTAACCGCCGGTGATCTTGATTGCTTTCTCTTTGAAAGCTCCCTAAGGCTAAGTGCCGGCGTTGGAAGGCTGGGCGTGACTGCTTGTTAGACTAAGAAACAGGCGGTATAAGAACCATTCGAAAAAACCTTTCTCCCCCCCCAAGAACTCATGTGGCAACAAAACTACACCCCGATCGGCGGTAACCTCCTGGTTTCTGCATTGGTGGCAGCTCTGCCGATTTTTACGATCCTGATTTTATTAGGCGTGCTCCGGCGTCCAGCCTGGTTGTCTGCTGTCTCAGCGGTGATTGTGGCCTTGCTCGTCGCGTTACTGGTTTATCAGATGCCGCCGGGCTTGGCGGTAAGTGCGACCCTGTACGGCGCTGCGTTTGGTCTATTCCCGATTTGGTGGGTGGTTTTTGCAGCGATCTTGCTCTTTCGCATCGTGGAAGAAACCGGTCAGTTCGAAATTATAAAGGCTTCGATCGCTCAGCTTACCAATGATCAACGTCTCCAAGTGTTGCTGATTGGATTCACTTTTGGCGCATTTATGGAGGGAGCAGCGGGGTTCGGCGCGCCGGTAGCGGTGGCGGCCACGATGTTAGCCGGGCTCGGATTCGCCCGATTTGAAGCGGCGGCTCTCTGCTTAATCGCGAATACGTCGCCCGTGGCTTTCGGTTCAATTGGGATCCCGATCGTGACCTTGGCGACAACGACCGGTCTGAGCGTGCTGGGTCTGAGCGCGCATGCCGGCCGACTCTGTGCACCCATCTCCTTGATCCTACCTTGTTACCTGGTGATAACGCTGGGCGGGCTTAAAGCTTTGCGCGGAGTTCTTCCTGCGGCTGCGGTTTGTGGAGCTGTGTATGCCGCTGTTCAATTTCTTGTCTCCAATTATATGGGGCCATGGCTGACCGATATCTTGGGATCGATGCTCGCTATGGCGGCCTTGCTGGTCCTGTTGCGATTATGGCATCCCAAAGATACCGCGGAATATCGGTTAGCCGGCGCGGCCGGGCAGGTCTCGGGGTCTGCTTATCAGGCTTTGAATTCGAAACAAATTCTAATGGCTTGGTTACCCTATTTGCTTCTGGTGGTGGTAGTCATTCTTTGGGGTATCCCGGATGTAAATGCATGGCTCGGGCATGCTACTACGATACCGATTCCTTGGCCCGGACTACACAACCTGATTCAGCGGATCCCGCCCGTGGTGGCTAAACCCAGCAACTATCCAGCGATATATAATCTTAACTATCTAAGCGCTGCCGGTAGTGCGGTTTTTCTGGCCGCGGTTATTTCTGCGATCTGCCTCAAAGTGTCTCCGGCGAAATTCGTTGTCATTCTGGGCAAGACCTTGCGCCAACTCGGCGTACCGGCCCTCACTTTCGCATCGGTTTTAGCGTTAGCTTTGTTAATGAACTATTCCGGCGCTACTGCCACCTTGGGTTTGGCGTTTGCGGCCACTGGCATTTTTTTTCCCGTGTTTAGTGTCTTACTTGGCTGGGTCGGCGTTTTCTTAACCGGGAGTGATACTTCGTCCAACGCTTTATTCGGTAATCTGCAGGTGATAACCGCTACCCGTCTTAATTTGGATCCGACATTGATGGCAGCCGCTAACAGTGCAGGTGGCGTGATGGGCAAAATGATCAGTCTACAAAGCATCGCGGTTGCCGTTGCTGCCACCGGCATGAAAACGACGGATGAACCACGCCTGTTCCGAAAGGTCGTCGGCCACAGCGTTCTCTTGGTGGCCTTGGTAGCGGTACTGAACGTGATCTATTCAGCGATGATGAGATAGAAGGAGTTCAGGAGTTAGCATGGGGATATCCGATAAATTTCAAGGAAAAAGGGCGATTTCTATCCTAACGGGAATTCTAGAATGTGAAACCTGGCCCGAGGTGTTGTGCTAAGACCTCCTGAACTTCTGAACTCCTGCAACTCCTGAACTCCTTACCTACTGATCGCGGACCAGATTTGATGCGATCGCGAAATCCTCTTGAGCCCAACCTTTGCTATCGGCTTCTACCAGTTGCTGATTGACGGTCTGGGCCAGCGGAAGTTGCACGCCGAGGCGCTTGGCCAGATCCAACGCTAAGCGTGAATCCTTCAACATATTCATTAACGAGAAGTTGGGATCAAAATCTCGAGCAATGATGGCTTTGAGTTTTATGTCGCTGACACCGGACCGGCAAGCGTTGTTCTCGATGGCTGTGACCAGCTCTTTTGGATCGATCCCAGCGCGTTCTGTAACGGTTAACGCTTCGGTTAAGGCCTGCACGGTGGCGGCGGTCACCATATTGGTAGCGATTTTGATCAAACTGGCATCGCCAAAACGGCTGAAGTAGACGAGCGTTTTGCGAGACGCTGCCAGGACTGGTTCAGCTCGTTCCAGGTCCGCTTTGTCGCCCGCAAGATAATAAACAATCTGGCCATTCTCAGCGGCTCCTTTGCTCCCAGTGAAGGGTGCGTCGACCAAACGCGCGCCGGTGGCTGCAGCGATGTCTTTTGCCTTCCGGACTGTCTCCGGAGAAATAGTCGAATGAATTAAGAGAAGATGATCCGTGGTTAGTTGGCTGCGAAGTGCTTCGAGCGTTTCAAGGACAGCAGCGTCATTAGCCACAAAGACCTGGATTATCTGGCACGTCTTGGCCAATTCAGCAGGTGAACTCACGAAATTTGGTTCAGTCTTTGGAGTTCGATTCCAAACGTACACCTCGAATCCTTTTTTCCGCAGATTTTTGGCGACGCGCGACCCAATGATCCCAAGCCCGATCACGCCAACTCGAATGGGAGTACTCATATTAAAATGTACCTGCCTTGGTTGCGGTTTCTAGGCGTTCTTTGGTGTTCGTAAATCGTACTCGTCGTCGTCCTCGAAAGTGGCGGTGACGAATGATGTGGCTTCGATTTTGCGGACAAGCGTCAGAGCGGCTCATTGTCCCGAAGGGACTAGAGGACTTAGCCCGGGGTTTCAACCCCGGGTATCGATCCGAATCGCAAACCGCCCTGAAGGGGTGGCAGATAGGCGTATCAAAACTCGGCTCCACGAAAAACGCGAGGTTGAACTATGCTGGAATAATCTTCCGCCCCTTCAGGGCGGGTTCATTGTTTGATTTACCCTGGGGATAAAACCCCAGGCTAAGTCCTTTAATCCCTTCGGATATCAACCGGGCTTTCGCATCGGCGATCGGCCACCCCTCTTAAATCCAACTCCTAAACCGCGCCAAATAGCACTTCTTTTTAGCGTGGACGGCCAAACAATAGGCCAACCGGATTCTGCCCAACGAGAATAAATTAGATTCGATTATATTGATTCTTTCAAATTGAAGTATTATCGCAATAGAGGGAATAAAAGCCGATCATTGGCGTCTATTCCCATGAGCCGCCCTCTCTAAAGGGGGCGGCGGCTCATTTGGAATCAATAACCCTCGTAATCCCCCAATCAGAGGAAAGGAAGTCAACATGAAGTTAAATCTGTCAAAGCCACGGGAGTTTTCTCGAGTGGCCATGTCTGTCTTGCCATTGTTGGTAGCCAGTACTTTACCACTATCGGCGCACCAGCCTGATTTCGGACCGAACGTCACTGTGTTCGATCCGAGTATGCCACCCCAGGCCATCCAGGACGCGGTTAACGCGATTTCCCAGACTCAGGTGCCCGCTTCCGCCCAGTTCAATACCGTACGCCACGCGTTTTTGTTTAAGCCCGGCGCCTACACCGTCGATGTGCAAGTCGGCTATTACACCACAGTTTCCGGACTGGGCCTGTTGCCTGATGACGTAACAATTAATGGTATCGTGCACGTCGAAGGGGCCGCTAACAGCACGTTGGACAACTTTTGGCGTTCCGCTGAGAACATGCTCATTGTACCGCAGAGCGGCCAGACCGAGCGCTGGGCAGTGTCTCAGGCTTCCCCGTTTCGTCGGATGCATGTAACCACCGGTCCTCCGGGTTCTTTGTTCTGGATCATGCCGCAAGATGGAAGTTTTTCTAGTGGCGGATACATCGCGGATTCATTGATCGAAGACGAAGTGCTGAGCGGATCGCAACAGCAGTGGATCACCAGGAACAGTATCCTCGGAGACGGTTGGACCAACGGAGTTTGGAATATTGTATTCTCCGGAGTTACTGGCGCTCCGGCTCAGAATTTTCCTCCAAATAGCGGTAACGGCAATCCCTACACCACGTTGCCGCAGAGTCCGATAACCCGAGAGAAGCCGTTCCTGTATGTTGATGCCAACGGTAATTTCAACGTTTTCGTTCCGGCGCTACAAGTCAACTCATCTGGAACGAGCTGGGGAAGCGGGCAGCCAGCCGGTTCGTCGATCCCAATTAGTGACTTCTTCATCGCGAAACCGACGGATAGCGCGGCTGAAATTAATCTGGCGCTGGCCCTCGGCAAGAACTTGATACTGACCCCCGGCATTTACCAGCTGAATGCGCCCATCGTTGTTATTCGGCCAGACACGGTGGTTCTTGGTCTCGGTATGCCTACACTGGTGCCGCGGCTCGGAAATGCGTCGATGGTGATCCTCAACGTGCCGGGAGTAAAATTGTCAGGTATAATCTTCGACGCAGGCCCAATCAATTCCCCGGTGCTTCTACAGGCGGGTCTAATTCCGGGTATTGGTAGCAACCCGAACGATCCTCTGCTGATCCAGGATGTATTCTTCCGCATCGGTGGTGCTACTCCAGGTCAGGCCACCATCAGCCTTCAGATCAACACCGATAATGTCATCATCGACGACCTGTGGGCGTGGCGAGCCGACCATGGAAACGGTGTGGGTTGGACAAGCAACACGGCCGCGAATGGCGTAATAGTGAATGGCGCTAACGTGATCGCTTACGGGTTATTCGTCGAGCATTACCAGAACTACCAGGTCATCTGGAACGGCGAGAATGGCGAAACGATCTTCTTCCAGAACGAGATGCCTTATGACCCGCCTAATCAGGCTGCCTGGTCGCACAACGGTGTTAATGGATTCGCGTCCTACAAGGTCGCGGACTGGGTCACCTCTCACCAAGCGTTTGGACTGGGAGCCTACTGCAACTTCGATGTCGACCCGAGCATCATCAATGATCATGCTTTTGAGGTCCCGGTTACTTCCGGGGTGCAATTCCACGATCTGGTGACCGTCTCCCTCGGCGGCGTTGGAACCATCGAGCACGTTGTCAACGAGACCGGTGGTACGGCCGACACCGCCAAGCAGCAGGTTTATCTCCTGAGTTTCCCGTAGTGGAGTTCGCGGTTTACAATTGCGGCTCCCAGCTCAAGGAGTTCTAGAAGATAGCCAGGCAGGAAATGCCTGGCTACCGCTGAGCCGGGCATTAGTGGCGAAGCGGCGATTCATAATAGCCTAGGGCGAAGGCCTGTCGTCCCGAAGGGACATAAGGACTCAGCCAGGGGTTTTAACCCCTGGTTACGACCCCCAACAAACGCCCGCCCTGAAGGGGCGGAAGAACCTAAGCTCCACCGCGGACCTACCCCATCCCTTTCGCCCCTTCAGGGCGATCTATTCATTTACATCACACCCGGGGTTGAAACCCCGGGCTAAGTCCTTTAGTCCCTTCGGGACATAAACGCTTAACCCCCGTCCACATTTTCGAAGCCACTTTCGAGGACGAGGACGACGACGTTTTGCAACCTTTTCTTGCGAAGAGCACGATTTATAACGCGCGACTGCGGGTTCCTGATGAGATTCATTCTCAGAAGAACTCCGGGGCTTGTGCCGGCCGTTACCCCGTGTTTTTCTTTCATCGTTTGTTGGTGGTTACAGTTAGGGAGTGGCGGCCTTGGAACGGGTGGACTGCGCGGAATGAAAATGCGCGGGTGAAGTGGACTCGACTGATCTCGAGGGGCTTCGGTGACAGGACGTCGGTTAGGGAATCAACCTCGCAAGGATGTATTAATGCAGCGCAAACCAGATCGTTTGTCGGCGCCGTGTTCTACGGCATCAGAAGAAACAGGTTCCTCCCGGCGTCATTTTATTTCTCAGTTAGCGGCACTATCGGCCGGGCTGAGCGTGGTTACGCCGGTTTCCCGCGGGACAAGTCAAACAACCGAGACTCCGCGTCCACCGGATCAAAGTCCCGAAGAGAGAACGCTTATCGATATCACTCTTCGGGTAAACGGGAAGAGTCAAAAACTGCGACTCGATCCAAGGGTGACCTTGCTAGATGCACTGCGGGAGCGGCTCGATCTGGCGGGCACTAAGAAAGGCTGCGACCAAGGCGCGTGCGGCGCCTGCACCGTATTAATGGATGGAACGCGGGTGGTTTCCTGCCTAACGCTCGCGGTGATGGCGCAAGGAAAAGAGATCACAACGATCGAAGGGTTGGCCAATGGCGAGGAGCTACATCCTGTCCAAGCTGCTTTTGTTACCTGTGATGGTTTTCAGTGTGGCTACTGCACGCCGGGTCAAATCATGTCGGCTGTCGGCTGCATCCATGAAGGCCATACCAAATCGGACGCAGAGATTCGGGAATTCATGTCCGGCAATATATGCCGATGCGGCGCCTATCCGAACATTGTCGATGCCATCAAGCTGGCGGTGGCAAACGGAAAGGGGGACGCGTAGTCGAATGAAAGCGTTTGCCTACAAAATGGCGGGATCCGCTAAGGAAGCGACCTCCGCGAGAACAGAAAGCGTCTTTATTGCCGGAGGAACCAATCTCGTCGATCTCATGAAGATCGATGTGATGGAGCCGAAAGAGCTGGTCGATATCAACCAGCTGCCGATGCGAGGTATTAGCCTGGACGGAGCCGGGCTACGGATCGGGGCTTTGGAAAAAATGGCTTACGTAGCGGAGCGGCCGGAAGTGGTGGAGCATTTTCCGGTCATCTCACAGGCCCTGTTGAAAAGCGCATCCGCGCAGCTTCGGAACATGGCGTCGATCGGGGGCAACCTGATGCAGCGAACCCGGTGCGGATATTTCCGCGATGTGGTTATGCCATGCAACAAACGTGTACCGGGGAGTGGTTGCCCGGCGTTTGCCGGTGAGAATCGGATGCACGCTATCCTTGGGATTGGGAATGCTTGCTGCGCGACGCATCCCAGCGATTTGGCGGTAGCACTAGTGGCGCTCGATGCCAGCATCAAATTGAAAGGACCGAAAGGAACCCGATCAATCAAGCTGGCCGATTTTTATCTTTTACCAGGTGATACCCCGGACCGCGAGCATGATATCGAACCGGGAGAGCTAATCACCGAGATCACCGTCCCGCACGCAAGCTGGTACCGGCGTTCTGCGTATCTAAAAATCCGCGATCGCGAGTCCTACGAATTCGCGCTGTGTTCAGCAGCCATTGCGCTGGATCTCGATGGACAGACCATTCGGGACGCCAGGATCGCCGCAGGCGGTGTCGGTACAAAGCCATGGCGGTTGCCGGAGGTGACCCAAGCGTTGGTGGGCAAACGAGTCGGCCAGGATACGTTCGAGCGTGCGGTTGAGATCGCGACCAATGGCGCGCGGCCGCTGGGTCAAAACGCGTTCAAAGTGACTTTACTGAAGCGAACGCTAACGCGCGCGCTTATCCAGGTAGGAGGTGCCGCCTGATATGGAAAAGATTTTTACTAGCAAATCGGTTGATCGGGTTGACGGCAAACTGAAGGTGACCGGCCGGGCACTTTACCCGGCGGATCATGCAGTACCGAATGTCTGTTACGGTTATCTTCTGCAGAGCTCGATTGCCAAAGGCCGAATCCAGTCGATGGACGTCGCCGCGGCTCAGAATAGCCCGGGCGTATTGGCGATTTTTACACCTTTTAATCCACTGAAGATCTATGGGCCGCTCACCGGCAGCGATGAAGGCGCTAACTCAGGCGACTTCCTCCCTCTTCTGCAAAACCCGACGGTCTCTTATTTTGGGCAAATCATCGGATTAGTGGTGGCGGAGAGCTTTGAAGCAGCCAGGGATGCGGCCCCGCTAGTGAAGACCATTTACCAGGCTCAACCCGCGGTGGTCGACATTCAAGCGGGCCTGGACAAGGCGTATGCGCCTAAATCCGTTTCCGGTATGGCTGCGACCGTGGCGGTTCTGGATGAGGGGGTATCATCTATTGATGCGGTATTACGAGATGCGGAGGTCTCGGTATCAAAGAGCTACAACAGCCCGATCGAAAATCATAACCCGATGGAGCCGCATGCGACGCTCGCGGTATGGAATGGCGATCGCTTGACGATCTACGACGCGACTCAGTGGGTTCAAGGACAGCAGCGGAATCTCGCGGCGGTATTGGGCATTGATGAGGCCGATGTGCGCGTCCTCTGTCCGTTTGTCGGAGGCGCTTTCGGTTGCAAAGGCTCCATGTGGATGCACTCGCCCCTAACCGCGGCGGCGGCCCGGGTATTGAACCGGCCAGTGAAAACGGTATTGACCCGAGAGCAGATGTTTACGTCGGTCGGCCATCGGCCCTCGGTCAGACAAATCGTGACATTAGGCGCGACCAAACAGGGGACTCTAACGGCGATTAAGCACGAAGCGTATTCGTCGAGTTCGCGCGTTAAACTCTTCGCTGAGGCCGCCGCTCATCGGACATCATTGGCGCTGTATAAATCGCCGAACATCCTGGTAAGCCATCAGGTGGTCCCGCTTGACTATGCGCCGGGTACCTTTATGCGTGCTCCAGGGGTTGCCCCCGGCATGTTCGCTTTGGAATCGGCCATGGACGAGCTCGCGGTGAAACTTGGGTTGGATCCAATCGAGCTTCGTCTCCGAAATTATGCGACCGTCGACCCGGTTGGTAAGTTGCCCTGGTCATCGAAGCATTTGGACGAATGTTACCGAGTAGGTGCAGATAAGTTCGGCTGGTCACGACGAAACCCGCAATCGCGGTCCACGAGAGACGGCGATTGGCTGGTTGGCCAGGGAATGGCGACTGCTCTTTACCCCGCACATCGAAGCCATGCTGAAGTAAGGGTCCGGTTTCAAAGCGATGGGAACGTCAGCGTTTCCAGCGCAACGCATGACCTTGGGACCGGTATGTATACCGTCTTAGCCGTCGTTGCTTCTGAGGGTCTCGGTATTCCGATCGAACGGATACGACCCTATCTCGGCGATTCCGGATTAACGACCTCTCCGGGAGCGGGCGGTTCGCAGACGACCGCGAGCGTTTCACCCGCCGTGATGCCGGCGATTGAAGCGGCCAAGAAAAAGCTAATCCGTGTCGCGATCAATGGCGCCAATTCGCCGCTCTTCGGCTTGAAGCCGGATCAGGTTTCCTATGATAATGGCGTCCTTCGCGCGGGGGATAAATCGGTTCCATTCGAAACAGTCTTGTCGGCATTGGATCGATCCGCTGTAGAAAGCTCCGGGAGTGCTTCTCCGGGTGTAGAAGAACATCAGTACGGTTTCCTTTCGTTCGGAGCACAGTTCTGCGAGGTCCGCGTGAACGAATGGACTGGCGAAGCCCGGGTCAGCCGTTTCACCAGTGTCATGGACGCCGGCACCATAGTCAGTCAGAAAACCGCGCGCAGTCAGGTCATCGGCGGCATCGTTTTTGGTATCGGTATGGGGCTGCTTGAAGCCACCAAAGTCGATCCGAATAACGGTTGGATCGCCAACCGTAACCTCGCCGAATATTTGGTCCCGACTAACGCTGACATTCCTCACATCGACGTCGAGTTCCTCAACTATCCGGACACGACCTTCAACTCGCTCGGCGTCCGCGGAATTGGAGAAATCGGGATCGCAGGCGTACCGGCCGCCATTGCTAACGCCGTCTACAACGCCACTGCGATCCGGGTTCGGGATCTGCCCATCGCGCCGGAGAGCCTGATTGTTGAGCCGAACGGGATGGCATAGAAGGACCAGGATCGATAGGGCGAGGCTGCCGAAAGAACGGACGTGTCGGCAATGGTAGGGCGAGGCTCCCGAAAAACCCAACGGGTCGGCAAGGGGAATAGGGAGGATGAGACCATTGCACCTGCAGCGCCGTTGAACGCGCCGAGCCGTGGCCCATCGCGGATTACGGCTCGGCGAGTTGGAGGCCTAGCTGCACTTTTCTATCAAGCGGTATCGAGTCCTCCGGGCAAGCCGTGGGTTGATCGGGAGTCCTCCCCCTACCCAGCCTTGACCTGCCCATCTTATCGGGTATTCCCGTGGGGCGCCTTTCTTTGGCGTAGTGCGGGGCTGGCAGGCGGGCGTGACGCTGTCTGGGCAACCGCCGCATCCACCACCTTGGCATGAGCCGGTTCACCCGCTTCCGGTTTAACCGTTTCCACTTCTCCGCCTCGACGCCGAACGATTTTGCCGGCGACGGTGAAACACATCGTTCGATAGGGGTTCAAGCCATCATCGACCAGAACCAGTCGCTTGCCGCGAAGGTCTTTCCGCCCCTTTTTTGAGGGACCCAGGCCAAGGTTTTCGAGCATGGATTCGGCATGCGCTTGAGCGCGTTTCCAGGACATAGCAGTGGCCCGCAAACTAGGACCGCTGGGCGGCTGCCGCCAGGAAAAAGTCTGATCAAGCGGCAGTTGGCGCCGGTCGCAGAGATCGGGTGGCTACGTTTCGATCTTTCCAATATTCCAAGAAATGGGCGACCACAAAAGCGATGACGAGCTGCACCAACAACAGGAAGGTGGCAAAGGCATCCACCGAGTGATGGCGGACGCTGACGCAGGCGATGAAAAAAATCGACAAGCAGATTTCGGTGGAGAAGATCGGCAACATGTTTTGACCGACGGCGCTCAGAGGGCGCAGATACTCTCTCCAACGACGCAGGTAAGGCATCGTTTTAGCTGCAAACCAAGTCACTAAGAAGAAGTCGAGCAGCCGCAACGGGCCAAGGTGCCACTTGTCAAGAAACCAGAAAGTCCCGGCGGCATCCACATTGAAGTAAGCGCAGGTCCAGCGGGTGACCGTAAAACCAGCCGCCATTACAAATAGGATGGTCTCGGTCCGTCGCGAGAAAGTGAACAGCGGTTTCTCTTGCTGGAGCGAGCACCCAACCATCAAGCCGGCGATCCAGAGCAATTGCCACGAAAAAAGATCAAACGGACCAATTTGAACAAAGGCTTGGTCACGGATTGGAGCCGTCAAGAACTCCCGCACATTAAATTGCGACAAGGCCCACAGGCCGACGCTGGTTGCGAATACGACTCGCCAAGTGACCCGGTCCGCGACCCAAAAAGCGAGCGGAGTGATTAAAGAGAAAATCACATACATCGGCAGAATATCGAGCAAAGGAGGCTGAAACAGCAGCGCTACAGACCCCGCGACCGCCGAGGTCGGCGAATCGAAGAATTTGTTGAGGATGTACTGAAAACCAGGAACCGAATCGAGAAAGAGGCCGCCCACCGCTACCACCACAAAAAAGGTTATCAAATGAGTCCGGTAGATGCGCAGCGCGCGTTGCAAAGTGGCGCCTCTGGCGGCTGCGAAACCCAGCTTGTCTCTTCTTTTTTGGAAAAGCAATCCGGCCAACAGCGCTGAAATAAAGACAAAAGGCTCAGCGGTTGAAAAAAAGCCGATCGGTTGATCTGTAATCTGGCGCAGCGGCGAAGGCGAATGGTTGACCACCATCATTAACAAGAGAAACCCGCGCAGAACGTCCAGTTCCACCATCCTTTTCATAACATCAAAGAGAATTTAAAAAGCAAGTTCCGCGCCCACACCGGCTTAACGCCGGCTTCCGAAGGATTCACGCCTCCGGAATGACCGGCCAGGTTGCAAATATCCGTCTTTCCATTGCGTTTTGCCACCGACACTTTGTCCACCCAGTACTCATAGCTGACGCAAAAGCCATAATTCGGTCACAAGAAAAGCGGCGGAAGGATAGGTCGGGACAGTTTTCGATCCGGAGTGAATTGCGTCACGTGCGACACGCCGGGCGGTGGGTTAAGTCCAAGAATCCTCGAGGACGAGGACGAAAAATCGGCTCGGCTATTGGGTTGCGAGGCGCTTCGGGAATTCGTCGCGCAAGAATTGAGCGATGTCGCGTCGCAAGATCTCGTAACCGTCTGCACTGAGATGGATTTGATCGTTCCTAAAGAGGGAGATCACAGGTCTTCTGTCCGGCCCGAGCAACCCGGAGTATAGATCGATAAAATCGCACCGAGGTTGTTCGCTCATAAACTCGCGCACTAATGCATTGTAACGCTGGATACTCGCCAAAAATCGGAGCCGGGCAGGGCAGGCTTTTACCGAGACGAACGCAATGAAGGGCTTTTGGTCACCATCGCGCAGAATATGAAAAAGTTGGCAGAACGAATCGAATGCTTGCTCGGGGGGAGTGCCCAGCGCCAGATCATTGTCGCCGGCATAAATCACAACCGCAGATGGCTTCAAAGGGAGGATCAACCGGGAAGCAAACGCGACGCAGTCGGTTATGCAGGCGCCGCCAAAACCGCAGTTCAACACCTCATAGGACCGGAAATCTTGTTCTAAAGATTTCCAGAGTCGAAACGAGGAGCTGCCGTAAAAAATGATAGGACCTGGGGGCGGATCGAAAATATTGGCTTCGAGATGCTCGATCTCTTTTTCAAATCGGTTGCTCTCTTCCTGAGCGAATAGACGGTTTCCGCAGAGAAGAATCAGAACAATTAAAAACCCAGCGCTACGCGCGAGTATTAAGCTTGGTTTTGATCGGGCGGTGAGGAACATCGCTTGTTTTGGGGCATCCCCGGACAACGGTTCTGCTGGGTGCCAGAAAAGCTGGTCCGGAGGTCGCCCCCATTTATAAAGGCAGAGTCTTTGCCATGCAAGCGGACGCTGACAAGAATCGAACGGTCATTTTCTGCGTCCAGTGGTCAAGCAATAAATACACCTGAACATCGGCTTGCCGGGTCCAACTCAATCTTCTACAAAATACCGGCTATGAGTCTGTTTCAGTCGATCGTTGATTCTATCGCGAACCCCCAGCACGCAGGCAACAATTCGGATTTACAAGGCTTGCTCAACTTGGCCCAGTTCATTCCTGGCGCTCAGGATGCGGAACAACACGTGAAGCCGATTCTGGATATTCTTGGGCCGCACCTGCAAGATGTTCTGAACACCCAACAGCAGACTCAAGGACAGGCAGCGGCACAACAAACGGTATCTAATTTATCCCAACCGGGAGTTGGTGTACCCGAGTTGCAGAACCTTTTTGGGGCTGATCGATTTAACGGAATTGTCGGCGAGATCGCGAGCAGAACTGGCCTGGACCAACAGATGATTCTCGGTGCATTGCCGCTCGTCATCCCGGTGATAATGAAGCTCTTGGCCGGTGGGACCAACCAATCGAATGCTCAAGCGTCGAACCCGGTCCTAAACAGCTTCTTGGGAGGCCAAAACGGAGGGACGCTTCTGACGGAAGCTTTCAGCCTCGCCTCACAGTTCTTGAGGAAGTAGAGGCGCGCCCGCGGTCGGCGAACCGATCATTGCTAGGACAAAAACCACGCCGGTAACGCTGCCGCCAGGTCCAGCGCTGGACCAAGGCGGGCGAGATTTTTCGCGCCTAGCACATCGCCGGCGCTGCGCTCATCGCGTCTTGGCTGGGTCGAAGCTTTGCGTGATCGAATCCAGGACCGCTTGCTCAAGCACACCTTTGCTGTAGAGAGGCCAGTAGGCCGCGGTCTTGGGGAGCGAGAGCAGCTGGAAATACCCGGTCGCGGAGATTTTGGTGTGATCTTCGCCAACACGCTGGACGGTTAATTTAATTTCGGCGCTGCCGTACCGGTACTCCGGTCCTCCCCCTAAATTTGCGTAACTGGCGAACTCGCTCATTGGGTGAGTCGCATCTCCGAAATCAAAGAATAACCACAGCACATACGGATTGTGATCGGTTTCTATCCGGTATCCTTGCGAATGGGTCGTTTGCTTAAGGCACGCTTGCCATACCCTAGGCGGAGCGACCGAAACAACCTGCGAATAGGCGGATGGCTTGTCATCCGTTGCCGCGCTGGTCTTGGCCCCGATCAGAAACGTCGAGCAGAGACTGATGATGAGACCCGTTGAAGGCATGGTCAAAAGGAGTTCAGAAGTTGCAGGAGTTCAGAAGTTCAGGAGGCCGTATCACTCGCGCTGGACTAGGGTTCGCATCCTGGGAGTCCTGGAGGAAGCGAAATCGCGTTTTTTGGTTGAAATTTAGCCGGAAGCCCAACGCTAACTCCTGAACTCCTTGAACTCCTTGAACTCCTTCTTTAATTCCCGATATGAAGGCAGCCGTTTTGCAGGAGATGGGACGTCCTCGACCGTATGCGGACTCGAAACCACTGGTCATTGAAGATGTTGCTCTTGAGCCGCCTGGCCCCGGAGAGGTTTTGCTTCGGATCAAGGCCACTGGGCTTTGTCATTCGGATTTATCCGTCATAAACGGGGATCGCCCTCGACCAACCCCGATGGTTCTTGGTCACGAGGCAGCCGGCGAAGTTGTCGAGTGCGGCGATGGCGTCAGCGATCTTCGGCCCGGTGATCAAGTTGTCCTCGCCTTCGTGCCATCGTGCGGAGCATGTGTTCCCTGTATGGAAGGGCGTCCCGGGCTTTGCGAGCCGGCTGCTAAAGCGAATTTAGCCGGTACACTTCTTTCAGGAGCAAAGCGTTTATCGCGAACGAGCGAGTCGCTATATCATCATTTGGGGGTATCCGCGTTCGCGGAGTACGCGGTGATTTCCCGGCGTTCGGCCATAAAAGTGGACAGCTCGCTCCCGGCTAAAGAAGCAGCTCTCTTTGGCTGTGCCGTCATGACCGGCGTTGGCGCAGTGGTGAATACGGCGAAGGTTCCAGCCGGCTGCACGGTGGCGGTGGTTGGTCTGGGCGGGGTTGGCTTGTGCGCACTACTAGCGGCGAACGCCGTCGGCGCCGTCAACATCATTGCGGTCGACACGAATCCGGCCAAACTCAGCGTTGCCGCTACCTTGGGGGCGGCTCGGACGGTTTTAGCCGGGCCGGAAGCTGTCGCCGAAGTTCGCGACTTGACTGGCGGCGGGGTCGATTTTGCGTTTGAGATGGCCAGCTCGGTACCGGCTTTGAAGCTCGCTTACGACGTCACTCGCAGGGGCGGCACCACCGTAACCGCGAGTTTGCCGCATCCGACGCATCAACTATCGATTTCACCCACCCAGCTAGTCGCCGAGGAACGGACGTTGAAAGGGAGTTATGTGGGTTCTTGTGTCCCGGCTCGCGATATCCCGAGATATATCGCTCTCTATCAGCAAGGGAAATTGCCGGTTAATAAATTGCTGAGCGAGACCGTGTCCCTGCAGGAGTTAAACGAAGCGTTCGATCGATTAGCGGATGGCAAGTCCATCCGCCAAGTGATGATGGTGGGGTAGGGGTGGATCAGAGGTGACTGGTGATTAGTGATTAGTGAGGCGCGATTGGTTGGTGGGTTCGCCAGCCATCGGGCCTGATCGCGGATAGGACCTATATGACATATGAGACCTATGGGATCGCAAGCGTTGGACGTGGTGCTTCTACTAATCACCAATCACTAATCACCTCTCACTCTTTCCAGCTCCAGCTCCCACGTCTCGGACGTGAGGCGTGGTCCGAAGTCCTCGTGGCTGTCGGTCCCTACCAATTGAAAGCCGGCTTTTTGGTAGATGGTTCTGGCGGCTTTCAGTACGTCGTGCGTCCAGAGCGTCATTTTTTTATAGCCGGCGTCACGGGCAAACCGGACAGATTCATCGACTAATCGTTTGCCGATGCCAAGACCACGGGCGGAGGGTTCGACCAACAAGAGCCGCAATTGAGCGATTTGTTTCGAGTGTTTAACCAGCAAGACGCACCCTAAGATTTCTCCGGCTCGTTCGGCTATCCAGCATCGTTCACAGCTCGCATCATAATTCTTAAGGAAGCTGGCGGCGATCTCCATCACTAAAGCTTCGAACGGTTGATGCCAGCCATATTCCTGGCTGTAGAGAACGGCGTGGCGGTAAACCATCCAACCTAAATCGCCCGAGCGATGGGTTCGAATGATGTAGGGTTCGCTAACCGGCAGCGGGTCTCCCAAAGCGGATTGGATCTGGCTCATAGCCTGCAGTACGCCGGCTTGTTTTGAGTCAGGTAACTGTGCTAACAGCGCGCCGGCTTGTTCCTGAGAACGCAAGTCGAGCGCGCCGGCTGCTTTCTGGCCTTTAGCCGTGAGCTGAATCAGACGTTGGCGCGCGTCTTGTTCCGCTGCGGCTCGCCGGATAAGCTGCTGGCTCTGTAGTCTGGCCAGAATTCGGCTCAGATAGCCGGTATCGAATCCCAGCTCAGCGCTAATTTCGCTCGCCGTGGATTCAGGGTGCTGAGCTAGTTCGTAAAGGACGCGCGCTTCGGCCAAAGAAAATGGGCTCTGTAGATATCCTCGATCTAGGACCCCGATTTTTTGAGTGTAAAACCGGTTAAATCGGCGAAACCCAGCAACGCGTTCGACCGGCGGCGTGACAGTGGTGGATGGTTGGGTCATTTGAGGTAGATAGTTGACATTGTCAGCTAAATAGTTGCCGCGGTCAACTACATCTAGAGTGACGCCGTCTGGAATGGGCCACGGCAGGGTCTGGGCCGAATAGGACCTATAGGAGTCTATGGGAGATCAGGGTTACTGATCACTGATTACTGATTACTGAGAATGGCCTCTGGCTCGGGACTGGGCTGCAGGGTCAATTGCGGGACTAATTTCCCGGTTCGGCCTTGCAGATAGATCAGCAGGTAAAAGACACCCATCCCGAACTTTTCTTGCAATGTCCTAGCGGGGTTGCCCCCAAGCACCGAGTTGACTACTCCCACGATGTTCAATATCTCGCGGGGGTGGAGGAAGATTTCGATGAACTCCCTTGTGTACCAGGCCGACGAGAGTTTCAGATAGGAACTGAGCCGGTTCTTGACCGCACGCTCGTAGCGGCGGTAGGCGGCCGCTTTTTTGACGGGATTGGCTAACGCAACATTGATGGTGTCGCCGGCTTTTTCGCCAGAGTAGATCGCGATGTAAATGCCGCTGCTAAAGACCGGGTCGATAAAGCCGGCGGCGTCACCGGCCAGGATCCAGCGATCTCCCGTGAGTTGCTTCACTGCGTAGGAGAAATCGGCGGTAGCAAACACCGGCATATAACGGGTGGTGTCTTGCACCCATTTCCTGACCTCTGGTTGCTCGTCAATTGAGCGAGCCAAAGCTGCTTCCGGCGAGAGTTTCAGTTGGTTGTATCTCTCCAAGTCCATGACCACGCCGACGCTGATTTTTCCGTCGGCTATCGGGATTACCCAGAACCAGGAGTCACCGGCTCGGATCATTCGAGTATAAGCATCCTCCGGGTCGTTCGATTTGCTGCTTCGTTGATAATAGGAATAGACGGAAAACTTTCTGAGATGAGGATGGGGTTGCTTGAGACGAAATTGATTAGCCAGCAAGCTGCTCCTTCCCGAACAATCGATCACGTAAGCAGCCTCGACCGGTTCAGGATTATTTCTGCAGCGTAACGTCACACCCTGCGAGTTGAACTCCACCGATTCCACCCGGCATTCTTCTCGGACCTCACAACCCAAGGCCTGTGCATGCTTGAGTAGAATATCGTCGAAAGTCATCCGATCGATTTGATAAGCGGTTTTCCAGCGCGGATTCAGAGCGTTTCGGAAAAAGAATTTTGCCCGGGCGCCGCCACAAGCGGAGACGATCTCGCCACCATGTTTGATCAAGAAACCGGCCCGATCGATCTTCTCTTTGACGCCGATCCTTTGCAGGGTCTCTAAGCTGGCCGGAATGGTCGATTCGCCGACCTGAAAGCGTGGAAATTTCTCTCGTTCAATAATAACCACCCTGCGTCCGCTCCCTGCTAAGATGGATCCGGCCACACTCCCCGCCGGACCTCCTCCGATAATTGCAACATCAAATTGAGAAGGCATTTTCACCGCAGAATAGAGGATGAGCGGGTGACAGTCGAATTAGTAATCAGTGAGAGGTGAGACGCGATTGGCCGAGCGCCGCCCTTTCGTTCTCGTCCTCGTCGTCGTCCTCGTCCTCGATAGACGCGACGCCAGGGCGAGCAGGGTGAATTGATGATCGGTGAGAGCATGTCCTCTAGGTCCTATCCGTTCGTGACCGGTACGCGATTGTTTTGCCATATTTGTCCCAAAACCCCCCAGCTCATTAGTTGTTTCTGTGAAAAGAAGGACACCAACTATGCAAGTACAAAAGATTACCCCATTTTTGTGGTTCGATAACAACGCCGAGGAGGCGATGAATTTTTATGTCTCGATTTTCAAAAACTCCAAGGTCTTGAGTATCAATCACTCCGGCAAGGCAGGGCCGGGAGAAGATGGGACCGTGATGACCGTACACTTCGAATTGGATGGCGTGCGATTTGTGGGACTCAATGGCGGTCCGATGAATACCTTCACAGAGGCGATATCGTTCAGGAAGAGATCGATTACTTTTGGGAAAAGCTCACTGCCGGCGGCGGCGGGCCGTCGAAATGCGGCTGGCTAAAAGACAAATTCGGGCTCTCCTGGCAAATCGTTCCTTCGATTCTGCTAGAGCTTCTAGATGACAAGGATCCGGTGAAAAGAGACAACGTGCTGAAAGCCGTGTGGGAGATGGAGAAGCTTGATATGCGGAAGATGCAGGAAGCGGCGGGGCGGTAGGGCGAGGCTCCCGAATGGCCTAAGCCCCTTTCGCGAAGGGACAACCTCGCGGTGGAATTAGTGCAGCTATATCTACAGCGCGCCGAGCCGTGGTGCGCCAAATCTTTCCTCAAAACTACCCAAGCTGCCGGCCGGCTGCCTGTAAGAACGGAGCCAGTTCGGCGACCAAGTCGCCGAAGGTGGAAAAGTCGACTTGCTGTTGGCCGTCGCTAAGGGCCTCGGCTGGGTTGGGATGAACCTCGATTAAGAGACCGTCTGCTCCCACCGCGGCGGCGCCGCGGCAGAGCACCTTGACCAGGTCTGCACGTCCGCAGCCCTGGCTGGGATCAACGATCACCGGTAGGTGCGACTCTTTTTTGGCGATAGCGACTGCTGCCAGATCCAGCGTATTCCTGGTATAAGTCTCAAAGGTCCGGATGCCGCGTTCACAAAGCAGGACGCGTGAATTGCCGTTAGCCAGCAGGTATTCTGCTGCCAGCATCCATTCTTCAATCCGTTGGTTCATACCGCGCTTCAGCAGCACCGGTTTTCCTGATTTGGCGCATTCGATCAGCAACTGGAAATTTTGGGCGTTTCGAGCGCCGATTTGCAAGATATCAGCCGCTTCAGCGACATGCTGGACGTCGCGTTCACTCAAGACTTCGGTGATGATCTTGAGCCCGGTTTCCCGGCGAGCCAAATCCAAGATCCGCAGACCTTCCTTGCCTAATCCTTGAAATTCATACGGGGAAGTTCGCGGCTTGTAAGCGCCGCCTCGCAGAATGCTGGCGCCCCGTTTTCGAACGGCCCGCGCGGTGGCCAACAGTTGGTCCTCGGATTCCACACTGCAAGGGCCCGCCATCACCACGAAATTTTTTCCGCCAATCTTGACGCCATCGACGTCGACTACCGTGTCACCGTCCGCCGATTCCCGGCTAACGAGTTTGTAGCGTTTTTGGACTCGGAGCACTCGCTCGACCTGGGGTAAAGCGTTGAGCGATTCGAGGGTCTGATGGACTCGCTCGTCTCCGATAGCTGCGACGACGGTTTGCAGTGCTCCCCGGATTGGATGGGGAGTGTAACCGAGCTTGGAGACTTCATCGATCACGTCCTGGATCTGCGGCTCGGTCGAGTGCGGCTTGAGAATAACAATCATGCGGAAGGGTCCAGATAGCACGAGGCGGAGGTGGTGAGAAGAGGGAAATGGCAATTTGTGAGAGGTGGCCCGGAAGTAATCAGTGGAGCGCGCCTCGCTTGCGAGGCCGCCAGAATAACCCCTGGCAGTGTTCCCTTTGCCGCTTTCGGATTTTTACGAAAGACTGAATCTGCCAAAGGTACATCGCGTCGGCGCAGTGCGGCGTCAGGGGTCGGTCGGCCTCGCAAGCGAGGCGCGCTCCACTGATTACTTTCGGGCCACCTCTTACAGGCACTTTCTCCCCCTTGTACTCCACCGCAGGCCCCGGTATGATCCTTGCTCCCCCCTTCAAATCCCTATGAGCGATCCTGTAACGGCTCCCCCCAGCGAAGAACCATCGGCTGATGTCATCCGCCACTCTCGTTTTCTTCCTAAAATCGGATCTCGCGGCTACTACCTGCTGCTTGGCGCGGTTGCGATTTTGATTCTGGGGCCGCTGGGAGGGATTTCAGCGGCGTTCATGAATTTTTCGATCGGTTTTTTTATCGGCGGCCAGGTGTTAGCCGGAATTTTGGGAAGCGCGGTGACCTTGGGATATGGGCCCGAAGGAAAACATGGCGCTAACTATATCCAAACCATGGCCGCATCCGTAGCCGGAATGTGCGGGATGGCCGTGTTGGTACAGGCGATGGTCTGGCTCGGCTTGCCCGAACCGCCCGCTTGGCAGCTGGTGCTCTATTTCCTCTGCATCGGCATGTTCGGCGTCGGAGTCGGAATGCTCTATACGCCGATCCTAGTCGATCGCATGCAGCTCATGTTTCCGTCCGGGTTTGCGGTCGCGAACATCTTGCGTGCGCTTACCGACCGAGATTTGCTCAAGCGGTCGATTGCTAAACTCGGCGGAGGAATGGGCGTTGGCTACCTGGTTGGGGTTTCTTCGTTAAATATCGGCTGGTTCGCACGTTTTGGTTTGAGCGCCTCGGGGATTACCTTCTTGGAGAAAGCCAGCATCTCGTCATCCACGTTTGGGGCTGGCATGATTGTGGGCGCCCGGATCGCCATTCCAGCATTGGTGGTCGCTCTCATCGGACTTTGGCAACGACCTAACCTGGTGGCAATGGGATGGCTAGGCCCGAATGATCCCTTCCGAAAAATCGGGTTCATCATCTCCCTCGGTACGATTCTAGGCGCCGCGATTGTCGATATCATCCTGATCCTGGTCCAGGCAGTTCGCCGCTTTTTAGAAAAGAGTGCTGAACCGGCGGCGCCACAGGAAGACTGGAAACGTGTCAATCAGTGGGGTTTAATTGTTTGGGTTTTATTCTGGGGAACCGGCATCGTGGTGATTGGCAGTCAGGTTCTGCATCAACCCTGGTTCTTCCTCGCAGTTGCCGTCGCCCTCTCGTTTCTGTTCGTTCTGGTTAACGGGATTTCGCTCGGTATCTCGGATTGGAACCCGATTTCTAGCGCCTTTGTTCTAGGCGTTTTTCTTTTGGCCGCTCTGGGGTTACGGGATGCAGGGGTCGGCTTGCTCTGTGCGTCTATCCTGCTGATTGCGTGCAGTGAAGGCGGAGATATGCAACAGGATCGGTCGACCGGCTGGCGTTTGGGGACTAATCGGTTGATGCAATTTCGTTTCCAGGTCATCGGCATTGCGATGGGAGCCGTACTGGCTGTTGTCTTGGCCAAGTTGTTCATGAGTGCTTACCCGATCTTGACTCAAGATCAGTTCAGCAATCCGCATCTGCCTGGGGCGGAGAAGTGGCAATCGGCCATGACCTTCAAATTCGTTGGCGCCCTGAGGGGAATCACGACGTCGCAGCCGTACGTAATGACCGCCCTCCAACTCGGGATCGGGCTAGGGCTTCTCATTGAGATTGCTCGCAAACTGATTAAGACGCGGCCCCAATACAAAGAGTTTGTGGCCGGTTCTCGAACGGGCAAAGTGACAGACTTTCTTTTGGATGCGGTATTGCTTTCCAGCCCCTATGCCTCGTCGTTCGGTGGATTTGTGGAGTTACCAAGCGTCCTCTGGTGGACCGCCGGTGGTGTAGCGTCTGCCCTGTACAATGGACTGACGACCAGGTTGGCTGCGCGTCGCGCCAATTCAATGGGGCTCCCTGCGGAGTGCGCCACTTCAGCTGCTGAGGGACTTCCGTCCGATATGAGTACTACCTCGCTCGTGGGAGGTGGCCTCATTGCGGGCGATTCTTTGGCCGCTCTTACTGTGGGGATCTACGGGCTGCTGCATACTGTGTTGTAGTGGCGCCTCTAGTGGACGCAGTGGACCTAGTGGACCAGCGCGAGAGGCGCTCATGACGTCCACTTCATCCACTAATGTCCACTCAGTCCACTTATCGCTTCGACGTCGAGCGCGAGTTGCGGAGCACGAGATCTCGTTCTAGATCTGGGCGTGCAAGATTTTACGGCGGGTGGGATTCACGCCCTGCATGCGGCGTTTGCGTCATCCGGGGACGAAGAGTTCGATCGGCGAATCCGGGAATTGGTAGCGGACTGGGGAGTCACAGCATCGCCGGAATTAGTCGCAGAAATGATCGTGACGGCTCTGCGGATGGGACGTGACGCTGTCCCGGTCGCCGACCTAAAAATGATCAACCGCTCGCTGAAAGAGCTACGAGCGGCCTCCAAAGTTTTTGCTCCTTACCAGGGAGTACGCAAGGTTGCAGTGTTTGGATCGGCCAGGACTTCGCCTAAAGCTCCCGAGTTTGTCGCAGCCGAGCACTTTGCGTCACTGATGCGAACAGAGGGTTACATGATCGTCACTGGAGGAGGTGATGGGATCATGGGGGCGGCTCAACGCGGAGCGGGACGCGAACACAGCTTTGGCCTCAATATACGTTTGCCGTTTGAACAGCGAGCCAACGAGATCATTGATGGCGATCATAAATTGGTGAATTTCAACTATTTCTTCACGCGGAAGTTGAACTTCTTGAAGGAAAGTCACGCCATTGCGCTGTTTCCCGGCGGGTTCGGCACCATGGACGAGGGGTTCGAATGTCTGACTTTGATGCAGACCGGGAAGGCTCGAATTATTCCCATGGTTCTGATCGATAAGCCGGGCGGCGATTATTGGAAGACGTGGATCGATTTTCTTCATGATCATCTGTTGAACGAAGGTTTGGTTTCCGCGGATGATTTTCATCTGTTCAGGGTCGCTGACAATGTGCAGGCGGCGGTGGACCAGGTCGTGGGTTTTTACCGAAATTTCCATTCCTACCGCTGGGTGGGAGAGCAGTTGGTAATCCGATTGCAAAACCAGCTGCAACCTCAGGCCGTCGCTCGGTTAAATGAGGAATTCTCGGACCTCTTCGAGAAGCGACCACTTTCCGACGGTAGCGCCCTAAAACCAGAAAAGAACGAGCCCGATATCCTGCACCTACCGAGGTTAATGGGCAGGCCCCACCGCCGGAATTTCGGCCGCCTGAGGCAATTGATCGACGCGATTAATGTGGCTGAGGTGGTTGGGGGGAAGTGAGAAGTGAGAAGTGATTGGTGATTGGCGATTGGTGGTGAGGGGTGGTTGGGTGCGGGGTGAAAGGTAATGACCGTTGCCGCGAACTGGGGGCACCGACTCCGAAAACGGTAGGGCGAAAAACTCGGCGCGCCCAGGAGACGCTTAATTAAGTCTACGCGACCGCGCCGGTTTTGAGCCGTCCCAGCGCGCAGCGTCACCGCAAAGGATTTTCAAAACTCACGCCGTTTCGCCGTCTAGGCCGCTCACCAATCACTAATCACAAATCACTTCTCGGCTTAAGCCGCGCTTCGCCCAGTCTGTTCTAGGACATAATCGTGAATCGTATTGACCGATGCCAGCGCTACTCGGGCGACATCGGAATTCGGCACGCCGACACCGAATGTTTTTTCGATGCTAACAACCAGCTGCAAAGCATCGATCGAATCTAGACCGAGGCCGTCTGGACCAAAAAGCGGCAGATCGTTTGCGATTTCTTCTTTCGGCGTTCGGAGCATCAGGTTTGTGATCAACATGTCCTTGATTTGCTCCTTGAGTTCTTCTGATGGCATAAATAGGGACGAACCCAGCTGGGACCGAATAGATTTGGCGGATTAAATCTTTAATCAAGCGTAAAATTGCTGAGAAACGCTTAAAGGAATGATTTGAAAGATGGCAACGGGCAAAAGAGTTCGCTTGGACAAATTGCTGGTTGATCTCGGGCACTTCGAATCGCGAGAACGCGCACAGCGATCGATCCTGGCTGGACAAGTCTTGGTGAACGAGCGGGTTTCAGATAAGCCGGGACTATTAGTGTTGCCGGAAGCGCCCATCCGCGTAGCGGAGCGCGAACGCTATGTTAGCCGGGGAGGTCTTAAGCTGGAAGCGGCTTTAGATTTCTTTCGGGTCGATCCATCCGGATGGCGTTGCCTCGATGTTGGTGCTTCCACGGGCGGTTTCACCGATTGCCTGCTGCAACACGGAGCCGCGCATGTGGTGGCGGTCGATGTTGGTCATAACCAACTTGCCTGGAAGATCCGGTCCGATCCTAGGGTAACCGCCATCGAAGGCGTGAACGCTCGGTTTCTTACCGCTGAACAAGCGGGGGTGGACTTCGATCTAGCCGTGGCAGATCTTTCTTTTATCTCATTGACGCTAGTGTTAGATAGCTTTCTAAAGCTCTTAAGGCTGAACAGCGAGGCCATCGTGCTTATTAAACCCCAGTTTGAATTGGATCCCCAGCGAGTCGGTAAAGGCGGTATTGTTCGGCAAGAGGCCGATCGTCTTGCCGCGGTTGAAAAGATACGCAACTTTGTTGTTCAACAATTGGCGCGGGAATGGCGCGGAGTCATTCCTTCTCCGACCTTAGGTACGAAAGGGAATCAGGAATACTTGGCATGTCTTCGTTGACCTTAGGGCTGTACGCACATTGGCGAAAGCCAGGAGCCGCGGAATCGTTGCGAGAGCTTTCTAACGCTTTGGAGAAAGTCGGCATCGGGGCGTTGCTCGAAGAGAAATCGGCCGAACTCGTTGATGGCCAGGGATACAGCGTGGAGGAATTGCGCGACCGGGTCGACCTTTTTATCGCCTTAGGCGGCGATGGCACCCTGTTACGCCTGGTCCGCGACCTCCGTGGCAAGATGAAGCCGATGATGGGGATTAATTTTGGTTCGCTTGGATTCTTGACGGGGTTCGCCGGGCCCGGTTTTGAGGAAGCCGCTAAGGTCTTGGCAGCAGGTGACTATCGCATCGAGGAACGAACCCTATTGGAAACCTGCGTACCCGGTCTCGACGGGCAGCTCATTTCCCGGGTTGGCCTTAACGACGTCGTCGTCAGCAGAGGCGACCGATCTCGCCTCGTCCAGATCGAGGTAACCATCGATCAGACTTTTCTGACCGAGTACAATGCCGACGGCCTGATCGTCGCCACTTCTACCGGGTCAACCGCGTATTCGCTTTCGGCCGGGGGTCCGATCGTCATCCCAAACTCCGGAGTGTTCGTGGTGACTCCGATTTGCCCGCATGTGCTGACTAATCGCTCGGTCGTAGTTTCCAATCGTTCCACAATCCGGTTGAAGCCGAGTCGGAGAGGTGGTGACCAACCGATCTCTCTAAGTATCGACGGCCAGGAGTCGATTCATTTTCAAGTTGGCGACGAGGTAACCGTTAAGGCAGCGGATGTCGTGTTACCCCTGGTCTTGCCGAGTAGTCTGGTGTTCGCCGATGTCTTGCGCGCGAAACTGCGTTGGAGCGGGACCGCCATATGAACCGGATCCGAGAAATTTTGTTGCCCGAGCAAATCTTGCTGAATGTGAAAGCAACGACTCGGGACGAAGCGATCCAGATGGTGGCGGGGTCGCTGCAGGGAGACACCCGGATTATCGATTGGCCGCGTTTTCAGTCCACCTTATCCGAGTGTGCCCGCAGCAGTCGGATTAACATAGGACTTGGGTTGACCATTCCGCACAATCGGACCAGCAGCGTCGCCACGATGGTGATGGCCTTCGGGCGTTTATCTGAGCCGATTCACCGCGGGGCTGCCAGTATTCGATTCGTCTTGGTGATTGGTATCCCGGAGACCATGGATGCGGATTACCTGCGGCTGGTCGGCGGCTTGATGAGAGCGTTCAAGGATGATGAACTTCGAAGGAGGCTGGAGACAGCTCAGACGCCGGAAGCAGTGCTGTCTACCTTCGAAAGGGTCGAAACGAAGCTGGTTTCGTAACCGGTCTCGCTGGAGTCTAAGCTTGCATCTTCCATGCCGGCGGGTTTCCATTGTCTAATGAACCGTTCGCTCCCGATCGTTCTGTCATTTCTTTTGGCAGCCGGATCGCCGGCTGTTTTCGCTGCCGGAAGCAGGACCATAACTGTCCCGCAGGTTCCCCAAGTGACCCCGCAAAACACCCCAGACGCCGCTAAGCCATTCAAAGAGGGAGTGGCTTTAATGAACGCCAAAAAGTTTGCCGCTGCGCAGGTCAAATTTGAGGCGGCGCTCAAAGCAAACCCGAATATCGCGGAGGCGCATAATAATCTAGCCTATTGCCTCCGGAAACAAAGCCCGGAGAACTTCGCCAGTTCCTTGCAACACTACGACACCGCGTTGCACTTGAACCCCAGGCTAGCTCAAGCCTACGAATATCGCGGCGTGCTTTATGTCGAGTTGGGACGAAAAGCTGACGCCGAAAAGGACCTGGCTACCTTGAAGAAGCTGGATACTAAATTGGCTACCGCTCTCGAAACCGCGATTAAGGCAGGTAAGGACACGGACTATTAGGGTGGTTTGCGGTTTGTGATTGGTGATTGGGCGAGGTGGTTCGGGAGTAATCAGTAATCAGTGAACAGTAATCAGTAGGGGAGCTTCTTGTGACCTAAGGGGGTTGATGGATTGCTTTGCGTGAGTTCTAGGTCGCGATTTGTCTGACGAAGGCCGATTTGGTCGCAAGACCCTGCGACCAACTTGCGTGCCACTAATCACTAACTACTTCTCCACCTGTCCGGCGCTTTCCAGCCCCACAGTCCACCCGGGAAAACCGGCCGCGTCGAAGTAGGGCGTATCACCGACTTTTTGCAGAAGGAGAATGGTTCGTTGTCCGTTCTTGGCCGGTGCTGACGATTTTTTGCTGGAAGTCCACTCAACCGTGGCCGGGCCATTAGCCAAGGCCTCGGTTAAGACTCGACCCAGCAAAACGCCTTTGCGGGGAATCTTCAGATCCAAGATCGCGGCGATGGTTAAAGCGACATCAGTATTACCAGCCGGCGCTTTATCTTCGAATTGCTTCTTAAAGTCCGGGCCGTAAGCCAGCATATTATTAAACGTATCGGCGCGATTGAAGCTGCCGTGCATGCCTTGCCCTTCTTGTAGCGTGGTGTCACAGACCGTTACCGCGGTCATAATGGTATGGGCTGGATCCGCGGCGAAGCTGCGGAAGTTAATCGCCAAGTCGGGCGTCGGCAACTGAGTCGCACCTTCCAAGTTTACGTCTTTTAAAGTTAAGGCGCCGGGGACCTCAGAATAACGAGAATTGACGAATAATCCGCTGACGTAATCCTGGGTGGTCAAGAAGTCGACGATCTGCTTCAACAATTCGCTATCGTGGTCCGGTAGATAAACGAGATCCGAACCGCCGTTGGCAGCCACAATGATTTTCGCATCCGTAGGATTGGTGATAGCGCCGGTGCCCCCAATGAGGCCGTCTCCGGAATACGGCCGGATCTCTTGGCCGTCGGTCGGAGTTTGGGAATCAGTGATGACAACCTTATAGGCAGGATTGCCGTCTCGCACCGTGACCTTGTCCGGATCAAATAGCGGAAGAGAAAAATGTTGAGCGAGGTCGATCGCCACAAATCCCGGAGGGATAAATCCGAGACTCACCTCCGGTTTGCCGCTCCCATCCTGATAGGTTCGAGTAGCCGAATAGCTCTTGGAGACGGTTTGACCGGAGGCATCCAGCTCATGTTTGCTGATGGTGGAAAAGCCATGGTCCGATGTCACAAAGATGTCGGTATCATCCGACAGATTAGCGGCTTTAAGATACTCAACGATCTGTCGAAGATTGTTGTCGGCGTTACGGACCGCCTTCAGCGAGGTGGGACCGTTGATGCCCGGGTGCAGATGGTTGAGGCTATCGCCTTGGAAATGCTGGGTGCCATCGGGGTCTCGCGACCAGAATACCACAATGAAAGGCTTGTTCGCTTGCGCAAAGGTGGGCAGCACGGCGTCGGTGAGGCAGTCCGCGAAAAACTGTTGCTGAACAAAATTAGGCGCCAAGGTGCCGGCTTCATGGTCGTTGCCGGCGATGCCGTTGTCTTGCCGGGTCTTGGGCTGGTTATTTGAACGGTCCGGAGAGACGGCTCCGAGACCAGCTTTCCGCAATGCCTCACTGATCTTCGGGTCGAGTGGAATGCCGCCCGGTTTACCGGTGCTGTCATCAATCACCACCGTCGCCGGAACCGATACCGTGCCATCCTGCGGATTGTGCGCTCCTGCTTCGGCATCTTGAATCAGAGTCGGGCCAAGTTTGCCGATGGCGGCGGTTAGGAAGCCCTGTTGGCGGGCGTACTGCAAAAGAGTCTCTTCCTCCAAAAAATTACCGCCGAAATGATCGTCGATACAACCTAGCACGGCGTCGTTTTCGATAAAGGGGGTCTGTGTGTACGGCACCTGCACCCCGGTGAGCGGCGGAATCGGGAACCCAGGATAAAGCGTGTTGCTGAAGTCGCCGGTATCGCCTGGGTAATGGCCGGTGGCAATAGCGGCTGCGTTCGGGGTCGTGAACGTGGGAAAGACCGAATGACTATTCGTAAAGTCGATTCCTTGCTGCCGCAATTCGACCATGGTTGGCGCGTCGTTGGCGTTAACCGAACCGTGCCGCAGGCCGTCCGCGACGAAGATAATGACATTGCGAGAAAAGGCCGGGGTCGGGAACCAGAGGGTCAGAATCGCAGCGACCAGCACCAAGGCTGGTCGAAAACCAAGAAGAGTACGAGGACCATTCATAAGCCATGCCTGCACGAGGCATACCGTATCCGAATCTCCGGACCCAACCTTTTCGAAGTGGTTACAATTTCGTGACGGAAAAGCGGTAGATCACCCGGTGATGGTACTCTTGCCCGGGGTGCAGCTCGCTAGACGGAAAGGAAGGCTGATTAGGTGCATCCGGAAAATGTTGAGTCTCCAGGCAAAAGCCGCCGTATTTGGCGTAACGGAGTCCGCCTTTTCCGACAACCGTGCCATCTAGTTGATTACCGGAGTAAAACTGGATTCCGGGCTCGGTGGTCAATACCTCTAGCTGTCTGCCGGATGCGGGATGAATGACCTTCGCAGCGAACGACAGCTCGTCTGGAGTATTTTTGTTCAGGACCCAGTTATGGTCGTAACCAAGGCCGTAGACCAATTGGTCATTCTTTTCGCTGATCCGGCTGCCAACCGGGGTTAAAACGCGGAAATCGAATGGTGTACCTGCGACCGATTCGAGTTCTCCCGTCGGAATCGACTGCACATCGGTTGGCGTGTAACGATCCGCGTTAATCAGCAATTCGTGATCTAGAATACTTTTTGCTCCGTCTCCGGAGAGATTGAAATAGCTGTGATTAGCGAGATTAACGACGGTCGGCTTATCCGTGGTTGCCCGGATGTCAATCTCGAGCCCGTTATCGTCACTGAGCGAGTACGTGGCATTGGTGAGGAGCGTGCCCGGGTAACCTTCGTCTCCATCCGGACTTTCGTGGGTGAGCTCCAGTTGAGCACGGGAACTATCTTGGAAACGGGCGGCCCACACCACGTTATCAAATCCGTGGCGGCCACCATGGAGATGATTGTCTCGATCGTTGGTCGCCAGCTGATGTTCCACACCGGCAATCGTGAATTTTCCTTTCGCGATCCGGTTAGCGAATCTCCCGACGATCCCGCCGAAATAAGGGTTCGGGCTTTGGTAACTGGCTAACGAATCGAATCCGAGAACGACATCGCCAAACCGTCCCTCGCGATCGGGAACTTTGATGGAGATGACCCGGGCGCCGAAGTTGGTGATCTGGACTTCAACGCCTTGCGCGTTTTTCAGGGTAAAAACCTCTGTTCTCATACCGGAGAGCATTTTGGGCGTGGTTCACTGATCCGTAAAGGTGATTTGGTAGGGCGAGGCTCCTGAACAACGCAAAGAGACTCGCAGGGCGACTGCTGTTCTGCGGCGTTCGGTGTGGTCACGTCTGTACGCCGACCGAGCCGCAATCCCGGCGCGGCCCACGGCTCCGACTGCGCCGATCGATCGCGGGTGCGAAATTTTTATGCCACTAAGGCTACGTCGGACAAGTCGGCGCGCGAATTCGCCTAACCTGACGCTGCCTGCCGCCGCATGTTTTTCTTCGCGGAACCTCTTTGCGTTGTTCGGGAGCCTCGCCCTACCAGTCAGGAGCGCATCCCTACCGGCCCTTCAGCTTCGCTACCGCCGGCAGCTTCTGTTTGAGCGACAGGACGGGCGCAAAAATATCTCCCTGCGTTTCCGCACGCGCGAGGACGTCGTCCGAAGCGAAGCTCAGGGGTCCGCCCTCGTGAGCGCATTGGGTGACTTCCTCCCAGAAGACCGGCGCCGACACGGTTGGTTGTTCCTTAGCGCGCAATGAATAAACCGTAATGGTTGTCTTGTGATCGTCGTTCTGGCTCCAATCGATGAAGACTTTTCCCTGGCGCGAGCTTTTCTTCATGTTGGAGACGACTTCGTCGGGATGTTCCTCCTCGAGCCGCTCGGCTAGGGTCTTGGCGAAAGTTTTAGTCTTCTCGTAAGTCGTTGGGGTGTTCAACGGCACGTAGATTTGCAGCCCCTTAGAACCGGAGGTCTTGGCGAATGCTTGCACATCCAGTGCGTCAAAGATCTGTTTAAGACGCAAGGCTACCTGGCAACACAGAACCACGTCCGCCGGTGGACCGGGGTCTAAATCGAACGCCATCATGGTCGGGCGATCATCGGACGGCGCCCGGTGCAGGAAGGTGTGGAGCTCTAAATCCGCCAGGTTTGCCGCCCAAACCAGCGACGGCAAGTCATTAAGCATACAATAGTTGATAAAGGCGCCGGATCCCTTCACAACCTTGGTTGTCTCGACCCATTTCGGCCGGTGGGAAGGGGCTTCTTTTTCATAAAAGTATTCGCCGTCGACACCGTCGGGATACCGTTTCATGGTGATCGGGCGATCCTTAAGATGTGGCAGCAAATAGGGCGCAACCTGGACGTAATAGTGAATCAGGTCGGCCTTAGTGAAGCCGGCCGCCGGGTAAAAAACTTTATCCAGGTTGGTTAGGGAGAGCCTTTGTCCGTCGACCTCGACTACGGTTTTTTTGGGCATGTCCTATTCGCGTACGACTTCGTGAGGTTCTTTATCCGTTCTGAGACCCAGGAAGACGGGTTGTCTCAGCTTGTCATCCTGGGTCCATTCGGTGAACTGGACTTGGCAGACCAGTTTCGGGTCAACCCAATGGCAACGCAGCATCTCGGCAGGGGTGATGGCCTGGCCCCAGCGTCCATTCCTTTTTTCCGGCAGATCGACAAAGGGACAGTCGTCACGGGAGAGCTGCTCAAATTGGTGGTACAATTCTTTCAGACTTTTTTCCGAGAATCCACTGCCGACCTTGGCGGCGAAGTGGAACGTATCCTCCACGAAATAGCCAACGATGATCGCACCGAAATATTTGCGACCTCCGGCCGGAGGCGTGTAACCGCCAATCACGAATTCTTGGCTCGAGACCAGCTTCAGTTTTATCCAGGCGCCGGTCCTTTTACCGCTTTCGTATTGGGACCCGACCTGTTTTCCGATCAGACCCTCCAAACCAAACGACCTGGCCTTCTCCAGCAAGTCCTCTAGTTCGACCTCGAACGGTACCGAATAGCGAATGGTGTCAGGTCCATCCTCCACCAGTTCTTTCAGAAGTGCTTTGCGATCCGCCAGCGGCCGGGCACGCAAATCCGTTCCGTTCAACTGCAATAGATCGTAGACATAGTAAAAAAGCGGGGGCTTCTCGTCGCCTTTCTCAAAAGCCTGGAGAAGCTGGAAGGACGGGCGACCGTTAGCGTCCAAAGCGACGACCTCACCGTCTATAATGGCATCCCGACAATCCAACTCGGCGACTGCCTCGACCACTGGATAAAACTTTTTGCCCAGGTCCTTTTCGTTTCGCGAAAGCAAACGGACTTCATCGCCCCCTTTCAAAGCAACGGCTCGGTAACCATCAAACTTCAGTTCGTAAGACCAGTCGCCGGCAGGCGGCTGCGAGACCGGCTTCGCGTACATTGGTTCCACAAACTTTGGGATTTCCACCGGGCCGGCGCCTAATCGACGTTTCTTGTTCCGAGCGGGTCGCGATTCCCAAATTGCTCCGGTCTCGGCGATCTCCGCCATGGTGTACTGCGACCGCGCCGACGTATCATCCATTTCTTTTGTGATTGGCGCTGCGTCGGCACCATGTTTGATCAACAGCCATTGGTTTTCCTCCGATTTTAGCCGTACCAAACCCCATTCACCCTCCAGCTTCTTGCCATGCAAAACGAAGTGCAACTGCCCGCTCTCCAAAGTCTTGCCCGGGTAACGCTCCGAGAATTCGTAGGTGCCGAAGTCCCAGATCATTACTGTCCCGCCACCATACTGGCCTTTCGGAATGCTTCCTTCGAAGTCAGCATAGGCGAGGGGATGATCCTCCACGTGGACGGCGAGCCGTTTCTCGCCTTTTATGAGCGGAATCCCCTTCGGTACCGCCCACGATTTCAAGGTTCCATCCATCTCGAGCCTGAAATCGTAATGAAGGCGGGTGGCCGCGTGCTTTTGGATCACAAACCGGGGTTTAGCCGACTTTTTGACCCGGCTGCGATCGGTTGGTTCAGAGGTTTGCTCGAAATTCCGCTTTCTTGCGTATTCCCGCAGAGACATAAGTTGAGCAATGTCACCCCAGCTTATCAGACGATTTAATAAACTGCGATGAAGCTTTTCTATCTGAATCCTACGTATTCGAATCTCGATCTTGAAGAAAAGGTGCTGAAAAGCACTGGGATTGAGCTAGTCCGATTCAAGGCCGGCAGCGATGCCGATATCGAATCAATGGGCGACCAGATCGATGCGATTCTTACGGACACCACGCCGATTACCCGGCAAACCGTTGGTTACCTGAAACGTTGCAAGATCGTGGTTCGGCTTGGGGTTGGGTTCGACATCGTTGATCGAGTCGCGTGCCGCGAGCGTGGCATCATCGTGTGCAACGTCCCAGACTACGGCGTCGAGGAAGTCGCTAATCATGCGGTTGCGCTGCTCTTTGCCGTCCATCGGCGTCTTTTTTCCTATGATGAGAAGGTCAGGCAGAAGGGATGGGGCTTTCAAGTCGAGTGGCCGATCCGCCGCCTCAGTAAACAGAAGGTTGGGGTCGTCGGGATCGGACGGATCGGGGCCCAGTTTGCGGCTAGAATCAAGCCATTTGTCCATGAGGTGTCGGCGTATGACCCCGGGTTAACGCCGGATCAGATCGAGGAACGCGGCGCAACTCCCGAAGCTCTGCGGCCGCTCCTGGAAAGCGCCGATTTGATCAGTCTGCATCTTCCGCTCAGCGAACGGACGCATCACCTGATTAATAACGAGACGATCAGCTGGATGCAGCGGCAGCCCATTTTGATCAATGTCAGCCGAGGTGGTCTTATCGATAGCGCCGCTCTGGCAGCGGGGTTGCGGGAGCGAAAGCTATCTGGAGCCGGTCTGGATGTATTTGAACATGAGCCGTCTGTCCCCAATGAGTACTTTGATCTGCCCAGCGTGGTCTTAAGCCCGCACATCGCGTGGTACTCGGAGGAATCAAGCGAACAATTGCGCGTCAGCGCCGTTCAACAAATCGCCGATTTTCTCACCGGCAAACCAGCGGTTAATGTGGTGAATTGATTGGAGCAGGGGGCTGATGAGCAGTGGCCCGGAAGTAATCAGTAATCAGTGAAACCGGGCGAGACGGAATAACAGTCCGACTTAATGACACTAAATACTGACTACTGATTTACCGATTACTCTGCGCCACTTTTCAAGTAGTGAGGAGTACAAGGAGCTCGAGGAGTACAAGAATGCCGACTTTGGGATGTTCCCGGGGGCGAGAAGCCCGGGCTGAGTCCTTTGATCGCTTCGCCATATTTAAGCTTACGCTGCATACGGCCCCGGTTGGGGCGATGCCTTGGACCAATCACCTTTCACCAATCACCTTTCACGCCCTATGCTCCATTGCCGCCGATCTCTGTGGTCGCACTCCGTTTGCCGCTCCTTATTGGTCGTCTGCGCCTGGGCGGCGCTAACTGCTTCGGGCCAAGTCATGGATTTGAAAATTGATGGATCAGAAATTGAAGTCGCGTTCGATGCGCCGGTGTCTGACGCCCTGCGTGAGCTGGTTCTCGACCGGATCAAGCTTTCGGCAAAAGCGATCGTCAATTATTACCGCCGGTTTCCCGTCGAAAGGGTTCGTATTGATGTCTCTCCTCATTCGGGAAAGGGAGTCAATGGCGGCCATGCTTCAGGCTGGGACGGCGCCCGGATCCGGCTCGGCGTCGGTCGGGATAGCACCTCGGCCGACTTTGCTGACGATTGGGTCACGACGCATGAGATGGTGCACTTGGCGTTTCCTTCTCAAGAAGATGAGCATCATTGGATCGAGGAAGGGCAGGCGGTTTACATCGAACCGATCGCCAGAGCCCGAATCGGGGAACTGACTCCCGAGAAAGTATGGGCCGATATGGTTCGAGATATGCCGCAAGGACAGCCGGCCGCCGGCGATCACGGCCTCGATTTTACGCATACCTGGGGTCGGACCTATTGGGGCGGCGCCATCTTCTGTCTGTTAGCGGATACCCAAATTCGTGAACGGACCCATAACCAGAAAGGGTTAGAGGACGCTCTCCGCGCAGTGTTAACGCAAGGTAATATCCAGTCCGAATGGCCGCTCGACCGCGCCATCGCCATCGGAGACAAGGCGACCGGCGTTACGGTCTTGCATGATCTCTATGAGCAAATGAAAGCGACGCCCGTAACCGTCGATCTAGATGGTCTCTGGAGAAAGCTCGGTGTGAAAGAGCTCAATGGGCATATCGTCTTTGACGATAGCGCCCCGCTGGCAGCCGTTCGCCAGGCGATAACCCGGTAGGGATGAGCTCCCGCTCATCCGCTGTCGCACCCACGATTTTCATTGTTCACGCCCTCTCACCACCACTCACGCCTCGGAAAAATCTCACATTGGTACGGCCAATCTTCAGGTTTTGCCACAAGCCCGCACCGAACCGGATTCTGCACAATGTAGGCTCGTTTTGCCTCTGCGCTTTCGGACGACCGGATGGTGTGATGGAAGGAGACTCCCTGCCAGCGACAAAGTGCTGGGCCGAGCCGCTTTGTCGCTTGCGACTTCCAATACCGAATCCAATCGTCCAGGCTGTGCTCGACCTCACCTGGCCAAGCAAAAAGGTGCAGATGATCGGGCATCAAAACGTAAATCCCTGTCTCCCAGCGATTGGCCCGAAACCAAACATCTCGTAGGACTGAGTGAACTTCAGGGTTGGCGAGCCACGGGATGCGCAAAGCAGTGCCCACGGTTACAAAGACGAGTGTTGATCGCTCGTCGACCTTGATTACGCCTTTGCAGGGACGGGAACGTTGAGGAAGTTGTGACATAATATAACTTACTTTTATAAAGTTATATTTATCTTTGAGAAATCACAACATAAAAAATAGGCGTGGTAATACTTTCATTATTTGGGACTAGCGGCGATGGAAAACGGCGCGGCACGAATTCGGATGAGCAGGAGCTCATCCCTACCTTATCTTTACCGTATCCCCACACGGATTCGATAACACCAGAACCAGCGGGTGGTGCGATCACCGAGGCGTTCTTGGACCGTTTCTCGGAGACGATCCAGGCCAATATCGGTTTCGGTATAGCCATGCTTTAGCAAGGTGGCAATACTTCCCTGGCTTCTGATCAGACCGACTAAACGGTCGCTGTTACCGGTATCGGTTTGAAGACAGGCCAGGTCTCGGGTGTAACGAAAATGGCCGCTCTTTTTGATCTGTTCCAGATGTTGCCCCTTGGGCCAAGCTTTGGCTTTGCTAATGCCGTTCTGTGCCAACAACTCGTCAGCGTGGCGATGACACGCAGCGAAAGCCGCGTCAGCGACAGGATCGGATACCGGCGGCCAATCACAATCGTAAGCGGCAAAAACTCCGCCGGGACGTAAAACCCGCGCAACTTCGGCCAAGGTGGGTACTGGATCCATCCAATGAAACGATTGCGAGGCAGTGACGATATCGGCGCTCTGATCCGCTAACCCCGTTTGATGGGCCTCAGCGCCGACGAAATGAGCGTGCGTCGTGGTTTGGGCCCATTCCTGCCGTTGGGTAGCGACAGCGCGCATGTCAGGGGAAGGCTCAATCCCGGTCAATAATTTGGTTCGATTGATCCAGATCAGCGTCGAAAGCCCGGTACCGCAGCCCAAGTCAACGACCTGGTCGGCGTGATCCATTCCCGCCAGCTGCAACAAAAGATCGGCAATCATCTCCGGCGGCTTCGGCCGATATCGATCATAGATATCCGCAAAGCCGGTGAACCGAGCGACATTAGCATTCTCCATAACGACTCATCTCAACAACCCGCAGATAAATACGAACCTCGAATCGAGAAGAGGATTTGAACCACAGATGGACCAGCCGTCGCTAAAGCTATGGCGGGCAGGCACAGATGGACGCAGATAAAAACCAAACCGCGAATGGACGCGAATGAACACGAATAAAAACCAATTTAACCACACAGACACAAACGCCGCCTGAGTTAGAGCCTTCAGTCGGTTCTTACTCTCCGCGAACTCTGTGTCTCCGTGGTGAATTATGTATTTATTCGCGTCTATTCGCGTCCATTCGTGGTTGGTATTTTATCTGCGTCCATCTGCGGTTTAGATCTTTGCGTCCTCTACGGCCTTACGGGCCAGGCTACTTCGTGTGAACGTAGCGCTTCCGTGAAAATCAAATGGCTTTGGTGAGCTTCTTCCGGAGTCACACAATGGAAAGGTTGTTGCATCCCATTCCGTCCATGAGCCAACTCGTCGCAAAAGGAAGCCCACATCTGCAGGATGCAGTCGGTGAAACCGAATTCGAAGATTGCTCCTGTGATGGTGGGATACGCACTTTGATACCCTAGATCAATGTGCTGCCACGCTTGCACTCCACCTGGCTTGTATTCCATTACCTGGAGAGTACGAGGATACTTCGTCGAAAAGGCCATCGACTTTCTAGTGCCGATCACTTTCAGGAACCAGGTGTTGGTTTCTCCGGGAGCGATCCGTTTCGTATGGAGAGTGATCGGGAAACAATGTCCTCCGTGCGTTTCAACCTCGCCAAAGATGGTCGCGTTATCCCAAGTACGACAGGGGACTAGGCCTCCTTTGCCATCGGGCCGTTCTTTTATGATCTTAGTGAGTTGAGCGTGGACCCGGCGCGGGAACCAACCGAACCGCAATGGCACGTGCAACGCGTGCATCCCCAGATCTCCCATACAACCGTATTCACCGTTAAATTCGATCATTCGTTTCCAATTGATCGGTTTGTCCGGGTTCAAGTCTGAGGAATGAAGGAGACCGCTCTCGACTTCGACAATCTCGCCAAAGTCATCTTCTAGGAGGGAGCGGATAATGGCGATCCCTCCGGGAAAAAAAGGGAGCTCGGAAGAGCAACGGACGAAGACCTTCTGGTGCGTGGCGATGGTGTCATTGATCTGCTCGTTAGCGGCGAGATCGATACCAAACGGTTTTTCTCCCAGCAGGGGTTTGCCGGCCTGAATAATATCGCAGTAAACTTGGGCGTGAAGATGATGCGGAACCGCGCAATAGATGGCGTCAATATCCGGCCGAGCCAGCAAATCTTGATAGTTAGTGGTTGTGACCTGTAGCGTGGGGATGCTGGCTCGAAACCAATCAAATGCTTTTTCATTGGTGTCGCAGGCGGCGACCAGCACCGGCCGCACATCCAGGTTGTTGAGATGAATCCAGCGCGCGGCGGCGCTAGCGAATTCCCGCCCCATCAAACCGAGGCCAATAACCCCGAAACGAATCTCCGTGCTCATCGGCTTAGTTCTCCGTCAGAATGCCGAGTGCGGTTTTACTGTCAGCGCCTTGATGCACGATACTCATCAATGCGCGCGTCATGGCGGCAGGTTTCTCATGCTGAATGACGTTACGGCCGTATACAATGCCTTTCGCGCCCTGGCGCATCAGTTCCACGGTGCGTTCAATAATTTCGGTGTCAGACGCCTTGCCACCGCCTCGCACCAAAATCGGGATCGCGCCGGCGACCTCAACCACCCGATGATATTCCGTGATATCGGTGGAGGGGTCGGCCTTGATGATATCGGCGCCGAGTTCGACGGCCTGACGGACCAGACCCATGATTTTGTCGATATTGCCGTCCACCATGTAACCGCCGCCTTTCTGGTTGTCCTGCATGACCAGCGGTTCAATCATGAGCGGCATTCCGTATTCATCTGCCACCGGTTTCAATAAACAGATGTTTTCGATGCATTCGGCGTGTACTTCCGGTTGATCCGGCAGCATGAACAAATTGACGCACAAACAGGCCGCATCCAGACGGAGCGCTTGTTTGACCGGATCATCGATGATGCGGCTGAATAGATAGGCAGGCAGCGTCTTGCCATACACGTTGGCCACATCGGTTCGGAGAACCAGCGCCGGCTTCTGTTTGCCCGGCACTGACTGTAGTAAAGGCGCTTGACCGATCGTCAGCTGAACAGCGTCCGGAGCGGCCGACAGGACAGTCTGGATAGCAGAATGCATATTTTCAATTCCCGCTAGAAAAGCGGGCTCATTGAAGAACCCGTGATCGATGGCGACATCGAAACATTTGCCGTCAGCAGCGAAGAGCCGATTAATTCGTGGTTTAGCGAGCATGATACGTAGGCAGGGGTTTATAAAAGGGGGTCGGCGGCTCTGTACACCATCTGCGCTGATGATGGTAGAGCGAAATGCGGGTGGCTCGGGAAGTAATCAGTTCGCCGGATATAGGTGTTTGAAGCGTTGGGCTCGAAGTCAACGCGCTGGGTTATTCTCGGGAGCCGCCTGCTCGATACAAACAGATCTGCCGCGCTATCCCGCAGCCGCGGGACGGCTCCCCTCCCACCGCCGGGTCTTCCGATCCGCAACTGATCAGTGATCACTGATCACTTCCTATCACGCCTGCTCCGCCAAAGCCCCGAGTCGTTCGCTCAGCGAAATAAGCTCTTCGTGTCCCAGAAGCCCTTCAACCAGCCGCTTGGGGATACCAGTCAATCCGACTTGCGCTCCCACGAGCGCTCCGGTGAGACAAGCACGGGACATGTTCTGACCGCCACCATTGATAGCGTGCAGCACAGCCAACTCAAAATTGTCCGGAAACCTGGCGGCTAGATAGTACGCTGCCGGAAGCTGATGATAGATCGCACAGGGCATCCCGTACACGATTGAAACTTTCCATGCAGGTTCGATTCGAATCCCGGGATCTCGAGCTGCCTCCGCCATATACGACGGAGTCAAAAGAGCGTCAGGCGAAGAGAACTTTCCTGCCCTGGGTGGATCGGGATCCCCTGGTTTAGGCATGCCCAGATCGTTGCTGGTAACGGCATGGAACGGCAGCGCTCCCTGTTTAACCAGCGCCATCAACTTGTCAGAAAGATTTTCATCGAACGGCTCGCCGCGCACCAAAGCGGCAAGAACTGAATTATAAGCTGTCGACATGGCTACGATCGCTTCGTCGCTTTGAGTCAACGCACAATGCTCCGCCACTAAACGAGCCACGGCCGCCGGATCTCGGGCGTATCGCGCCGCCAGGACGATCGCGCGTTCAGCTGCTTCGGTGGTATCCGCGTGTCCTCCGGTTTCTTTCCAGCTCTTCTTCTGTTGGACCCGGCGCCTGAAAGCTTCGCGGATCGATTGGCTCGTGTATCCGCCGGGCCCGTTCACTGGTGTCCCGTCAAGCAGCGGGAACAGCTCTTCATCGACCCGTCGGGTGAAATCTTCCTCGATATACTCACGGTGCTCGACAATCGAACGAAGCAGCATCACCAGCAACAAACCGGTTTGGTCTAGCTGGCCTCCGCGCATACCCGCGTGGTAACGGCCTGGCTTCGGATCGGTGAAATCATCGATCCAATCTCCGTACTCCTGGCGTAACTCATTGAGATCGTAGAACCAATGAGGGCCCAGCCCCAAGGCATCCCCGATTAAGGCTCCTAGAGCTGCTCCAGCGGCGCGATCAGCGATAGTTGTCATGCGGTTTCGGCAATTTGTGTTAACGGTTCCATGGTATCAGGGACAAGTCGAGAGGGAGGGGTGGGGCCGGTGAGAAGTGAGAAGTGAGAGGGGTACCGTGGCTTTGCGCTCCGCGGTTGCGGGGACGGGCCAATTCGATACTCGGACTATCGGGGGCTGTTTCTGCCATATCTTCTATAATCGTAGTAGTCTTTGTTCTGAGTAGATAAACGCTCTTGCCACCGGTATCGAATCTTGGGTTTGTTCTGTTAGGATGTATCGGCTGGTTATGGACAAAAAAGCTTGCTTCCTGCGTCTCGCTTGCGTCCTTACGTGCCTGGAAGTAGCGGTCATGGTTGCTTCCTTAGTTACCGGCTCAGTGTTGCCCCAGGGTGGCACAACGGGTGCAGGCGTCGCTATTTCGCTATTCGACCGCGTATCCGGTTGGCTGATGCTCGGCCACAACTTTCTGGAAGTGTGTGTCTACGGGATCCTGGCTTGGCTGTTGGCCAGCAATAATCGGTCGTATGCAATTACCGGATTTGTCTCGAGTGTGGTTGGGTTAGTTGCGTTAAGTGCTTCGATCTTGATCGAGGCCGAAGTGTTGCCGAGCCCATATTATCAGCTGCATTTCAGGGAGCCCTTCGGCATCGGATACGGGACGATCGACTGGCTGCTTGGCCTAGTTGGGGCGTTCTGTATACTACCGGCCAATGGTTTTTTCGCTTTAGCCACGCTGCGTCATTCGCAGAGCCGGCCGGCAGTGCCGGCGATTTTGTTTATGGGTATCCCAATCGGCCTGATCAATCTTTTTATCCCGGACCAGGCGACCGCCTGGCTGGCGTTTTTGGGAAATTGGTTAGTGCCAACCTTCGTTCTTGCGAAGCAAGTTATTCTCCTGTGGTGGTTTACGACGCTCCTGCACCCGATAGTGGCGCCAAAGAAATCCGTGCTTCCGGAGACGTTGCTCGCGGACTTGCCTGGATTCCGTAGATCCGCCGCGCCGGACGCGCTTAAGTTAGAGCCAAGCGTTGCCACCACAAAGAGCAGGTGATGCTCGCGGGTAGCCGGTACTATTGCTGCGAGTTAGCAATACCTAACTCGGAGTTATGTTCGTGGCCCGGCAGCGATCCTACGGTTTCTGTCGGATTACTACAATTCCTACCAGGGAAGCGAAGGCAGCGGCAGCAACCGCGATACCGGAACCAAACAGCGAGGATCCATTGGAGAGAGAACTGGACGGCGTCGAACTTGCCTTTGGGGTTGGACCCGGCGACTCCGATGGGCTGACTTTGGGACCGGAAGGTGAGGGAGTAGGAGTATGGATGCGAGGAGGATGTGGGTGGTACGGTTGGCCAGGGACAGCAATGTCCGCTTTACCGGCGAACGCCAGCGCGAATGTGGCGAGAACAACTCCAAAAGTAATCACGGACTTTTTCATAGGGAGTGACTTTCGGTGCAAGGCCGGCTCAAAATCGGGATAGTATCAAGCTGATGCGGTGTTGCCAATGCTGCAGATGGTGCGTTATCGGTGTGTCCCAAGAAGTGGCGCAGAGCGCATGACCGTCCGGCAATCTTCTGCTGCGACGCTTTTTCAAGCGATGCAGTCTAGCGCTTGATGTTTTCACAAGATTTAGGCATCATCCGCGCTAATCCCCCCAAGACTATGACCTCAGTGCTCATCGCAGCTCTCTCAGGCCAGCATGCTTGTCGCTCTCTATCCCTGGTTTTCTACATCCGTCTGTGGAATCCAGCCGATCGGTGAACGACTATGCGAATCTTTGTCCCTAAAGAAATTTACCCAGGCGAAACGCGAGTCGCGATCGCGCCGGGCGCGGTGTCAAAGCTGGCGAAGGTCGGAGCTGAGCTCGAGGTGGAAACGGATATTGGCACCTCCGTCAATTGGCCCAACGAAGATTATGAAAAGGCTGGAGCCCGCCTTAGCCCGGATCGCTTGCAATCACTAAAAGAGGCCGAACTGATTTTGCGTCTGCGGAAGCCGCCACTCGAGGAGATCAGTTTCTTAAAACCAGGCGCGATTCACGTCAGTTTACTGGACCCGTTCAACGAGGAGAAACTCGTGCGGAGTTTAGCGGGGGCCCAGGTCACCGCGATCAGCATGGAAATGATTCCCCGGGTAACGGTCGCCCAGCCGATGGATGTATTGAGTTCCCAAGCGAATCTCGTCGGCTATGTCGCTGTCGTTCTGGCGGCGGCCGGCATAAACCGGATTTTGCCAATGATGACGACGGCCGCCGGAACGATCAAACCGTTACGCATGTTCGTCATCGGCGTCGGGGTAGCCGGCCTTCAAGCGATTGCTACCGGGCGCCGACTGGGCGCCTGGGTGGAGGCCTTCGATACCAGGCCGGTGGTCGAGGAACAGGTGAAATCATTAGGCGCAAGATTTGTAAAGCTTGACCTGGGTGAGACGGGTGAAATTGCGGGTGGATATGCTAAGCCGCTCACCCCGGAACAACTGGACAAGCAACGGCAACTAATGGCCGAGCACGTGGCGCTTGCGGATATCGTGATCACGGCAGCCCAAGTCTTTGGCAGACGAGCGCCGGTCATCATAACCTCTGAGATGGTCCGCAGAATGCGTCCGGGTAGCGTCATTGTGGACACCGCCATCGAGACTGGCGGCAACGTCGAAGGCGCCGTGCGCGATCAGGAAGTGAACGTCAATGGGACCAAGATTATCGGCTTTTCTAATCTTGCGGGCCGGGTCGCTGCCCATGCGAGCGAGATGTATTCCAATAACCTGTGCGCTTTCGTGCAGCATTTTTGGAACAAGGAGACCAAGAGCTTTGTTCTGGATCTCAATCACGACATCCTGAAAACCTGCGTGGTCACGCACGGAGGTGAGATCTGTAATGAAATGATCAAGCAGGCGTACGCGGCCAGAGGAAATGACAAATGACAGATGACAGATGACAAATTCTTTAGGGACCTGGCGAACCCCTGCAGATCGAATAGCCGATAGCCAATGGACGATAGCCAATGGACGGAGACGACCTCGTCTGTCTTACAGATTATTTCCGTACCATCGCCGACGGCAAGGCTTCGACCACTCACCAATCACCACTCACTAATCACCAATCACCTTCCTCACCATGGCTCCTGAAATTCTACTCGCGACATTCTATGTCCTGATTCTGGCCGCATTTCTCGGCTACCAAGTTATCTCCAGGGTTCCATCCCTGTTACACACGCCGTTGATGTCGGCAACCAACGCTATCTCCGGCATTTCGTTGGTAGGTTCGTTAGTGACGGCCGGCGCCCATCAGACCACGGTGAGCGCGATCCTGGGTTTATGCGCCGTCATCTGTTCCACGACCAATGTGGTTAGCGGGTTCATTCTCACAGACCGCATGCTGAAAATGTTCAAGCGCCGGGTGGAACCAGCCGCCAAAGAGGAGAAATGATCAGTGGACCCGCGTACCCTTTTCATTGAGCTCAGCTACATCGTCGCATCGATTCTTTTCATTCTCGGACTGCGCGGGTTGAGTCATCCGGAGTCAGCCCGGCGTGGCATGCACCTGGCCGAGATTGGGATGTTGCTGGCGATCATTGGGACGCTAGTTAATCGTGAGATCGTTAGTTACGAATGGATCCTGGCCGGACTATTAATCGGCTCGGCCATCGGGCTGCCGATGGGTTTATGGGTCCCCATGACCGCCATGCCCCAACGGACCGCGTTGTCGCATGCTTTTGGCGCTTTGGCCGCGTCTCTGGTTGGTGTCTCCGAGTATTATCTGCACGGCGCCGGCTTGGGACCAATCAAGATGCCAGCCCTATGTTTTGAGGTTCTGCTTGGGTCATTGACCACGACCGGCAGCTTGATTGCGTGCGCCAAATTGCAGGGTCTGCTTCCTGGGGCCCCTCTGACTTATAAAGGCCAGAATATCTTTAACCTGTCCTTATTGGCGATAACGGTCCTTTGCTTGGTCTTGCTGCAGATTTTTCCGGGCCATGCCGAGCTCTTCTACATAATGTTGCTGCTCGCGTTTGTCTTTGGCGTTCTCCTGGTTTTGCCGATTGGCGCCGCCGACATGCCGGTCGTGATCGCGCTGCTCAATTCCTATGCCGGGCTGGCTTCGGCGGCCACCGGTTTGGTCATCGGCAACAACGTTCTGATCATTGCAGGTATGCTGGATGGTGGATCCGGATTCATCCTTTCGGTCGTGATGTGCAAAGCGATGAACCGCTCGATCACCAACGTACTGTTTGGGGCGTTCGGCAGCGTCACGGAAACTGTGTCGTCGGGTAGTGGTGAGATGCACGCAACTAATATTGAAGATGTGGCCATAAAGCTCGCTTATGCCCGGCAAGCCGTGTTCGTGCCCGGCTACGGCATGGCCACCGCCCAAGCCCAACATGTACTGCGCCAATTGGCAGACACGCTGGAGCAGCGCGGAGTGACCGTCAAATATGCGATTCATCCGGTCGCTGGGCGAATGCCTGGCCACATGAACGTTCTGCTAGCCGAGGCGAATGTTCCTTACTCGCAATTGCAGGAATTAGAGGTGATCAACCCAGAGTTTCCCAGCACCGATGTCGCCGTGGTGATCGGGGCAAACGATGTGGTCAACCCGGATGCACGGGATAACCCAAAGAGCATCATCGCCGGCATGCCAATCCTGGAAGTGGACCGAGCAAAAACGGTTGTGGTGTTGAAACGCGGCCAGGGGAAGGGTTTCTCCGGGCTGGTCAATCCGCTCTTTTTCAAACCGAACTGTGAGATGCTTTATGGCGATGCTAAAGAGTCGCTGACGAACCTAGTTCAAGCCGTACACGCGGCGTGACAACGCCGGGAACGGTCGGGGTCGAGGACGCGCCCGGTAGCGGCGACTGTCCCACGAGCTCTGTGCCGTTCATTTAGCAGAGCCTTTAACCGAAGAGACCGGACGTGGCTCGACTCAGCGCGCAGTCGCCATCCCAACGCTCGGATGGCGACTGCGCGTTGAGTCAGGTTGACGCGTCGCCCCGGAGACGCGTTGAGAGTAGGCGTGTCATGGGCCTCGTCGGACAGTCGCCGCTACCGGGTGCAGCGGAAAAGCGTTGAGCGTTCGATTCGCGCCGAACCGTTGACAACAACCCAGTAGTTCAATTAGCGTGCTAAAAGTTACCCATTGTGAGTTCCTCCCCAGTTTTGCCTGAATCGGCTCCTCCGACTTCCGCAGGACGTGCCGACCTGCGACCAGAGAATATTCGCGACGCTGTCATCCGTTTAGCGGGCAATTCGCAAGACGGTATTCAGACGGCAGGCGCGTTCCTCGCCCGACTCGCCGGGCGAAGTGCACAGGACGTCATGACGTATATGACCATTCCTTCCACCATCTCGGGTGGCCCGTCGATTTTCCAGGTTCGGATCGGGTCAGGCGAAGTGTTGTCTGCAGGTGATGAAGCCGACTTTCTCGTGGCTTTCTACCAGCACAGTTACGACGAGCATATTTACTTTCTGCGCGAAGGCGGAATCCTGCTGTACGATTCGGATCAGGTTCAGCCCAATCTCGAAGATAAACGGTTTGTTTATGTTGGGGTCCCCATCACCGGCCTTACGGTGGAGGCGTTAGGCGGTACCGCCAAAGATAAGGGTAAAAACATCTTCGTTCTCGGGTTGTTGGCCAGCATTTTCCGGCTGAACCCCGACAAGCTGAAGGCGCTGATTCGTGAACGCTTCGGCGGCAAGGACGAAAGCGTGGTCAACACCGCCATTACGGCGTTTCAAGCAGGGTACGCCTATCCAGTCGCAAATGTTCTAACCCATCTGTACGAGTTTGAGCCCAGCCCGCGCAAATCGGGGCGGGCGCAGATAACCATGGATGGCAATCAGGCTTTAGCCTACGGCTTAATCGCGGCCGGTGTCCGGTACGGCGCTGGTTATCCGATTACGCCGTGGTCATCCGTCATGGAAATTCTCCGGTCTGAGTTTCCCAAGTACGGCGGTTTGTTTGTACAGGCGGAAGACGAATTAGCGTCCGTGTCGCTGGCATTGGGGTTCTCTTATTCTGGGTGGCTGGCGGTAACCGGTAGCGCTGGTCCTGGTATTTCACTCAAGGCCGAAGCGATCGGTTGGGCGTCGATGGCCGAGATTCCGCTGATTGTAATCAACGTGCAGCGCGGCGGACCCAGTACCGGACTCCCAACGAACGTCGAGCAAAGCGATCTCCATCAAGCGGTATTCGGAGGGCACGGCGATAGCCCACGGGTGGTTCTAGCGGCGGCTACGGTTGAAGACTGTTTCTACATTGCTCTCGAGGCCGCCCGAATCGCCCGCAAATACAGCACCCCAGTTTTTATTCTCAGTGACAGCTCACTCGCGACCCGGATCGAAGCGTTCGATGAGCCGAATCTATCAGAATTAATGGTCGATCCGAAGCCGGATATGAGTCCGCGCCCGGCGGGCGCGAAGCCATATCCGCTGGAGCAAATCACCCAGCATGCGCCGCCCGGCACCCGAATGTCAGACGGAAAATACCCGGTTGTTACCGGCCTCGAACATGATGAAATGGGTCATCCGACCGCATCCGCTCGGCTGCATACCGCAATGACGGCCAAGCGGCGAAAGAAATATCAGCAGCTGGCCGATGAGCTGCCGTTGCCGCCGGTTCATGGCGATCAGGAAGGTGAGACCTTGCTGGTTGGTTGGGGATCCACTTATGGACCAATTATGGAGGCAGTGAACCGGGCTCAAGGTCTCGGTCAAAGTATCGGCTCGTTGCATCTTCGGCATCTCCACCCGTTGCCGAAGGGCTTAGAGGCGATCTTCGATCGCTTCAGACGAATCGTGGTGGCGGAGATGAACGACCAGGGATTGTACGGCTACGGCCAGCTGGCCACGCTGCTGAGAGCGCGATTCTGTAACCCGAAGATTGAAAGTCTCACCAAGACCGATGGCTTAACATTCCGAGTTCGCGAAATTTTGGAAGGAGCCCTTAAATGAATCCACTTGATGCCGTCCCCCCGGTGGCGCCGGAACGCGAGAAACTGACAAAAAAGGCGGTTACCGCCGATCATCCCACCTGGTGTCCGGCCTGCGGCGATTTCGCGGTGCTGGCCTCCTTTTATAAAGTTTTAGAAAAACGCCAACTACCTCATGAAAATATCGTGACGCTGGCAGGGATTGGCTGTTCGTCTCGATTTCCCTATTTCGTCAATACTCATGGTGCCCACTTTATCCATGGACGATCGGTGCCGCTGGCTTCAGCGATCAGCTTGGCGCGCCCCGAGTTGCACGTCTTTCTCTTCGGCGGCGATGGCGACGGATTTTCGATCGGCGGGAATCACCTGGAACATGGCGCTCGGAAAAATATCAACCTGACCTATGTGATCATGGACAATTTCGTCTACGGTCTCACCAAGAAGCAGACGTCTCCAACCTCGCCGATTGGCTACAAATCGAAAACCGATCCTACCGGGGCGATCGATCATCCGGTCAACCCGATCAAGAAACTGATTGCCGCCGGCGCCACCTTTGTTGCCCGGACGCATGCCGCTCAGGTCAACCACATGATTCAGATGATAGAGCGGGCCATGGATCATGACGGTTTCTCGGTCATCGAATGCTTGTCGGAGTGCATCGAGTTTTTCCCGGGCGCCTTCGATGCGGGTAACCCCCGTAAAGGCGGCGAGTTCAAAGTGATCGAGGAAAAGAAATGGGATGACACTCCGGAAGACGAAGCCCGCCACGATGTAACTGATGAAATCGCGGCTTACGGGTTAGCAAACGTGCCGTTCCCCGGCCTCTTTGGAGTTTTCTACGAGATCGATCGTCCGACTAAGAACGCACTTGAGCAAAAGTGGATCGAGTCCAGCCGTGCCAAGCTCAATCATGCGAGCGACGTAGAGATTATGCAGAAGACCTTTGATCGGCTGAAGTAGTCCGGTAGGGACGAGATCTTTGCACACACTCAGCGGCGAGCGCGCTTTGATGGTAAAAGTGATTCTGTCGAACGCGTCGCCGAAGCCCATCAAGGTAGGGCGAAAAACTCGGCGCGCCCTGGAGTCAGCGAGCTCTATCGGTTCCACGCGCCGGTTTTGAGCCACACCGGGCGCGAATCCCCGCCCGACGTGTTCCAAACCATTCCCGCGACAACCATTGCCATTTCGTATGAGTTTAAGCCGCGCGATATGCCGTGCTGACAACGGCTCAAAACCGGCGCGGATACGAGATAGAGCGACGACAGCGATGGGCGCGCCGAGTTTTTCGCCGTGATGGGGTTTGGCATACCCCTTTCCAACTCCGTCGAAACGACAATCGTATGAAAGGCGGGCCCCGACTTCTGCCGTGCGCTCACCCCTAGCGTCGATCCTGTGAGATGAAAAGCTTGAATTCCAGTACGACTAAAAGCAATAACCAGGCATGAACAGGTATGCGGTACTAGCCGTCTGCGTGGGCTTTAGTCTTTTTGTACCCTGGCAACAGGGTATAGCGGAAGAGCGTGGGATTTCCGTCCCGGATCACACGCGCATCGTGACCGCATTACAGGCGGACGGAGTGCAGATCTACGAGGCCAAACCTCAATCAGGCGGAGCGCTTGGATGGAGCCTGGTTGGCCCTGATGCAAAACTGGAAACGTTGGATGGTCAACTAGTGGGTATCCATTCGGTTGGGCCGCGTTGGAAAGCGAATGACGGAAGTGAAGTCAAGGCGACCAAGCCGCCATTGCAAAATTGGAAATCGCCGGACCCCAAGAGTGCGGCTTGGCTTCTTTTGGAAGTGAGTTCGGAAGGGAGCGAAGGGTTGTTTTCGGGGATCGAATATGTGATGCGGGTTTCGACGATCGGCGGGGCCGCTCCGGCTGAACCACCGACGCAAGCCGGTGAAAAGAAAAGCGTGCCGTATCGGGCGATTTATCTGTTCCTGGCGGCCGCCGAGAAATAGCAGAGGAATAGCCGCAAAAAAGCCAGCCGTCGCTAAAGCTATGGCGGGCAAGCTGCAAAGAACGCAAAAAATTAACCGCGAATGGACACGAATAAACGCGAAGACAGTTCAACCGCAGATGGACGCAGATAGCCAATCACATTGGCTGAACACCGGCTACCAATAAACCACGGGCGTTGGCCCGTATTCCTCTTAGTGCCTTTGTGTCTTTGTGTGAGATTCGTTTTGTTTTTTTTTGCGTTCTTTGCGTTTTTTTGCGGCTATCTCTTCCTATTCTTTTGCGGCTATCCCATTCACCCTTGAAACCGCAATTCCGGCAACCCTTTCACCCCGGGGTCAAACGCGAAAACACCACCGGCGAGCGGTTGTTCCCGGAGTTGTTCCTCGGACAGGCCGATCGAAGCCGAGGTCACGTAGATCGTCTGTAAATCCTCGCCGCCAAACATCGGACAGGTAGGCCGTTGCACCGGCATTCTAACGGTGTGATCAAGCCGGCCGGCAGGATCATAGCGTCTGACTTCCCAAGAATCCCAGACCGCTAACCAGAAGTAACCTTCGGTATCGACCGTTGCTCCGTCGGGAACACCGTCGGTTGAGGCCAGGTGAACAAAAACTCGGCGGTTAGAGATTTCGCCGGTGGCGATTTCGAAATCCCAGGCCCAGACCGTACGTTTCGGGCTATCGGAATAGTAAAGGGTGCGGCCATCAGGACTCCAGCATAGCGAATTCGAGATAGTGATACCCTCAACCATCTGAGTACACTTGAGCTCGCTATCTAACCGGAAGAGGCCGCCAGTCGGCTGTTTCTCAAAGTCGTCCATACTTCCTGCCCAGAAGCGGCCTTGACGATCGACCTTGCCGTCGTTGAACCGGTTATGGTCAGGGTGCCCCGGCGGTAGGACTACTGGGGTAGTGGTACTGGTGGCTAGATCAAAGAAATAAAGGCCTGATTTCAAGGCGACCACCAAGCCTCCTCCGCTTCGGACTGCCAACGAACCGATCACTTCCGGGGTTGACCAGGTGTCGTCGCGCCCGGTTTGCGGGTCGAGACGATGGATCCGCTTTCCTTTGATATCCACCCAATACAGGCGCTGATCGGTGACGTCCCAAAAGGGACCCTCGCCCAGTACAGCTTTAGCCTCGCAGACACAACTAACTTTCATGGGTTGAACTTCGTCGGGGTGAACCGACTTCAATCTGTCTAGTTAGCCGGTTGTGCGAGTTTCGCAGATGTCTTTGCATAGTTTGTCTGGCTGAGTCCGGCTTTCGGGAGGCCAGGGCTTTGACGACGAGTTTATGTTCCGCCAGCGCCTGCCTCCAAGTACCGGTGTTTTCAAAATGCTTCTCGAACTGAAGGCCCAAGGGGGAATGGCGTGCGTCGAACAGCTCGGCCACGATGCGGACCAGGACACCGTTCCCCGCGGTCTCAGCGATGTAGAGATGAAAAGCTCGATCTGCCGGCAGGTAAGATCCTTCGGGGTTGAGGTCGGGATCCATGGTTTCCAAGATATTCTCTAGTTCCCGGATCTGCGGAACCCGGATATGGCGAGCGGCCATAGCAGCGGTTTCGCCTTCGATCGAGATTCGGGCTCGCATAATCTCGAGCGGTCCCTCACTGGAAGCGTGATACGGAAAAACCCGCTGAGGCCGGCAAACAAAAACACCGGCGCCGGTGCGCACTTCGACCAGGCCCTCTACCTCCAGCGCAATCAATGCTTCTCGGACCGACGGGCGAGACACCTTCAATTGTTCCGCTAACTCTCTTTCAGAGGGCAACCTGGAACCGCCCGGAAACTCACCATTCTCTATGTGAGCCCGGATCTGGAGCGCAATCTCCTGGTAAAGGCGGCGGGGAGGAATGACTCTGAAAGCCATCGGCAAGAGAGTAGCATTCAAGCCGCCGCAAAAGCAAAAGGAGAAGGAGACAGGAGTCAGAATCCAGAAGCCAGGAGGCGATGGGTCACGCGGGTCTGTCGGGACGGCCGGGACAGTGGACGGAGTGGACTTAAGTGGACGAAGTGGACCGCGGGCGTAGTCTGCTCCGTCCACTCACGTCCACTCCGTCCACTTGTCCCGGCTATCTTCCCGGCGTGCCGCGTGACCCATCGCCTCCTGGCTCCTGGCTCCTGTCTCCTGGCTCCTTTCCCTCGCCCCACCGGTTGACACTGCCGGCGTCTTCTATTATCCAGGGGTCAAGTGGTAAGACCAATTTTCAAAGGCCGCTAAATGACGATTGAACCGTATACATTGGGCATCGGCGACCGGTTCGCCCAACAAGGATGCGCTCAGCTGGAAGCAATTCTCTTAGCCCGGCAAGCCGGCATCGATGTGTATCCCGTTTGGAATAAATCGAATCGGGAACATGTGATGATTAAGACCAGCCCGCAGGATGTCCGCGTGGAAGCTGATGCAGCCGTGAAAACGCTACAATGGACCGGCTCCTACTATGTCGATGCTGATCATATCAATCTCAAAACCGTGGACGGCTTTGTCCAGGCGAGCGACTTTTTCACAATCGATGTCGCCGATTTTGCCGGTCAGACTCCGGACCCGCAGGCGGTGGAGAGTTTGGTCAAAGCGTCGCGTGGAGTGGCTCAAACGCTTGCGATTCCCGGGATCGAGCGTGACTTTGAAATTAGTGATTCGGCCGTGCGTGGAGCGGCTGGCAAATTTCTGCGAGCAGTCCAAGAAGCGGGCCGGATTTACCGGCGGATTGCCGAGCTAAAGGGAGTTGATCATTTTGTTACCGAAATCTCTGTCGATGAAACCGACACACCCCAGACCCCGGTCGAGCTGTTTCTGATCTTATTGATGATCCGGGAAGAGGCCATCCCGGTCCAAACCATCGCGCCGAAATTTACCGGTAGATTCAACAAGGGAATCGACTATGCCGGCGTGCTTGCCCAATTTGAAAAAGAGTTTGATGAAGATCTGTCGGTGATTCGTTTTGCAATTCGCGAGTTCGGTTTCCCTGGCTCGCTTAAGCTGAGTGTCCACTCCGGCAGCGATAAGTTTTCGCTTTATCCAATCATTAACCGGTTAATCAAGAAACATGCTACCGGTTTGCATGTGAAGACTGCCGGTACCACCTGGTTAGAGGAGGTCATCGGGTTGGCTGAGGCCGGCGGCGATGGACTGCGGATTGCGAAAGCGATTTATACAGAAGCTTTCGCCCGGTTCGAAGAATTAAAACCTCCCTATGCGCCGGTGATCGATATCGATCCCGGAAAACTCCCTGATCCTAAGGACGTCGCGGCCTGGGATCAGGAGAAATACGTTAACGCACTACGGCATGTTGAATCTTCGCCTGACTACAATCCGCATTTTCGCCAGTTGATCCATATCGCCTTTAAAGTCGCGGCCGAGATGGGGGAATTATTTCTCCAGGCGGTGAAGACCAACCAGGTAACCGTGGCACGGAATGTCACGGATAACCTGTTGGAACGACACCTAAAGCCGATCTTCGGATAGAAAACGGTGCCCCCATGCAATACCGCAACCTGGGCAAGACGGGGCTCGCGCTTTCGACGCTCAGCTTTGGCGCCTCTTCTCTTGGCGGTGTTTTTCATGAAGTCGACCTGGATCAATGTATCAATACCGTTCGGGCGGCCCTCGACGGCGGGATTAATTTCATTGATGTCTCACCGGCCTATGGCGAAACACTGGCTGAGACCAATTTGGGTCACGCTCTGAAAGGGATCCCCCGCGATCGATATTATCTTGCCACCAAGATCGGTTCTTATAGTGAGGCGAGGGGAGACTATGATTATTCGGCGGCGCGTACGGAACAAAGTCTGCACGCGAGCCTGCAACGACTTGGTGTCGATTACGTTGATCTGATTCAATGTCACGACATCGAGTTTGCCGATTCCGGCCAGATCATGGACGAGACCCTGCCGGCTTTAAGGCATCTAAAGGATCAAGGTCTAGCTCGTTTCATCGGACTAACCGGTCTACCCCTCAAAATCTTTCCGCAGATCCTCGATAGGGTAGAGCCTGGTACGGTCGACACCATTCTCTCGTTCTGCCACTACGAATTGAACGACACTTCACTGGGGGATTTAGTCCCCTACCTAAGCGAGAAAGACATCGGGATTATTAACGCCTCCCCGACCGGGATGGGGCTACTGACGCCGCAAGGTGCTCCGAGCTGGCATCCGGCCCCAGAGAACATCATCGCGGGGTGCCGTAAAGCTGTGGCCCACTGCGCAAAGAAAGGGATTAATATCGTGAAGCTGGCGATCCAATATGCCTGCTCGCATCCCGGCATCACGACGACTCTCGTTAGTACGGCACGCCCGCAAAACATCCTCGATAATATCGCGTACGCGAATGAGCCGATCGATGAAGGCTTGCTGGCCGAGGTGCTAGCGATCCTGGCGCCGATTCACAATTTCAATTTTACTCGGGGGCGCGCCGAGAACCGGGACGCGCTGCTCGAGAGCCATCCATGAACGCAATTCGTCTCGAGGAACCTGGCCGCCTTGCCTTGATTTCGCCGGAGCAGACAGCGATCGGACCGGGCGAGGCCCTGGTGCGCGTCCATCGCATCGGCGTCTGCGGAACGGACATTCACGCGTTCAAAGGGAACCAGCCGTTTTTCAGCTATCCTCGGATCCTCGGGCATGAGCTGGGCGTGGAGGTATTAGAGGTAGATCCCGCGATAAAGCATATCAGGCCGGGCGACCGTTGCGCCATTGAGCCTTATAACAACTGCGGCGTTTGCATCGCCTGCCGCCGGGATCGCCCCAACTGCTGTGTCAACCTTCAGGTACTGGGAGTCCACACCGATGGCGGCATGCGCGAAGAGTTAGTGGTCCCGGCTCGCAAATTACATCCGTCATCCAGCCTGAGCCTAGATCAATTGGCGCTGGTTGAACCCCTGGGCATTGGGTGCCACGCCGTCGATCGGACTAAAGTCGAGCCGGGCGAGTTTGCGCTGGTGGTAGGTGCTGGCCCAATTGGTTTGGCGGTGATGCAGTTTGCGGCTGAGGCAGGAGCGCAAGTGATCGTACTCGACATCAACGAGAGACGCCTCGATTTTTGCCAGAAACAGCTTGGCATTCCTCACGCAATTGATGCGAGCAAACAGGATCCTAAAGAAACCTTGAACCGGATCACCGCGGGCGATTTTCCCACCGCGGTCTTTGATGCGACCGGGAACCCGCAATCGATGGCGAATGCATTTGCCTATCCGGCCCACGGCGGCCGTTTGACCTTTGTCGGCTTATTCCCGGGCGAGATAACCTTTAGCGATCCGAATTTTCATCGCCGGGAGCTCACCCTCTTGGCTAGCCGGAATGCTCGTCCGGCGGATTTCACGCGTATCATCAGCCTGATCGAAGCTAAGAGCATCGATACGTCGCCCTGGATCACGCATCGAGCCGGATTGACCGAAGTGGTCACGGAATTTCCCCTGTGGACCAAACCCGAGACCGGGGTGATCAAAGCGATGATTGAGGTTTAGTGAGCGACGTGTGGTGTCCCGAAGGGACTAAAGGATGAGCCCCGGATTTTAACCCCGGGTATCCAAGCCAAATTTCGCAGCGGCGTCGCCGTCCTATCACGGATATGATGCACTAGATGAGGATCGATGCTCACCAGCATTTCTGGCGTTACTCGGCAATGGAATATGGCTGGATCGACGACACCATGGGAGTGATTCGCCGCGATTTTGGGCCGTCCGATTTGGAGAACGAGATTAGGGAAGCTGGCATCGCTGGGGTGATCGCCGTGCAAGCTCGCCAGACGTTGGCAGAGACAGGTTGGCTGCTAAATCTGGCAGCCGAGAACGATTTTATCAGAGCGGTCGTCGGTTGGGTACCGTTGACTAGCGCTGGCATTCGGGACGAGCTGGCAGCTTGGCGCCAACAACCGCTACTCCGTGGATTGCGGCACGTCGTCCAGGATGAACCTGACGGATACCTATTAAAGGAAGATTTCAATGCCGGCATTGCGGCTTTGGAGGAGACCGGACTAGTCTATGACCTTCTCGTGCGCGAACGCCAATTGCCGGAAGCAATCCAATTTGTCGACCGGCATCCGAATCAGGTCTTTGTACTTGATCATCTCGCGAAGCCGTCAATTAAAGAGAATCGGCCGGAATTTTGGTCGCGATGCATCCGGGAGTTAGCTCGGCGCAACCACGTCTTTTGTAAGGTTTCGGGACTGGTCACGGAAGCCGATTTCCGCGCTTGGACTGGCGAACTACTCCGCCCTTATTTCGAGACCGTCCTGAGCGACTTCGGCGCCGATCGGTTGATGTTCGGGAGTGATTGGCCGGTCTGTCTGGTGGCCAGCACTTATCGGTGCTGGTACGAAACGGTCTCGCATTGGACCGAATCGTTGTCTGGGGACGAGAAAAGGAAAATCTTTGGCGCGACAGCGACTCAAGTATATCGTCTTACGGCATAATGACGAGCGGGCGGATTGGTCCGCTTCGGTGAGACCCGTCGAACCGGTACGCGTGCTAGCGCCCATCATGGTAGGGCGAGGATCTCGGCGCGCCGATGACGGTCTTTTGCCAAGAGTTATCCCCGCGCCGGATCCGAGCCACACCGCACGCTTGCCACCTCCCTGGTTTGGCGTTACCAAAATTTGTGACGTCCTGGGCGGTTCAACCCGCGCGGTGTGGCTCAAATCCGGCGCGGTCAAAACCTGAGAGAAAAGGACACCATCGGCGCGCCGAGATTCTCGCCCTACCATGATGGGCGCTAGCACGTGTATTGGTTCGACCGAATTCCCCGAGGCCCTACCGTCTTGGCATAACCGGCCCAAGCCCTCCCGTTTGTGACTAGACAGATATTGGTCTTACCAGTAAATTGGTAAGACCAATTGGATTGCCTCAGGTTCAACCTGAACCTGGCGCGCCTTTTTTGACATGGTTCCAACCCCAGAACTGAGCGGCTGCCATCATCCTGTGATCTGGTCAGTGGCGCCGATTCACCGGTGCCGCCAAACCGTTCGCGGTTCGCCAGCCGCCAAACCCCGGAATCTCCGCTGGTTGGCGGATCTTCCGAGGCTGTTCCCAGCAAAAAGCAGTTGCAACATCCAGTGGAATTCATTAGGGCTGAACCTGGATGTTTGTTGGATGGAGGTTGTCCTTCGTTCGACGAAAATCCGGTACGGCTGGCGCCGCCGCCTTATCGAGATCAAATCCATACTTGCGGCGTCTTAATTAGCAACCCCACCCCCAAATGAAACTCTTCAGTTCGTCCCTGAATCCCCGGACCCTTATCGGTTTGGTTGGAGCATTCTCTCTCACTGGTCTGGTGCAGACCATGCCGGCTGCGGACAAGCCGACTATTCCGATTATTGTCAAGGATACGACGTCCTTCTACTGGCAGATCGTACTCGCGGGCGCCCGCAAAGCCGGCCAGGATCTGAATGTCAATGTACCGGAGCTCGGCGCCCAGTCCGAATCGGATATTAGCGGCCAGATCTCGATCCTGGAAAATGCCGTTTCTGGAAACCCGGCTGCGATCGTCATCTCGCCGACCCAATTTGCCGCCCTTGGCAAGCCCATTGATGAAGCCGCTAAGAAAGTTAAAATCATTGGTATTGATTCGGCCGCTGATTCAAAGGCATTCACGTCGTTTTTGACCACGGACAACGTCCAGGGTGGCCGGGTGGCAGCGGATGGTTTGGCGGCGGCGATTGCCGCGAAATATGGGAAAGCGGAAGGCCAAGTGGCACTGATCACATCGATTCCCGGCGTCGGTTCCTTGGAGCAGCGAAAGCAGGGCTTTAAAGAGCAGCTCGCCGCCAAATACCCGGGGTTGAAGCTGGTCGACGAAAAATATGGGGATGGCAAGGCCACCAGTGGCTTGAATATCATGACCGACCTCATCACCGCCAATCCTGACTTGCGCGGTGTGTTTGCTTCGAACCTGATTATGGCGCAAGGGGCTGGTCAGGCAATCGCTGAAAACAAAGCTGCGGACAAAATCAAACTCATCGGTTTCGATAATGACGATAAGTTGGTTGGCTTCTTAAAGGACGGCACGATCTACGCATTGGTGGTGCAAGATCCTTACCGCATGGGTTACGACGGCGTTAAGACTGCGTTAGCGGCATCCAAAGGAGAGAAAGTGCCTGCTAATGTCGATACGGGCGCAAACCTGATTACCAAGGAGAATATGAATACTCCTCGGGCTCAGGAGCTCCTGAATCCGAAAGTGAAATAGCCGAGCGGTTCCGTACTAGCTGAGCACTAAGGCAAGCTGCCGATGAACCCGGCGCAGAATGGCGAAGATGACGCAACCGGCGCGGTGGCGACCGCCGCGCCTCTGCTTGTCCTTAAAAAACTGGATAAGCGGTTCGGCGGGACGCACGCGCTGAAGGCAGTCGATCTCGCCTTTGAGCGGGGTGAAATCCATGCCATTGTGGGCGAGAACGGGGCGGGTAAATCGACCCTGATCAAGCTGCTAACCGGCGTGTATCCACGGTCGAGCGGCGAAGCTTTTTGGGAAGGGAAGCCTGTTGCACTAGCGACTGCGCATGAAGCCATCGGCCTGGGTATCAATGCGGTGCACCAAGAAGTTCTTCTCTGCCCGCATCTGTCGGTGGGTGCCAACCTCTTTCTAGGCGATGAGAAAGTGCGGTTTGGTCTGCTGCAGCACGGCGCCATGGTGCGGGCCGGCCAGAAAATTCTTGATGATATCGGGTTCCGCCTTCCGGCGGCCGCGCTTCTATCGGCGCTAACGATTGGTCAACAGCAATTGGTTGCTACCGCTCGCGCGGCAACCCGTGGTACCCGCTTTCTTATTTTTGATGAACCAACCGCCTATCTTACCCGAAGCGAAGCCGCTCAATTGTTCGCCTTGATCCAGCGTCTCAAGGCTAATGGCGTCACCATCGTTTATATTTCACATCGGATGGAAGAAGTCTTCCAGCTCGCCGATCGGGTTTCGGTTCTGCGTGACGGCCAGCTGGTAGGAACCCAAAGAGTATCCGAGACCAACGAGAAAGCACTGATTACCTTGATGATCAATCGGGCGATTGAGCAAGTGCATTATAAAGAGTCGATTCCTTTCGGGAGCGAGATCTTGCGCACTGAGAATCTGTCCGGTAAAGGGTTTCAGGACATCTCGATCCGGGTACGGGAAGGAGAAGTGATTGGGCTATATGGCCTCATCGGCGCTGGCCGGAGTGAGTTCGTGCAAAGTTTGTTCGGGCGCTTCCCAAAAACCGGAGGCCGAGTTTTTTGGAATGGCAAACCGGTCGATATCCGAAAGGAAAAAGATGCCATCTCGCTGGGTATTGCCCTGGTGCCCGAGAGCCGCCGCGATCAAGGGCTCTGCTTAAATCTCGGGGTCGGTCTCAACCTGAATCTGCCGATCTATCAACGCCTAACCAAGGCTACCATAATAAACCCGCTTGCGGAGACCGCCGCCGCGGACCGGCAGATACGCAATGTACAAATCAAGACGGCATCCCGAGACACTCTGGCCTCGAGTCTGTCCGGAGGCAACCAGCAGAAGATCGTCGTTGGCAAATGGTTGAACCACGGAGCTAAGCTCTTTATTTTTGATGAGCCAACCACCGGTGTTGACGTGGGAACTAAGTCTGAAATTTATAAGCTGTTGGCCCAACTACTGAAAGCGGGCGCCGGAATTATCCTGATTTCTTCCTATCTTCCGGAAGTTTACGACCTTTCGGATAGTCTGCATGTGTTCCGTCGGGGCCGGTTGGTGGCGACCCATGACAGTGCGCACCAGAGTGAGAAAGCCTTGCACGAAACTATTCTAACCCAGGCTCTGGGGGTCTAACCAAAGTCAACCCGAATGCCGCAAATAGCGCACTGAGATCGAGGCAAAAATGAGTGTTCAAGCGTCAGAGGAAGGCCGCCAGATGGCCGCGACCAAAAGAAGAGCCCAATTTGGTGCCCTCCTTGGATTAACATTGGTAGCGCTCCTGGCGCTGATGTGGATCTTGTTGGCGTTTAATACCAGGAGTTTCTGGACTTACGGCAATATTAGCAACCTGTTACGACAGGGCACCGTGGTCGCGATTCTCGCAATTGGCGAGACCTTTGTCATCATCACCGCGGGAATCGATCTGTCAGTCGGTGCAGTCTGCGGGTTCAGCACCGTAATTATTGCTTTGTTGCTGGCACACAATGTTCCAATTTGGGCGGCCATCCTCATCACCCTGGGGGTTGGATTGGTTATTGGTGCTTTCCATGGGTTCGGCATCACCAAGCTCGGCCTGCCCCCATTTATTATGACGCTGGCGACGCTCACCGCCATCCCGAATATCGGGTTCCTTATTACCAACGGATCGACCATCAACATTGATAACGATGCTTTCACGAATTTCTCGCGGGGCGATTTTCTCGGCGTCCCAAATCTTTTCTGGATGGTAGTCGTCGTGGCCGTTCCTGCTTACATTCTCCTTCATCATAGCCGCTACGGGCGTTATTTGTTTGCCGTCGGTTCGAACCGGGAAGCGGCTCGCCTCTCAGGCGTGAACACCGCGGGCATTGTTTATATGGCCTACATGGTGTCTTCCCTATGCGCGGCTTTTGCTGGGGTCTTAACCTCCATACGCCTTACGTCCGGAAGCGCCATCCACGGTCAGGGCTTGGAATTGGAAGCGATCGCTTCCTCAGTTATAGGCGGCGCAAGTCTGTTCGGTGCCATCGGTTCGGTGCTTGGACCGCTGCTTGGTTCCTTTATTTTGACCACCATCAGCAATGGCGCGAACCTGATGCACGTCAATTCGTTCTGGCAGAAAATCATTACCGGCGGCCTGATTATCGTGATCGTTTACTTCGACGGTTTGCGCCGGAAGAAACGATAGGCAAAAGCAGCGAATGGGCGAGTGCCGCGATCTAGATCGCTATCAACTCAAGCGACTCTAAGAATCCGGCAATTTGGCGATTCGGCCGGCGGCTTTCTCTTGCTCAAGAAACGGCCGGAGCTCTGATTGTTCGATGCCAGCTTTCCGCAGGTAGAGAATCGCGGCCACAAGCCCTTTCTCGCCGTGAATCTCGCGAAAACGTGCTCGCCAATCCTCAGTCGGTTGAGGCGCAGTCTGAGCCAGGGGGTGGCCGCAATGCGGGCAAGTAACGGCCTGATCAGTGACTTGCCCGGAACATTCCGGACAACGCGTGAGAGCCATGTCCACTTAATGCATCATCTCTTCGAGGAGATTGCAACCTCGAAGGCTCGGCCGCAGACGTGAGAAGTGATTGGTGATTGGTAGGGACGAGCTCCCGCTCGTCCGGTTCCGCGCGCGTGACCTCCGGCTGAGGCGCACCAATTCCGGCCGTTTTCCTATTGGTCCTATAAGCGTATAAGTCCTATGCGTCGCCGCAGCCTGGAAGCATGACACCGGCACGAATACGGACGAGCGGGAGCTCATCCCTACCAATCACTTCTCACCAATCACTTCTCACGTCTCACGCGAAGCTCATAACCAGCGGCGTACTTGCCGGCGATAAGAGTCATATGCTGGCCCGAACCGGTTTCGCAAAAGCTCTTCCTCAAACGGAATGAGACGAAAGTTGATCACGAGGAAGAAGAAAATCGGGGGAAGAATGAACCAAAGCGACTTCGCCGCAAAAAGGAAGCCTAAGGAGAACAGCAACAGACCTAGATACATCGGATTCCGGGTAATCCGATATGGGCCTTTCAACACCAGCTGACTGGGTTCTGACCCCGGTCGAACCGGCGTTCCGCTCTGTTTAAAAGTTAGAAAACCGGCGGCTGAGAATCCGAGTCCGATCACCAGGAAAAGCGCTGCGAGCAAACCACTAAACGGAATTCTGACGGAAGTGGTTGGTGCTACGTAGGCGAGCAGGATCGACGCCAGCAACAAAACGAGCATCAGGATCGGCGGCGGTAGAGGGACGGGTGCGGACTTCATCTTAGTGAAGATAGATCGAAGCCGTGGCGCATCAATTGTCTCTATCTCCGGTCACATTTCAATCGTGGCGAGGCGCAACGAAGAGTGACAAATTTGTCACAAAATTTCTTTGTAAGAGGGCCGCCTGACCCACTATACGAAGGAGCGATGGGTCCCGGATACCAATTCAAACTGTCACGGATGTCAGTGTTCTTCGCCAGCCTTCAGAAGGTCGTCCTCATAGCCCTGGCGGCTTCAACCGGTCACCTCGCGTGGGCGCAAGTCGATTCCTCGGGAGCGACCCCGCAAGGTCGCTCCCCAGCCGATGCGGATGATCAACAGCCCCTAAGGGGCGTTACGGTCACCGGATACGTCGTCCCCCGGATCGGAGAGGGTCCGGAACCCGTTACCACGCTCGATCAAGACTTCATTTCAAAACAAGGCGATCAGACGGTTGCCGAGGTGCTGCTAAGGCTACCGCAGAATTTTGCTGGATTTACTCCATCGTTAAACGCTGGCCAGAGCACGGCAGAGGGTGGGTCGGCGGTGAATCTGTACGGGTTAGGCGCCAATGCCACGTTGGTGCTCATCGACGGACGGAGGCAGGCAACTTATCCCTACGCCCAGTTCGGGACCGAAAGCTTTGTCGATCTCAACTCAATTCCAGAGGCGGCGGTTGATCGGATTGAAATCTTGAAGGACGGCGCCAGCGCTATCTACGGCTCCGACGCCGTCGCCGGTGTGGTGAACATCATTTTGAAAGATGAATACAACGGGTCGGACTTGAAGTTTTACTATGGGTCAAGCCGGTACGGTGATTACAACGTGTACCACATTTCGGCGGTGAGCGGCTTCAGCGAAAAGCTTGGGGAAAACTCGAAGATCAGCGTTCTAGGAACTTTCGATTTTTATGACCAGAGTCCGATCCAGAATCAAAATCGTTCGTACAGCTCACAGCTGCTGCATTCTCAATTTGGCTCCTATTATGATCAAGGGTCGACCGACAGCACGGCTGGATCTTTCGGTGATGCTGCCGGTAACACCTACACGGTAATTCCAGGAACCACCGGACCGAAGATCACGTCAAACGATTTTGTCATCAACGGTCAGCCGAACTCGCTTCTGACCGTCAAAAATCTAGAGCTCGTTCCCCGGGAAGAACGGTACGGTACTTACGTCAAGATTAAGTATGAACCGACCAGTTGGCTGCGGTTATACGAGGAGTTTTCTTATCAACGAAACGAGGAAGTGAATGTGGATGTCGCTTCGCAGCCGACCCAGGCCGATCCGATCACCATCCCAGCGAACAATCCCTACAATCCGTTCGGCATTCCGTTGTTTCCGCTTGGGCAGACCCTATGGGAGGTTGGCACGCAATCGCAGGATGCCGTGATTAAAACCTATCGCACGGTCACGGGCGCTACTCTGTTCTTGCCGAAGAATTGGACCATCGATTTCAGCTTTCTCTACGCCGAAAGCGACGCTACTGCGTATAGTTCGAACGAAGTCTCCGTTTCGAAGTTAAACGAAGCGCTGGCCGGGACTCTTCCCGGCTATGTCGGCCAGTTTTACGATCCTTTTGTGGACCAATTGGCGGTTAGCCATCCCAACGGACAGTTGGCTAATGGAATCCGGATCACGCAGTATCAAGATGTGAGAAGCAGCCTCGTGACCTCGGCGGTTCGGGGTGGCGGCGAATTGATTGATCTGCCTGGGGGACCGGTCACCCTCGGACTGGGTTTGGAATATCGGAGCGACGACTACGTGTCTCGCGTCGATCCTTTCACCGCGTCATTTGACGTCGTCGGGTTAGGCGCAGCGATCAATGGCGTGGGCAAACGTTACGTGGAGAGCGCCTACTACGAACTGTCTATTCCCATACTAGGCCAACAATGGTCGTGGCCGGGGGCGCGCAGCCTCCAATTTGTAGTGTCCGAGCGATATGATAACTACAGCGACTTTGGTTCGACCGAGAAACCGAAGTTCGCGGTTCTGTTCAAACCGTTCGACGATCTTACCCTGCGGGCTAGCTACTCGGAAGGCTACCGAGCGCCATCCCTGACAGAGTTGTACAGCGGCACTTCTTTCGCTTTTGATAGTCTAGTCGACCCGAAGAATCCGAGTTTAGGAGAACAGACTTATGAGGTGCGCACGGCTGGGAATCCTCATCTTAAGGCCGAGACCTCTTACGGATACTATGCCGGGGCGGTATGGTCGCCCGGCGCCGCCGACCCGCAACATAGCTGGTGGGGATGGGCCAATGGTTTCAGCGCTTATGTCGAGTATTTCCAAGTTCAAAAAGGAAACACGGTCAGCCTCCTCAATGCCCAACAGCTGTTGAATCAGGAAAGCAGCTTCCCCAATCTGGTCGTCCGAGAACCAAACGGCACCATCAAGTACATCGATGATCCTTTTGTGAATCTCGGTGAGGTATTAGTGGATGGTATCAGCTTCGGAGCAAGCTATTCCACTAAGGAAAACGGCTGGGGGAAAATCGATATCGAAACGGATTGGACCTATCTTTATAACTACGCCGTTCAGAACATTAACTCGAACAGCGCCATCGTATCGGGTTTCGGCCGGATCAGCCTGCAACCCAGTGCCGTCCTACCGGAGCAAGGTACGTTCACCTTGCCGCAGATTAAATCTACCTCGAGCTTCTTCTATTCCAAAACCCTGTTTGGTGTGGATGCGTTCCGGACAGGTCTTACCCTGAATTACACCGGTCCTGAGCATGACGTCCTAGATAACTATTATGGAGTTCTCGGGAACGCCACCGTGCAACCAAACGGCCTAGTGCACGAAATCGGCAGTTGGACGACGCTGGATTGGCAAATCTCTTTTGAGTTTGGCAAGCCGGTCGAGATTACCCCGGAAACCCCGGAGCCGGGCTTCGGAAAAGACGGGAAGAAGTTAGCCGGCGAGGCCGCTATCGCGCCCAAGCCGGAAGGATCACATAGTCGTTGGATCGGACAATGGTTAGCCGGGAGCAAATTTACCTTCGGCATTAATAACATCTTTGATACGCCACCGCCGTTTGCCGACACCTTCGTCGGCTACGATCCCCAAACGGCTAACCCAATCGGCCGCTTCTTCTACTTTGAGTTAGAAAAGAAGTTTTAAGAAAAACAAATTTAGGCGACGAGTTGCGGGCATGGAAGACCGCGGCGCCGGGTTTGTGCGATGTCCTGGGATGATCTCGGGAGCCGCCTGTTAAACAACGGATAGACCTGCCACGCTACAAAGCGGCTCCCCTCCCCAGGGCAACGCGCTGGGATGCGCCTCAGCGTCCGGCATTTTCCAATCTGTCATTGGCTATTGGCTATTGGCGATTGGCTATGCGCGAAGCGCTATCCGCCTTTGGCAAATTGCCGCGCGATCTCCTGGCTTAGCGGCAGCTCGTAATCGCCGTTAATCCTGATATCCACAACCACGGGGCCGTCTTTCACCGCGAGCGCAGCGTCAATGCGATCGAGCTCTTCCGGCCGGGTAACACGAAATCCTTTGGCGCCGAATCCTTCCGCTAGCCGATCGAAGTCGGGCTGCGGAGTATTAGCCAGGGTCGGGTCGATTTGTTTCCGCACCAGATCATGCTTCTCCTGACCGACCGCTTGATCATTCAAAACGATGACGGTGAGTGGAAGCCGAAAAGACACGGCGGTATAGAAATCGGCGACGTTCATGATGAAAGCGGAGTCCGCGGTGACATGGGTAACGCGTTCGCCGGGTCTGGCAAAACAAGCGCCGATCGCGATGGATAATCCTTGGCCGATCGATCCGAAATCCCAACCGTTACCCCAACTGTCGGCATTGGGTGAGGTGAGGATTTGTTGAGCAACTAAGCCGGCGTGACCGCCGTCGATCACGATGATCCGGTCTCGCTTCGGTAATCTGTCTTCGACATACCAAACCGCCCGCCGGGGATCGACCGAGTCCCCATCCTCAAAATCTGGCCGGGTGAAAGCGAATTGTTTAATTTTTTGGATAGTCTCGTGGTCGGCGGTTCGGGACGCGCCTCGATTCTCTTGCAATCTTTTTAGTAGAGCGAGTAGGGCGATCTTGGCGTCTCCTTCGAGGCCAACATCAATTGGAGTGTAAAAGCCGAAAGCGTTGTGCCGCCGGTCGATTTGGATCACTTTTTTATCGCGGAGGACAGCCCGGTTTTGCGTGGTCCAAGGATTCAGACTTGCACCAATGGCGATCACTAGGTCGGCCTGGTTCAAAATATCGTTTGCCAGACCGGTCCCCAGCCCACCACTGACGCCGAGATACAGCGGATAATCGGAACACATGCCTTTCGCCGGCAGAGTCACGGCAATGGGAGCGCCAAGATAGCCGGCGAGCGCTAGTACTTCGGGTTCGGCATGCGAAGCTCGAGCTCCCAGCCCACAGATGATGACGGGTCGAGTGGCTGCCTCAATCACGCGGGCGGCGGCCTCGAGATCGTCGGCCCCGGGTGGCTGGGCTTCCGGCGCCTTGTAGAGAGGACGGTAATTCCACTGCGGAACCAAAAGGTCGGCTGCCTGCACATCCTGCGGCAGGTTCAACACGAATGGACCTTCCTTGGCGCGCAGATGCCGAAATGCTTCACTGAGAACATAGTCAAGCGCTTTGGGATGATTCAACACCACTCCAGCCTGGGTCGCTTGCAACGCCATCGCGTTCTGATCCACCAAGCCTTGCATGTTGTACGGGTCGCTCAGGGGTGCATGTCCGGCGAGCATCAGCAACGGCGTACGATGCGCCCGGGCCGCTACCAGGGATGTAATGGCGTTGGTGAAACCGGGGCCTTGGGTAACCGTCGCTACTCCCAGCTTTCCGCTAACTCGAGCATACCCGTCGGCCATTGAGGTGGCGCTCTGCTCATGTTTCGCCTGGACGAACTTAAAGCCGTACTTAGAGCAGAGCTCACCGATCAGATACATATTGGCATTGCCCATAACACCAAACAGCGCGTCGCCGCCTTCCTTGTGGATTGCCTCTGCAATTGCTTCGTAGACTTTCATAGGCTGTTAAATTTCCTGGTCTGCCGAACGTCAGCGTTTCGTCCTCGTTCTTCCGCCTTCGCCAACGGCCTTGTCGTGGAGCGCGCCTCGCTTGCGAGGCCGACCTTGAGCGGATGGCACCATAGAGCCTGGGCTACGGCGCACAAGCTGTCCTCGAAGGGTTGTGGAGTGGTGGAGTAATGCGGCAATGGAGTGATGCGATGAAAAGCCGCAAAGCTCAGTCCAGCCTGAATTAACCCGCATGTGTCTTAATAGCGCCCCCTGCACCCGCTTTTTCACCTCGTGGCTGAACGCCGGCATCGCTTGCCTTTGGCCGTTTGTCGATGACTCGCCTAGCCTTGCCGACGACGACGCGTTCGATGCTGCCCGGAGGCACGACGCTGACCGAACTGGTCACACCCACCCAATTTTTAATTTGGTGGCAAAGGTCGTTGGCTAACTCTTGTTCTTCGGTTTTGCTCGATGTTCGCCGCGGTTCGACTCTTACCTCGAGCTCATCCAACCGGTCTACACGAGAAACCACTAGTTGATAGTGCGGCGAAAGCCGCGCGTCTTTGAGAATCAGCTCTTCAATCTGTGAGGGAAACACATTCACACCTCGAATGATCAGCATGTCGTCGGACCGGCCCATAATTCTTCCGATCCGGCGCATGGCTCGAGCGGTCGGAGGCAGCAGCCGTGCGAGATCGCGAGTACGATAGCGAATGAGCGGCAGCCCTTCTTTCGTTAATGAGGTCAGGACCAATTCACCGTAGGTTCCGGCCGGCAGCAGCGCACCGGTCTCCGGATCGATAATTTCGGGATAAAAATGGTCTTCCCAAATGGTCAGGCCGTCCTTGGTCTCGGCGCATTCACAGGCAACGCCCGGTCCCATCACCTCAGATAACCCATAGATATCGACAGCGTCCAAGTGGAAACGGCTTTCGATCTCGGCGCGGAGAGACTCAGACCAGGGCTCAGCACCGAAGATTCCGACCCGCAAGGAGCTCTTGGTTGTGTCCAGGCCCTGGCGGTCGAACTCGTCAGCGATAGTCAGCATATATGACGGCGTCATCATGATGATGCTGGGCTGCAAATCCGTGATCATTTGAACTTGTTTCTCGGTTTGACCTCCGGACATCGGGATCACGGCGCAACCGAGACGTTCAGCGCCGTAGTGAGCGCCGAGACCGCCCGTGAACAATCCGTAACCGTAAGAAACCAAGACAATCTGCCCGGTTTTGCCACCGGCAGCGCGAATGGAACGAGCCATCAACGCGCTCCAATTCTCAATGTCATTTCGCGTGTAACCGACAATAGTCGGTTTGCCGGTTGTGCCGCTCGAAGCATGAATACGGATGATATCTTCCCGGGCCACCGCCAACATCCCAAAAGGATAATTTCGGCGCAAATCCGCTTTTACCGTGAACGGAAATTTGACCAGATCTTCAAAGGTTTTCAGGTGATTCGGGTGTAGCCCAAGAGCACTGAAACGCTCCCGATAATGGCGCACCCGGTCGTAGGCATGCTTTAACGACCATTTTAACCGTTTGAGCTGCAAAGCTTGCAGTTCATCCTGACTGGCCTGCTCGATCGCCTCTAGCTGATCGGGATTAGTTTTTTGGGGGGACATGGGGGTAGGGGTCAGTAATCAGTAGTCAGTAGGTGGTGATTAGTGATTAGTGATTGGTGATTGGTGAAAGGTCTGCCATGAGCAAGCGGAAAGCGCGTCGAATGGTGAAAGGTGCCAGCCGAGTTGTTCGTGATCTCCATAAACTTACTAACTCCCAGCATCATTCCGAACTCCTGAACTCCTGAACTCCTTGTACTCCTTGTACTCCTCCCACCGACTCTCCTGTCACTCGATACGAACGGCCGCGAAAGAACGCGATGGGGCGGCCAGATTGATCGGTGACCGCGACATCGTAAAGACCTAAACGGCCGGGGAGAGCGCGTTCGGTGGCTTCAGCGGTCAGTTCGTCTCCGATCCGGGCTGGGCTAACGAAATCGATGGAGCACCCGGATGCGACGGTGCTGCGGTTGTAACTGTTACAGGCGAAAGCGAAAGCGCTATCGGCCAGGGTGAAAATGGCGCCCCCGTGACAAATGGCATGGCTGTTCGACATGTCGGGTCGAACCGTCATCTTGAGACGAGCGTAGCCCGGGCGAATCTCAACGATGAGGATCCCGAAAGACCGCGACATCGCGTCCTGGGCCAACATCCCGGAGGCGACCTGCTCCGCGAGTTTAATTTCCTCGGTTTTAGTTTTCATTTAACGGTTTGCCGCTCCAAAGGCTCCGCTGAATCAGAGGAGAAGGACGATACCGCTCTTCAGCATAGCAGGCTGAGAGATGGCGAAGAACCGTCTGAATCCGTTGCAGACCGATCGTCTGGCTCCAACGGAAAGGACCGGCTGGGTAACGCGTTCCTTTCTCCATCGCTAAATCGATATCCGCGCAGGTTGCGATGTTCTGCAACGCAGCGTCGGCAGCCTCGTTTACTAACATGGCCACCGTTCGCATTACGGCGAGCCCTGGAACATCGCCCAGGCTTAAGACCCGATAACCAGCCGCTTGCAATAGGCCCATGCCTGAATGATACGCGCCTTGGCTACATTGGCTGGCAGGTACTACTAAGAGCGCAGCCGCTGTCTCATAGTCATAAGCTAAATCGACGACCAGCGTATTCGGTTGGTTCTCTTCAAAAGCGACCTGAGTGGCGGTGCGTCCATCGGTTAAACGGACGACGGTCTGATCGGCTATGGCCAGCAGATTGGGAGAGTTTCCCTTTTCGATTTCACCGGCCCCGGGAAAGGCCTTTTGCAAACGGGCAAACAAGCCTCGCGTTAACGCGTCACCGGACGCTAACCGGACCTCCTTGGGCAACGGTTGCAGGTCTTCGATTCGAGGAGCCATCGGTATGGTTCCTTCGCCATAGCTATAAAAACCGCGCCCGGTTTTCCGCCCGTAGAATCCGGCTTCGACCAAGGCTTGCTGATGGAGCGACGGCGCAAAGCGAGCGTTCTGGTAGAACCCATGAAATACCGATTGGGTAACCGCGAAATTAACGTCATTCCCGATAAGGTCCATCAACTCGAACGGTCCCATCGGGAACCGCCCACTTTCTCGCATTACGTAGTCGATCGTGGCCGGCTCATAGCCTTCACCAAACAACCGCAGCGCTTCCGCGTAGTAGGGTCGAGCGATCCGGTTAACAATAAATCCCGGAGTCGATTTGGCGCGGACGGGTAGCTTGTTCCAAGCTTTGGCGGTCTCAAAAACGATGGCAGAAATAACTTTATCTGTCACCAAGCCAGGAACAATTTCGACCAGCTCCATGATCTGCGCCGGGTTAAAGAAATGCATGCCAATGACGCGATGGGGATGGCTAAGCCCGGTCGCTAACTTGGTAATCGAAAACGAAGAGGTATTAGTAGCGATGATGCATTCAGGGGAAAGAACCTTCTCCAGGTCGGTGATCAATTTTTTCTTCGCATCAAGCTCTTCGACAATCGCTTCGATGACCAGGCCGGCATCGCCGAGACCGAAAAGGCTAGTAACCGGGGCGATGCGCCGCTCGATCTCTTCTGCCGCCGCTGAGGTTAGTTTTCCTTTCCCCACCGATCTACTGAGGCTTCGGTTAACTTTTTCCAGGGCGCGCGGAACTGACTGAGGAACGGAGTCGAAAATTTTCACCGGGTGACCGGCGGAAGCGGCTACTTCGGCGATTCCAGCTCCCATGGTTCCGGCGCCAACGATGCCGATGACCGTGTCCGGCGGGACCGGCTGATGGGCCGCAAACTTGGGGTTGGGTAGGGTTGTTAGCATATCAGGGCGCCAGGGATCGTCCTCGTCCTCGTCCTCGAGCGTGCGGTCACGGAGCGATGGAGTAGGGGAGTAATGGAGCGTTGGAGTACTGGCGTGCTGGTTTTTTTCATGTCCCGGTAAATTTTGCAGGCCGCTTTTCTAGAAATGCGGTGACGCCTTCCCGATAATCGTTACTGCGCCCCAGCTCGCGCATGTAGTCGCGTTCCAAATCGAGCTGTTCATTCAGAGAATGATCGGCCGAACGGTTAATCGCCGCTTTGGTACAAGCCAGGCCTTTGGTCGGGGCTGCCGCCAGGATATTAACCAGCTCCTCGATACTACCGCCAAAAGATTCATCATCGACACAGCGCCAGATCAGTCCCCAGGCCGCCGCCTGTTCGGCGGAGAGGCGTTCTCCGAGCAGAGCGAGTCCCAGGGCGCGAGCCGTACCAACCAGGCGTGGCAGAAAAAACGTTCCACCGGTATCGGGAACTAGACCGAGTTTAGCAAAGGACTGGATAAAGCTGGCAGACTTGGCGGCTACGACCAAGTCACAGGCCAAGGCGAGACTTACTCCGGCGCCTGCGGCCACTCCGTTGACACCTGCAAGCACCGGCAAAGGGAGGGCCCGCAAGGTGCGCACTAGCGGCGCATAATACGTTTCGATGGTATCGCCCAGATCGATTTGACGGTCAGCGGACGCTTGGCGATCTCCAAGGTCTTGACCGGCGCAAAAGGCGCGTCCGGCACCGGTTATAAGAAGAACGCGAGCCCCATAAACCTGTATCTCGTCTAGCGCCTGCCGTACCTCTTGGTGCATCCTTTCATTGAAGCTATTGAGCTTGTCCGGACGATTCAGGGTAATGCGGGCAATACCCTGTTTGAGTTCGAAGAGGATGGTTTGGAACATAGGGAAAGGAGTGCAGAAGTTCAGGAGTTCAGGAGTTCAGTAGGTGGGAGTCCGGAGACGCTCGAGCTAATTCCCACTTTCATTCTGAACTCCTGCACTCCTGAACTCCTATTTATTCTTAAAGACCGGTTCGCGTTTTTCTAAAAACGCGGACATCCCTTCTTTTTGGTCTTCTAACGCGAAGGTAGCTTGGAAACTGCGCCGTTCCGCTCGCAGACCTTCCGTCAGCGGTAATTCGTAGGCGGCATTGACTGCGTCTTTAATCATCATGACCGCCGGCCGGGACAATTTAGCGATTTTAGTCGCGGTTTTAATTGCTTCTTCCTTCAATTCAACTAAGGGAACAATCCGGCTCACCAATCCAGCTCGTTCCGCTTCGACTGCGTCCATGAAGCGTCCGGTTAAGCACATTTCCATGGCCTTGGCTTTCCCGATCGACCGGGTTAATCTTTGAGTGCCGCCTGCTCCCGGCATAGTGCCGACGGTGATCTCCGGTTGCCCAAATTTTGCGTTTTCGGCTGCGATGATGAAATCGCAGGCCATGGCCAGTTCGCAGCCCCCGCCCAATGCGTACCCGGAAACCGCGGCAATGATGGGTTTGCGCAGCGCCGCTACCCGGGTCCAAGCGCCGCCGCGGCCTTCGGGGAAATCTCGCAGGAAGGCAGTCACAAAGGACTGCTCATGCATTTCTTTGATATCAGCTCCGGCAGCGAACACCTTATCTGTACCAATGAGGACAATGGCGCCAATCGCATCATCGGATTGCCATTCCTCCAATGCCTGGACTACCTCTCGCATCAGGCCCGTCGAGAGAGCATTCAGTCTTTCTGGCCGATTTAACGTCAGAATCCCGACCGGACCACGCGTCTCGCAGCGAATGTCCTGATAGCTCATAGTTGACGAAAACCGCCGGCCGAAAAAATGTCGTGGACTTCTTTCCCAGGCGGATCAAATTTTGGAAGTTGAAATCGGGGGCGATTCGGCTCCGGTTGAGTCAGTGCCTCGCACGCGCGCATGCTCGCCGTCGAGCGTTTTGCCAGCATCTGATAGATCCCGGTGCCTTCGGTTTTAGTGGCGACCTCCTCTTCACTCAGCTCTCGAACTAATCGGCCGGGAATCCCAGCAACTAACATCCGGGGAGGGACAAACATGCCGGCTTTCACAAAAGAGAGCGCTGCTACCAGCGAGGATTCGCCAATCTCAGCTTCGTCCATGATCACGGCGTTCATTCCAATCATGGCGTTTCTTCCGATTCTACAACCGTGTAGAATCGCTCCGTGGCCGACATGTCCGCCGGTTTCAACTAGTGCCTCCATGTTAGGATAAGTATGGACCACGCAATTGTCCTGAAGATTACTGCCCGCTTCTATCACGATTCGGCCCAGATCACCGCGCAGAGAGGCGCCTGGCCCGATATAACAGCCAGGACCAATCATGACGTCGCCGATTAAAACTGCTGTCGGATGAACAAACGCTGCCGGGTCCACCACCGGGATCATCCCTTCGATAGAATAGATGTTAGACATTTTGTGTGTTAACTAGCTTGGGACTGCAACCGCCAGGCTTCCGCTGAAGCGGCTGCACCCGGGGCAATTATAGGGTATCAAACTGGAATTCTGGTTTCGATGATGCGGAACCGATTGGCGACGAAGGCACTGTCGGTAAGACTGGCATTGGCAGCCGGGTTCGCCCCGGTTCCATGATAGTCGCTGAAAGCGGCCGATTGGTTCACATAGACGCCGCCCGTCAGGTTGAACGATGCGCTAACACCAGCGTCTACCGCTACTCCGACGGCCGCGTTTAGTACGGATTCATTGGTCGAATAGACAGAGAAGGTAAGGGAACCGCATCGCTGGGAAGTTGCGCGAGCTAACCGTAAAGCTTGTTCGGTGTCATCAACCGGAATCACAAACGCAATCGGTCCGAAGCATTCCTGTTGGTATTGGTCGTGGTCAGCAACGCTTAGTTCGACGAGAAGGGGAGTGCGAACTCGGGCATCAGGAAATTGCGGATGAGCAACGCTTTGCGTGCCGCAAACGACCTTTCCTAAAGCGCGAGCTTCGTCGAGGCGCTTCAGCGTGGCATCACTCTGGATCGCACCTAGGATTTCGACTGCCCGCGCCGGATCTCCCAGCAGTTTGCCGAGGCTATCCACCAATCCTTGTACAACTTGGTCGCACGAAAGATGGCCGTCCGCTGTTTCAATGCCGTGCCGCGGGATATAGAGGTTTTGTGGAGCGGTACACATCTGCCCCGAATAGAGTGACAACGAGAAAGCCAGGTTCTTCATCATCCCGGTAAAATCGTTGGTTGAATCAATCACCACCTGGTTGACCCCGGCTTTCTCGGTATAAACGATTGCCTGTCGCGCCTGGGTCTCTAACCATTCCCCATTCCGGGTGCTGCCGGTAAAGTCGATGATTTTGACTTCCGGACGCGAAGCGAGCCGCTGAGGCGTGTCGTCATCTTGATGATGGGCGACCAGGGTGACGATGTTTGGATCGAACCCGGCTTCGCTCAGCACTTCTCGCGCAGTCTGTACCGTTAGCGCGAGCGGGAGAATCGCTGCCGGGTGAGGTTTTACTATCACGGCGTTGCCGGTGGCCAAACTGGCGAACAAACCTGGGTAGGCGTTCCAAGTCGGAAAGGTGGAACATCCGATTACCAAGCTGATACCGCGAGGAACGACCCTAAACCGTTTATCCATCTTCAGGGGCTCATTTTTGCCTTGCGGTTTCTCCCAATAGGCCACTTTTGGGATATGATTTAACTCGGTCCAGGCATAAGCGACTGCTTCCAGACCTCTATCTTGAGCGTGAGGTCCTCCGGCCTGGAAAGCCATCATGAACCCTTGGCCGGTGGTGTGCATCACCGCGTAAGCTAACTCGAAGCTACGGCGGTTCAGCCGTTGGAGTATTTCGAGACTAACGCCGGCCCAAGTTTCCGGATCAGCCGCACGCCAAGTCTGGTGGGCGACGGAAACGGCCTGCAGCAGCGGATCCAGATCAACTTTTGGATAGCTAATTTCCAAAGGGAAGCCATAAGGCGATCGCTCGGCGCCCAACCGGCCAACCGTCGCCGGAAGCGTCAGCGGATACGGCTGATGCAGCCAGGATTCGAACGCTGCTTTACCCGCGGAGTTAGCATTTTCGCCATAGATTTTACCGCTAGGAATCTCCGGAAACGCACTCCAATAACTGCGCTTGGCAATGGCTGCCACCGCGTCGTTTAGGAGCTGCTGATGATTAGAGAAGAAGGAAGTCGACATAGGGAGGGGTCTTTGGGCTAGCTAATTTTTGGACACGGATGACGCGATTGAATGGTCGGTGAGCGGTGGACAGTACCGAATAGCCAATAACCAATAGCCGATAGCCAAGCGCGAAGCGGGTGGACAGTTCCAAAGTTCGATGCTGGGCTGATCGAAGAAGCTCATGGTGCGGCAGACTTTCATTGGCTATCGGCTATTGGCTATGCTTGGGTGCTCGGCTCAATGGATTCTGTCGAAATCGACCACGAGCTCATTACTTCTGGGGTAGCTTTGGCAGGTTAGAATGAACCCTTGATCGATTTCATAGTCTTCGAGACCGTAGTGTGCATCCATATCGACCTGGCCGGAGCGAAGGTGTGCTCGACAACTTGCACAGACACCGCCTTGGCAGCCGTACCGAAGGTCGATCCCATGGCGTAATCCTGCCTTCAAAACGCATTCTACGCCTTTCTGCATGGTAAATTTGTGTTCTATCCCATCCAGAACGACCGTAACCATGCATTGCTCCGCCCCGGTAGAAACATGGGCAACCGGAGCGCCGTTTCTTGGAGCGTTAAATAGTTCTGAACGGATTTTTGACGCCGGCACTCCATCCGCCATCAGCGCGGATTTTATCTCTTCGATCATCGAGCCCGGGCCGCAGAGAAACGCCGTATCAACCTCGGCAATGGAGACCCAACGTTTCAATAAATCATGGCACTTCGCGCCATCGATTCGGCCGCACAGCAAATCGCTCTCCTGGCGTTCACGAGTTAGTATGTGGACCAACGTAAACCGATCCAGGAAACGGTCTTTCAAATCCGAGAGTTCATTGCGCAACATTACGGAGCTGCTCGATCGATTCCCGTAAAAGAGGGTAAACTGGCTCTCTCTCTCAGCAAGCAGAGTCGACTTGATGATCGAAAAGATTGGTGTGATACCGCTGCCGGCCGCAAAGGCGACATACTGATGGGGTTGCTCGCGTGACAATGGGATGCCAAAGCGACCCGATGGCGGGAGGACCTCAACCCGTGTCCCCGCTTTGAGATGGTCAAATGCCCAGTTCGAGAATAACCCGGCAGGCGCCCGCTTAATCGCGATCCGCAAAACGTCGTCCTGCACCGCAGAACAGATAGAATAGGGACGGCGGACTTCACTTCCTTCTATCGTCGCCCGGAGGATCAAATGTTGCCCCGGCTCGAAGCGGAAGGCGGGCTGGAGTTCGTCCGGTACCGCGAGTGTAACCAGCAGCGCGTCTGGGGTGTCGGCTCGAACGTTGGCAATTTCCAGCGGAAAGAACCTGTTTGCTGGAGAGACCGCAGCCATGCCTAGCGTGGAGTTCAGTGACATTTGAAGTAGTCAAACGGTTCCCGGCAGGAGTTGCAGATAAAGAAAGCTTTGCAAAGCGTCGAACCAAAGCGGCTCACTAGCCGGGTATCAGCCGAACCGCAGCGCGGACAGGCAACCGCCGTGGAGGGACCTTGCTTGCAAGGCCTAGGCGAAGTGACAAATGAATCCGCGGGTTCGTGTTCTGTTAACAACGGCGGCGCAATGCCATATTCGCGCAACCGTAGCCGCCCTTCTTCTGACATCCAATCAGTCGTCCATGCCGGAGAAAGTTGCGTCAGGATTCGAATCCGGCTTATCCCGCGTAGGTGTAGCGCCTTCACGATATCCTCTTTGATGACCGCCATCGCCGGGCAGCCGGAATAGGTAGGAGTAATGGTTACCAGCAGCGTCGGTTCTGCCCCTTCGTCGGACCATCTGATTTGGCGGACGATTCCCAGGTCAACAATTGACAGTACCGGTATCTCCGGATCGCTGACCCAATTGAGCCATTCCCAGATCGCTTCAATAGAGGGTGAAGTAGTGGGAATATCCGTTACCATTGTGCTCCTGGATAGGCGCGTTGTAAGAACTGCATCTCGGCCAATAAGTAACCCAGCGCCTCGCTATGGACGCCCTGTTTGCCGCCGCTTTGCATCCAACCAGATTCCGGCGGTCGTAAGGTCGCTTGGTCGAGAACCGCTTGGATTTGGGCGAGCCAGGTCGCACTGATTTTGCTCGAATCCACCCCGATTCGTTCGGCCAACATGGCCTTATCAACCGCATCTGCGGAGTAAAGTTCGCCGGTGTATCCCCAAAGATCGTCGATCGCTTTTTGCATCCGGTCATGGCTTTCTTCTGTGCCATCACCTAAGCGAACCACCCAACCGCTGCTATGCCGCAGATGGTATCGGACTTCCTTTAAGCTTTTTTCACTAATCGCCCGAATCCGGTCATCTGCAGAATTCAGCAACTCCGCCAGCATCAGATTGTGCCACGTATCGAAAAAGAACTGGCGCGCCATCGTGTAGGCGAAATCCCGGTTAGGTTGTTCCACCAACAAGCAGTTGCGAAACTCGCCGGCATCTCTAAGAAAGGCGAGCGAGTCTGGAGTTCTTTCCCGACCCTCGAGCTCAATCGCGTATTCCAACCAATTTTGAGCCTGCCCGTTAAGATCTAACGCGATGTTAGTCATCGCCATGTCCTCTTCGAGTTCGGGTCCATGCCCGCACCATTCGCCTAGCCGTTGGCTTAGGATGAGGCAGTTATCGGCCAAACGTAAGACGAACTCGAGGCGAGGCATCATAAAGAAATAGCCAATAGCCAATAGCCGATAGCCAACGGCGACGCAGGTTGAGGAATATTGGGTAAGCGCCTAATACTGGGGAGAATGAGTAGATCCATCGCGTAGCGGAAAGTGAATTGGCTATCGGCTATTGGCTATTCTATAGGTGTTTGACCTCCGCCGGCACTGAGTAAAACGTCGGGTGCCGATAGATCTTGCTCTTAGCCGGATCAAACAACGTTTCTTTGTCAGCCGGATCGCTGGCATACAAATCGGCGGATCGAACCACCCAGATACTGACCCCTTCGTTACGCCGGGCATACACATCGCGGGCATTCTCAATTGCCATCTTGGCGTCTACCGCGTGTAAACTCCCCGCGTGTTTGTGGGACAGCCCGTTTTGGCTGCGGATAAATACTTCCCAGAGCGGCCACTCAATCATAATGAAATAGCCAATAGCCAATAGCCGATAGCCAACGGCGAGGCAGGTAGAGGAGTACTGGGTAAGCTCCTAATAGCGGAGAGAATGAGTAGATCCATGGTATGGCGAAAGGTAATTGGCTATCGGCTATTGGCTATTGGCTGTCGCGCCGCTGCCATTGCGTTCGCGCTTCTGCGCGAACGCAATGGCAGCGGCGCGAACCCAGGCGCCGTCAGCATGAGCTTGGTTCCGGACTCGCAGACGTTGGACGTTGCAGGGGCCGTTACCTTTGATGACGTTATAAAATTCCGTCCAGTTAATCGGCCCAAAATCATAGTGCCCGGACGCTTCGTTCCATTTTAGATCGGCATCAGGAATCCTCAGTCCGAGATACTCCGCCTGCGGCACGGTCTGATCGATGAACCGTTGCCGGAGTTGATCGTTGGTGAGCAACTTAATTCTCCAACGAATCGATTCGGCGGTGTGCGACGATTGGGCGTCGGTTGGTCCGAACATCATGAGCGAGGGCCACCACCACCGGTTAAGAGCGTCCTGAGCCATACTCCGTTGGGCTGGCGTCCCGCGGGACATCACGTTCATGATCTCAAAACCTTGCCGTTGATGAAAACTTTCTTCCTTACAGATGCGAATCATCGCCCTCGCGTAAGGACCATAGGAACACCGGCACAGCGGGATCTGATTCATGATGGCTGCCCCGTCGACGAGCCAGCCGATCGTTCCCATATCTGCCCAGGTCAGCGTCGGGTAGTTGAAGATGCTGGAATACTTCGCCTTGCCGGTCAGTAGATCATCGACCAGCTGACCCCGGCTAACCCCAAGCGTCTCGGCGGACCCGTAGAGATAAAGACCATGACCGGCTTCATCCTGGACTTTAGCCAATAGAATGGCCTTACGCCGTAGGGTAGGCGCGCGGGTGACCCAGTTAGCTTCCGGCAACTGTCCAACGATCTCGGAATGAGCGTGCTGTGAGATCTGACGGATTAAGGTCTTGCGATAGCCTTCCGGCATCCAATCTCGAGGTTCGATGGTGTCACCGGCGTCGATCCTGGCTTGAAACGCAGCCAGTTGCGGCGAGGACTCGTCGCCGATGGGGTCAGGAACGACCATCTGTGCGTACATAGGGGAAGGATTAGAAGCTTGGCGAAACCGGCGTTCAGACTAATTTCACCACAGAGACACAGAGTTCAAAGAGAGGAGAGAGAGGCAAAATCTCCCTGAGAGCTCTGTGCCTTTGTGGTGAAATTCACCTGAACAATATGATACACTCGTTGCTCAGTCAAAGAAAATAGTGTATCAGGTTGCTTCGTCCTGACTGTGGCTCTTACCCCCGACCTACAACCCCGAAATTCTACTATCGAGCTCTGGATTCGCCGAGCTCTGACCGCGGATCCCCCCCGAGCGAAGTCCCTCGTCGTCACGATTTTCGGCGATGCGATTGCTCCCCACGGAGGGTGCGTCCGTTTGAAGGGGTTGATTGAGCTCCTGCGTCCCTTTGCTATTAATGAGCGGCTCGTCCGAACCAGTGTTTTCCGGCTGGTACAGGAGGAGTGGTTGGAAGCGAGCCGGAACGGCCGGGAAAGCAGCTACCAGCTCACTGAGTCCGGGCGCCGCCTGCTTAGTTATGCCTATGCCAGGGTTTATGCGCGGGTGCTTGAGCCGTGGTCAGGAAACTGGACCCTGATATTGATCCGGCCAGATGGACTGTCCGCGGAACGTCGGCAGCGCCTCCGCCAGGAGCTCGAGTGGGAAGGAGTCCGGCAGCTGGCTCCCCAATTGTACGGTCATCCTCGGATTCAAGCCGGCCCGTTGGCTGAGTTACTGGAACGGTTGGGTGTCCGTAAGCACGTGATTAGCTTTTGCGATGCCACCACCGACCACATCGGGTCCGGTGATTTTCAAGAACTGATAAACGACCGTTGGAACCTGGTCAGCGTGGCAAAGCATTACCGGAATTTTTTGAAAAGCTTCGAGCGGGTTAAGCAATTGCTAGCGCGGGGTGACGGCTTGTCTCCCGAGCAATGGTTTGCCATCCGTATCGTGATGCTTCACGCCTTCCGTCGGGCCGTGCTGCATGATCCGCTTCTGCCGGAGGAGCTGTTGCCCAATCCTTGGATCGGGAATGACGCGTATCGGTTGGCAGGCGAAATTTATCGATTGAGTGTGCCCGGTTCCGAGACCCACCTCATCCAGGTATGCGGGGTTGAACTTGGCCAAGCTCCAGGAAGCATCCCTATCCTGAAGAGCCGCTTTGGTTAGGCCTCGCCAGAGCTCAATACCAAAGTAGCCTTGAGATGGGCTGGCTTACTGTAAGCACGGAGCGTTGCGCTAGGAGCAGAATCGGATTATAGAGAGGATGTTCCTTTTTAGAGGGATATCCCTTTATACTTGTTGAAGTCACTTGAGTATTCGAAAGAAGAGATCCACTAACGACAACCAGCTAGAGACGCCAACCCAGGTTTGGACCACTCGATGCAACTTTGGCGCGGTCAGGAGAGCCGGCCGGCGCCTGCTGCACATGTATGATACCATAATAGCGCCAACTGGTCTTAAGCAGTGCCAATATGGAATTCTGTCGGCATTGAACTCAAGGGGGGCGGCGTTACCGAGTGTGCAAGAGCTGGCCGAGGAACTGGTACTGGATCGATCGACGTTAGGGCAAAATTTGCGGCCTCTGGAGAGGGATAATTTTGTCACTCTGTTAACGGATCCAAGAGATCGCCGAGTTCGATTGATCGCGCTGACCAAACTGGGGATCGCCAAGTTTAATGAGGCGAAGCCGTACTGGGAACGGGCTCAGGAACGGTTTGAGAAGGTCTTTGGTAAGGAAGAGGCTGCGAAGCTGCGGTCGGTCTTGTTGGGGATTGCGTATAATCCGGAGTTGGGCAAGCAAGAGTAGGGTCTCGCTAGGCAGAGCTGGTGGGGCGAGGCTTTGGTTCTTCCAAACCGGGTGCGCAAAGCGGTTCGGCGCGAAACGTTCTATAGTCGACGGCGCCGAAGAGTTGCCGAGCCGCGGTCTATCGTGTGCTGGAGCCTTGCCCACCAAAAGTAGAGGCGCCGCGCCAAGAGAAACTTGACAGAACGGTCAAATAAGGGGATATCCCTGTATAATCACTACGATGGCTAGGTCTCGTTTCTCAACCTTCCTGGGTGCTGACCTGTTCTATGTGGATCGTTAAACTCGCTCTCACTCGACCATACACCTTTGTGGTCTTCGCGCTTCTGATCTTTGTGCTGAGCCCACTCGTGATTCTGCGTACTCCGACCGACATTTTCCCAAATATCGATATCCCCGTGATCTCGGTCGCCTGGACTTATACTGGCTTGAACCCGGAAGATATTGAGGGGCGGTTAACCACGCCTTACGAGAAAGTGCTCACTACGCTCGTCGATAATATCGAGCACATAGAATCCACCAGCTACAACGGCGCCTCCGTCATTAAAATCTTTCTTCAACCGCATGCGAGCGTGGATCGAGCAAACTCCCAGGTGGTCAGCGCTTCTCAATTTGCGCTCCGCTTGCTGCCATCGAGTATTCAACCGCCGGAGATTATCAATTTCAGCGCTTCGAGCGTACCGATTGTTCAACTTGGACTCTCTGGTCAGGGCCTCTCCGAACAACAATTGAATGATCTGGCGCTGAACTTTGTCCGGACGCAAATGATCACGGTTCCGGGAGCGGTGATTCCTCTTCCATACGGTGGGAAGCAGCGTCAGGTGATGATCAATTTGGATCACAACCTGATGCAGGCGAGAAACATTTCGCCCACGGATGTTCTCAGCGCAGTGAATGCCCAAAGCCTGGTGCTCCCATCTGGCACCGTGAAGCTAGGTGAGAGCGAATTGGATATACGCGCCAACACCTATCCTCGGACGGTGGCCGAACTGAACAATCTTCCGATCAAGCAAGTGGGCGATACCACCGTTTATCTGCGCGACGTCGCTACCGCTAGCGACGGGTTTGCCTTACAGACGAACGTGGTCCGGCAGGATGGCCGGCGTGGTGTGCTGATGAGTATCCTCAAAGCGGGAAACGCATCGACTCTCAGCGTGGTGAGCGGCGTAAAAGCTTTACTCCCGCGCGTGGCTACTATTGTTCCGCCTGCGCTGAAAATGACGCCTTTGGCAGATCAAAGCATTTTCGTACAGAGCGCGGTGAGCGGGGTTATCCGCGAGGCGGTGATTGCGGCAGCGCTAACCGGGCTCATGATCCTTTTATTTCTGGGGAGTTGGCGCAGCACCCTGATCATTGCTGTCTCTATCCCGTTGTCGATTTTGACCTCAATTATGATCATTAGCCTTCTCGGCGAAACGATCAATATCATGACGCTGGGAGGCTTGGCCCTGGCCGTTGGGATACTAGTCGATGATGCCACGGTCACGATCGAGAATATCGAGCGGGTATTAAGGCAGGGACGTTCCCTTCACGATGGCATTTTAGAAGGCGCCGCCCAGATTGCCGTACCGGCGTTAGTGTCGACCCTCTGTATCTGTATCGTTTTTCTTCCCATGTTTCTCTTGGATGGGGTAGCGCGTTATCTTTTCGTCCCCCTGGCAGAAGCCGTGGTGTTTGCCATGCTGGCCTCCTACGTCCTATCGCGAACCCTAGTTCCTACGTTGGCGATGTATCTATTGAAGGCCAAACATCATGAACCGAATCCGAAAAACATCTTTGACCGTCTGCAACACGGGTTCGAAAAAGGGTTCGAGTCAGTTCGAAACGCCTATAGCGGATTGCTGAAGGGTTTGGTGGCGCATCGCAAGCTATTTATTCCGGCGTTTCTTGGGGTCTGTCTGTGCGGGTTTTTCCTGGTGCCGTGGCTAGGTCAGGACTTTTTTCCTGACACCGATAGTGGTCAATTCATTCTGCATGTCCGTGCTAGGACCGGGACACGGATTGAAGAGACAGCGCGGTTGTTCGACTTGGTTGAGGACGTTATCCGGCAAAACATTCCAGCGAAAGAAATGGACAACATCCTGGATAACATCGGTTTGCCCTATAGCCCGTACAATACCATGCACTCAACCTCGGGTGTGTTAGGCCCAAACGATGGCGACGTATTGGTATCGCTTCGCCAGAATCATAGTCCGGTCGCTGACTATGTCCGGGACCTTCGGGTTCTGTTGCCGCAGCGGTTTCCCGGCGTCACCTTCTACTTTTTGCCGGCTGATATTGTGACGCAGATTCTTGATTTTGGGCTTCCGTCTCCGATCGATGTCCAAGTTGAAGGTAATGACGTTGTTGCGAGCCAACAGATCGCCGAGAAGTTGATGGCCCAGATGCGGCAGGTTCCGGGCTTGGTTGATCTGAGGGTACAGCAGCCGTTGGATTATCCGACGTTGGATGTCGCGGTTGACCGAGTAAAAGCGCTTCAAGCCGGCTACACTGAGCAGAATATTGCTAACAGCGCCTTGAACGCCCTAAGTGGGAGTTTTCAGATAACTCCGTTGTTCTTTATGAACTGGAAGAACGGCGTCAATTATAACTTAGTCGCTCAGACGCCCCAATATCGATTTCAGTCAATCAATGACCTTCTGAATATTCCGCTACCGGCTACCAACGGAACTAACACAGAGATATTGGGAGACGTGGCCTCCGTAAGCCGTGGTCACGAGATGGGATTGATCACGCACTACAACATCCGCCGGGTCATCGATATTTACGGGGCGGTTCAGGACCGAGATTTGGGTGGGGTGAGCCGGGACGTGCAAAAGATCGTCGATAATAACCGGCAACAACTTCCACGCGGTACGTTCCTAACCATCCGTGGCCAAGTGCGAACCATGGAGAGCTCGTATACCGGTCTTTTGACAGGGTTAGCCTTAGCCGTGGTGCTGGTTTACATGTTGATCGTCATCAACTTTCAATCGTGGCTGGACCCGTTCATTATCATTACCGCATTACCGGCTGCGCTGACTGGTATCGTTCTTTTTCTGTTTCTGACGCATACCACGCTCAGTGTCCCGGCTCTGATGGGAGCGTTGATGTGTATGGGAATCGCCACTGCCAACAGTATCTTAGTGGTTTCTTTTGCTAAAGAGCGTTTACGTGAACACGGTGACTCGGTACGCGCGGCCATCGAGGCGGGAGCAACCCGTTTCCGTCCAGTGATAATGACAGCGCTAGCCATGATCATCGGCATGATTCCGATGGCTCTCGGACTAGGGGACGGCGGTGAACAAAACGCGCCGTTAGGCCGGGCCGTGATCGGGGGATTGCTGGCTGCGACCGTCGCCACGCTGGTCTTCGTTCCCGCGGTTTTCAGTATGCTGCACTATCGCGCCTCGAGAGTCGAAGCCAGTGCAGCCGGGCGACTAGACCCGGTAACTAACAGCTAAAAAAGAAGAGTAAAGAAATGCCAATTGAATCGCAAGAAGCCATGGCTGGGTTACCGTCGGAAGTCGCGACCCAGGTCGCGAAAGTTAATCCGCCCAGTCGATGGCGAAGCCGGCGATCAGTCATTATCGGAGGCGCTATTTTGTTAAGCGCCGGTTTCGCTTTTTGGATTTATTCCGGAATCAATTCTCGCGTCGATGCTGAAAAAGGACTTGAAAAGACCGTTAAACTGACTTCGGCTGCGGTGGTTAATGTCGTGCATCCAACCGGCGGTTCTAATGCCCAGACCATTGAGTTACCCGGCAACACGCAGGCCTTTACCGACGCCCCGATCTATGCACGAACCAGTGGTTATCTTAAACAATGGTATTTCGATATCGGTGCTCACGTTAAGCGAGGAGAGCTGCTGGCGGAGATCGAGACTCCCGAGCTGGACGAGCAATTGGAGCAAGCCGAGAACCAAGTAAAAACAGCAGAAGCGAATCTCCAACTGGCGCAAGTCACCGCGGACCGCTGGGTTTATTTAGAGAAATCGAGTGTCGTCTCGAAACAGGAAAGGGATCAAGCGGTTAGCGATCTGAACGCAAAACGAGCAACGGCGGATTCGGCCAGAGCGAACGTAGCCCGGTTGCAAAAACTACAAGAGTTTGAACATGTATACGCGCCATTTGATGGCGTGATTACCGCGCGGAACACAGATGTTGGGGATCTGATCCAGGGAGACAACACCACTCCGAAGGAACTGTTCCATTTGGCCGCAGTGGGCAAGCTTCGGGTCTATATTTCAGTGCCGGAAGTTTATGCGACGGCGATCAAGTCAGGTGAGACGGTGGGGCTAACCCTGGATGCGTTTCCTGGCGAGAGCTTCACCGGCACGTTAGTGCGAGATTCTAACTCGATCGATTTAACATCCAGGACGTTGAGAGTGGAAGTCGATGTCGATAATCCTAGCGGCCGTCTCTTACCTGGGGCCTACGCATTTGTGTATTTGAAACTGCCATCGGCGGCCGGCGCTGTCACTGTCCCGACTAATACATTGTTATTTCGAGCCGAGGGTCTACGCGTAGCCGTCGTGCGAGACGGGCTGGCAAAGTTAATCCCGATCACGATCGGTCACGACTATGGCAGCAGCGTTGAGGTTTTATCTGGTCTGAATACGGACGATGCCGCTATTCTCGATCCATCCGACTCCATCATGGAAGGTTCGGCAGTGAAGATGGCAGAGCCGGGTCACGTAGCGGCAGCTAAATGACGCTGCCGATCGCCAAGGTGAGAGGCCTTTTTGGTGACTATAGGATTCTCGGTTCGACGTAGCAAAGACCGTGACCGTCCACATTGAGACCTGTTCGTTCCCGAATTGGAACGGGATGGATCAGAAACGTTCCTTTACTATCTCTGGCGACGAACTGAAGTGGACTACTGCGACTACTTCGCTAGGATCGGGAACCGCTCTGGATGTCTTAGAACGAGCTAAGTAGGGGCCGGTACGCGAAGGGATGCAGAACGAAAGGCCTCATTCGCCTTACGGCTTCTCGATCGCGAATTTTATTGTCGATTTCAGGACCTTGGCTTTTTTAGATCGATCGAAGCCCAGCACCACCGTGCGGGTCGCAGTGACCGAGCCTTCATTGCCATCCACCATGTTTTCGATCTCCACGACGAGCGAACCATCCTTTTGCCATCGCTTCGCGCTCTGCGAATTCAGCTCGTTGACATGCGGGAAACTTTTGCCTCCCTTGACCTTCTCCGGGATATCCGCCACCAGCTCCGGAAGTTCCATATTGCGAAAAGTAGAGCCGTTTCGCACATACACCTCGACATTGCTTCCCCGCTTCCACAGCGTGGCCGTGAGCGCAAACGCCTTCGAGTCCGGTCTCCACAGCACCTCCATATTGAACCGGGCGCTAGGGCCGAGATCGGGATCGGACTCGGCGACACTCATCAGGACTTTCCTCGATCCCTCGTCGATGAGATCATAGGTTTGCTTTTCTGAGTCCGATTCCGCCGTGTAGCGAAAAGCAAATTGCCCGTCAGGCGAAGGCGCTTCGATCGTCTTCTTCGTCCCTTCTTCTGTGTCCTCTCCGCAGAGCGGGTGGGAGCAGGTTACAACCATCGATAAGACGATCAAAGTTCTTTGTAAGTGCGTCATGCTCGTTGGATGTAACGAGAATTAGACGGCATCTTGTAGTCTATTTCTTGCTGCACACAGGCAGCTTGAATAAAACGCTGCAAGATAGCAAGTCCTCCTCCTTCCGGTTCCGAGACGACGCAAGTTACCACTCTTTAAACTCGCCCGCGCGCTGTTGCGTTTCAATCGCGTTGCCGGCTTCATCGTAAACGCGAATCACAGCATGGTGTGACGGATCATGGCCTCTTTACTTCGCATTTTTCCGTCGCCGATAAGTTAATTGAGAACGACGGTCGTGCTTGGCGCGAGTTATGAGGTGGTCTCAAGCCCGCTCAGCGAGGTAAACGCTCGGGACAATTTGCACGTAACCCCTGTCAGCAGCTATGCGTAATGGAACTATCTCAGAATCCCGTTTCCCTGCACTATGGATGCTTTCCCTAAGGAGGTGTACGCTAAAGTAGCATCGCCTCCCCCTAGAGTCGGCGCGACGGCAATTGGGATTATGTTTACCCTTAGGGGAGGCCAAAAACGGTCATGCCGGATACATTCAGAGCAGCGCGCGACTTCCTCCTTGCGAATCGGACCGCTTACGATGTCGCCTATAGAGGTTTTCAATGGCCAAACTTCGAACGGTTCAATTGGGCTCTGGATTGGTTCGACGCCATTGCCGCAGGCAAAAGACGCAATCAATTAGCGCTTTGGGTTGCTTTCGAGGATGGGACAGAAACCAAGCTTACCTTTCGGGACCTCTCGGATCGATCGTCGCAGATTGCAAATTACTATCGTGAGCTGGGCGTCCGTCGAGGCGATTGCGTCTTGGTCATGTTAGGAAACGTGCCTCCCCTTTGGGAGACAGTTCTTGCCCTCATCAAACTTGGCGCCGTCATCCTGCCTGCAACACCTTTGCTCAGTAGAGACGATCTTGCCAGCCGTATTGAACGGGGAGGTGTGCGGCACATCGTGTGCGCCGCAGATTGCGCGTCGAAATTTGAGAGGGAGGGGCAACGTTGCACCCGCATCGTTGTAGGCGGACCGGTACGCGAATGGCAGACATATCAAGATGGGTACAGTGCTTCCACCAAGTTTAAGTCGGAGGGGGAAACACGGGCAAACGATCTGATGCAGCTGTACTTCACTTCTGGCACCACGTCGAAGCCCAAGCTCGTGATGCACTCGCATGTCACCTACCCGATTGGACACCTCTCGACAATGTTTTGGATCGGGCTACTACCCGGCGACATCCACTGCAATGTCTCGTCCCCCGGTTGGGCGAAACATGCCTGGAGCTCGTGCTTTGCCCCCTGGAACGCTGAAGCGACGGTCTTCGTTCCGAATCAGTCGCGCTTCAATGCAAAAGGGTTGCTCGAGGCAATTACCCAGGCAAGCGTGACCACCTTTTGTGCTCCGCCAACGGTGTGGCGCATGCTGGTCACAGAAAAACTCGCGGATTACAAGACTAAGCTACGCGAAGTGGTGAGTGCCGGTGAACCGCTTAATCCTGAAGTCATTGAGCAGGTCAAGGCCGCGTGGGGTCTCACGATTCGGGATGGATACGGCCAAACGGAGAGCACCGCAATGGCTGGCAACTCGCCAGCGCAACCCATTAAACCGGCATCCGTGGGCAGGGCGTTGCCCGGTTTCAGGCTCACCCTCCTCGATCTCAACGAGCAAAGGACTCACGAAGGTGAACTCTGTGTGGCACTTGATCCGCCGCCTTTGGGTCTGATGCCAGGCTACCAGCAAGATGATGGCACTATCGCCTCGCTCGCGGGAAAGCATTACCGGACAGGCGATGTAATGTCACAAGACGCTGACGGCTATCTCACGTTTGTCGGCCGAGCCGATGATGTTTTCAAGGCTTCGGACTATCGCATTAGCCCGTTCGAACTCGAGAGCGCTTTGATCGAGCACCCCGACGTTGTCGAATGCGCCGTGGTTCCATCACCCGATCCCGTTCGCGCTGCTGTTCCGAAGGCATTCATCATTCTCAGATCAGGTCTTGCGCCTTCACGTGAGATCGCGTTATCGATTTTCCAGCACGTCCGGAAAGTCCTCGCGCCTTTCAATCGCATTCGGCGCATCGAATTTTCGATTCTGCCAAAGACCATCTCCGGAAAGATTCGTCGCGTGGAGCTTCGCGACCGCGAGGCAGAGAATGTGCGCGATGACGCACGACCGGAGTTCGAGTTTCGCGAAGAGGATTTTCCAGACTTGGGGTGCTAGGACCGGAATGGCGTCGGCAACGAGTCTCCGATTGGCAGAAATTTCGCCCGGACCGCGGAGATGAATTAAATGCGCTCGTGTCGATATATGTTCCACTGAACACTATTAACAAGGGAAAATTTTCACTATGACGCCGGCGACAGCTGAGGAGATGTCATCACGTTAGGGGTGTCTCAATCCCAGGATCTGGTTGTCATTGAGTACGTCGAAGCTGCGAGGAATGCAGCGGGCTTGATCTTTACGGGACATCTGGCTCGGCGGATAGTCTCGCAAAGAAAATCTGTGCGGTTCCGCAATGTCATCGTTTTTCTTCTTGGTCTCTCACTCGTTGGCGCGTGCTGTGCGGCGTTTGTGCTCCTCATCGGTGAAATCAAGCATGCTTCCGAGCTTAAATTAGCGGCGGCACCGAAAGCCGATCAGATAACAGACATCTGGATTAATCGAATGCAGGGATCTTTCTTCGTCTTCCTTCCTGATAACACGGCCAGGATATACGAGAGTTACTCATTTGATTTAATTAACGTCGGCAAATGGCAAAGAGTCGAAGATCGCCCGGTCTATCCCGAAAGCCCCAGTGTAGGTTTAGCTTCTTACAAAGCGGAATTTGATGGGACTCGTGTTGCAAATATTTACCTTTATCCAATTTTTCACCACGACTGCATTGTGATCGAAGACAAGATAATTGGCCATCGCGGCTTTAACCGGCTGTCAGATACGGATGATCCTAATGGATTTTATCAAAGGAAGTTTAAACAAATCCTTCCCCAAGACCTTTCTATCATCGATAGATACTGGGAATTGCACAACGGACGTCCATCTCACTGACTAATCAGGCAATTCGTAAGGATACAAATTCCTTTGATGTAACCATCAAAACCTTTGGCAGATAGGTGACAGATTTCCATTGCAATCCCGAGCAGGCAACGGGTTATCGTTTTCTATTTCTCAACCAGGGCACCCTCAAAGATCGACCTCGAATCAAAGCCTGCGTGATCGGGCCGCCAGAGATACCATCGGTCTTCATCCTTTCCTCAATTGGCAGGTGAATCAGTAGGGAGTTCTGCCTTCCTCGTCTTCGACGTGATAGTTAGGAACGCCGGTCTTTAGCGCAAGGGCAATCCCCGACGTTTCATCCATCCAGGATCTAATGATGGTGAAGATCCAGGCAGCGTTTGGTATCGAGTACAATGGCTTCTCCGTCGCGCAACGCAATGAACGGGATCTTTTGCTCTATGAAATACTCAACCGACTTTTCGATGAGTGCCGATTCTGAGTGGTCCGATCTGTAATGCGGCGCGATGCAGAAAGGCACTATATTGAGACCTGACCAGATCAGCTCGGGCGGGTATTCCGCAGGCACTGCATCCGGATCGTCGGCCAGATGAATACCCTCTAGTGTCGGCGTTAGCACACAAGCCCCCGCGCTGTAGCCTGCATATACAAAGTCGTGCGCTTCAACTTTACGCGCGAGAATTGCATCGAGTCCGCTCCACTTAAACGCTCTCCTCAGAACGAAGGAGTTACCGCCTACGACCCACAAATAGCCGAATCCATCGACTATTTCATTGAGCAAGTTTTCCTTGCCGAAAAACTGACGTAAATCCAAGGGTTCGGGAAGTAGTCCGATTGCCTCCATATCCGCGACTTCGCGCTCTAGGCCCTCTCTTTGTCGTTTCTCGTCCTTGTAAATATCGAGCGCATTGCGAATGATCGCGACCCGTCCGTTCTTCGCGCACAAAGCAGACAGGCGCGAAGGCTCTTTGCACAAGCGATAAGATGAGAGATAAAGCTTCACTGAGACGCCGGCCTTGTGGTAGCGCTCCGCTCCGGCGAGTTCAAGCTCAAATCCGGCATAAACAGCTCTCCCTACGGGCTACCCCCATTTATTCCGTTTTGAGCTTGAGCTCGCTTCCGCTGAGCGCTGGAACGTTGGCTGTATTTTGCTTTTGATTATTTGCTTGCTCGTTCCTCGCTCTCAAAAAATCGAAACCAAAAAGGGAATATGCTAAATTAGGAAATTGTACCTGATGAAAGGCACCATTTACCTATGGGTTCTTGCTGCAGTCTTATCTGGAGCACTTGTCGGATTGCTTGGGTTCGTACTTGAGGTTTTTTTTAGTCTTCAATCTTCGGTCATGGAGCCAATAATCGTTGGCGCCATTGCGGGGGTCGTGGCGGTGCTCATTACGATTGCCCTCTTCCGAAACGGGAAGGCAGATTAGCCGGTAGAGTTACCAAGTCTTTCGCTTTGTCTTCGAAGTCAGAATTCTGTCTCGAACTACGCCCGGCATTTCAACCGCCAATCCGGTGGCATCGCTCTCAAATTTCGACGGGTCGCATAGATGGGATCCGCTTTTGGGTGGTGTGATTGCAGACGTTGCCGGTAACGACCGGCTCAAATCCATACCCGGTTGCACGTATTGACTTCAACTTCATTTAAACTAGCCAGGGGGGAGGGTAGTGATCTGCGGCAAAGCACTGGATAAACTTAGCGGGATTTGTCTAAAGCAATCTGACCTCGCCGGGTTTTCGTGTGATTCCTAAGCGTCCGGAAAGTCACGCTGTTGGTGAGTGGCACCGGCTTTGCGGATGATTTTTTTGCAGACGATCTCAGCCTCGGTTGTCGGTCGGCCCGCGCAATTCCTCCGGTTTTTTTCGTGCGTCTTATCTGCAAACCTAGTATTCCAAAACTGATCGTGAAGCTGACTAGAACTCACTTCGCCTTAGCTGCCAACCTCTTTGAAGTCGGATCGCTCCTTCGTTCTGTCGGATTAGTGACTAACTCGGTCGGCGATACACTATTCGCTTTCGAGGATTTCAGATGAGCAAGCCAGAAGCCGGTCTTCATCCCGAAAGCAAACATGCCGAGGTCTTCATCTCGGCCACCTCGGGCGATCTGCGCACCGTGCGCGAGACCGTTAAACAAGGGCTTCTGACCATGGGCTGTTTTCCGGTCGAACAGACCAACTTTCCGCCGGACTATCGCAGCGTCCATGAGATGCTCGAGGCGCGCATCGCGAAGTGCGATGCCGTGATCCACATTGTCGGGCGGCGCTATGGAGCCGAGCCTGACCCGGCCAGCCTGCCGGACGGAACCCCGCGGCGCTCCTACACGCAATGGGAGGCCGAGATTGCCAGGCTGCTTCGCAAGAAACTCTATGTCTTCGTCTGTCCTGAGGATTTTCCTTACGACCAGGAGCCCGATATTGAGAGCGAGGAGAAACGCGCGCTCCAACAGGCCTACCGGGGGCAGATCGCCCAAGGAAAGAACCTGCGCACCACCATCCGCAGCCGCGAGGATATCGCCGTCAAGGTGCGCGAACTCCAGTTTGAACTGGAAAAGTTAAGAAAGACAGTTTCGCTAGTTCACCGGCGCATCTTCGCGCTGCTGGCGGTCCTCCTGATAGTCCTGGGCGCAATCGGCGCTGGCGTCTGGTGGACAGGGCTCCAGGCCTTTCACTTCGATCGGAATCGGGTACGTGAAGAGCTGGCAAATGAAATCAGGAACGAAGCCCAACAAAGAATCGCGAAATTAAACCCGGTCGAGGACTGGCGCCAAATCAAGCAACTCGAGGCCGAGGAAACCCAGCAGCTTGCCGATATCGACCGTGACCTTGACCGTATCCAAGAGACTTCGAAAAGCGGCGAGGTAAGCGCGGCGTACACGACGGCAGTCAAGCTTCTCCAACAAAAAGGCGTTGGCGAGGCGCTTGCCTTCCTGGATTCAACGAGTCCGGAGCGCGCAACCGAGATTGAACAGCAAAAGAACCGGGTCGGTCGGGAGGAAGAAGAACTGCACAAGCTGCTCCAGCCCGAATTGCTGAAGGCGTCGCTGCTGGAGAAACAGTTCCGTTTCACCGAAGCGGAGGCGAAATACCGAAAAATCGTTGAGGACGCAGGCGGTTGGGCAGAGCCTCGGAATCTGTTCGCGGACTTCCTCAGAAAGCGAGGCGAAGTGGTGGAGCCGGCAAGTGGTAACGCGATGCTCCGCGAGGCAATCGACGTCTGCCAGGGTACACTTGCGCTGAACCCTAAGACCAAGGCGCCGCAGGATTGGGCCCAAACCCAGAACAATCTGGGCCTCGCGCTTTACGATCTTGGGACGCGCTCGGGAGGCGAAGAGTGCAAGCAAAAGCTTCAAGCCGCTGTAGATGCCTATAACCATGCGCTAGAAGTCTTTACTAAAGCCGATCTGCCCCAGGCTTGGGCCAGAACCCAGAACAACCTGGGCAACGCGCTTGACGATCTTGGGACGCGCTCCGAAGGCGAAGAGTGCGACCAGAAGCTTCAAGCCGCTGTGGATGCCTATAACCATGCGCTAGAAGTCTTTACTAAAGCCGATCTGCCGCAGGCTTGGGCCCAAACCCAGAACAATCTCGGCATCGCGTTAGAGGATCTAGGGACGCGCTCCGGAGGCCAAGAGGGCAACCAAAAGCTTCAAGCTGCCGTGGATGCATTTAACCACGCGCTGGAGGTCCGTACTAAAGCCGATCTGCCCCAGGCTTGGGCCCAAACCCAGAACAACCTGGGTGCCGGGCTTTGGGATCTGGGGACACGCACCGGAGGCCAAGAGGGCAAGCAAAAGCTTCAAGCCGCCGTCGATGCCTATCAGCACGCGCTGGAGGTCGATACCAAAGCCGATCTGCCGCAGGATTGGGCCCAAACCCAGATGAATCTGGGCGCTGCGCTTCGCGCTCTAGGGACGCGCACCGGAGGCCAAGAGGGCAACCAAAAGCTTCAGGCTGCTGTCGATGCTTATCAGCGCGCATTAGAGGTCGATACTAAAGCTGATCTGCCCCAGGCTTGGGCCGGAACCCAGAACAATCTAGGCAACGCGCTTTGGGAACTAGGGACGCGCACCGGAGGCCAAGAGGGCAACCAAAAGCTTCAAGCTGCCGTGGATGCATTTAACCACGCGCTGGAGGTCCGTACTAAAGCCGATCTGCCCCAGGATTGGGCCCTAACCCAGATGAATCTGGGCATCGCGCTTGCCGATTTAGGGACGCGCGCCGGAGGCCAAGAGGGCAATCAAAAGCTTCAAGCCGCTGTCGATGCTTATCAGCACGCGCTAGAGGTCTATACTAAAGCTGATCTGCCCCAGGATTGGGCCAGAACCCAGTACAATCTCGGCATCGCGCTTTTGGATCTAGGGACGCGCACCGGAGGCGAAGAGGGCAACCAAAAGCTTCAAGCTGCTGCCGATGCTTGTCAGCGCGCGCTGGAGATCTATACTAAAGCCGATCTGCCCCAGGATTGGGCCACAACCCAGTATAATCTCGGCGCCGCGCTTGACGATCTAGGGACGCGCACCGGAGGTGAGGAGGGTAACCGAAAGCTTCAAGCCGCTGTCGATGCTTATCAGCACGCGCTAGAGGTCTATACTAAAGCCGATCTGCCCCAGGATTGGGCCACAACCCAGAACAATCTGGGCCACGCGCTAGAGGATCTAGGGAAGCGCATCGGAGGCGAAGAGGGCGCCCAAAAACTTCAAGCTGCCGTTGATGCTTTTAACCGCGCACTGGAGGTCTTTACAAAAGACGATTTCCCGCAGGATTGGGCGGACACGACAAAACGCCGGGACGCTGCGCTCGCGGACCTGGCAAGAGCGAAGGGCGGGCAAGGAAGCTGAGCCAGTCTAAGCCGGGGATGAGGCGAAGGGCTTCACCAAACCCGTTTTCTCACACGAAGTCTTCCACTTCATCAAGGGTTAGTTGATCTGCTGTCCTATCGTTTAGCATTGAAGGTTTGAAAGCCCTATCCGTCTCCCGTGCCCCGGGGATTGAATCCAAAAGGCAAACCTCATTAGGCTTGTGAACGCAAGATATAAACAACGAGTATGACAACAGAATTACGGTTTCTCATTGGAAGTGTTATCCTGGGTCTCGTGCATCTCATAATGAGTTCGCATCTGATCAGTTGGCAACGCGGTTACCGCTGGACAGCAAGTAGCCGGGAAGAGGATGCTCCACCACTGCGCGGGCTTCCGAACCGGGTCGATCAGGCAACCACGAATTTCCTCGAGACTTTTCCTTTCTTTGCCGCTCTGGTGTTGATTGCACAGGCTATCAATCGCCATGGTTTCATCACTGTCTGCGGCGCTCAGTTGTATTTCTGGGGACGTGTCGGTTATCTACTGGCAGCGGCGGCTGGATTCAGCTTAGTGCGCTCGGTAGTTTTTTGGAACGCAGCCGTCATAGGTATGCTGCTGTTTTTGATAGCGATTTTATAGCCGGGCTAATTACGATTAATCACTCACTCCTGTGCCACCGCGGCAGATCCCGATTCTACCCTCAAAGAGAACAAAGTCATGCGACACCGGTAGCTTCTGAAGGTGTCCGTGGACGAAAAATCCTATTCTCCAGTAAAAGAGTAGACAATCTTTCCGATTTTTCCTAGAAGGTATTCTCGGTATGACCACCGACGAGGTTTTGGATGCGTTGGGCCGGTACAGAAAGGACTCGAAGGAGAGTGATCGTCAAACGGCGACGAAACTGGGTATCAGGCGCTCTGTTTTATGGGATTGGCTACAGGGTAGGATTCAGCCTGAGAAATGTGCGCTCGCCAGGTTAGCGGGCTTTTTGAAACGCGTTGGGTATTTGTAGAACGTTCAGGTGACGGTGGGGTGGACCGAAACGAGCTGGGTCGGAGGATAGCGGACACCTTTTCGAACGGGCTCTAATCGAATTTTAGAGCGTTTTTCTGGACGCAAGTCTATTCCTCGATCAGCGCACTCTCAAAGATCGATCTTGAGTCAAAGCCTGCGTGATCGGGCCGCCAGAGGCACCAGCGGTCTTCATTCTCCTCCTCGATTGGCAAGTGAAGCAGTAAATGAATTCTGCCTTCCTCCGCCTCCGGCAAGCCTTCGGCGCGGCAGGCCGTCTTCGACCTGATAGGTAGGAACGCCAGGCGCTGCAGCAAACACCCGCCCGGTTTGTTTCTTGCTTGATACTAAACTCGTAGCCAGCTAGCTCTCGGCAGGTGTGGCTGAGCTTGAGCTCGTTAGGCCACGCAGAACTTCATTATTCAACCTTGCCAGCACAAAAACAGCCATGAAGCGTGTCACGGGTATCGGCGGAATCTTCTTCAAATCCACAGACCCAAAGGCGCTCGGCGCGTGGTACAAGGAGCATCTCGGAATTGATGTACAAGAATGGGGTGGCGCCGCGTTCGACTGGAAAGGGCCAGATAACCCGGAAGGCGTGGGAACAACCGCCTGGAGCCTCTTCGCAGCAGACACGGACCACTTTGCTCCCAGTTCGGCGCCGTTCATGATCAACTACCGCGTGGACGATTTGCCTGCCCTGCTTGCTGCGCTGCGCGCGGAAGGCGTGCAGGTTGACGAGAAGGTCGAAGAGTCCGAATTCGGCAAATTCGGCTGGGTGATCGATCCCGAAGGAAACAAGGTGGAGCTTTGGCAACCACCAGCCGGCCAATAAGGGTCCCCGAGACGGGATCGTGAGGGCGGCTCGGAGCCAGGCCGTGAGAGCAGAACTCGATGACCGCAATCGAGGACAGTCACGCGGTAGGCATCCTCCAGATGTTTTGGTGTAGTGACCCCATTTCCCCTCGCTCCAGTCCCGGATCCCGGTCTGAAAATCCGGACCTTGCTTCGTGTTTAAGCGGTCACGTGTCTCTCGTCAGCGTTGCGACGAAGTGCCGGTCTATCCCTGGATAAGCGCACCCTCAAAGACCGACCTTGAATCAAAGCTCTTAGGGAAACGCCTTCATTTTTACCGTCCTTACGTTAAAACGCGATCACCGTGAAATCGGCCATATTCCGCTGCTGTTACAGAAACACTATTAGCTTGATATCGTGTGTCTTACGCGCATTTCTACGTGACTTTAAAATAATGAAAAGTGGATCGCTTCGACGCCTCGTTGCAGCCCCTGAGGGAGCTTTCCCGAATCGACCGCCGATCGGACCATGGGGATCAGCCGGCGCTGCACAAAGAAGTCCGTCCAGGTTCCACCGCTTACCGGACCATTTTGTTGTCGCAAGGGACCGTAAAAGCCGTCGAAGTGGAGACTGAAATGCTCACCTTGGATCTGGTGAATGCGTGCCAACGTCGAGCCAATTGACCTCCAATCGCTCATCGACCGTGTCTCCGGTCGTCGCTCGGAAAGCGCCTCAAACAGGAGCACAACGCTCCCACTTACCGTGATGATGCCCGATCCGACGGGTGTCGGCGTGTGACACCCGCCCGTTCGTGAATCAGAGTCAAGCCCTCAAGGCTCGGCGACAAAACGTTCCCGACCAAGAGGATCAGTGGCCAACTTGGCAAACGCCGAAATGGATTCTCCCTGAAAGATTCCACTGCGATGGGAAGCCAAGTCGTCCAGGTCAACGAAGTCCTTGCTACTCCAAAAGGCTTCAGTGTTTGTTTAGTCACTTACGCGGTCCAGCGCCGCCGGCGGTTCTCCCAGACGCTCTTGACGCCGGCGGATTCATTTAGATTTATCGGAAGCATAAACGGTATATAACCCGAGAAACATGACAGTCGTGCCCCAGGATTGACCGTACACTTTTTTTCCGAGTAAGATTCAGTTATGAGTACCGACCGTCGTACTTTTCTTCGACTTCTCGGCACCGCTGCTCTGTCAGCCACCTTCCCTGCCAGTATCAGTCGTGCACTAGCTATTCCGGCTAACAATCGAACCGGCACCATTAAGGACGTCGAACACATCATTTTTATGATGCAGGAGAACCGGTCGTTCGATCATTACTTCGGAACCCTACGGGGCGTACGAGGGTATGGGGATCCGCGTCCGATTCCACTGCCAAACGGAAGCCCTGTGTTTTATCAACCTAATGGAAACGGATACCTTCTGCCGTTCCATCCCGGGGCTCCGAATCTCGGGCTAACGTTCATTGAGGATCTACTTCACGATTGGACCTCAACTCATCTCGCCTGGAACGCCGGTAGACACGATCAATGGGTTCCAAAGAAAGGGACCACCACGATGGCTCATCTCCAGCGAAGCGATATTCCTTTCCATTATGCACTGGCGGATGCGTTCACCATTTGTGACGCCTACCATTGCTCGCTACTCGGAGAGACCAATCCGAATCGCTATTACATGTGGACCGGTTGGGTCGGCAATGATGGAGGCGGCGGAGGCCCCGTGATCAACAATGCCGAAACAGGATACAGTTGGTCTACTTATCCTGAGCTTCTGCAAAATGCTGGTGTTACCTGGAAAGTGTATCAAGACATCGGCCATGGATTGAATGCAGCCGGGTTTTGGGGTTGGACCCCCGATAATCCCTACATCGGGAACTACGGCGATAATGCGCTTCTTTACTTTACTCCATACCAGAACGCACAACCTGGGACGCCGCTAGCCAACGGAGCGAAAACTGGAACCGACATTATCGTCAGTGGAACCCTTTTCGATGAATTTCGTAAGGATGTTTCCTCAGGCAAATTGCCTCAGGTCTCTTGGATCGCCGCTCCCGAGGCTTACACCGAACACCCGAATTGGCCGGCTAACTATGGTGCATGGTATGTCTCGCAGATGCTGGATATCCTGACAGACAATCCGGACGTTTTTAGCAAGACCGTGTTCATCATCTGCTACGACGAAAATGACGGGTTTTTCGACCATATGCCTCCGATCACGGCACCGGTTTCACCAACCAGCGGCATCTCAACCGTCGACACAGCGAACGAACTCTTCCAAGGCAGCCCTGAATATCCGGTTTCTCAATATCCGGTCGGCCCTTATGGCATGGGGATTCGTGTCCCCTTGATAGTGGTGTCGCCCTGGAGCAAGGGAGGCTGGGTCAACTCGCAGGTCTTCGATCATACCTCGTTGATCAGGTTCATCGAGACTCGGTTCGGAGACGAGCATCCGGGAATCATCGAGAATAACATCACTCCGTGGCGTCGAGCGGTTGCAGGAGATCTCACCTCCACATTCAACTTTAAGTCTCCGAATGACGGCCCAGTGCAACTGCCTAGCACGATCGCTTACCAGCCGCCGGATCATAAAAGGCATAATAATTATGTCCCGACTCCACCTACGGTTCAGACCATGCCTCAACAGGAAAGCGGTATCAGGCCAGCCCGAGCTGTGCCTTATGTCTGTTCTGTTTCGGGTGAAGTGGTTGCCGGTCAGAACGCTTTCCAGATTAATTTCACTAACCACGGTACTTACACCGCTGTTTATCAGGTGTACGCCGGCAGAGGCGAGTTCCCTCCCAGAACCTACACTGTCAGTCCGAACGCAAAATTTTCCGACGGTTGGGCTTATGAAACGATCAACCAGTACAATCTGTTGGTTTTTGGGCCCAACGGTTTTTGCCGCGTATTTAAAGGGAGTTTCGGAGCCGCTGCCGCCGACCTGCAGACCCAGATCTCCTATGATATCGCCGGGAAAGGAATCCATCTGCAAGTCGCCAACGCCGGCTTGGCGCTGACCGAGGTTCGTTCGTTCGATTACTACACCCAACAGACCACTCAACGGCTCCTGGAGCCGAATCAAAGCTTTACGGAGTTTCGGTCACTGGAACAATTTTACGGCTGGTACGATATCACGATCGAAGCCGAGTCCGATGTGAGCTTTGAAAATCGGCTCGCTGGCCATTTGGAAACCGGCGAAGACAGCATGACCGACCCCGCCTTCGGTAGTTCGCTTTCTTGGCCTGGTGCCTAACAGACAACACCGGCCGCAGTAACACGTTGATTCGCAATTCGCTGGAAACGCGAGCAAGATTCCCTGCTCGCGTTTCGGGCTCACCTCACGAAACGGAAAATAAAGCACTGTAAGGGCTCTGTTATCCTAGTGAACGATGAGCGTAGTGCCACGCTGTCAGACAAAGCCGAACGCCCGGAAAAGAAAAGGTAGTCAGCACCCGGATTTGCAGTGAAACGAGCTGTAATCAAATCCTGGCGCGTTTTCTTTTGGTCAAATCAGCCACAAAAAGGCCTTAACGTGCTTTATAATCCGTTTCGTGAGCGGACCGCAACTACATGACGGCAGCGGAGGTGGCGCGCCAGATCGGCGTTAGAGATACGACAATCTATGATTGGCTTCTGGGTCGGGCCAGACCAGCGGAACCTCAGCGCATTGCTGCTTTCTTAGATTCTTTACCGAGAGAGAATGGATCCGGCATCGCTCCGACCGGCTATGAGTACCGCGAATACAAGAATTGGCGGGGGATCCCAAGGCCGCGCCGTTGCCCGTTCTGTAAGCAGGCGAAGGGCGTGATTCGGAGAAGCCGCGGCGGGTTTTCAGGGGTGTGTCCGAATTGCGAGGCGAGGGGACCGAAGCGGGAGAGCTGGGATGAGGCGTTACGGGCTTGGAATGGCAAGGGTTAGAGTATTTGCCTTGTGAGGTGAAGACCGAACGCAGTCAAAGCCAGCGGCAAAGCAAAGAGATATGGCGGCAACGGACTTGGTATCCAGACAAGCACCCGCAAATCAACCCGAGCGGCATGTAGCTCGAACGCTTTTCGCTGTTACTGCTTAGTTGGCTAAGCGTCTGCTACGTTATTGCTAGATAGGCCAACCACACGGGTGACCAAAGCTCCCTCCTGACGACGCATTCCTTCACAATCCCTTCACCTCCAATTCACTATAGAACGGTTGAGTCCGTCATTTCGGATTCGTATTCTAGTGCGCCTATGATGGATTGGCTAAGAAGACCGCGCCAGCTGTTACTGCCTTGGTTGCTCTATTTATCGCAATCGTTTACCGCTGCGTCCGCCCGGCAGCCTGGCCGCCTATCTTCAGTCCTAAGCCGTAAGGAGCAAGTGACATGATGACGTTCATGAGGCAAAGCTTCTTTACAGTAGTAGACGCTCTCAAAAAGGAGATAGGGTGGATCGCTGCCAATCTCGTCTGCATGTTAGCTCCCATCATCTTCGAATGCTGGTTGATATTGCCTCGTTCTGAGTGGGATGCGCTCAATGGAATTGATGTATGGTGTACTTGGATGGTATGGATCTTGCCTTTCCTGGCCCTGATCTTCATTGCGAATATCATTTGGCTGGTCCAGGTTCTAAGACTTAACCGCGGGCTTGGGCGTCGGCGAGCTTTCGGGGCTTGGTTACTGGTTTGTTGCCTCTGGCTTGTCCCTTTTTGCATCAATCCTGTCACCCCCTATTGTTTACGAATTGTTATCGATATGATCGACGGTCGAGCTTTCAATCACAGCAGCTCTCCTTCCTCGTTCCTTTAGATCGAACCCAGGTTCGCCTAATACCACTCTGTACTAAGTGTCTGGCCATTGCCTGATTGTACGGCCCCTTCAACGATTGCAACGGTAGTGATCGAGTAAATGAAAATAATTGCTGCCAATCTCCGCATCACAAAGGTCGTGCTCTATACCTTATTCTGGATTCTGATTCCGGCTCTCAGTGATGCAGAGGAAGAACCGTCGTTGGCCCAAGCGTTAAACTACCTCAAAGAAAAGGCGACTGGCTCTTGGATTAGTTGGGACGGCGGCCTTTTTATATCGGATACCGAATACATCGACTTCGAAACCGATGTTAAGAATCAGTTTTTGATCGTTGATGAGTATGAGAAAACGGTATTGAAATCGACTGGACAAGTCAGCGCGACGGTTTGGCAGAGAATCACTATTCCGCTGGCTGAATTGGATCCAGAACTGATCGACGTCAACTCCCAAAAGAGTTTCTCTGATTCTCCGGTTAAGGTCTTTTTTGTTTCGCTGATTTCGCGCAATGACGATAAGGCCGTTATCACCTTCGAAGGCACGGAAAAGCGCGACAACAGACCCGAGACCGCCATTTGTAACGCTTGGGCGGAGTGCTATCTTGTCTTTCAAGATCAGGATTGTGCGGAGAGGCTTCGTGGGGCGGTGGTCCGCGCGATTAAGCTGAGCTGAGCAATAGCAAATGAAGCGGTCGCGTGCAGTCTGGAGTGTCTGGTCGAGGCGGTGCCCACTGTCAATCAGGACTGCGCCATCGCGCGTTGCACTAACTGTGTGACGAAGTCGGCTTTACCTTGAATATAGGCAGCGCGGTTGTCAGCGGATCTAGCAAACAAGTCCCATTTCAGACTACTGTAAGCAGATACCTCGTCCGGATGAGATCTGAGATAGTTGCGTAATAAAATGTGCCGTCGGAACTCTTCGCAGTTTGGGAGACAGACGTATAGATGATGTGCAAAAAGGGTGGGAGGAGTTCGAAATGCTTCGCGATCAATGATTCCTAGATCACCTTCGTGCTCATATCCCAAAGCCGCGACACGTCGGATGGTTTCTGGCCAGTCGGCGGCTGACGCGAGTAAAACATCCAAATCGATAATGGGTTTGGCAGCTAATCCCGGGACAGATGTACTGCCGACATGTTCGATCGCCGATACCATATTCCCCAGCAGCTCGGAGAACTTGACCCGTAACTCTTCGAAAAGAATCGGCCATTGTGGATCGTATGCCTTTATGATGAGGGAACTAGGCATATTGAGGGGCCGTTAGCTGATCTGCTGCAAGCCTGGACAACTCGTGCGGGCTAAAAGCGGAGAGTGAGTTGCTGCGGTCTAGACTTAGACACGGACTGCATTTCTGTCAAAAACGCTTTCCCGCGAGCGCGACAACGGTCGCGCCAATTGATGAGCCCGGCCGCGAGAGCACGTTTGTTTCCCGATCGCCAGATACCGGCTTCGCGACACATATCTCGGAGTGATTCTCGGCGCATGGAGGAGGCGAGCTCGGTCGGGTTGTCAGTAAAAGGCGCAAGCTTTAAGCGCAGCGCGCGCTGCGCGAGGAGGCGAATGACGACGGTTTCTTTGGTGCCATAACAAGGACACCCGAGCAATTTACAAAGCGCCTGGAGCTCTCCCAAGGAGAGCTTTGGCAATTCAAACTCATTCCAGCCTTCTGAGTGAGAATCGTATAAGAGTTCGGAAAAGAGAGCTTTGGTAGTCATGAAATGACGCCACCTTCTTTGAAACTAAAGTAGCTGCTGCGCCCGGGGGCTGGGGCGCCAATGATGACGTGATCGAGTAGATTGATTTGCAGAATTCTGCTCGCTTCGAGAATTCTCCGGGTCAGACGCATATCCGCCTCAGAAGGAGAGGGGTCACCGGAGGGATGATTATGCACCATGATGAAGGAGTAGGCGGAGAGTACGATCGCCGGCTTAAACACTTCGCGAGGATGGGCGAGCGATTCATTGACACTGCCTTGGCTAACAGTGGCGACCTTGATCAACTGCTGCTTAGTATTCAGAAGAACGACTCGAAGCCATTCCCGATCCAGAAAGCGCATCTCGGAACAGAGATCGGCGATTGCCTCAGGACTGTCGATGGTGAGGGATTGACGCTCCTCCCGCAGCGCCACGGCGCCCATGCGCAAGGAACTAACCAGTCGCAGGGCTTTCGAGCGTGAAACGAAGGGTAAGAGCTCTTCTACCGAGGCCCGGGCTAAGACGGCGAGGGAACCGAAATGGTCTAAAAGAACGTCCGCAACCTTTTGAGAGCCAACGATCAACCCCAGGTGCTCGGTAGTGTCCAGCGCTTCCGAACCGTAAGTGACCAGCCGTTCCTGAACCGAGGAACAGTGAGACGAGGTGTTAGGTTTATTTTTTTGGAGTTCGCTGCTTTCGAACTAGAAAAAATGCTGTTGCATATTTTTCGAGCCGAAAGCGGAGCGATGAGCAAAGCGCCGCGGAATAAGGCCTGGAGAGCGCAAGAGCCGCGAGGAACGAGACGGGTCGAGGATCTAAAGAGAGGGGAACCTAGCGGTTAGACTAGGGGCGAAGGCGATTTAAGCCGCAGACGGTACTCTTGCGCTACGAAAGCCTTCGCGGGGCTAACAGATCTGGCGAGGCCAGACACTGTAGCGGGATGAGTGGTTTTAGGCGAAACGTCACGTTAAAGGGTTCTGATAAACTCATCAGAATAACCGGTTAGCTCTGTGGCATAATCTCAAACTCCTCAATGGTAAGGCCAACCCATCAAGTGAATGAGATGAACTGCCCATCGGATGGATTTACCGATGAAACCTAATGGGCACTTACCGCGGCGAGCGCGGAGATCATGTCCGGCAGCAACGATTCTTTTCGGAGGCCGCGGAAGTATCTCCGCGCAAGCGGAACTGGAAGCAGCGCGCGCGGTCTGCTTGCGCTCTTATGTCCGTACAGGAGGTCGTGACAAAGAGCGCTGACAGAGAGGGCTAATTTCGCGAACTGGTTTAAAAGGCCGTGGCGCTGACCGGATTTGATCCCACGGTCACCGTCGTAGTGACGGCATTGGTGCCGGTGTTGATCACAGAAACCGTGTTCGAACCGGCGTTAGTGACATAAGCCTGGCTACCGTCCGGGGTAATGGAAACATCAACCGGATTATGCCCCACCGCGATAGTAGCCACGCTCTTAGTCGCGGTGTTAATCGCCGAGACGGCGTTCGCGCCGGTATCTGCCACGTAGGCGGTGGCGCCGTTGGGCGTGATCGCGATGTTAACCGGAATGGATCCGACCTTGATCGTGTTGACTACCTTATTGGTGGTGGTGTTAATCACTGAGACCGAGTTTGCAGCCGCATTCGCCACGTAGGCCTGCGTCCCGTCCGGCGTGAGCGCGATATTGGCCGGTCCAATCCCGACCTTTACGGTGGCGGTCACCGCGCTGGTGGCCGTGTTGATGACCGAGACCGAGCTAGAAACGGTGTTGACGACATAAGCCTGGGTTCCATTGGGCGTGAACACAACATCGAGCGGAATGAATCCCACTTTCACGGTGGCCGTGACGGTATTGGTCACGGTATTGATCACCGAGACGGTACTCGAGCCCCCGTTCGTCACATATGCTTTGGTGCCGTCGGGACTGATCGCCACCCAAACCGGATTGTTACCCACCGGGATAGTCGCTGCCACGCTGTTGGAGGAGGTACTCAGGACCGAGACGCTATTAGAGCCTGCATTAACGACATAAACGCTGCTGCCGTCGGGAGTGACAACGGCGTGGACCGGGTCTTTACCCACGGTGACCGTCGCCGTGACACTGTTGGTGGAAGTATTGACAACAGAGACCGTGTTAGCGCCCGCGTTGGGAACGTAAGCGGTAGCACCATTGGGCGTGACCGCTGCATCCACCGGGATGTTGCCGACCGGCACGGTGGCCGTGACGGTATTAGTAGAAGGGTTGATCACCGAGACGGTGTTAGAGCCGGCGTTGGCAATTTCCACCGCGTGCTGGGCCCGGGAGAACGCCACATAGGAGGCCCCAGCGCCGTTGTTGGTCCCAGAGAGGTTGCCGCCCGAGCTAAAGACGGTCTGGTTGCCGTTTGTGTCCATTTTGACGATTTCACCGCTCCCGTCGCCCGCGTACAGGTTGCCGGCAGCGTCGAAGGCCAAACCTATCGGCTCGACAAGATTGCCAAATGAACTAAAGACGGTCTGGTTGCCGTTCGGGTTGATCTCGACGATCGTATCCGGTTGCGCCACGTAGAGATTGCTGGCGGCGTCGAAGGCCAGGCCTGCTTGCGATCCGCTAAAGTCTAGGTCGCCAACAAAGTCGGTCTGGTTGCCGTTACCGTCGATCTTCAAGATTTCGCCGGTAGCACTGGCATCTACATACAGGTCGCCGCTCGCATCGAAGGCCATGCCCGTGGGTAAATAAAGAACGAGGGTGAAGAAGGTCTGGGTGCCGGCCGGGTCGATTTTAACGATATCCTGATTGTCGTAATTCGCCACGTAAAGGTTGCCGGCGGCGTCAAAGGCCAGGCCTGTGGGCCCGGCAAGGAAGCCGCCCGAGCTAAAGACAGTCTGGTTGCCATTGGGATCGATCTTGATGATGTTGCTGCCGCCAAAATTCGCCACGTACAGGTTTCCGCTGGTGTCGAAGGCCAGGCCCTCAGGAAAGTTGAGGTATCCACCGGAACTAAAGACGGTCTGGTTGCCGTTTGCGTCCAACTTGACAATTTCATTGGCACCGAAATTCGTCACGTACAGGGGGAATGCCGTGCCGATGCTACCTGCCTGGACCCGTAGCGCCGTGGCTACCACCATTCCTAAGGCGAGCGCGGCGCAGAGTAGTTGTTGCGTAAGGCCTCTGGTTAGGCGGCGAATGCCTAACGGAGAATTGAATTTAGATGAGGACCAACCTTTGCTTCCAGAGTAGCCAGCCTTCAGGACGACTGTCTTCGGAAATCCGGGTGGCTGGAATCCAGCGAAGGACGCCGATTGGGCCGGCTTCCCTTGTCGAAAATTGGCAACCGCATCTTGGCAACTTAAGAGATAAATTTTCATCGTTTGCGAGGATTCTGTTTTTGTTCTTTGGGCACCTCGGGAACTGGCTTGATAAGCCGGTTCTGCGGTGACACTGACGATGCTGTCATGGCCTCCTGCCGGTTAATCTCGAGCGAGACCCCTGGACCCGGCGCTGCCGTTTCACCCTACCAGCGTGGGGGGAGAAGGAAGTCGGACGTAGATATTCGGATGCAACCGAACGGTTCGAGGCAAGCACTTTTGGCGCTACACGACAATACAAAAGTGGACCCGCACTAAATTCGTTTTTGTTATTGAGAACTTATTATAAGGCGCGGCGCCGCGCTCGAACCGAACCAGTAAAATTTCTATAATCGGCAAAAGTTAACCACCGAATCCAGGCAGGGCTTCCGGGTAAGTTTCCACTCCAAGCGGTTCTGTTACAGGGGTGGGGCGACTAACTGCTACGGGAGGACAGACAACGCGCATCCCAAATAGCGAAGCGGAGCCTCAGGCTCCGCTCTTTGACCCTAACATGCCAGTAGTGGACTATCCCGCGCTTTGTGATTGCGGATCATGCAAAGCAGGGAATCGGGATCTCCAGGTGCCTAGATCTGCCAGCAACGTTTGATAGCGGCCGCGTCGACCCGAGTGGCAGGTCGCGTAAATCCAGGCGGGCGCGTCTCGATCGTTTGGCGGCGACGATTCCGCACTTTTCTGGTGAACGTTTGCGCCTAGGGGCCTCCGCTCCAGCGAGTTCAAGCTCAAATCCGGCATAAACCGGGTCCTCCCTACGGGCTGCCTCCCATTTATTCCGTTTTGATCTTGAGCTCGCTTCCGCTCCGCACTGAATGGTAACCGTATTTTGCTTTTGATTATTGCTCGCTCGTTCCTCGCGCTCAAGAAATCAAAAACAAAACGGTTGCGCGATATGGGAGCCCCTTTTTCTTAAATCCATTGGGCTCGTGGTCTCGCCAGGTCCTCGTTTGTGTTTCTCGATGCCGCGCCAGCGGTCAAGGTGTGCGCGAGGCGATGGATGCGTGCGTAAACGATGAAGGATTGGGTATCTGGAGAAACTCATTATTTTGCAGAGGTTAGTTGCCGGTTAGGAGGGGAGAGGATGTTAGTTAAAAAGGCGTCATCCGATGACGCCCCCTTCCTTGAAGCTGAAATAGCTGCTGCGGCCGGGAGCCGGGGCGCCAACGATCACGTGATCGAGTAAATTGATTTGCAGAATTCTGCTCGCTTCGAGAATTCTCCGGGTGAGGCGCATATCCGCCTCAGAAGGGGAAGGGTCACCGGAGGGATGATTATGCACCATGATGAAGGAGTAGGCCGAAAGAACAATCGCAGGCTTAAACACCTCGCGAGGATGCGCGAGAGACTCGTTCACACTGCCTTGGCTGACGGTGGCGACCTTGATTAGCTACTGTTTGGTATTGAGAAGAACGACTCGAAGCCACTCACGATCCAGAAAGCGCATTTCGGAACAGAGATCGGCAATTATCTCAGGACTGTCGATGGTGAGCGATTGACGCTCTTCCCTCAGCGCTACGGCGCCCATGCGCAAGGAACTAACCAGTCGGAGGGCTTTAGCGCGTGGAACGAACGGTAAGAGCTCTTCTACCGAGGCCCGGGCTAAGACGGCGAGGGAACCGAAATGTTGGAGAAGGGCATCGGCAGCTTTTTGAGAGCCCAGGATCAACCCCAGATGCTCGGTTGTGTCCAGCGCTTCCGAACCGTAAGTCACCAGCCGTTCCTGGACCGAGGAACAGTGAGACGAGGAGTGTAGGGGGTTGGTAGTATTTTGAGGTTTGCTTCCGAACTGAAAAATAGGCTGTTGCATATTTTTCGTTTGGAAGCGAAGGCAAGCCTCAGCGGCCGGCGGAAAGAGCATGAAGGCGCAAGAGCCGCGAGCGTGGCGAGACGGGTTGAGGATATAAATGGGAGGAGGCCACTGCGAGCTTGCGAGACGTGAAAGGAAACCGTTTATGCCGCAGACGGCACTCTTGCGCTCGTAAGTGCGACCGCCGGTCATCGATGCGAGCGAAGCGAGGTAAGCCGCAAGCCATTAAGAGCGCTGGGGCGATGAACATTTGTGTTTTCGAACGGATGGTAGTCCCAAGTTGAGATAGATTTTTCTCATTTTGAGACGAACCAGGAGAGACTTTGTAGCGATGCGCCCCGCCTTCGCTAAATCCGGCCTCGAAATCTAACCTCCTTGCCTTCTGGCACACAAGCTGCCTTCACCTCCAGCTAACCCCTGGAGCGATGGATCGCTTACTGCCATCCTTGCGTTACACCATCCGGCTGCTTCTCAAGTCGCCGGGGTTTGCTATTACGGCCATCCTGATCCTCGGATTCGGCATTGGCGCGAACACCGCCATTTTCAGCTTGATCAATGCCGTCCTCCTGAAACCGCTGCCGTATCCGAATCCTGATCGGTTGGTGCAAGTTTGTCAGCCCACTCAGAACGATCCGTTTACTGGCATCGATTATCCTGACTTCGTCGATATGGTCGCCACGCAACGGACTTTTGATTCATTGGCGGTGGCGGCTCGAGACAACCTGGACCTGAGTGGTAGCGGTGAGCCAGAACACATGGAGGCTGATTTTGTTTCTCCCAGTATTTTTAGGGTGAGTGGCCTCTCGACCATTCTGGGCCGCGTATTCACTGATCGGGAGGATATTCCAAACGGGCCATTCCTGGCAGTCCTCAGTGAGCATTGTTGGAAGACCCGGTTTCATTCAGATGCCCAGATCATTGGTAAGAATCTGACGCTAAGCGATCACACCTTTCAGGTGATCGGGGTAGTCCGGGCTCAAGTAAGCGACTGGGGTCCGCCTGCCACCGATGTTTACGTGCCGGCTAACACGCTTGCTGCTCTAGGATACCTGCCAAACAATCGCGGCTATCCGCTGGCACTTCGGGATATCCATCGTTTCTTTTGCGTTGGCCGACTAAGGGCCGGAGTCAGTGTCGCCCAAGCGCAAGCGGACCTCGAAATCATTCATAACAATCTGTTAGATCAGTATCCGGATACCAATCGAGGCTATAGCCTTCGCGTCATTCCTCTGCTCGACAGCATGGTGAACGACTATACAGCGACCACTTGGCTCTTAGGAGCCGCCGTTGGCTGTCTCTTACTAATCTCCTGCGCGAATGTGGCCAATCTTCAGTTCGCCCGTGGCCTGCAACGCCGCCGGGAGATGATGATTCGAGCTACACTCGGGGCTACACGTTGGCGGCTGATTGGCCAACTCGTACTTGAAACGATGTTCCTATCGGCTTTTGGGGGAATCCTCGGTCTATCGATTGCACTCGGCTCTGCCGAGACGATAAAAAAGCTGAGTCCGCCAAACCTGTATCGTTTTCAGGAATTGAGCGTCGATTTGAATGCGCTGGTATTTGTCTTCGGGATAATTGTCCTCACATCACTGCTCGCGGGAGTACTTCCAGCCTGGAGCCTGTCTCGAGTGAGTCTTGTTCCGGCGCTGAAAGATGAAGGTGGCCGGGCCGGGACTAGCGGGCCGCAGCGCCACCGCACCCAGTCGGTCTTGGTCGGCGCACAAGTGGCGCTGGCTTGCATGCTGTTGATTGGAGCGGGGCTGCTAGTTCGAAGTTTCCAAGCCGCCCAAGACGTCCCGCTTGGGTTCAACCCGCATCATGTCCTCACGGCGAGGGTCACCCTCGGCAGTGTGAAGTACGAAACGGATGCGGTGCAGACTCGGGTCTTCTGGGATGCACTGATCACAAAGACTCGCAAGCTACCTGGGGTCACCGAAGCCGCGCTGAATGGTTTGCCGCCGCTGAAATGGGATTCGGAGTGGTTGGATCCTTTCACGATCGATGGTCAACCTGATCCTGGCCCAGATCGTCAACCGGGCTTCGTCTTGCAGATGGTCTCTCCGGGTTACTTTCGAACTGTGCAGATTCCTGTTCTTCACGGGCGCGACTTTAATTCGCACGATACCGTAGACAATCCGAACGTCGTCGTTGTCGACGAAGCCTTGGCGGAACGCTACTTCCCTGACCAAAATCCTCTTGGCAAAGCGATCACCGTCCACGATGCAGAGGCTACCCGGCATTGCACAATTGTCGGAATTGTTCCGCATGTTCGCTACAAAAGTCCGGGGCAGGCGGAGAGTGCTTTTCAGGCCTATTTTCCCTATAGCCAGTGGGGTTATGATACTGAGTTCCTGGTCTTGCGTTCGGAACTTGATCCCGCCGCCTTAGTGCCTGCCATTCGCGAGGTGGTCACTTCGATTGATCCAGGCGTCTCGGTCTACGACGTGAGCATGTACGACGATTTTATTGCCGAAAAGTTCGTTACACGAAAATTATGTATGATGTTAGTGACGCTGTTCTCCGGCGCCGCGCTTTTCCTATCAGCCATTGGACTCTATGGCATTCTCGCCTACGCGGTCGGCCAGCGGACGCGCGAAATCGGCATCCGGATCGCCCTGGGAGCACAGTCCGACAACATCCTTAGACTAATCACCGCACAAGGACTGAAGATTGTCGGCGTAGGCCTGATAGTTGGCCTCCTGGCGTCGCTCATTCTTGTTCGTTTCATCGAGGGCACTCTTTACGGAGTATCCGGTACCGACCCGTTTTCGCTCTGCGCAGCGGTAATCGTCCTTGGTCTCGCCGCGCTGGTGGCTTGCCTGCTCCCGGCACTTCGCGCTACGCGAATCAATCCAATTACGGCACTGAGAGAGTAGCCATCGGAATTCGACTAACCCCCCGGAACTATGCGTGGTCTTTTTGAGTCTCTTCGCCAAACCCTCCGCGTGCTCCTCAAAGCGCCGGGCTTCACCATTACGGCGGTCCTCATCCTCGGCTTTGGGATCGGCGCCAACACAGCCATCTTTAGTTTGATCAATGCGGTACTCCTGAAGCCGCTTCCCTATTCGCATCCTGAACGCCTGGTAAAGGTTTTGCTGGCATACCAGAACTCATCGGCAGATGCTTTTGACTATCTCGATTATTTGGATGTCGCGGCTGCACAAACTGGCTTCGATAGCATCGCGTTATTGCATGGTGATTTTCTTGACCTCACCGGAAGCGGGGAGACGCAGCGGCTCGGCATCGACTTTGTTTCTCCCAGCCTATTCACCCTGACAGGTCGACCGGCGATTCTCGGTAGAGCCTTTAACACCCAAGAGGACATCCCGCACGGCCCTTTGCTTGCCGTCATCAGTGAACGTTTTTGGAGAAACCATTTCAATGCGGATCCAAACGTTATCGGCAAAAGTCTAACTTTAAGCGGACAAAGCTTTGAAATAATCGGGGTGGTACCGGCCCAGATGGATGTTTGGGGACCTCCTCCCACGGATGTCTATCTACCGGTCAATTCTATCGTTCTTTTCAGTTACCCGATATACCAGCGGACCTACCATATTTTCGGTTGCGTCGGACGATTGAAAGAGGGTGTTAGTATTGCGAAAGCCCAGGCCGAATTGGAGGTTATTCAGAATGGGTTAATCGGTCGGTATCCTGAAACCGACAAAGGATACGAAATCCGAGTCAAGCCGCTTTTGGACGACGTTGTGGAAGGCTATTCAGGGACCGTATGGTTGTTAGGCGCTGCCGTCACCGTTCTTTTGCTGATTGCCGCTACGAATGTCGCTACTCTGCTTTTTGTGCGCGGACTCGAGCGGCGCCGCGAATTGGCGATACGAGTTGCTATCGGTGCAACTCGATCCCGGCTAATCGCTCAATTGCTGCTTGAGACCGGTCTATTGTCGCTTTTGGGCGGAATCGCGGGTCTCGGTCTGGCGTTGGGCAGCATCGAAATCATTAAGAAACTGAGTCCGGCCGAGGTTTATCGTTTTCAAGAGGTAGGCATCGATCTGACGACACTAGTGTTTGTGGTTGGAATCATTGTCCTGGTCGCGTTTATCTCCGGGGTGGTGCCGGCTTTGAGCTTTTCTAGGCCGAAGCTTGGTTCGGTGCTTAAAGAGGAAGGAGGACGCTCCGGTACGGGCGGAGTACAGAAATACCGAGCGCAGACCCTATTGGTGGCAACCCAAGTGGCATTGGCCTGCATTCTCTTGATAGGAGCAGGTCTGCTGCTCCGCAGTTTCGAAGCAGCTCAACGGGCTCCGCTCGGATTCAACCCACATAACATCCTCACCGCTGAGCTTTCTCTCACCAGTTCGACCTACGAAACCGATGGAGTCAAAACCAGAGCGTTTTGGGATGCCGTTCTAGCCAAGGTGCGTCAACTTCCAAGTGTTACCGACGTGGCCATGGATAATCGGGTGCCACTGTATTATGACTGGGAGGGCGACTGGCAGTTCACCGTTGATGGTCAACCTGATCCCGGAGTCGGACATCGCCCAGTCGCAAATTGGCACGTGATTTCGCCAAACTATTTTCGCACCCTTGAAATTCCGCTTTTCAAAGGTCGCGACTTTAACGAGGAAGACAGATCAGAGGGTCGACCGGTCGTGATAATCGACGACGCCATGGCCGAACGCTATTTTCCCGGCGAGAATCCGATTGGTAAAGTGATAAACGTAGAGGCCGAGTCTTCAGAATTTCGGTCTCGCCAGTGGACGATTGTTGGCGTGGTTCCGCACGTGCGTTTTCGGAGTCCGGGAACTCCAGAGAACCAATTCGAAGCTTATTTTCCGTACAGTCAGTGGGATTTTGACGGCGAAGTCCTGCTTTTACGGTGCCAAGGCGATCCGAATGCCCAAATCGCCGCTGTCCGCAAAGCCGTCCAATCAATCGATCCGGACGTACCGGTGCCGAATGTAAAAACCCTCGACGATGTAATCGCGCAGAAATTGGTGGCGCGAAAATTAGCTAGCACTTTAGTTAGTCTGTTCTCCGGGGCGGCTCTTTGCTTGTCGGCTACTGGATTGTACGGGGTCTTAACTTTCTCGGTCAGTCAACGTCGTCGTGAGATCGGTGTGCGCATCGCGCTCGGGGCCGAATGGTTTAAAATCCTGCAGTTAGTGACCCGGCAAGGTTTCAAGCTGATCGGGATCGGCCTGGTTGCCGGGACGGTTGTCGCATTGGTTTGCGCGCATTTTATGGAGGGCATGCTCTACGGAGTAACTGCGATTGATCCTATCTCGATGCTGATCGCGATCCTGGTCCTTTGCTTAGCAGGCTGCCTGGCCTGCCTCTTGCCGGCACTACGCGCGGTGCGAATCAACCCAATTAACGTGTTGAGAGAATAGCCAGCAAGTTTGGCCACCCCCAGAACCTATGCGTGGTCTGCTGCAACCCTTACGTCACACAATCCGGCTGCCTCTCAAGTCACCCGGATTTACCATCAGAGAAGCCTTAGTGACTTACTTCGTTTCCACCGTAGGCGGAGACGGATCGGAGGGCTGGAGCTTGCGGAGCCTCTTTTCTTCCTTCTTGGCCTTCTTTTCAAGGTCTCTCTTCCGCTTTTCGAACTGATAGTTTGGTTTTGCCAATTTGTGATCCTCTTACCGGTATAATTGATGCTGAGACAAGGCTCGCGTCTGCGAAACCAAGGGTGGTAATTAAGCATAGGGGCGCCAAATCTCCAAAGTCTACGCGGAAGCAAGCCGCGCAAAAACAGGCAAGGGCGGCTGCAACGAAGCGGAAAGGGCGCGGACTGTTGCAGGCGAGACGCTGATATTCGGTGGATTGTCGCCGCTCATGGTGTCTGATCCGAATTGGTGTCCCAGCGCCCAATTTGGTCGCAGATTTAATTAAAAAATCGTCGTTCCTCGCACGGCGTTGAACGTAGGAGAAAGAGGAAGGAGAGATCCGCCTGCGGCGGAGGCTCGACGGGGAGAAAGTCTTTTCTCCCGAGGAAGCAAAAAGGATGTTCACACGGATTGGACGAAGTATCGTATCGGCGCCTGTAATCAGAGCTTCTTGTCCTGAACCTGCTTGACCAAATAGTCGAGCACGGTCGCTGTTCCGTCGTAGCTTTTCGTGTAGATCGGGCCGGTCTTGTACTTGCCGGCTACGACAAGGGTCGGGGTGGTACTGATTCGGTAATCGCCACTCAGCTTGGTTGACTGCTCCACCAGGGACATCACGGTGACCGAGTCGTAAGCGTCTATGAATTTCCGCTTGTCGACGCCCTGGGTGGCCAGGAAGTCGGCCTGCACCTCCTCGCTGAACATGGGGGTCTTTTTCTGAATCTCGTTGTACACGGCCAGCATGAGTTTCTCCTCGAGACCGAGCTGGACCAGCGAGTAGTACAGTTTCGTGTGGAACAGGCACTTCTCGTCCAATGTGACCGGCACGCGCTTGAACAGGATGCGGTCGCCCTCTCTCTTGACGAAAGCCTCGAGGGTCGGCTCAAGCTTGTAGCAGTGCGGGTCGCCGTACCAGAAGAAGTCGATCACCTCGACCTTGTCTGCGGGCGCCGAGGTGGGGTGCGCCACTTTCAGGACCTCGTAATCCGTGCCGGCCACTGGCTCGGCGGCTAAGGCATGGGCGAAGCCCGCTACAAGGCTCAGGGCCAGGAGCAGAGAGCCAAAAAGATTTCTCATGGTCGGAAGGGGTGTGGTAAATGCCCCGAACCTCTCTATAAGCGTGACGAATAGCGAGCAAGAAAGACTCGGCTGTCAGCTGGTAGGCGTTTGCCTTATGAAATGGGGTTCTTACCGGGGCGTTAGGAATAGCGGGTACTTTCTAAAACGCGCGCTAATCGGATTTTAGAGCGGTTTTTTCCACGCCCGTCTATTGCGCGATCAGCGCACCCTCAAAGATCGATCTCGAACCAAAGCAGTCGTGCTCCTCTCAGTCGCCTCGTGATTGCTTATTCTTTCGCGCGGATTTTTCGGGTGAGGAGCTGTAACGCGGCGAGGATCAAACTGGGTCGTCGCCGGCCAGAGCCAACCACTACGCCGCTGTTTCCCTGCCAGGGGTTAATCCTCGCTCTTGTCTTCTTTTCTCCGGTAGTGGGCCTTTCACCACAGATGACTTTGGTCTTCATTTGACAGCGAGTCCTTCGGGCAGGTCCAGCCCCGTGATGAAGCTGGCGTTAATCGCCGCTCCCGTATTTCCCAACCGTGTCGCCCAATGCGTTCGTCACGAAGAGGGTGTTGCCAAACACCGCGACTCCGGTGGGGGCGCTCAGCCCTGTGATGAAGCTAGCGTTAATCGCCGCTCCGGTGGTGGCGTCGTATTTGCCAACCGTGTTGCCGGCGTAGTTCGTCACGAAGAGGGTGAGGCCAAACACCGCGAGTCCGAAGGGTCCGTTCAGCCCTGTGATGAAGCTGGGGCTAATCGCGGCTCCCGTTTTGGGGTCGTATTTGCCAATCGTGCCAGTGCCGTAGTTCGCCACGAAGAGGGTGTCGCCAAACGCGGCGAGTCCCGCGGGAAAGTCCAGCCCTGCGATGAAGCTGGGGCTAATCGCGGCTCCGGTGGTAGCGTCGTATTCGCCAACCGTGGCACCGAATGAGTTCGCCACGAAGAGGGTGTTGCCAAACACCGCGAGTCCGAAGGGTCCGTTCAGGCCTGTGATGAAGCTGGCGTTACTCGCGTGTCCTGTGGTGACAGAGTATTTGCCAACCGTGTTGCCGGCGTTGTTCGCCACGAACAGGGTGTTGCCAAACACCGCGACTCCTTCGGGTCCGCTCAGCCCTGTGATGAAGCTGGCGTTACTCGCGCGTCCTGTGGTGACAGAGTATTTGCCAACCGTGTTGCCGCCGTAGTTCGTCACGAAGAGGGTGTCGCCAAACACCGCGAGTCCGTAGGGGTTGTTCAGCCCTGTGATGAAGCTGGGGCTAATTGCGCCTCCCGCGTGGGCGTTTTTTGGCATGGCCCAAAGCGCGGCAGCGGCGATAAGAAATGGGTAGAGGGCGTGCAAAAGCGGCCTGCAATTTGATGTGAGGGTTGTCTTTATGTGACATACGAGAAACGAGTTCATAGTAGGGTGTTCCTGTTCGGTTTTGTTAACTCGCGGTAACCGGCCTTTAAGCCCGAGCTTAAAACTCCTCACCAGCGCTAAAGGCGCGGGCGGGGGACGGTGACCATTTACATCGAGCTAAACCCCGGACCGAGAGCCCCAGTTTTTAACCCTACCAGCATCGGAGGAGGAAGTCGGACGAATCAGGACCGGACAAATAGACCAGCTTGCCTTATAAGACAAGACAAAAGCGAAGATTGATACCCCGAGAACTGATCTTCCTATTTCCGGCTGTTTCTTCCAGGCAGCGCTATTCTAGCGCTTCCGAACCATAGTTAACTGCGACGGATCGCAGCAGAGGATTTTGTGACCGGACGCTAGTTGTTATCAATACGTCGTTGCGCGTATTGACTTCGCTTACTCTAGGTTAGGGTCGAGCAGCTGCTCTCCGTTAACTAACTCCTGCGCGCGGTGAGGTGTTTGATCGGATAGCCAGTTTCTACTCTCTTAATGCTGCGAGAATCGGCTATTGAACCTGAGCGCTTGCGGGCCGCGAAATCCGTACTTCTTCGGAATCCGGCTAGTTTTCTCTGACAGCTTTAATTACCTTATTCAAGCCGGGTCCGTTCCGTATAATCCGAGTTCAATACAACCATCTGTTAGGATGCTTTTGCTCTAAATCAGATCGAGTTCTAGAGATGAAGACCAAAGTCATCTGTGGTCAAAATCCCGTTATGGGGGTAAGACAAAGACGAGAATTAATTCCGGGGGCGGAAACCGCGGTGTAATCCTTAGCCCGGCCGGACGATCAGGCAGCTTGATTCTCGTCGCCCTTCAACTCATCGCCCGAAAGATCCGAGCAAAAGAATAGCGAGGCACTCAAGCGACGGGAATCATTTTTTTACCAGGTGTCAGGATAGCAGGTACCTCTTCAAACGCGCTCTAATCGGATTTTAGAGCGATTTTCTGGATGCCGGTCTATTCCTCGACCAGCGCACCCTCAAAGATCGACCCAGTGTCCTGTCCCGTAACTAACACGGCTTTCGTTGCGATCAAAATGGGCCGCCGGCAAGGCGCGAGGAGCGGAGCATATCTAGATTGATACGTGACCGATCCCGCGGCCGCGGGACAGCCGCCGGCCCATTTTCATCGCAACCCTCCGGGCCGTGGCCAGTTGGCCGTTTTTCCGCGTTGCTCGCTCCTTACGTATCCATTCAGATATGCTCGTCGCTCGCGCCTTAAAACACAGCCAACTGGCCGATGGCGAAACCCATGTTAGTTATGGGACCGGACACTTAAATCAAAGCCTGCGTGATCGGGCCGCCAGAGGCACCATCGATGTTCATTCTGTTCTTCAATTGCCAGGTGAATCAGTAAATGCGTCCTGCCTTCCTCGTCTTCGACCTGATAGGTGGGAACGCCAGTCTTGAGATCAAGTGCAACGCCCGAGGTTCTATCCATCCAAAATTTGCTGAGGGTAAAGGAGCGGTCGGGCTTATCGTCTGAGAAAAGGGTTAGTCGAGCTCCGGCAGACAAAGCTTCGCCAAAGGCAACCGGCGCGCGTTGCTGGGATCCTTTTCTGCTTAGTTTGATCACAGAAGGTTACGAGTAATGGTTGACTCTCATCAATACGCCGTTGCGGCTATCCGCAGATTTTAGTGAAGTAAAATCTGGTTCTTTTGGTGCGCCTGCTGATTACGGGAACTGCGCTGTCACAGTGGTGGAGCCGGTGTTAACACCAATGGTCAGTACCACAGTGACGGGGTTGGTGAGACGGGTTAAGTTGACGCCTTTGCTTTCCGCCGAGAAGGCGAAGATTTTGTTGCCGAGCGGCACAATCTGAACGTTCAAGTCAACACCGTTAATGACCCCCTGGAACACAAATATTCCGATGGGGATTTTTTTAAAGGAGCTCGGCGGAATCGTTACGGAGAAGGTGCCAATCTGCAGGGTCACCTTTTCCGTGACAGGGTTAATCCCACTACTGGTCGCCCCCAGGGTAAACAACTCTCCCAGAACAAAGCTGTGCTTAGCGATTTCGAGCTTTGCGAAGGAGGAGGAGAAGGGCACCAGCTGGTAAGCGCTGCTTTTGTCGTGACTGTTCACAAGAACGACCTCGGGCCGGATTTGGTTCTTTTCCCAGCTCTGGAGATGCTGAAGGCGAGCAAACCGGACAACGTGTTTCTGGAAGCCGCGCCGTGCTTCCGTTCGAATGCTCTGCTCTTGTGCGCGTACGGGAACCCAGCCATTTCCGCGCATCCCGTTGAGAATGGAGGAAGTAGGAAGAAGACTGTATTTTTCCGAAACGCCTTCGATTGGTTGGGAAGCGAAAACACTGGGAGCAAAACGGCGCATTTCATCATCGGAAATTGCTACCGTTCCAGGGACTCTTGATCTGGTGGAGTTGTTTTGTGCGGTACTCATATTAGTCGATTTGGTTAGTTGGTTCTGTGAGCCGCAGCAGAGAGGCGAGGCTTTGTGAGCTGCCGGAGTTTTTTCGACGTTCGGTTTTCGGTCGAAAAAGTATGCTGGGCATATTTTTTGAACCGAAAGCGAAGCGCTGCAGAGCGACCCGCGGAAGAAGGCCTGGAAGCGCAAGAGCCGCGAGGAACGAGACGGGTTGAGGATTTAAATAGAGGGGGCCCCCGAGGCTTGGCGAGAGAGTGGGCGCCGGCTGTTTAAGCCGCAGACGGTACTCTTGCGCTGGAGGCCTCCGCGGGTTCAGCTAATTCTGGCGATGGCCAGACACTAGTACCAGGAGTGGTTTTAGGCGAACCTGGGTGCGCCTAGGAGAAAGAGGTAGGAGAGACCGCTTTGGGGCTCGACCGGGAGAAAGTCTTTTCTCCCGGAGAGGCATTTACGCGAAGGAGACTCGGGTTGTGGCAGGAGGCTAGCCGCACTTGCCTGCGGTAGTGTCGATCGCCCTTTGGTTTCTGTTTGTTTTCGGGTATGTTCAAAAGAGTGCTGGGGTTGCGTCAAGGCGCCGTGACATTTTGTTGCCATGTCTCTCCCCGTAAAGTGGCCAACTCTGGCCGTTGTTGTTGTAGGTAGCTATAACACCGACCTAGTCGTCTGGTGTGGTAAGCCATTCCAACCAGGGGCGAAGTGCTCATGGGCGGAGAATCAGTGTGGAAGGTTCTTTTCACGCACCAAGTCAACAGCGGATCTTCTAGGACCCCGTCGTCGAACGGCTTTAGTGCTGCGGTTACGGTGCTGCTTTTGGCGAACTTGATGACCAGAAGGGCAATCTGCCTAAGCAGTCTATTTGAATTTAGTGGATTGGCCGCAGGTTAACTCGCGCGGTTTGTATTTCACCCCGAAAATACACCAGCTTTTCTCGATTTTCTTTGGTTTCGGCAAAGGTTTGAAATAACAGTACAGCGCCACGACTGGTGCCGGAGATAACTTTGGGTTGGCTCCGGCGCTTCTTTTCTTTTCGCCTTCGAAGTCTGATCTGAAAGTCCCCGCGTGTCGTAGCCTTGATCTGACAGTTATCTTTCGCCTGGCCGATCCGCAAAACCTGGCGCCTGGTCAGATGGAATCAGTGCAGCTCTTACCTTAATCTAAGCTATTATTACCCTTTCGAGTATTGGCTGAGAGCGGCTCTTCAATTATGTATTGAAAATAGAGTTGCTACGCAAACGATCAACACTATAACTAAATTCGAAGCCCAGGTTCGCGCCCACGGCTAAGGAGGAACTATGCCAAACATTCCGACCGATTATCGTGCTCTCGAAGGATCAGAACGACAGATGCGGGCCGGTGCGAGACGTATGGCTTCAGCCGACCCGAACGAAATATTCACCGTCAGTGTGCGCGTCCGGAGACGGCCTGATGCGCCGCCGCTTCCGGATTTGACCGCGCTCAGTTTGGCTCCGCTCGGCGAGCGGAAATATCTTTCCAGAGAGGATTTTGCCAAAGAATACGGAGCATCAGAGACGGATTTGGATGCAATCAAGGAATTCGCACGGGCGAACGGACTGGAGGTGGTGGAAGTCAGCATCCCGCGCCGTACGGTCGTGCTCAAAGGGACGGTTGCGCAGATGAGCAATGCTTTCGCGGTGGATTTGGCAATGTATGAAACAGCAGAGGAAAAGTACCGCGGACGCGAAGGCACAATTTATGTACCAGCAAATATCGCGGACATTGTCGAAGGCGTTTTCGGACTCGACAATCGCAAGATGGCCAAGCCGAACATAAGCAGCAAGAAGAAGGTAACTCCAGGAGGCTCTGGCCAACCCACTGTCCCGCTGACTCCGCCGCAAGTAGCAGAACTTTACGGGTTCCCCACACCGCCGCAAGAGTTCAATCAGACCATTGGCATGTTCGAGTTCGGCGGTGGCTACTGGCCTTCCGACGTGCAATTGTTCTATGAGAGCGTCAACCTTCCGGCGCCGTCAATTAGCGCTATTAGCGTGGACGGGCAGACCAACGCGCCGGAGCTACTGGACACTAACACCGAAGAAACATTGTTCGATATCAACGTTGCCGGCTCGGCCGCGCCGGGAGCAAAGCTAGCGGTTTATTTCGCCCCGTGGACCCAAAACGGCTGGGTTGATGTGGTGACCACGGCAATACACGACACCACCAACAATCCCTCGGTCATTTCCATTAGCTGGGGGTACGCCGAGAATCGGACAGGTCAAGGGCTAGACTGGTCACTGGACGCGATTAAGGCGGTGAATGCTACGTTTCAGGAGGCCACGGCCATGGGGGTGACCATCCTGGTGGCCTCGGGCGATGACGGTTCCAATTGTGGAATTGACGACGGCAAGGCCCATGTACAGTACCCGGCTTCCGATCCCTATGTCACCTGTGTCGGCGGCACTAGGATCTCCAACGTTTCGGGGGCAAATTTTACAGAAACCACTTGGAGCAACGACGGAGTCACGGGCGGAGGAATCAGCGACATCTTCTATCCGCCGCACTTTCCACTGCCCCCCTGGCAGAATTGGGTGACTATCCCGGGTTCGGTAAACGACGACCACATAGCGCGCGGCATCCCAGATATCGCTGGCTATGCCGATCCGGGATACGAACTGTTCGAAAACGGCACCAAGCTTGGCCCAGTGCCAGGCACCAGTCTGGCGGCTCCCTTGTATGCAGCTCTGGTGGCGCTGATCAATGCGAGGATAGGTACACAGCTCGGCTGGCTCAATCCGCAATTGTACTTGCTCGCGCGGGAAGCCGTTACGTATGGAGAGGTTTTCCGCGACATCAAGGACGGCCTCAGCAATGCTGCTGCCGGTGCTCCCGGGTACACGGCCGGGCCAGGCTGGGATGCCTGCACAGGTCTTGGGATCGTAAACAGCACATCGCTACTGCGAACCCTGACCGCCACTCTGGAAGGTACGATCTGCAAACAAACGGCACAGAGTATCAGGAACGCGATAAACGATCACGGTCCTCAACTTACAGTTGCGGAGTGGACGCAAGTCAAAAGCCAACTTGAACAATGTGTGAGGGAGGGGTATCTGACCCAGGCAACCGTGAATGGGCTGATTACCGAATACGAAAACTGGCTCAAGACCTCGGGCGGGCCGCCCAGATTGTAGCCCTTGGAACCGTCCAGAGGGCCGAGAGGAAGCATGACGAAACGGGGGCGTGGCCCACCGACTTAGGGCCGATGTGTGGCGTCCCGCCAATTTCAGCCCGGGGACAAAGAATCACTAAGTCTGTCTGCATTCGTGCACTCAGCTGCAAGATTCACAATTTCACGCTCCGGTCGCCCCTGGCGTTCTAACGTTTCCGAACGAAGTGGTTCACTGCGCGGATCAACGTTTGGGCGGCCGGGCACGCGACAATGGCTATCGGGTGCGGGAGCTCCCATCTGACTTATAGCCGTCGCTAGCCCGTTGACTAAGAATTCGGGCGCGCCGCAAGATGCAGTTGCACTAGCGCGTACGAAATAACGGCGCATTCGATCGAAATCTGGCTTTTTGAGCGAGTACACCTTTTCTATTCTTCAGCCAATGCAACCTCAAAGATCGACCTCGAATCAAAGCCGGCGATATCGAGACACTAGAGACACCATCGCTCTTCCTCTTCTCCCTCAGTTGGTAGGTGAATCAGTAAATGCGTTCTGCCTTCCTCATCTTCGACTTGGGTAAGAAGGAACGCCGGTCTTAAGCGCGAGTGCAACGCCCGAGGTTTCATCCATCCAGAATTTGATGACAGTGAAGAAACGGTCGGGCTTGTCGTCTGAGAAAAGGGTTAGGCAAGTTCGGGCCGGTAAAGCTTCGCCAAAGGCGACGGGCGCATCCGAGTGGTGTTGGCGCGGAACGCTTGTTGGTACCAATATGTCGTTGGGCGTATTGACTTCCGCTGTTCGCTCCCGCCGTAGCGCTCTGCTCTAGCGAATTCAAGCTCAAATCCGGCATAAACAGCTCCCCCGACGGGCTACCCCGCCATTTATTCCGTTTTGAGCTTGAGGCTCGCTTACGGTCTGCGCTGCAAAGGTGGCTGTATTTTGCTTTTGATTATTTGCTCGTTCGTCCCTCGCTCTCAAAAGCAAAACCGAAACGGCTCCCAGGTTGCCACACTTATCCAAAACGTTGTAACCACCTCGGTTTCCCGCCGATCGTCCAAGCCTCCAACCATTGGTGCCAAGAGGTCTTCCAGATCTGAAGGGAAAACTGGCAGGTTGTAATTTGAGACAGGGACCAATGTTATTTCGGATTTCTCCGATCGGCAGGCTCCCGCTATCGCGATCGCAATTCGCTCGATCTCGTCCTGTCGGCGGTCATAAAGTTTGGTGGTCCGCGGCGATTCATGGTTAGCGATTTGCTGCGCGACCTCAAGTTTGCCGCTGTTCTTTTAGATAGGCGGTGATGCCGGTCGCGCGGAAGGTATGATTGCCGATGCGCGTTTCGATCCCGGCATGGGCCTCCTCGACCGTCAGGACCGCCGTCTTGCCTTTTTTGACCGTGTAGGGACCCCATAGGACGTTAATTTAATGGTTAGGATTTTCAGTTAACTAATACTCCTTGGCGGCTCTAATAATCTGGGCAGATTTTTGGTTCATGTATGCTGCTGAGGTTGCTTACAACTGCCGCTTTACCGCACCTTTCGGTTTAAGCTGAGGGCTCTAACCGGGTGGTTCTCCATGCAGTTCAACAAGTAGCTTTAACTGCTCAAATGTCTGTTTGCTGAGATGGTGTTCCAAACCATCGACATCCTGTTGAATCACATGCTTCGGAAGATCGAGGGATTGCAAAAAAGCCGTTAGTATGCGGCGCCGAGCGTGAACCTCCCGAGCCATCGCATCACCAGTTCCCGTGAGCGTGAATCCCCGATATCTTTCATGTTTGAGATACCCCTTTTGCGCCAACCGCTTGATCATCGCGGAAGCGCTTGGCTCAGCCACTGCAAGAGACTCGGCCACATTGGCGACCCGTGCGTATCCCTTCTCTTCGATCAACTCAAATATACAGACCAGATAGTCCTCTCCGCTTTCGGTCGATCGATTGTCCTCTCCAACGCTTCGGTGCCGATCTTTGTACTCCAAATTCGTAGGCTTCACGTCGGAGCTCTTCTGGCGAAAGTTTGCCATAGAAGAAAAGCGCTGCGCGCAACGATCACAGCGCGGCGCGCTCAAGCAGGATTGGATATAGTGTTAGTTGGAACAGCAGATATTTTCGCTTTGAGCATGAGCACCGGGACATCGACGCGATGGCGCACACTATCAGCAGTGCTGCCGTAAAGCAGGTCGCTGATGAAACGGTGGCCATGGGTGGACATAGCGACAAGGTCACATCCACGACTTTCAACCCAACGTATGATCTGATCCGCAGGTTCACCGTAAGCTAGTTCCGCTTCGACCTGAATGCCTGCCGCCGCCAGCCGGGACCGAACTGATTCCAGATACGCTTTATCGTGCTGGATTTCAGTGCTCACGGCGTCAGCGCCAAATAGCCGCGCAGCCCAGCCATCAGCCACGTGCAGGAGTACCAACGAACTCCGAAAGGTTACCGCGAGTTTGGTGACATGGTCCAAAATTGTTCGATCGGCGGCCGTTGCATCCAGGGCAACCAGAATTTTTTCGTACATAACTTATACGGATTCTCAGCGCGGTGCGAATACAGCCATGGCGTCATGAATCGCTCCCGGCAGACCATAAATGTCAAGCGCGGTGATGAGCAGGCAGGAGGCCCAGCCAGCGATCCTAAGGAAGCGCCCGTTGCGATAAGATCCCATGAGCTTCCGGGAGCCGGTGAACCAGAGGAGCGGAAACATGGCGAGCGGCAACTGGATGGCGAGGACCACCTGGCTGAGGTTCAATAGATCGTTCACACCGCCGTCACCGCGCACGCCGATGAGTAAGATGGCTGGCACGATGGCTGCCAGGCGGGTAATCAAGCGGCGCACCCAAGGGCGGATTTTCCAATCCATGAATCCCTCCATCACCACCTGCCCGGCCAAAGTACCCGTGATCGTGCTGCTCTGCCCGCTGGCCAAGAGCGCCAGCGCAAAAAGAAGGCTAGCCGCAGCCACGCCGAGCAGCGGAGACAGTGTCAGGTAAGCCACCTGTATCCAGTCCGCATCCTTATCGAACACTACCACCTCGCCGCCGGGGAGTGTCAGCTTGTCCTTCCCAAAAAAGATCAGTGCCGCCAGCACGAGAATGGCAGCATTCACAAAAAACGCTAGCGAGAGCGCGATGACGGAATCGAGTGTATTGAACTTAATCGCCCGGCGCACCGAGGCATCGTCAGCTTGCAGTTTTCTCGTTTGAACGAGTGCGGAATGCAGATACAAATTGTGGGGCATCACCGTGGCTCCGATGATGGCGATGGCGATAAAGACCATGTCTTTGTTCTTCAAGAAAGCTCCCAGATTCGGTGCGGCCGTGGCGGAAGCGATTTCAAGCAGATTCGGTGTGGTCTGCGGTAGCACAAAGATTTCGATGAAATAGCAGACGCCAATCGTTCCAATCAAGACGACAATCACTGCCTCAATCAACCGCATTCCCAGCCTTTGCAGCGATAGGAGTAGAAGCACGTCGCACGCGGTGATGATGACCGCGGCGAGCAGCGAAATGCGCGGGAATAAGAGGTGGATGGCGACCGCGCTGCCCAGCACCTCGGCCAGGTCGCAGGCGGCGATGGCGATTTCGCAAGTGAGGTAATTCGGCCACCGCGTCCAACCTGGCAGATGGTCCCGACAACAATGAGCCAAGTCCTTGCCGGTCACCACGCCGAGTCTGGCGGAGATTACCTGCAAGAAAATCGCCATGAGGCTCGCCAAGCCTACGATAAAGAGCAGGCCGTATTTGAACCCGGCTCCAGCACTCAAGTCTGTCGACCAGTTCCCGGGATCCATGTAGCCGACGCTGACAAGCAGGGCCGGACCCGCGTACGCGAGATACTGCCTCAATGGGTGAGCGGATCCCGGCGGAACGCTAACCGTACTGTGGAAGCCCTCCAAAGAGCGAAGCCTTTGAGTTGGTTTGGATGAGTCATTCGCACTTTTCATCTCAAATTTTCAACCGGTTCCCTTTCGCGGTGTCATTCATGACTAGAGTTATTCGACTTAAAATATTATTTTAATATCTAAGACAATTAGTTATCCCAATGTTTTATTGCAAGATGAAAATCGCGCACTGGCGGTTAGGGATCCGAGCCAATCGCAATGGAAAATGAGCGTGAGTACGGTGAGCGCGGAAATTAGGACTATTAGGGGTCCGCACACGAAACGGAATTTAAAGAACGTTAAGGACCGAGCGACCAGCAGGTCAGTTCGGTGACGAGGGCCGCTACCACCCGGTCAGTCTCGCGAACCGTGCGACAAATACCGTTTTTCGGTGAACGCTGGAGCTTCGGAGGGAGCTGGAGCTCTACAAGCCAAATCACGTTATGAGCCATGACGCCCAATCGCACGTATTCTCCGACTCCGGAAGGCGTGGTCGTGTTCATCGTGCTCATGAAGGTCCGCCGAATGGTCATGGTCATGCTTGTAAGTGAGCCGGTGCGACATCCTTATCCACGGTTTCTGTTTTCATAGAAGACTGCTCCTCTTTTTTGAGATACCTCTTGATGACTTCGATCAATTCTTCGCGGCGCTAATTTGACTCTCCTGAGACTCGCCGCTTAACAAGTGCTGGCGAACATTCCCTTCAAGGATCTCCGCCATCAGCGCGTTGATGGCGCCGCGGCAGGCAGCCAGGGTCAAAAGTACCTCCCCACAATCCCGTCTCTCGTCCAAAACTCTTTCAATGCCATTGAGCTGGCCTCTGATCCGGATGATACTGGTTTTGATGCTCAATTGGCTGTTTTATAGGCCAATACCCGGCAATAGGCTTGATCGAGGAGATACGCTCCCCTGGCAAGAATATTGGGGTGAAACGTATGCCCCAGAACTAAAGCAGCGACTGCTGAAGCCTGTTTTTGGCCGGCTCGAGGCAGAAGAAAAGATCGGCAAACTGATCATTGATGTCGGCAGTGGCGCGTCACCTGTAACGCAACTGTTAAAGACAAAGCCAGGAAGGAAGCGAGTTTGCGTCGATATAGCCGCTGACAATGGTGGATCGTTGGAGGAACTAAGAGTCCAGCTTGACGCAGAGAAAGTGGGACAGTTTTCGGCGCTGAGTTTCCGAAAGGCCATACTCAGGGTCTGCGCATTCCTTGAGATAAACCCTAAGACAGATGAAAGAACTGAGCGTGCGGATACCATCGTTTATTCGGATATTTTGAACTACGTGGATTTCCGGAAGGTTCTGAGTGGTTTTGTGAAATATCTCAAACCGGATGGCAGGATTATTGTCCTCAATTTGCCCCATCGGGGCAACCGCTCACTATTTTCCGACAAAGGTCTTAAAGACAATCGTCAGCTTTACGCGTCTCTAGAAGAACACCATTTTGAGATCGAACATAAAGCGTTTCCCAAACGGCCTCGAAATGAGACAGATGAATCGGAGGAACTCATTGTCTTGGTAGCAAGAAGGTATGTTCAAGATTAATCAGAGCCTCGCTTCCAAAACGCCATGGCCCTCGCTGACCAAGGTTCGCTCTCTCCTCGTGGACTGGAGGGCGAATGTCCTCAGGAGGAACGCTCAGCCTCCATCACAAAGCAGTTGGTCTTCCATTACCCGTTTTGCCGTAAAACGCGTTGTAATCGAGTTCTGGAGCGTTTTCTTTTAGTCGAAGGAATCCCTGGAAGGCCTAAGCGTGCTTTATTTTCCGTTTCGTGAGGTCAGGCGAAACACGCCGATACGCCAATACGCCGACGATCACGCGCTCTTACCCGATCCGTTCAGTTCGGACGGATAAGGCATGCTTTCCTGGGCTCCTGGCCGAGCCATACTGAAAGCCATTGCTTCAGCAGCTAG